>Ga0335074_10011465_pt1 | contig 12396 bp, 4 predicted proteins | sample Lox_Sample_23_FD_206715 | JGI IMG/M metagenome (GOLD analysis project Ga0335074, IMG submission 206715) | Soil microbial communities from Loxahatchee National Wildlife Refuge, Florida, United States - Lox_Sample_2.3 | ecosystem: Environmental > Terrestrial > Soil > Wetlands | place: USA: Florida...
AAGTCAAGATCATCACGCGGGCCGGCCAGCAGCGCTATGCTACCGCCATGCGCAACTCGGGCGCGGATGAAGTCATCATCCCCGAGTACGAGGGCGGACTGATGACGGGCCGCATGATTCAGAAGTATTATCCGGCCCAGATGGCGATTGAATAATTCGGGTTAGTGGGAGCTTTCTGCCGGTTGCTTGATTTGCATGGCCGGATCGCCAAACAATATAAACGTTCGGCGCACGTCTTCGTCGCTGATCTGGGATTTCGCTCTCAGAATCGATTCCCCGATGGTTGAATTCTTTCCGAAAGCGCTCCCCACGACCAGCTTATCCAATTTCGTTTGCGGCGCGGGCTGGTTCAAGCCGGAGGAAGCCAAGACGGCTACCGCTCCTCCATTCGGAGCAAGCAGGAGCGTAACTCCAAGCGATTCCGAGTAAACGTCCTGGAAAAATCCATTCAAACAATCCATGATCAGGAAAACGGGAAGCTGCGAACCATTCGTCAGCGATGCCACTGAGTTGGTGTCGAGAATATCGGAGCCCGACCACTGCTCCTCGGAGCCATGCCCCAGATAATTCACCAGCACCTGGCCTGAGTTGATCCCCTGCATGAGTTCCTGCTGCGCCGTTGGCGCGCCCAGCACACTGACAAAGATATCGGACGCGTTTACCTTTCCAGGCAGTTGCGCCTGCACCGTTTGTGTGTCCTGAATGAAATTCTCGCTGTCGTCACGGTCAGCGACCATGAGTGCACGAGAAGTCCAAGGCCCCGTTTGAGAACGCTCATAGGCCGCGATCTTTTCGATGGCCGTCTTGTCTTCGTCGAGCGTTCCGGCCGGGATTCGGCCGGTTGCGATCGTCGGCATTCCCGTATTCGAGAAATCGGAGAACCAGTCATCCGACGCTGTCATCAGGCTGCTGCTCGGGAAAATGTCGGTCGGCACCAGATCGAGTTGGCCCAAGCCAAGATAATTTCTCGGATCAAAGGAAGCCCGTCCGTTGAGCAGTAGGTAATGAGGTGGCTTTTTCCAGTTTTGGGTTACTGTTTGCGCGAATTCGCGAATCGCATACGGGCTGTGTTCGCCAAAGTTAAATTCGTCGTAGAGGTCAGAAACCGGTACGACAACGGAGGATTTCCCTTCCGCGTCATGAGCTCGAACCAAGGAGTCAAGCGCACCGGCGAATCCGTCATAGGTGAGGATGGCTATATCTGCGCCAGTCTGCGCGCTATTCCACTGCGACGGGTGGTTCGCTCGCACTCCCGCAGGGGATGCGACGCGATCGCTTGCGACGGCCAGCAGCCTATGCGAAACAGGATTTGCCGGATTCGTCGTTGTCCACGGAACCTGGATCGCAATTGAGTAGTTGCCGTTATTGGTGACGACCTGCGGCGTCAGTCGCACCGGTTTGCCTGAATCGGTGATATCAAGAACGACCGGAACGCTGGCGAAGCCGCTTGCCATTATCTCGTCCCCGGCGCGGCCAGTGAATTTCAGTTGATCGGAATCGGCGAGGTACTGGTGTGGATAGGTGATCCGTATGTATTCCACCAGGCTGGTATCGTAATCCCCGTTCTCGGCAGCCAGCGTAACGGTGTTGTTCCCTTCCTGCAGTGATCCTGGCGGAATCGAGACGCTCAGATGTCCTTTGTCCTGACCAGTAAAGATAATGTCGCCAATTGTGCTGCCGTTCAACGTCACGCTGACATCATGAGCGACTCCCGTGATGATTCCTTGCAACGCTATGTCGAGATGCAACTCCTGAGTGGAGTTGGCTTCCAAGTGAGAAACATTAATGGTCTGCTCGACGGGCGTTGGCGACACGAGCGCGCCAAAGAAGTTTTGGCCATTCTTCGTCAGCAGTGCACCGAAATAGGTTGTGTGCTGACGCAATTCTGCCGTCGTACGATAGCTGGCGGGCGGCTGATTCGATCCGGACGAGATTGGCAGTACCGCAATGCGTGCTCCTCGGCCTTCGCCGGCGACAAGCCAATAAACGCGCGTACCTGAAAACACCGTATCAACGCCGGTGCCGTAGAAATTGATGGTGGCCTGCGGGCCGAATCCCCCCGGACCCGTCGCAGCGCCGGTAATCTGCATCGGCTGCTCAATCGCTTCTGCATAAAGATGCAGAATCGAAGGATCCACATTAGGGTCAAGCCCAGCCTGGACTAACTGTGGCTGCGGGATTCGATACCAGCCCTCATGTTGAACGTAGATTTTCACTGCAGGATGCGCGGCGAGTTCGAATTGCCGGGCCATCCGAGCGGCTGTGGGCGCCGCAGGTACGGAGACAGTCTCGACAAGATGACTTCCTTGCGGAACGGAAACCTGCGCCTGGCTTAGTTGCCTGAATGTTATTGTCTCGCTTGTGCTCGCGTCGGTCGCCGGCACGATACTGGCCTCGACGGATACGGGGCCGTGCATCGTGCGTATTCCGTTGACGTCGACATCCTCAAGCCAGTACGAGGTTCCCGCTATCGGTGGCGAGGGATCTATCCAGGCGTAACTCTTCGCCGAATGTTTTGGCAGTGCGCCAGACATCAGCAATGCCGAACCCGCAATCAGCGACGAATTCACCCGCGCCCGGTTCCCATTCACTTCGCGATACAGATTGAATCCCAGATTGTGCGCTTCGCCTCCGGTTTTCCATGTCAATAGCACGCGGCTGGCTCCACTCTTGTCATTGCCTAGATGAGCCGTAAACCATTGCAGCGAGATTGCCGTGGGGTATGTAACCGTGACCTGCGCCGATGACGTATTGTTCGCCTGATTTGAGTCGGTCTGGTCCGCGCTCACGGTTGCGGTGTTCGAAATGACTCCCGCTTGCTGCGGGATTGTCAGGATATTGATCGTCGCAGTCGTGGCGTTGTCCATCGTGCCCAGGAGGCAGACGACCTGTCCCTCGGCTTCGGAACACGAACCTTGGCTGCTGGGAGTAACCGTGGACGACAGATAAGTCACCGAGGACGGCAATGTGTCCATCACCGTTACATTGGTTGCATTTGCCGGTCCGTTGTTGGTCACAGTCAGCGTGTAGGTCAGCGGGTCTCCTTCGTTCACCGGATTCGGAGTTGCCGTCTTGACAATCGCCATGTCAGCGCTGTTCGCGTTGGCCACAACGACGGTTGCACTCGCAGTATTCGTCGTAAGATTCGGAACGATGTTGCTCGCCGTTGCTGTGGCTGTGTCGGTGATGCTTGTGCCTGAAGGGGTGGTCGAGTTCACCTGCAATACGAGAGTGAAGCTCGCCGTTCCGGTATTGAAAGTGGCATCGGTGCAAGTAATGGTTCCGGTGCTGCCGACCGCTGGAACGCTCGTGCAATTCCATGTGCCGCCTGGACCTGTCATCGAGACAAAAGTCGTGTTTGGTGGCGTGCTTTGAGTGAAGCTTACAGTCGTAGCTGGCTTCGGTCCGAGATTCTGCACGGTCTGCGTGTATGTAACGTCGCTGCCGGCCGCGACCGACGTCGGCGTTGCCGAATTCGTCACGACCAGATCCGCCTGGGTCGACGCTGCAACCACATCCGCAACAGTCGCGGTATTGTTCGCGGTGTTTGGATCAGCTGTACTCGAACTTGTTGTTGCGGTCTGATTAACGGCGGTACCTGCAGGCGCGGTCGCACTTACGGTAACGCTGAACGTAATCGTCGCGGTTGCATTCGGCGCCACGCTCGGATTGCTGCATGTCAGCGTAGCCAGAGTGCAGGTCCACCCCGTCGCGGCGGTTGCCAAAGAAGTAGCAGTCGTATCCGTTGGCAGCGTTTCGACGACTTGCACTGCTGTAGCCGTGCTCGGTCCTGCATTCTTAAAAACCTGGGTGTAGGTGAGGACGCTGCTGTCCTGGGCAGGGATCGAGGTTGCGGGGAGCGCGTTCGTGACCGAAAGGTCCGCCGAATCGCTGACGTAAGTCGTGACGCTGGCGTTGTTATTCCCGGAGTTCGGATCGGATGTGGAAGACGAAACTCCCGCAGTTTCTGTCAGCGCCGTACCAGCCGTTACCGTCGAGTTCACGGTGACAATCAAGGTGAAGCTGGCGGTCGACGTTGCACCAGTGGCAGCCATGGTCGCTGAATCTGTGCACTGATAGGGCGACGCGGCGGTGCAAGTCCAAGTTCCACCCGGCCCGGTAAGCGAAACGAATGTGACGTTCGCTGGAAGCGTCTCAGTCAGTTTGGCCGCGGTGGCTGCCCCTGGACCATTGTTGGTCACCGTTTGCGTATAGGTGATCGTTCCACCAGCGGTAACCGGATTCGGTGTCCCAGAATTGCTCACGCTCAAATCAGCTGTACCGCTGGCACCGACGCCAATTGTCATCGTGGCCGTGTTGTTTGCCGGGTTTGTATCAGTGGTCGACGAACTCACGTTCACCGTGTCGGTGATTGTTCCGGTGGCCGTTGCACTTACCTGATAGATGGCCTCGACAGTCCCTACGGATCCGGGAACGACGCTGGGGTTCGTGCATGCGACAGGCGCAGAATTGGGACACGTCCACGTACCGCCGCCCGTCGTTGTCACTGTTACGGAAACAAACGTTGTGTTCGTGGGCGTCGCTTCCGTCAGCGTTCCCGCACTGCAGTTGCTCGGGCCAGAATTGGTGACTACCTGGGTATATGTGATTTGCCCACCCGCTGTTACGGGACTGGGAGTACCACTATTCGTGACCGCCAGGTCGCAGTTGTCATAAAGGGTTGTTGTGACGGTAGTGTTATTGTTCGCAGTATTGGGATCGCTCGTCGTAGCCGTCACAGAGGAATTTGCCGTGATTGTGCCCGCAGCGACGCTGGCCGGAACATTGACGACGACGATGATGTTCGCCTGTGTCCCCGAAGCCAAGGTCGCATCCGTGCAATTGACAGTACCGGCCGCGCCAACCGCCGGCTGAGTACAGGTCCATCCGGCCGGAGCAAGGACAGATTGAAACGTCGTGTTGGCCGGCGTCGCCTCGGTGAAACTCACGCCAGCGGCGGCCGCCGGGCCGTTATTGATGATGGTTTGCGTGTAGGTGACGTTATTCCCGGCGAGAACGGAAGCGGGCGTCGCAACCGTGCTCAGTGCGACGTCCGCCTGGGTTCCGCTGGCAACCACGTCCGTAGCAGTAGCGGAATTCGACCCGAAGGCTTGGTTGCTGGCATTGACCGTCGCTGTGTCCGTGATCGTGCTTCCGGCAGCGGCAGTCGCACTTACCTGATAAACCACAGTAAACGTGCCCGAAGCTCCGGCGGCCACGCTCGGATTCGTGCATTGGGTTGGAAACCCGGTACACGACCATCCAGCGGGGGCGGTAATCCTCACGAACGTAGTATTAGTTGGAGTGCCTTCCGTGAATGTCGCGCTGGTTGCGGCTGAACTCCCGGTGTTGGTCACCGTCTGCGTGTAGGTGACATCATTACCGGCCTGCACCGGATTGGGCGAGGCAACGTTGGTGACCGTTAACTGAGCATTTGCGGTGGTGCCAACCTCCGTGCTGACCGAAGCGGTGTTGTTCGATGGATTCGGATCGCTTACCGATGAACTAACCGAGACAACTCCCATAATGATGGTTCCGTTGGCAGTGCTGCTGTTCACCTTCACGACAAGCGTAAAACTCGATGAAGTCACCGCGGCCATGCTGACGTTGTTGCAAACGATATTGCCCGTGCCCCCAACCCCGGGAGTGGCACAGCTCCACCCTGCCGGAACTGCCATTGAAACGAAAGTCGTATTCGCTGGAATGGCTTCAAACAGCGTGGCATTGTCTGCCGCGCTCGGACCGTTATCGGTCACAACCTGTGCATACGTGATGTTGCCGCCTGCCGCGACTGGATTCGGCGATCCGGCATCGGTAATGCTCAGATCGGCAGAGGAAACTACGTTGGCGATATCTGTTGCAGTGTTGTCGAGGGCATCGAGATCGCCGCCACCGCTCACAACGGCGGTGTTCACGACCGTTGCTGGAGCAGATTGCAAAACGGACGCGGTGATCGTAATTGCGGGATAGCTACTATTCGCCGCGAGCACGTTGGAGTTCGTGCAGCTTACCGTCTGGCCCGAGATCGAGCAACTCCAGCCCGTCCCCGACGCTGCGGTCGGTGTGAGACCGGTGGGGAGAGTATCATTCACCGTTACCAGCCCGCTGGTCGCGCCGAGCGGACTGACATTTGAGACCTGGATCGTATAAGTCGCATTGGCGCCGCGGGTAAGGTTGCCGCCTCCATGCGTCTTGCTGATTGTCAGGTCAGCGTGAGTACAAATCGCCTCAGAACGGGTTCCGGTGACCTGTGCGAGCGTGGCATTGGTTAGGCTCATGCCGCTCGCACCTGCAGTAGATCCGTAAGGTACGAGCGTGCTTTCTGTGCCCCCGTTTGCGCCGCCGGTAGCGCTAACGCTCGCCGGAGTTCCAGAAACGAAGATGACCCCGCCGCCACCACCACCGCCAGGGCCATGGCGGTTGCCGAGCGTGAAGGTCTCGGACGCCCAGGCATCGCCACCAGTACCGCCATTTGCTTGCAGCGTAAGACCGCCTTCCCCGCCATTTGCTGCAAGCATCACGATCGTTCCGCCAGCCCCACCGCCGCCGCCGGCGTCATTGGCGGTACCGTTGTAGGAAGCTGTACCGTTGGCCGTCAGCGTCGCGGTACCGGTGAAACTGCCGGCACGAATGAAGATAACTCCTCCACCCGCCGAACCGCCGCTGGCCTGAGTGTCGGGTCCTGAATTATTTCGGGACCCCGCGCCGCCTCCGCCTCCCATCGCAATACGATCAATCGTCGCCGGGAAAGGTGCGCCTCCCTCGCCGCCGGTGGCCAGATTGGTGTTCCATGTGTCACCGCCAAATCCCCCAGCCCCTCCGTTGCCACCCCCTCCGCCTCCAGCGTTCTGATCGTTACCGCCCGGAAAAGCAGTTTGCGGGTCGCCATCCGTTCCACCTCCACCGCCGTTGCCAGGCGCTCCGCGGGCCATGCTTCCGTCGGTTCCTGCCGTGCCGCTGGGGTAACCGACGCTAGTGGTCGTTTGAACCGGGCCGGCACTCGTCTGGATCCACACTGGCGTCCCGCCAACACCTTCGCCTTTAGGTGCATCCCAACCCGCCTGAGCAGGATTACCGTTGCCAGAGGCGGTGTAGGTGGCAGGCGACGGCTGCAGGAAATCCGTGTTGCTTCCCCCGCCTCCCCCCAACTGCAATCCAGCGCCGCCGCGGAATCCCAAACCGTTCACTGAAACCGTAGCGCTGCCGAGATTCAATGCTCCGGCGACGTCGATCGCAAGAATGCCGCCCGTAGATCCGTTCCACGCCGCAGCGGTCGCGGCTCCGAGTGTGGCCGTGGTGTACTGTGGCACCAGCACGACCTGATACGTGCTTTGCCCCTGAGTCGCGGTTGCCGCCGATGCAGTGTAGGAAAAGACCAGACCCCCGCCCGCGCCCGCACCTTGAACGGGCACGGATCCGCCGCTCACCGGTCCTGTCGCGGTAACAAATTCGTAGTTTCCTGAGCCATTGACCGTGGTGAATCCGGCGCCGGTGTAGCCGTTTCCGTAGTCGATATTGTTGCTGGTATTGATACTGGCGTTCTGCATCTGAATCACCAGCAACTCATTGCCAGCCGCGATCGTTCCTGTGCCGTTGGCAGCACCGACAGGAATCAGTTTCGCGCCCGCGGCGACACTGGCCGTTCCGGGATAGTAAGTGTTCAGAACACCGCTGAGGGTCCCGCCAGCGGGCGGAGACGTGGTCGAACAAACCACGCTCAGTACCGGCGCCAAAGCGACATACGAGTTGTTCCCCGTATTTGGATCCGGGGGAGTCCCGGAATCCGTGATGGTGGCCGTATTCGGATAATATCCGGCTGCGCTGGCGGAAACGACGACTGACAATGTAGCCGCTGCTCCGCTGGCAAACGGGGTCGGCAGCGTGCAGTTGATCGTCGTCGCCACCGTGCACGACATCCCCGCGCTGGGCGTATAGGAAACCAAACTCAGATTGGTGCCGGCAAAAGCATCGGTTAGCGTGACGTTGTTGGCCGCCGACGGTCCGTTATTTGTAACCGTGATGTTGTAGGTAGAATTTTGGCCGAACTCGACGGCGCTGACGCTGGTGCTCACAGCGACGTCGGCTGTGCTGGGATTGATGGAGACCGCGCCCATCGACCAGTTAGAGTCGCCGCTGAATGTTTCGGAAAACGGCAGGCTGGGAGCGCCCGAGCGGCTGCTGGCCGATCCGGTCACATTGTTGTTGTTAGTCGAGGTCACGTTCCATTGCGAAGTCTGCCACGCCGGTATGGTAATCGTGTCTGCGCCCGAGATCGCTAACGTATCCAGCACCATCCCGTTCACCACGCTAGGGACATCGAGCTGAGAATACGCAGCGTTCGCTCCGTCGGCGGACACAAACGTTCCCAGCGGCACGGTCTGATCGACGTCGGTGAACGTAGTAGCCCCGGCGACCACGCCGACTCTTCCTCTCGCGGGGAGATTCAGGGTAACGGCTACGTTTTGCGTTCCACTGGCCGGCGCGAGCAAATACCACATCTCCACGCGGCGCGTGGTACCTGCATCGTTGTGCGCTCCTAGAAGGGTCAGCGGCGTATTCGTGGCACCGTAAGTGATGCCACTGACTGTAGCGCCCGTGTTCCCCGTGATATTCATGTCGACGCCAACCAGCAGCAATACGTTGGGCGTCGTAGTCGTAGTGTGAGTAAACGTAAGGGTATTCGAGCCGGCAGCAATGAAACTGGCCGAGCTCGATGAAGTGCTGTCGACTGCCACCTGAGCAGCTGTGATCGAGCTGACAAGAATCAACAGAGCCAAAACGCTGAAGATACTGCGCACGACCGCCGTACTCGGAGAAAGGCGCCGAAGAATCTTCTCGGCGATATCTTGCGCGCGCGCTGCGCCCCGCAGCGCACAACCAATGATTCCCTTAAATTGAGTTTGCACCGTAGTTCGTCCTACCCGCACTTCCTTGGACCGGGCCAAGCCTAGAATCTGTTCGCCCCGAAGTGCTGGATCATTCTGCTGGCCGCAATCGCCTCTGGTGATGAATCGATCGCTCGTGTGATCCGCACACACGATCCTGTGGAGCCGGAAGCCATAATCAGATTTCGTTAAGACAATATCGTCCTTTCGTAATTTGCTCACGATTACGGGAGTAATCTCGACGATCTCGCCGTCACGTATTGCCGGCGACATGCTTGCGCCGCGCGCGCGAAAACGCACACCGACTCCCCCTTCCAGCAACTCGCGCGTCAGTTCTTCGAAGAGCCTCGAGTCCGCTCCGGAGTCACCCATCGGTTCGTTTGTTCCTGAAATCTTGAACAAATTGCGTGAACTAGGCGCTCAATCACGCATCTTGAGAATCGTATCGACTGCAGATTCGTTCGGCTCGAAGCGATAGCGATAGCAAGGCACCCCAGCCACGACTTCCTGCAGGAACTGCAAGGCTGCCTCTACGTACTCGTGCTGGTGGAAGGGTACGAAGCTGCGGGCAAATAACTCAGCAACCGCATCGCCGGGCGCCAACTCGGTCAGCCGGTTTCCCAATCCGTGTTCGAGAATGAAAATCGCTCGTATGGGAGCATCCGCCGGAGACCCGTACATCGCTTCGCCATGCCAGGGCGTGCCGTACATGCGAATCCGATAGTTACGATCGTCACGTGAGTTGCGGTTTGAACGCCCCAGCCGCGCTTCGTGCGCCGGGCGGAGAATGATTCTGTCGTCGCTCAGCACTTCGACCCTCTCGCGCACTGTCCAGAGTCGAGTCGTTGTGCTCTTCCCTGCTCCGGAGTGGCCCACAAACAGAACTCCACTTCCGTCGGGAGAAACAATGCCGCAGCCATGTAATTCAATGGCATTCTCCTGGGTTAAGCGATGCATGATGAGCAGTTCATCCAGCGGATACGCGAGCGGTTCAATGGCATGCCCCAGAGTCGCAGTGCATTCTTGGTTTAATAGAAGTCTTGCACGGCGAAACTGGAAATCGACCAGCAGTCGCTTTATAGGCTGTTCGCCGAAAATTGCTGCCAGAAAGTCGAACTGAAAGCCAGAGTCCGATCTGTACAATCTCCACGTGCTTCCCGAGTCGAAGATCGGCCGCCGATTTCCCGCAGCGAGATGGGTAACTCGCTCGACTTCCACATGAACGTCTGACGGATGGTTAGATCGGAAAGGCTCGAGCTGCGGCCCCAACTCGACGTCAGCGGCATGGTGGCCGCTTAACTCGACCGAGATTCCGCCGATGCGGAACTGACTCCGGTGCTGCGGCGCGGTCGGCCGTTGCCACATGCCGGCCGATTCACGATTTGCATCGACACTCGCTTCGCCTGAACAGCAGGATGCAGTCATGCTTACGATCCAACGTTTTGGCAAAGGAAGCTTGCGCAGGGACTGCCACACTGATCCGTGGTCGATATGCTCTTGCAGTGCCCAAGCACTGCTTCCTCCGGGCGTAGGCTGACAGTCGTCAGCCGAGGAGGTTCGTAGGGCTTCTTAGAATCGGCTTCTTTCGGTTCTTGGTTCATATGCGTTACTTGTGCAGCATGCTCTAATCAGCCGAGCAGCTCGCACAGCCTCCGGCTCTTATGCCTTGCGCATTGTTGAGGATAGGCAACAACTGCGGCGTTGCGACCCAACTCTCAACCTCGACTTCCTTCTCAATGATTCGCCGTGCCGACTCCATCAAATCTTCGTGCTCAGCTCCTCCCGCGCAGAATTCGCAACTTCCATGCTGCGGAGTTTTAACTCCAATCACTGCCGCACGCAAATGCGCGACTTCGCAAAGAAATGACACCGGACTCTCGCGGTCTCCGTTCTCCATCTCCCCGTTTGCCGGACACATGCCGCACAAAGACTGAATCCGGCACTGCACACATTTCGTCTGTTTCGTGCGCTTGCGCTGGCGCAGTTGTGCCAGCGATGTTTCCCAAACCGCTTTGACTCCCAAATCCCGAACGCTGAACGTTTCCTGCTGCGAGATGACGCAAATCCCCATTTCGCCATAGGCATTAATGGCGAATGAGTTCATCCCGCCGCCGCAAAAATACACGGTGTCGCTCTGCGCCAGGCTTGCCGGATTCTCCAAATCGCGCTTCGCCAGCCGTCGATATTCGCTCACAGTTTTGGGAGTGCTCATGTCGAGAGCAACGACTTCTTCGGGTGTCAACCGCACCGCGAGCGGGCTCTGCGAGCAATCGATCCTGGGATTAATCTGCCCATCAATTTTGAACTCCACGCCCAATTCTTCTTCCGCGAACTGCCGCATGGCCAGAACTTCGTGCTTATTGACGCTGGTGGCGACGGTCTTCAACTTCAGCGGCAGTCCCCGTTCTTTCAACAGCCGAATCCCTTGCAAGCAACGGTCATAGGAGCCCGGAATTGCGGTCAGTGCCTCGTAGGTTTCCCGCGTCCGTCCATACAACGTGATCTCGATCGCAAATGGCGGCCACTCGGCAAGATAATCGGCGATCCGTTGGTTGATGATCGTGCCGTTGGTGAACAACGTGATCAGAAATCCTTTCTCTTTCGCATACGTATAAATCTCGAGAAAATCTTTACGAGCGAAAATTTCGCCGCCTGTATAGAGCAGCCAGAAACAACCGATTTCCACGAGTTCGTCCAGAATTCGGAAGTGCTGTTCTTTGCTGAGTTCGCGCCGTCGGGCCTCCAGATCGCCCATGGCGAGATTGTTGTAACAGTGCAGACACTCCAGAGGACATCGCCGTGTAACTTCAATCGCAACTTGCAGAGGAACACGCTGCCCGGCCTGACGCTGGTGCACATCCGCGCTAAAAGCGCCGTAACTCAGCTGCTGCAATCGCCCTCCAACTTAAAGCGGCCAATGCAATCACAACTCTGCTGCCAAACGTTCTTCCCGCCCCACTGGTCTTTCCTGACCTACCGTGAATGTGGGTACTTCGACCAGACCCACTCTTTGCATCTCACAAACAAATTCCTGTACATCAGGGCTTGCCACGCCCGCGGCGACTTCAAATTCTCTCGATATCGCAGCAGCTAGCTGATCGACCGTCGCTGGAGATTCAAGCAATCTCCAGATCAAGGAACCGGTTCCATTCAGGCGATAAATCGAAGCCAGATCACCGACCTTGCCTCTTATGGGCACGATCAGAGTTTCCCCTCCAACCACGCGCGCCACCACCGACCGCGACCGGATCAGAATCTGCTCTCCGCCTGCATCCAAATGATTCACCGCCTCGTTTTGAGATTATCCGCACCAGCGAAGCACCTGAGATTAAAGCTTCGCTTTCATGTGAGCTTAAGGCAAGAACTGACGGTTACGAGATATCAAATGCAAGCCGAGGTATTCGATTGGTTATCACATGGGTTGGTTCGGAAGTCTCGACATCGAGAGGATTGCGTGCATGTGGCTATTTGGCATCGTCGATCGCGCACACGCCGAGGGCTGGACAAACGA
>Ga0335074_10011466_pt1 | contig 12395 bp, 3 predicted proteins | sample Lox_Sample_23_FD_206715 | JGI IMG/M metagenome (GOLD analysis project Ga0335074, IMG submission 206715) | Soil microbial communities from Loxahatchee National Wildlife Refuge, Florida, United States - Lox_Sample_2.3 | ecosystem: Environmental > Terrestrial > Soil > Wetlands | place: USA: Florida...
GTGACGAGCCCGGTAATCGCACCAGAGACATTGACGTTCGTGTCCGAAAACGTTCCACTGATGCCGGTGATCTCATAGCCGGGGGGATTGCTAGAGTTAGCGGTCTGCTGTCCAACCGTGAACACGCCGCTAGCGCTGATCCCGTTTCCGTTGAACGAGAAAGCAAATTCGTCTGCCATCGCGGCCGGCGCAACCGCAACCGCCGCCGCTAATCCGAGCAATGCAAAGTAACCGATCCTCATTTTTTCTCCTGTAAGGTCCTTGCTAAAGATGTGAGAACACGACCGAGACGCATCGATTACGGAAAACTTTTTGGGGAAACCGAAAGCGAGTTCTGGCAGTACTATAAACTCGACACCCTATAACGCACCCCGGGCCTTCAACATAACTTAAAGACTTTGAGGAGATTCGGGCTTGCTTAGGGCCTCGATCAAAGGTGGCGACGCCGGGGTAAATTCGATAAATTTTAATGGTTTACGGAAGCTAATGGGAGTCGGAAGCGGGGAGGGCTTTTTCTTCTGCAACTTGCTGAGAATACAGCGTTGCGCTTGTTGCTATGATTGCTTATTTTGCCTGTCCATGTTACCTAATGTCAAACATTAGTGCCCGCTTCGGCATGCTTTCTATATCGAAACACCGCAGACCAATCGGGACTTCGTTATCCTCAATGCTTTCGCAGGGTTTGTATAGCTGCACCGTATTACGGCCCGTATTACGGCCTCCCCGTGCGCTTTGCCGCCCCCGAACCGGAGGTGCTGAAGCTTATCGGGGAAGAGTCCCAGGCCAAGGACACCGACAAGCTCACGTCGCGCCAGATTGACCAGATCAGCAAGCGACCCGCGCGCAAAAATCGAAAGCGAAGATGATCCCGCTTCGCCTCGTTATCGACACCAACATCGTCGTCTCGGCAGCGCTAAAGCGCGACCAGTAAACCAGTCGCGCTATATGTTTCCGAGGCCGTTGTTGCCACCGCGAAGTGCTGGCGCGGCCGGAGCTGAAGATTCGCAAGGGCCTCCGGCTGCAGTTCCTGCACCTCATCAGGACTCGGTCGCATTCGGTGGCGCCGACACGTGCGCTGCGGGTGACGAGGGACGCGCTGAAGACAACAAGTTCCTGGAATGCGCCGACGCCGCTCGCGCCGCCTATCTAGTGACCGGAAATGCGCAGCATTTTCCGAAGTTCCGGAAGAAAACCAAAGTATTCACTCACTGGAGTTTTTGGACATCGTGGCTCCGCACCTGATTCCATAGAGTGAGCGAATTGAGGCGGACCACCAGCCAAATACAGCGAAGCACGGCTCTTCACGATCTCATCGGTCCAGGCCAAGCGAACCGGCTTCGATCCCGTTACAAAGCGTGTGGCAATTGTGCCCCGTTCCGCGGGGCGGCCAACTGCGGTTTTCGTTACGTGAGCGCCCGCGGTTAGCCTTTTTCAACTGTTCGCAAGGCACGGAGACTTGCGTTTGGTGGCGCTTCGGAATCGTAAGAGGTTTCTACAATCGTTAGAAGTTTTTGCCGATTTCGAGGTCTTTACAAGCACATAACGTGTTAACGCGAGTAGGACTTAAGGCTATTTCAAAGTAGTTGCATGTTATGCTATCGCATTCATTGACATTGTTTCGAAACGGCTGATACTATCGCGGGTGGCGGTCCAAGAAGATCGCGCAATTTTAAGAAAAGCCCTGGTGGGACTTTTGGCGGCAGCCTGCCTTTTCGACAGCCGATCACGGCCTGGATCTTCTAGGACAGCGAACCAATACACGTATTTTTGACTAAGGCGTTTTGGGCCTGGCAGAGCAACGCGAGCGCAACCGGTTCGCGTGATTCGCATTCAAGCCCGCATTTTCATGACCCAGAGGAATACTGCCGATGCCCCGATCCTAGCCGGGCACGAGGCAAATGCCAGCGCGCACACACCAAGGCGCGCGAATCCGTTACAAGCGGCGGCGCTAGCGGTCATGATCTTGGTGGGGCTCGGAACGATCTATCTTGACGTCCCGCCGGCCGTACAATGGACGGCTCCTTCCCGCGGGACGAATCCCTTTTCCACAGACCGCGCTTTAGCCGATCTCCGCAACATCAGTCGCCGCCCGCATCCGGTTGGGTCGCCCGAACACGCGCGGGTTCGAGACTACATTCTGCGCAGTTTGAGCGATAGCGGACTTTCTCCCGAGAAACAAAGAGCCGAGATAGTAGACCGGGAAAACGGGATGGCGGCATCGGTGGAAAACGTAGTAGCGCGGATCAAAGGCGCGACGGCGGAGCGAGCCGTGCTGCTGGTTGCGCATTACGACTCGGTTCCGGATAGCTTCGGCGCAAGCGACAACGGCGCGGCGGTGGCGGGGTTGCTCGAGACGGCACGCATGTTTCGCAGGGGTAGGCAGCCGCGGCGAGACGTGGTGTTTCTGTTCACGGACGGCGAAGAGTTTGGTCTGTTGGGGGCGCGTGCATTTGCAGCCGAGAATCCGCTGGCGCGCCAAGTGGGCTTCGTGATCAACTTCGATGCCCGCGGCAGAAGCGGGCCCGTGATTCTGTTTGAAACCAGCAACCAGAACGGATGGGTGATCCGGAATGCGGCGGAGGCGCTGTCGCGCCCGAACGCCAATTCCGCGTCGTACGAAATCTATCGGCGCCTACCGAACAGCACCGATTTCACTGTCTTCAAACAGCTAGGTTATTCGGGAGCCAATTGCGCTTTCATCGACGGCTTGACGTACTATCACACGCCACTCGATTCGCTCTCGAACCTGGACGCACGCAGCTTGCAGCAGCAGGGTGAGTATGCCGTGGAGCTGGCGGAATGGTTTGGAAACGCGAGCGGCGAAGACCCCAAAACGGGTAATCTGGTTTACTTCGACATTTTAGGCCGATGGATGGTGAGATATTCGGCGTTTGCGTCGTTTTTGTGGGCGGGCGCCGCGCTGGTACTGCTGGTCTTTGTTCTGCGGCAGATGCTCAGAAGATCCGCGCTGACGAGAAAAGGCTTGCTTGCGGGAGCATTCGCAGCGGTTTTGTGCTTGGCGGGGGCGGGCGTTGCTGCGGCGCTGGCGGCGTTCTGCGCGAAGGCGGTCGATTCGGGAACCGGGCGCATGGGGGCCGCGGAACTGTACCATCCCGGGCTATACGTCACCGGGATTGCGGCGATGGGACTTGGCGTTTCGGCGCTGATCCTGAGTGCACTCGCGAGGCGCTTTGGCATACATAGCCAGGCGGCGGGGGCGCTTTGCGTTTGGTTCCTTCTGACAGTGCTGTGCCAGGGGCTTGTGGCAGGCGCGAGTTTTCTATTCGTGTGGCCGTTGCTCGGCATGCTGGCGGCTTGGGCGATCATCTCTGTGCGCGACGGCACATCGGAATCCATTGCTATCGCCGCGCTCGGAATCGGCGCGATTCCCGGCATCGTGATCGTGACGCCGATGGCGCACAAATTATTTACCGCCTTCGCATCCGGTTCGGGACCGCTGCTGGCTGTGTTATTGAGCGCGCTCCTCACGCTGGTTTTCGCGCCTCTCGTCCTCAGCCGGGTTCCGAGAGCACGAACCGTTTCGGCTGCGTTCTTTGGGGCTGCGATTGGCGTGATCGTTGTTTCGCTGGGCATTTCGCATTTCGATAATCGACATCCCGCATTCGACAGCGCGTTTTATGCGGCGGATGCCGATGGTCACAAGCAGTACTGGGTGAGTTTTGACAACAGACCGGATCCGTGGACCGCGCGACTGCTCGGCCGGACGGCGGAACGGCGCAGCATTCCGGACATTTTCCCTGGCAGTAGTAGACGGTATCTTGTCGGGCCCGCGCCAGACGCATCTTTGGCGCCGCCGGTGCTTACAGCGGTAGGGAACAGCGCCGTCACAGGAGGACGACGGCTGCGCATCCGAGTTATGTCCGCGCGCGAGGCGCCGATTGTCTTGTTGTCCATTCCGAAGGAGACGGCGGTCCGTGCGGCGTGGGTGGACGGTAAGGCGTTCCCGAGGTTGCAATCCGGATCGGATTATTGGCAACTGGAGTATCTCGGCATGCGCAAGGAAGGCATCGAGGTGATCGTGGAGACCCAGGGGGAGGCACCGGTTCGCGTGCAGGCCGCCGACGTCTCCTACGGATTGCCGGAACTGCCGGGTTCTGAACCGGGCGGGCGGCCCGGAGATCTTCTGCCGGCGCGGCTCCCCTTCGACAATACGACGGTGGTTACAAAACGCTACCAGTTTTGAGTGCAAACGGCTGGTAGCTGGAATTTGCCGCAGTAGCTGATTGTTTAGCAATCGTCCGAGGCATTCAAAAAGGATCACTTTTTGCGTCGGTGCGGTGCATGATCGAGCACCGGCTCGAAAGGGCTGTAGACGGCAGCTAGTCACAAGGCCGGCGCCACGCAAGGGCGCTGAAGCAGGAACGGGCAGGAGGACAAGCAGATTTTATGAGCATGCACGAAAGCGACAGCGAAGACACGACAATTTATCGTGTGGTCGTCAATCCCGAAGAACAGTATTCGATCTGGCCGGCGCACCGGGAACCCCCAGCCGGATGGAAGGATACCGGCAAGCGCGGTCCCAAGGCAGAGTGCCTGGCGCATATCAAGGGAGTTTGGACGGATATGCGGCCGCTCAGCCTGCGGCGGAAGATGGCCGAGATGGAGGCCAAGAGCCAGGAGCCCGAGACTGAACCAAGCGAGGCCCGAGGGACGGCAGAACGACAGGACGACTTAGTAAGCCGGCTGTCGGCCGGACAGCAACCCGTGGAACTGATCCTAAGAACGAATCGGACTCCAAAGGGACTGCTCGAACGAGTCCGGACTGGTTACGTAAATATTAAGTTCACAAACACAAGAGGCGGCACGGAACTCGGCGTCGCACTGGACGCCGATGCGCTGCGGAAGGAGCAAGCGGACCTGGAATTGGGGAAAGGAACGGTGCACCTTGAAGGCCAATTGACGTTGAATGGGCAGAAGGTCCGGTGCATTGCCGACATTGATATCGCCACATTTAAGGGGCAAGGGCAACTAGAGCGCGTTCAGGCTTGACCGCCTGGGCAGGGGAGACTGAAGGAGAACCGGTTAGATGCAATTGATTGAAGCCGTGCAGGCAGGGAACGCCGGCCTGGTAAAGGAACTCGTGGAATTGGGCGCCGATGTGAACGAGCAGGATAACTTCGGTTGGACGCCGCTCAATTGGGCCGCGGGCAAGGGCAGCACACAAATCGTGGAGACGTTACTCGAGGCGCGCGCCGATCCGTCGAAGGTGGGCCTGGACCAGAGAACGCCGCTTATGATCGCGCTTGCCGCGGGACACCGCGATGTAGCGATTCTTCTGCGCGAGGCCGAGGCGGGAAACAGGCAGGCGACCACTACGGGACGAAAATATTGCAAGGCGTATCGGCGTTCGGCGCTTCAGGCGTATCCTAAGTGGAGCGAGAATACGGGCGAACGCGAGGACCAGAATGCGACCATCGATAGCGATCCTATTCTTTACTTACATCAGGATTTCGTAGTTACAAAGTCCATAACGCGCGAGGAAGATGTGGTGTTCGACGGAGTTAGTCCCGAGTGGAGAGCGTTTTGCGAGAGTTCGTTGGCGTTCAAAGTTCCGGACGATCTGGAGTTGATTGCGTCGACACCTGCCGAAGACACGGCAAACAAGCCTGAAACGGCTTCCTCTCGGGCAAACTGAGGCCACCGCTTCGAGCGGACGCCAGTGCGCGCCTGAATCGCGCTTGACGCGGACGTTCACAGTCCGCTTTGCACCGCGATGAAAAAATCCACCTCCTCAATCTTGCAATCGTCAGGCCGGCAGGCGGACTGCGCGTCTGTGAGCTTCGTGCATCTGCTGCGTTCTAGAGCGGAAGCCGAGCCGCAGGCCGAGATCTATCGATTCCTAGGCGATGGAAAAAACACCACCGGCTGCCTGAGTCGAGGCGAGCTCGACAAGCGTGCACGCGCGGTCGGCGGATGGCTGCAACAAGGGGAGGCAGCGGGAGAGCGCGTATTACTTCTTTTTCCCGCTGGCCTGGATTACATCGCCGCGTTTTTTGGCTGCCTTTACGCGAGATGCGTGGCGGTACCGACCTACCCTCCACGGGCGAATCGCGGGTTGGAGGCGCTGGAGACGTTGATCCGGGACGCGCAACCGGCCATCGCGCTGACTACCGAGAGCATCTTGTCGCAGCTCCGGCCGAGGATCGAGGGGCGCGGCGCGCTGACGGGCATGCTCTGGAAAACGATCGAGAGCATCGAGACCGATGTCGCATCGAGCTGGAGACAGCCGGAGGTTGACGGCAGCACTCTGGCGTTCCTGCAATATACATCCGGTTCAACGGGTAACCCCAAAGGCGTCATGGTGACGCACGGAAACCTGTTGCACAACCAGCAGGCGATGCAGGCGGCGTTTCAGCAAGACGAGCGGTCGATCATTGTGGGCTGGCTGCCGCTGTTCCATGACATGGGGTTGATCGGGAACGTGCTGCAACCTTTGTATGTAGGCGCCCGGTGTGTGTTGATGCCCCCCATGGCCTTTCTGCAACGGCCCTGGCTGTGGCTCGAGGCCATCTCTACGTTCCGGGCGACAACCAGCGGTGGACCGAATTTCGCCTACGATCTGTGCGCGCGCAAAATAACGGCCGAGCAACGAAGCGCAATGCAGCTTAGCGCGTGGACGGTCGCTTTCAACGGAGCGGAACCTATCCGGGCGGAGACGATCGAAAGATTCGCCAACGCCTTCGCCGGCTGCGGATTTCGCCGAGAGGCCTTTCATCCGTGCTACGGGCTGGCGGAATCGACGTTGTATGTGACCGGAGGAACGCGGCCGGATCCGCTGCGGATCGAATTCTTCGATGCGTCTGCTCTGAGCGAAAACAGGGCGGTGCGAGACAGCGCGCTGCCGGAAGATCGCGAACGCCGCGCACTTATCGGTTGTGGGCGCGCGTGGCTGGGACAGCAGGTTCGAATCGTCAATCCAGAAACCTGGATCGAATGCGCGGATGGAGTCGTTGGAGAGATATGGGTTTCGGGCCCAAGCGTGGCGCAGGGGTACTGGAACCGGCCGGAGGAGTCGCGCGCCACCTTCCAGGAATTGCTGCATTCCGGCGAAGGACCGTTCTTGAGGACAGGCGACTTGGGCTTTGTCGAGGGCGGCCACCTCTTTATCACCGGCCGGGCCAAAGACCTGGTTATCATCCGGGGGCGCAACTATTACCCGCAGGACATCGAACCCACCGTGGCGGCGAGTCACGCCGCAGTCACAGGAGGCGCATGCGGCGTCTTCGCGATTACCGTGGACGGAGAGGAGCGATTGGTTGCAATTCAAGAAGTCAAGAGAGAGTTCGCGCGACAGGATCTGAGCGATGTTACGAAGGCCATTCGCCGCGCCGTTGCCGAGGAGCATCAGCTTGAGTTATACGCGGTCGCGATTGTGCCGCCGGGCTCCGTTCTTAAGACCTCAAGCGGGAAGATTCGCCGCCGCGCCTTGAAAGAGGCGTTTGAGAACGGAAAGCTCGGGGCGTTACTCGAATGGCGGCTGGACCGCGAGTCTGACGTTGAGCTACCGGGCGCGCCGGAGCGGCTCGAGAGCGTCGATGAGATCAGAGGATGGATCGCCGCGAAGGTTGCGGCGAAGCTCGGGCTTGAGCGGGCGGAGATCGATCCGAATCGGCCGCTGGCCGAGTATGGACTGGATTCGCTGGCCGATATCGAGCTGATTCACGGACTGGAGATCGATTGCGGCGTTACGCTGCGGCCGGCCAGCTTTCTTCAGGAATCAAGTATCGCGGAACTTGCGGGGCAGATTCGGTTGTTACAGGAGCAGCGTTCTGTTGCGTTATCCGCGCACGAAGGGCCGAAACAGCTCGATGCGGCGTTTCCGCTTTCGACAGGCCAAGCCGCATTGTGGTTTCTGTATCGGCTCGCGCCGGACAGCGCGGCCTACAACATAACTGGAGTTGCGCGGATATGCGGCGGCCTGGATGTTCCGGCCTTGAAGGAAGCGCTGCTGAAGTTGGTAGGCCGGCACGAAGCCCTTCGCCTGCGATTCGGATTGCGCGACGGGAAAGCGGCGCAGTGGCCGGAGGACGATGCAGCGGTCGCATTCCAGGAAGAGTTTTTTTACGAGGCGGCGGCGGACTTTGCGCTGCGGCAAAGCATCGAGGAACATGCGCATCGGCTCTTCGATCTGGAGAAGGGCCCGGCGTTTCGCGTGGTGTTGTTCCATGGCGCACGCGAACGGATTCTGTTACTCACGGTGCACCATATCGTCGCGGATCTCTGGTCGATGGGACTGCTGGTGAAGGAGCTGGGCGTGTTGTACGACGCGGCGTTGGGCGTCACGGCCGCCGTGCTGCCCCCGCTTGAGATCAGCTACCGCGATTATGTGCAGCGGCAGCAAGAGTTCCTGGCAGGAGAGCGCGCGGAAGCGCTGGCCCATTATTGGCAACGGCAAATGGAGGGCGCGCCTGAATACCTGGATTTGGCGACGGATCGCCCGAGGCCGCCCGTGCAAAGCTATGCGGGCGCATCGCAGGTGACTCGGCTACCGTTAGGGAGAATCAGAGCCGCGGCAAAAGACAATGGCCTGACTGTTTTTGCGTTTCTTTTGGCGGCTTACCAGATCCTGTTACATCGATACACCGGGCAACGGGATGTAATTGTAGGCACGCCGACCGTAGGCCGCTTGGCGGCCGGTTACCAGTCGGTGGTGGGGTATTTCGCCAATCCAGTTGTGATACGTGCCAGGATCTCTCCCGAGCAGAGTTTTCGAAGGTTCGCGGCCGAACTCCGCAAAGTGATGCTGGCGGCCTTCGAGCACCAGGAATTTCCGTTCGCGTTGTTAGTAGATCGGCTTCAACCGCGGCGCGACCCGAGCCGCCCACCGGTTGTGCAGACGATGTTTGTCTTCCAGCAGGGGTCAACGTGGGTTCCGGAAGAGGTGGCCGCGTTCGCCTTGGGCGAACAGGGACGGCGTCTCACGGCGGGTTCGCTGGCGCTTGAGTCTGTTCAACTGAATCAACAAACAGCGCAGTTCGAATTAACTCTGTCGGCGGCGCCTTCCGGCGCGGACTTAGTGGTTTCGCTCCAGTACAACACCGATCTATTCGACTCGCAGACGGCCGCCCGAATGCTGGGGCATTTTCGAACGCTGACCGAGGGAATCGCACAGAGGCCCGATCAGCCGATCAGCGAGCTGCCGCTGTTGACGCCAGCGGAGGAATTCCAGCTCCTGAATTGGAATCGGCCGGTCGAGGCGCACCGCCAGGAATGCGTTCATCACCGCTTCGAGGAGCATGCGAAGCGGACGCCGGACGCGATCGCAGCCGTCTATGAGGATCGCCAAGTGACCTATGGCGATCTTGACCGGCAGGCGAATTGCGTTGCGAACCGTCTGCGAAGGTTGGGAGCGAAGCCCGAGGAAGCGATTGCGATTCTGACGGAGCGCGGGTTGGAGATGCTGGCCGGGATTTTGGGCATCTTGAAGGCCGGTGGCTCGTATGTGCCGCTCGATCCTTCTCTGCCCTCGGAGCGGCTGAAGTTCATGCTGCGCGATGCCGGCGCAAGGATTGTGGTTACATGCAGCGATCTGTCCGGGATGATCCCGTGGGGTGGCATTTCGGAAGGCGTTGAGGTTCTGTATCTCGACGACACGGAAGAGCTGAACCGCGAAAGCATGCGTTCGCCGCGCGTCAGCCTGACTCCGGAAAACAGCGCCTACATCATCTATACTTCCGGTTCGACGGGTCAACCCAAGGGCGTTGTGATCAGTCACGGGAGCGTGACGCGGCTGCTGGATGCGACCCGGAACTGGTTCCACTTTACTGCGCAAGATGTATGGACCATGTTCCACACGTATGCCTTCGATTTCTCCGTGTGGGAGATATGGGGCGCGCTGCTGTACGGTGGACGCCTGGAGATTGTCCCGTATTGGACGAGCCGCGCACGGGACGCCTTCTACCGCCTGGTCCACAACCGGCAGGTAACTGTTCTAAACCAGACTCCTTCGGCGTTTCGACAATTTGCCGCGGCAGAAAAAAGCCAGGGACGGGAAGACACTTTGGACTTGCGCCTGGTGATCTTTGGCGGCGAGGCGTTGAATATCGGCAGCCTGGCTCCGTGGTTCGAGCGGCATGGCAACGAGAGCCCGCAGCTCGTCAACATGTACGGGATTACGGAAACCACCGTACATGTCACTTACAAAGCGCTGACACAAGAGATGACGCATGGGCGGGCGAGCTTGATCGGCGAGCGGATGCCGGACTTGCAGTTGTATGTCGCGAGCCGGAGCATGCAACAGAATCCGGTGGGCGTTCCCGGCGAGTTGTATGTTGCAGGATGCGGCCTGGCCCGCGGTTACCTGAACAGCGCCGAGCTTACAGCCGAGCGCTTTGTGCCGAATCCGTTCAGCGACCGTCCGGGCGATCGCCTGTATCGGACGGGCGACTTAGGGCGATTTCAAAGCGACGGAGATATCGAATATCTCGGCCGTATCGATCACCAGGTGAAGATACGGGGGCATCGCATTGAGCTGGGGGAGATTCAAGGCGCGCTCGAAAGTCATCCGGCGGTGAAACAAGCGCTGCTGCTAACGCGCACAGACGCTTCGAGCGAAAGGATGCTGGTGGCTTATGTGGTGCTCGCGCCGGAATACGGGGAAGGCTGGGAGACCAGTCGCTTACGGGTGCACCTGAAGCAGACGCTGCCGGAGTACATGCTGCCGGCGCATTTTGTGAAGCTGGACCGGTTTCCGCTCACGGCAAACGGAAAGATCGATCGGAAGGCGCTGCTGGAGCTCGAAATCGGAATGAGCGGCGGTGAGTACGCGCCGCCGCGAAACGAGGTCGAAGAAATTCTGTGCCAGCTCTGGGAGGAGTTGCTGAACACGCCGCGGGCAGGAATCGAGGACAACTTCTTCGATCTGGGCGGGCACTCGCTGATGGCGGCGGAATTGATGGGACGCGTGCGCCATGTGTTTTCGGTGGAATTGCCGCTGCGCCGTCTGTTCGAAGGACCGACGGTGGCGAATCTGGCCGAACTTATCTCGCGCGAACGTAACAACGGCGCGGCGGAGAAGCTGCCGCCGCTTGTGCGGCATTCCCGGAGGCAAGAAATTCCGCTCTCCTTCGCACAACGGCGGTTGTGGTTTCTCGATCAGCTGACTCCGGGAGACGCGGCGTACAACATGCCATTTGCGGCCCGCCTCGAGGGCGAGCTGAATCGCGAGGCTCTCCAAGAGAGCTTCAACGAACTGGTACGGAGGCATGAGATTCTGCGGACCAGGTTTGCCGTTGGGGCCGGCGGACCCAGGCAGGTGATTGCCGACGCGGCCGATCTGGACATAACGGCGGTGGATTTAGGCGCTGTACCGCCGGAGGAACGCGAACGGAAGGCCTACGAAGTGGCGCAGTGCGAAGCCGGGCTGCCGTTCGACCTGGGGAAGGGTCCTGTTTTGCGGGTTACGCTCGTGCAGATCGATGAGCGCACGCATGTGCTGGCCGTCAACATGCATCACATCGCAAGCGACGGCTGGTCGATCGAGATTCTCAAGCGGGAGTTTAGCGCGCTGTATGCAGCTTATGCGCGCCGGGAATCGGCTGCGCTTCCCGAATCGAAGTTCCAATATGCCGATTACGCCATGTGGCAGCGGGCGTGGTTGGAAGCTGGCGTCGCCGCAGAGCAATTGCGGTACTGGACCAGACAATTGTCGGCGCTTGAACCGCTGAATTTGCCGACGGATCACCCGAGGCCGGTGGAGCCGAGCCGGCGCGAAGGAAAGGCGTTGTTTCGCGTGCCGGCGGATGTGGCGCGGGCGCTGAAAAGATTCGGCGCGCGGAACGACGTTACGTTGTTCATGTCGTTGCTCGCGGCGCTGCAGGTGTTGTTGAGCAAGTACACCGGGCAGAAGGACATTGTCATCGGGACGGTGGCCGCGAACCGACATCGGCCGGAAGTTCGGGACATCGTGGGTTTCTTCGTAAACACGTTGGCGTTGCGCGGAGACTTGAGCGGGGATCCGAGCTTCGCGGAAGTGTTGCGGCGCGCGCGAAAGATGACGCTCGGCGCCTATGACCATCAGGACGTTCCGTTCGAGAGAGTGGTGGAAGAACTGCAGCCCGGACGGGAAACGGAATCGTCTCCGATTTTCCGGGTGATGCTGGTTTTACGGAATGCGCGCGAAGAAGAGCTTCGGCTGGAAGGGCTACGCTTGACGGAATTGGACGTGCGGTCAGGAGTGGCGAAGTTCGATCTGCTGTTCGCGCTACGCGATACGGAAGACGGTATCGAAGGGGAAATCAGCTACGCGCGGGACCTCTACGCCGCCCGGACGGTGGAGCGGATGGGGGAGCACTATTGCGCGGTGCTGGAGAGCGCAGTAGAGGAGGAAGAGCGGCGGATATCGGAACTGCGCTGGTTCGAGGAGGCGGAACGGC
>Ga0335074_10011467_pt1 | contig 12394 bp, 8 predicted proteins | sample Lox_Sample_23_FD_206715 | JGI IMG/M metagenome (GOLD analysis project Ga0335074, IMG submission 206715) | Soil microbial communities from Loxahatchee National Wildlife Refuge, Florida, United States - Lox_Sample_2.3 | ecosystem: Environmental > Terrestrial > Soil > Wetlands | place: USA: Florida...
TCGCCGCGCCAGCGGTCGTCCGCTTGGCCGCCGTCGTCCGCGGCGCCGGCCGGGCAGGCGTGCTCTGGGTCACCGGCTCGGCCGTGGCCACCGCGTCCTGCCACGCGCTCCGGCTGGGGATCTCGGGCTCGCTCTTCGCCGAGCTCTCGTCGCGGCCGGGGATGAGCGGCGTCATCGCCTTCAGCAGGTCCTCGGTGAACTTCCGCTGGCTGGCCAGCAGTTGCTCGGCGGTGTGGTAGGCGCTGGCCACGGCCTCTTCCGGCGTGGGCAGCTTGTCCGCGAACGGCAGGGTGACGGACGGCAGCCGGGGCAGCTTGTCGGTCAGCGGCGCGTAAACGGACGTCAGCTTGGGGGTGGTGGTCCGGACCGTCTCCAGCCAGCTCTTGATGGCCGCGATCATGGCCTCCTGGCTCTTACGAGTGGCCGCCAGGACTTCGTCCTGCGTCGGGATACTAGCCATTGTCATGCTCTCCTCATCATGCTTGATATTGCAAACTATATCAAGCATGATTGGGATGTCAAGCAGGTTGCTCGCCGCACACAGCGCCCGTCGCGCATCCTGGTTTCCGTGTCGATGTGACGTTGTAGCTGCTGTAGCCGTCAGGTTGCTGCTCCCGTGCTGTCGGGTTCACCACCGGTGAGGGGCGGGCCGGGCTGGTGGGGCTGGTGTGGACGGTGTGAGCCCCGGACGGGCGGCCGGGTGTCGTGGGTTTGGGGCATGTGTGCCACAACCCCCCGTCTATCGGGGCATGTGTGCCACAAGCCCCGTATGACCGCGGCGGGCGGGCCCGCGGCGGCGGTGGGTCAGACCGCGAACGTGGCCTCGCAGCGCGGGAACTCAGCCGTACTGGTCCCGCGACGTCTGCGGGCGCGGCGGGGTCGGCTCGTAACTGCTGATCCGGCGGCGCCGCACCGTCCGCCCGGCCACCCCGTTGAGTAGGGTGCCGATGGCGATGCCCAGCACCAGGTTGACCACCGCGGTGGCCGCCTTCTGCTCCAGCGGAGCCGAAGTGCTGAACGGGTACACCACCGCGACCAGCGTGGCCAGCCCGATGATCCAGCCGAAGAACACCTGCGGCCGCGGCGTGGTCAGCAGCAGCAGGTGCATGATCGCCGTGGCGACCAGCGCGGCCCCGGCCGCCGAGAGCACGTACATCCCGGTGGACACGTTGCCCCACGCACCGTCCTGGCGCGGGGCCAGGATCGGGATGGTGAACAGCCACCGGGCGATCAGGACGCCGGCCAGCGCGATCAGCGCCGCGACGACCGCCGTCGCCACGCCGCCGGCCCACAGCGGTCCCGGGTCGACCCAGCGCCTGGGACTCGAGGGTTCCGGAGGTGGTTCTCCCGCTCTTCGCATCGGAGCTGTCATCGGCGCGCCTTAGCTAGACCCGAGGATCTCAGCTGAGATCCGACCCCTGACGACTGAGACCTAACCGCTTACGGCGCTCCGAAACACCCCGCCGGGCACAATCGTCCAGCGACGTCGCTTCCTAACTCACCGTGACCGCGGCCGAGGGATAGCCGCTGGCCCCGTTGGGTTCCGGCTGTTCCTGGACGGCGGTCTGGGTGTAGCCGGTCTTGTCGGTGGCCCGGGCCTCGATCACGTGGTTCCCGCTGGTGGCGTCCCATTCCCAGACCCACTGCCGCCAGGTGTCGAGATCGGGGACGGCGGCCAGCCGGGCCTGGTTCCACGGACCCTGGTCCACCCGGACCTCCACGGCCTCGATGCCCTTGTGCTGGGCCCAGGCCACGCCGGCCACCGCCGTCCGCCCCGGCTGGATCTCCCCGGCGCCGTTCGGCACGTCGATGCGGGATTCGGTCTTGATCGGCGCCTGCTGCGCCCAGCCCTGCGGGACCCAGTAGGCGTAGTTCCCGGCGAACGTGGTGACGTTGATGTCCGTCACCCACTTGGTCGCCGACACGTACCCGTACAGGCCGGGAATCACCATGCGTACCGGGAAGCCGTGTGCGACCGGCAGCGGCTGGCCGTTCATCGCCACCGCGAGCAGGGCGTCCTGGTCGTCCATCACGGCCTGGACCGGGGCCCCGCAGGTGAATCCGTCCACCGACGTGCAGAACAGCTGGTCCGCCCCGGCCTTGATCCCGGCCTCGCGCAGCAGGCTGGCCAGGCTGGCGCCCAGCCACAGAGCGTTGCCGATGTACGGGCCGCCGACCGGGTTGGACACGCAGCACAAGGTGACGTAGTCCTCGATCAGCGGGCGCCGCAGCAGCTCGTCGAACGTGAGCGTGATCTCGCGGCTGACCATGCCGTGGATGCGTAGCTGCCAGCTCGACGGGTCGACCTCGGGCAAGACGATGGCCGTGTCCACCCGGTAGAAGTTGTTGTTGGGCGTGATGAACGACGACAGCCCGGGGATGTTCAGGTTGACGCCCGGCGGGAGAGCCGCAGCGGTCACGGACGGCTTGGGGATCTTCAGCGCGTTCCGGGCGGTCGTCACGCTGCTGCGCTCGGCCAGCGCCCGCCCCGCCAGCCCCGCGACGGCCGCGACCCCCGCGGTGGCCACGCTGGCGGTCAGGAAGCGCCGCCGCGCCGGCCCCATCCCCGCCGAGGGACCCGGGCTACCCGCCAGCCAGTCACGCCCCTGGCCAGCCGACGGCCTGATCACCGCGCCCGCGCCGCCCGGCCGCCCCATGCCGGGCGACAGGTCCGGGACCGCGGGCAGGTCCGGGACCGCAGGCACGTCACGGGCCGCGGGCAGGTCCGGGGCCGCGGGCACGTCACGGGCCGCGGGCAGGTCCGGGACCGCAGGCACGTCACGGGCCGCGGGCAGGTCCGGGGCCGCGGGCAGGTGCGGGGCCGAAACCGAACCAACCCCGGTTTTCGCCGCCGCCTCCGTGCCACCCTGCTCACCAGGCCCGGGCATCGACTCCTGGGGCCACACATCCGCCCACGCCGGCGGCCCGGCCGCCGCATCCGGCCCGGCCGCTGCCCCCGAACGGGCCCCGGCCGCGGCCGGCCCGGCCCGTTCGATCAGCAGCCGCAGCACGATGGCGGCCGCCGCGGTGGCGGCCAGTGTCGGCAGCAGACTGGACACGGTCGCGTTCGGCCGGGTCGCGGCGGCGGTCAGCCCGATGGCCGCGAACACCACCAGGCCGATCATGCCGTAGGCCAGCCGCCGCGTGGCGGCCACGCCGATCAGGGCCGCGAAGATCCCGAGCACGATGAGGATGCCGGTCACCAGGGCTACCTTGTCGTCAGAGCCGAACTCGCTGATCGCGAAGTTCTTCAGCCACGACGGCGTGTGGTCGATCTGCAGCTGCCCGACCGCCACCACCGGCGACCCGTTCGCGCCGGTCAGGCCCGCCACCAGCTGTCCCACCCCGAGTGCGGTGGCCGCCGCCAGCACGCCCGCGATCGCGCCGAGTCCGGCCCGGCGCCTGGCCCATGGGTCCCTCGGACCCCGCCCGCTCCCCTTCGTCTCCATATCCCTTATTCGGTGCCGTCGCGATGAGGGTTTGCCGGTCCGGGGTACCGCCGGAGGCGCCGGATTACCGCCGGAGAGAACCAGCGCACGCTAGGGAGGACCAGCCCGGCGCATTGCTCTGGCCAGCCCGGCCAGCGGCACGGAGATCTCCATCTCGAACGGTTGGCCCGCGGTCAGCCTGGCCGTGTCGGCTCCTAGGCTCAGCAGCTCCGCCGGGGCGCTGGACTCCAGGTAGGCAGTGATGGCCACCCCGAACGCCTCCTCGAGCAGGCCAGGCTCGGAGATCACCAGGCTCAGCAGCTGCAGCGCGTTGGCCACGTCTACCAGGCGGCCTTGTTCGAGCTGTGCGGTATTGAGTTCGTCCGCCCCGGTGAGGAAGTAGACGTCGATCAGCTCGCCGGCGGCCGTGACCCATTCTCCCCGCAGGCAGCAGCCGGCCGCGCGGGAGAACGTAGCCGGAAGCGCGTGGGCGATCCTCACCGTGGTGAACAGCCGCTCGGCCAGGGTCTCGGCCGACGCGCCCGACGGCAGCCTGGGCCGCACGCCGAGCGGCATGCCGGGGGTGACCAGCGCCTCCAGCCGGGCCGGTTCGGCATACTCGGGCGGGATCGCACCCAGCGACTCGATCTCCACCCCGGCCTGCTCCAGGGTCTCGGTGAGGTAGGCCTGTACCGGAACGGGGAACGGCAGCTCATCCCGGCCCGTGACCTCGCCTGCGGAGGCCAGTTGCGCCATGACCGCGACGAGCCGCTTGGCTCGCTGCGCGGACATCAGCCAGGAGGCCAGCAGCTTACCGTTGATCTCCTTGATGATGTCGGCCCCGAACAACCGGTCGAGCTGCGGCTGATAGCTCAGCCGCGGCCCGGGGCCAGGCTCCTGCGGTGCGAGATAGCGACGCAGCATCGCCGCGTCCGACGCCGGCGCTGCCACGAGGACGGCCAGGTCGTCGCAGATCGACTCGGTGACCAGATGCGGCACGAGATCGCCTGACTGCACCTTCGCCAGCTCGCTCAGCGCGAGCCGCTCCTCGTGGACGTCGACGATGCCCGCCGGGTCCGCCGCCAGGTCATAGACGAACAGCTGCATCCAGGCATCCCCGACCCGGCTCGTGAGCGTGGCTGACCAGACTTCTGAGCGCTCTCGCCGGTAGGTGGGGCTGAGCGTCGGGATGACCTCGCCGAGACCCGCCTGATCGAGGCAGGCCTGGAGCCGGGCGCGGAGGGCCGGTTCATCCACCGGGGACACCGCCTATCACCGTGTAAGGCGCCCAATGGTGCGGGTGGGCGTAGCGGTCGGACCGCAGCAGGGCCAGCTGCGCGGCGCGCAGGCAGGCTGCGGGATCGTGTCGGTTTGCGACGTACTCCTGGTAGAAGCGGGTCATCAGCTCGGCGGTGGAGACATCAGGAACTTCCCACAGCGTGGCCAGGACGCAGGCCGCCCCGGACCCGAGGAACGGTCGCACCAGGCCCAGGATCTCGTCGCCGGGAAGTCGCTCGTGGCGGGCGGTCTCGCAGGCGCTGAACACCACCAGGCGCGGGCGGACCCGCAGGTCGAGTAGCTCATAGCCGTAGACCGGCCCGTCCGCCAGATACAGCCGCGACAGCAGGGCATCGTCCGGATCGAACTGCCCGTGGCAGGCGAGGTGCAGGACATCTACCTCGCCATCGAGGCCGAGCAGGGCCTGGCGGTTCGCGCGCCGGCTGTCGTAGCGATCGGTGTCGGGCAAGGCCCCGGTCATCGCGTCCAGTTCGCTGGCCACGCTGACCAGCGGGCCGAGCGGCAGGTAGCTGAGAAGTTCCAGGCCGAACGCGACCGACCGCACCTCAGCGGGGGGTTCAGCCAGCCGCCCGCTGGCCTGCCAGGCGACGGCCGCGCTGGGTGCGTAACTCACCACCAGCCGCTCGATCAGGTAGGGGCCGCGCCGGGGCCTCAGGGCATGGAAGGGCACCGCATGCAGGACACCGTGCGGGATGATCAGCAGCCGCGACGGGCCGTCCAGGAGCTCTTCCAGCGGAGCCAGCAGGCGCGCGTACAGCTCCACGAGGCTGTGCGGGGTGGAGCGCAGCTCCTGCTCGACCGCGCCCGCGTCGAGCAGCGCCTGAATCTCCGCGGGGGTGGTATCAAGCGTGATCGGCGTCTGCCCGCCCGCCCCGACCGGCATCACCACGATGCGGCTGGGCTCGCAGAAGTAGTGCAGGACGAGTGTGCCGGCGCCGGCCAGCTGGCGGACCTGCTCGGGCGTTGCGCCCGCGTGCGGGATGGCCGGCGGCCGTCGGCGCCGACGATAGACGGCGGCCAGCCGACGCTTGGCGTCCTCGAGATCGTCGCTGTCCGGCGGGCGGCCCGGTTCGGCAAGCCGTCGGCCCAGGGCCCGGACGATGCGGCCACGCAGGGCCCGCGCCTCGTCCAATTCGCCAAGTTCGAGGTCCGAGGTAACGACCGGTGCGGTAGTGAGCCGGTCGAGCAGGACCCGCGCCTTGGCCCGCTCGAGTACGCGCAATGCCGCGTCACCGTCGCGGCGGGCTACTGCCACCTCGAGCAGGTCCCCGTACACCGAGTCCTGCTCCAGCAAGGCTCCGAGCTGCAGTTCCTCATCCCGCAGCCTGGCTCGCAGGCCTTCCAGCACATCGGCCGCGCCCTCCAGGTCAGCCTGCCGGATGTCCTCGTGCGCCCCCGTCTGGGCCAGCCACCGCGCCCGGGCCAGCCGGGCGGCGAACAAGGTGGCGTGCTCGTTGCGCCGCGCGGCCCCGGTAATGGCGTGCTCAAAGGCCGGATTCGCGTCGTCGGCGAGGGCCGCCTGGGCGCGCGCGATCCGCAGATACAGCTCGGCAGCCACACCCCGCGCCTGCCGGGAAGCGCGTGCTTGCCCGACGATCAAGGGCCGCTTCCAGTCCTCGACCGCCTCGCCGTACCAGTGGTCGGTCCAGCCCTCGAGCAGGGTCGGCTCGAGCAGGGCGTCCAGGGCCTGCTGGTAGTGCTCGAGCGCGGCCCGGGCGTCGTTCTTGGCCCAGGCCAGATCACCACGGGCCCGGGCCAGTGCCGGCGCAAGCTCTGTCGAGGCGGCCGCCTCGAGCTGGGCCAGGTCTTCGGCCAGGCCCGTTCGCTCCGGTGCCTGGAGCAAGTCGCACTCCAGCCACGCCAGCCGTGCGCGCACGTCCAGGATGGGGTCGGCCGACCCTGCGGATGGCGCCGCCGGGGCGCGGTGGAGCATGGCCTCCGCCTTCGCCCGCAGGGCCCGCGGCAGCTCACGGCGCGCGCCGGCCGCGGCGGGCGTCAGCGCGTCGAGGACGTCCAGGGCCTCGGGCAGCCGGCCCTCATCGATCAGCAGGCCCGCGATGCGAGCGGTCAGCTCCGCGCGCTGCGCGGCGTCTCCGTCGCGCCACCAGCGGTGCGCCCGGTAGCTGGCCAGCGCCTCGTCGACGCGTCCGCACCGCTGCAGCGCCCGGGCCTGGAAGAAGTGCCCAAGTTCAACTTCTTCAAGCCGGCCGGCCGGCGACTCGGGCGCGGGGCCCAGCCTGCCTAGCACCCCGAGGGCGTCGCTCAGGACCTCGTGGCCGCGTTCGGTGTCGCCCGCCGCGACCAGCACGCACCCTAGGAGCACCCCGGCCATCGACCGGAGATCCTCGCGGCCGGCGCGATCGAGCACGCGGCCTACCCGGGCCAGGAAGACCGCCGACTCAGCATGAGCCGGAACATCGAGTAGCTCGCGGCCCAGCTCGAATAGCAACAGGGCGGTGCGCGGAATGGGTCGTACCATCGCCGAGAGCTCCGCACGCCATTCGGACATCACGTCGAGCGCATCGGCTTGCGTGTCCAGGACATCCAGCGCCGCTTCGGCTTGACGCAGCGCATCGACGTGCGCGCCCCGAGCCAACAGCCCCCGTGCCAGGGCGATCCTCTGGTCGGCCGCCCGCAGCGTGTCGCCGTGAGCGGCGAGCGCCAAAGCCGCCCGGTCCATCATGGCGATGGCCTCGTCCTGTTCGCCCGTGAACAGGATGAACTGCGCCGCCAGCGCCTCCCGGCGGGCACCGGCCACGGCGTGCTCCTGGCCGGCGCCGGCCGCGTCGGCCACCAGGGCGGCGATGGCCAGAGCGAGCCCCATCGCGGACGGCGCGGCCACGTCCTCCAGCCGGTCGGCCAGCTCGATCATGCCGCGTGCCACCTGATCGCCGTCGGCGGCCCGATCCACCGCGGCCCGCAGCTCGGCCTCGTCCCGCGCGGCGCCGACCTGATCGATCAGCTCGATGCGCTGCCCGCTCATGACGCCTGGCCCTCGCGCCGGGCCCGAAGGTCGCCCTCCAGCTGGCGTCGGGCGCCCGCGTACCGCTGATTGCCGGGTTCGAGCTGTACCGCCTTGTTCAGCGCCCGTGCCGCCTGACCGAACTGGTAGCTGCTGTCGCCGTCGGCAGTTCGCGCGAGGAGGACGCCAAGCTGGTAGTGCGCCTCGGCGAGATTGGCATCGAGTCCCGTGGCGTGTTCCAGTGCCCCGATGGCCAGTTCTTTAGCGCCGGCTTCGGCCAGCCCGAGGGCGTACTCCAGCCAGGCGGTGGCCGAGCCCATCTGGACGATCAGGTCCAGCGAACGCTGAAGCCCCGCGGCGGGGCGCCGCCGTTCCGGTGCCAGCATGAGCGCCTCCCCGAACGCCGCTACCGCGTGCCCGAGCAGGCGCGCCTCGCGCTCTCCCAGCAGTTCGCCCGACAACGTCGGGTTCGACACGCCCGATTCAAATGCCATTTCGTGGCACTGCTCTCCGAGCATGGTCAGCGCCCCCGCGCGCCGGTCCGGGTCCATCGCGATCAAGCGCTGGAACTCCTCGTAAGCCTCCTGGAAGACCGACCACGCGCCATCCCAGTCCTCCCCGAGGTGGCTGCGGGCGGCAATCGACAGGGCCTCGCACAACTCCTGCTGCACGACCCAGCTGTCCGGATCCAGGAGTGCGGCCTGCCGGAGTTCGCGGGCGGCGCCGTCGTGCCGTCCCGCCATGGCGTACAGGCGCCCGAGTGCCATCCGGGGCACCGGATCGAACGGATCGTCGGCGACGGCTTGCTCGTAGCGGCGCCGGGGCGTTTCGAGGTCGCCGATCGCCCGCCAGGAGTTCAGGGCGTTGTGGTGAATGCTCGGCCAGCGCGGGTTCAGCGCCAGGGCGCGCTCATAGGCCTCGAGTGAGGCGTCATAGTCGCCGGCCTCGTTCAGCACGAGGCCGAGTTCGAAGTGTCCGACGAAACTGCCCGGATGGGCGTTCGCGAAGGCATCGGCCCTGGCCCGGGCCTGGCCCAGTTCACGCACGGCGACCAGTTCCTCGACCTCGGCGACGAAGGCCCGGTCCTCGTCGGTGAGGTCGAGGGCGGCCGGGACGGTAAGCCGGACCGGCGGGGCGGAAGCACCCGATGGCCGCGGGACGGCGGACTCCGGCGGCTCGTTGAGCAGGAGGTCCAGCGCCAGCGCCTGACGCCAATGGCCCAGGTAGGCATGCAAGTCGCGCAGCCGTGCCATGACGTCGTCGAGCTCGCTCGGATCGCCGAGTTCCTCGGCGAGGTGCATGGCTTCCTCGAGAGAGGCCAGCGCTTCCTCCCATTGCTCTTGCGCCACGCACGCTGCGGCGAGGTGGCCGAGATCGACGATCGCCGAGCGAGGGTTGCCGGCCCGCCGCGAATGGTCGAGGGCTTGCCGGTGCAGCGCCGCGCTGGCCTCGGCGTCGCCCTCGTCCAAGGCGATCAATCCGAGGTTGCCCAGCCAGTCGCTCTGGGCCTGCTCGGCACCTGCGGCCCGGGCTGCCTGCAGCGCCGCCTCGTAGGCGGTCCGCGCCGATCCCAGCTGGCCGAGTCGCATCCGCGCGTTACCCAGGTCCCCGAGCGACTTGGAGAGGCATTCCGGGTCGCCGAGTTCTCGGGCCAGCGGCTCGGCCTGTTCGGCTACCAGCGTGAGGGCACCGAAGGCATCGCCGAGCTCGAGCTGGCAGGCGGCCGCGTTGGTCACCAGATCCCATTTCATCCGCGGGTCCGAGACGGCGTGTTCGGCGCCGGCCAGGAACACGGGCCGGGCTTCGGCATAACGGCCCTGGTCATAGCGTGCCCGGGCGAGCAGATTGCAGGCTTCGACGAGCCGGCTGGCCGGCGGGTCGTCACCGAGCCCGCGCATGGCCTCCTCGGCCGCCGCCTCCGCCGCCGCAGGCTCACCCGCTCGCAGCGCTGCCGTGGCGAATTCGAGCTGAAGGTCCACGGTCAGCGTCGAGTCGGCCCGCTCGGCGATCGGGACCGCGACGCCAGCGAGCGCGACCGCCACGGGTGGCTCGGCTCCCATCGCGAGTGCTCGGACCCGGCTGAGCAGGCGGGCGAACAGCGCGTCGTCGAGCGCCGGCGTCAGGAGCGGGTCGTCGAGCAGTTCCTCGAGCAACGCCAGCCCGCGCCGATCGCCCCCTCTCGACGTCCTCGCGGCGTCCGAGATGATCTCTCCCAGCAGCGTGTGACGGACATCACCCCAGCCGAACGGGTCGAGGAGGTCAGCGGGCACCCTAGCGCTCCGCCGTCGCGAGCGGGAAGCTGCGGGCAAGCACGGCGTCGGCGCTTCGCCGGGTCAGCAGGGGCAGCGTGAACGGTGCCGACTTGAGCTGCACCTCAGCTGACAGCGAGACCGCCGCCGTGGTCTCCTGGTCCAGCGGCATGGCGACCACCAGGGCGAGGAAGATGTCGCCCACGACTTCGGGAGTGACCTCGGTTCGCGCGAGATGCCAGGTGGGTTCCGAGCTGAGCTGGCCGAACGTCATGATCTTGTAGCGGACGCCGTTGGCCTCGGTGGTGGTCGTCTGCGTGCGGCCGACCGCGGGACCCTCCACCGTGGCCACCTTGATCGAGAGATCGCCGCGCAGTTCGACGCTGCGTACCTGCTTGACCTGGTCCTCTGAGCGCGCCGGGTAGAGGCGGCAGGCCACGGGCCGCACCGCGTCCGCGCCAAGCTCCGGACCCAGCTCGAATTCCACCCGCAACCAGTTGAACCGGCAATCCGGGTCGGGCCGACAGGTCACCGTGGCCAGGACCGTCGCAAACCGGCAATCCCCGGCGGGCAGGTCCAGGCGCGCCAGCGTCTCGGCGTCGATGCCTTCGCTGAACTCGCGCACCACCGGCCGTTCCATTGAGATGCGATTCCGCTTGGTCAGCATCAGCTTCAGTTCGGCCCGGCGGTCACCTCCCCGGGACTCCTCGAGCAGGTGCTCGGGCGGCTCCAAGTCGGCGACGAACAACTCCTCGCCGGCCGTGGCACGAAGGTCAGGAAGGTCCAGTTGCATCTCATCCCCGTCCGCAAGCGTCTGGGTGCCACTGAGTACGGAGGCCAGCGACGCCCTCCCAGATACAGCACATGCGCGGCGAAGATCGAGATCTTTTTCCCGAACGGGACGTGGTGCGTGCCACCGGTCCGGGCTGATCACACCGCCAGGACCTCGAACAGGCCGCCCAGATGATGCTCGTCCAGCAGGCACTGGCGGTCGATGGGAACGAAATCAGGAGTGAGGATTTCCCCATATGCCGAGAGCACGTCCAGGAGCGCCCGCATGCGAGGCAGCGGGTCGGGCCAGAATCGCCCGTGGACGGAAAGGAAGAGCGGGGGACGGGTCCTCTCGATGAATTCGCGCGAGCCGTTCAGCACCTCCACTTCGGCGCCCTCGATATCGATTTTTACGAGACCGGGGGGGCCGATGCCGCCGATCAGCTGCTCCAGCGTCACGCACTCGACGTCCCAGGCGTTGGCCGAGGTGCCGAACAGCAGGCTGGACATGCTGTCGCCGCCGGCCTCCGAGGTGATATTCCCCATCCGGCCCGGGCCGGAGACCTCGCCGACAGCTTCGGCGTGAACCTGGATCCGTCCGGACAGCCGGGGATTGCGGGTGATGTTGGCGATCAAGCCCGCGCGGGCCCGGGGGTCTGGCTCGACGGCGTGGCACCTGGGGGCCAGGTTGGCGGCGTAGAGCGTCAGCGGACCGATCCAGGCGCCGATATCGAGGAAGGTCGAGTCCGCGTGCAGCATCCGGTCGAGCACCCCGAACGATGCGGGCTCCCAGTCCCCGGCCGCGGCACGGCTCCAGAACGGCGCGAACTCGTCCTCCTCGACGTGGAATTCCACGCCCCTGACCTGGACTCTCATCGGGTTTCGCCTACCAGGCTGCGCTGACGGTAGAAAATCCGGTCCCCGGCCGGGAAGGCTGGCTCATCAGCCTGCTGCCAGCCCGCGGGCCTCGTCGCCTGCTCGCGGTCGAATCGCCAGCTGTTCCCGTCGTGGCGGATGTAGACGTACAGCCCGGCGCCGCTGAGCGCCTTGAGCCGTGCCCGGCGCCGTACAGCCTGGTCGAGGAAGGATGCGTCTTCCGCGAGTGACCGGTCCGGGTACCGCGCCAGGTCCTCCCAGATCCGGCGACGGAAAACCAGCGTCCCGCCGAGCACGTCACGCACCAGCATCCGCCGGTGCAGGGCATCGCTCCACCGCCAGAACTGCCAGCGGTGCACGTCGAACAGGACGCAGTCGCGCAACGCGGTCATCTCGGCGTCCCCGGCGAGGATCGGGCCGATCTGGCGGGAGAGCCGTTCGGGGCCATGCCAGTCGTCGTCGTCCCACTGCGCGATGATCTCCCCCCGAGCCAGATCGCAGGCAAGATTGCGCTTGCTGCCGATGCTGTGGCTCGTACCCGACGGCACCAGCGTGATTCGCGGGTCATCCGGCAGCAGGCCGCTGAGCAGGGGATGGCCGTCTTCGACGATGATCAGTTCGGCGGCGGGCCAGTCCTGACGCTGGAAGTAGCGGATCGCCTGCAGGGCGAACTCGGGCCGGTCCCGGGTCGGCATGATGCAGCTCACCAGCGGCGGGTTCGCTTGTCGCGCTGGTACTCCGCGCGACCGGGAGGTCCTTCCGGCCTGGGCTGGCGGCACGGAACCGGGCCGCGCCACCGCAGGCGGTGC
>Ga0335074_10011468_pt1 | contig 12394 bp, 11 predicted proteins | sample Lox_Sample_23_FD_206715 | JGI IMG/M metagenome (GOLD analysis project Ga0335074, IMG submission 206715) | Soil microbial communities from Loxahatchee National Wildlife Refuge, Florida, United States - Lox_Sample_2.3 | ecosystem: Environmental > Terrestrial > Soil > Wetlands | place: USA...
AGGCGCCAAACTGAAAAAAGCTACGCTGCCAGTGCCGGCCCGGGCGCGTATACATATTGCATCATTTCGTCTTCCACCGGGCGATCGAGGATACTGGCCAAACCCAGAAGAGCCGGGGATGCACATGCCGGGCAGCGTTCTGCGCAGTTGCCAATGCTGTTGCAGTTGGGACAAAGATAAGCAGACGCCAAGGGGATATGCTGCATGGTGACGAATTTCATGGTTTCACCTGAACAGTCGTAGCGCTGTATTGGAGCACCGAGTGACCTCCTGCGTGCTCCTGCCTGTCTACAAACAAGGATGCCACTGAAAGGCGCTCCGTTGTCCTCAATTCAGCCACAGCCCCTGTCGCCAGTAATCGCTTCAATCGTTACTGACGGGCTATTGCGCCGGTAAACTATTTGTGTGAGGGATGTTGTGTTTGGTCGCGTTTTTCTCGTTCTGTTTGCGCTGTGGTTTTCCGGCATGTTTTCCGCCTCGGCTCAGGCTCCCAATTCCACCCCGGTTTCTCCACAAGCGCCGGCTGCATCCGGCCCAGGCTCGCAGCAAATGGCCGGCGATGTAGCTGCCGCCGAAGCGGCTATCGCGCAATCGGACTGGAAGACCGCCGAAGCCAGGCTCGCCCCCTACCTGGCCGCACACCCCGAGGATGCGCGCGCCCTCTTCGACGCCGGCTACGTTGCCGACGCGCAAAACCGCCTTGACGATGCTGCCGCACTTTACCGCCGCGCCATTGCCGCCGATCCGAAGTCGTTCGAGGCGCACCTTTCGCTGGGCCTTCTGCTGGCGCGGCAAAACAAATTCTCTGAAGCGCGCCCCGAGCTCGCCACGGCCACGACGCTTGACGCCGGCCAGGCCGATCCCACCCTGAAGGCGCGCGCATGGCGCGCTTTGGCCGGAATCGATCGCGCCTCCAACCCCGCCCTGGCGTCAAACGACCTGCTCGAAGCCCTGAAACTCTCTCCCGAAACGCCCTCTGACACGCTCCTCGCCGCCGAGCTCGCCGAACAGGCCGGTCAGAACGATGCCGCCGAAGCTGCCTACCGCCGCGTGCTGGCCAAGGAGCCGGCATCCGCCCCGGCCACCATCGGCCTGGCTCACCTGCTGATCGCGACGAAGCAGTATTCCGAGGCCGAACCGCTGCTTCGCGCGGCGCTCGCGAAGAACCCCGACGACCCGACGCTGACGGCCCAGCTCGCCACCGTGCTCGCCGACCAGGATAACGCCGAGGCTCTTCCACTTCTGCAGAAGCTCCACGCTGCGCATCCCGGCGACCCAGCCATCAGCCGCCTGCTGGCTGCTGTGCTTGCGGAGGCAGGCGACTATGCCGGCTCCGATCGGCTCGACGTTCAGCTCCTCACAGCCAGCCCGGACGACCCTCAACTCCTGGTCTCGCACGGCCAGAACCTCGTCCAGCAGGAGAAAATGAACGAAGCTTACGCCGCTTTCAGCCGCGCCGCGCAAATTGACCCCGCCAATGCTGACGCCTGGAGCGGACTTGCCTTCACCGCCTCCCGCACACAGCGCCCCGACATCACGCTGCACGCCCTGGCCATGCGCTCCCGGTACCTGCCTGACAATTCCTCAACCCTGTTTCTTTGGGCCACGGCATACGACACCCTGAACCAGAAGAAGGAGGCGGCCGCCTACTACCACCGCTTTCTCGATTCCGCCGCCGGGAAGTTCCCGAATCAGGAGTGGCAGGCACGCCAGCGCCTGAAGCTTCTGGAACGATAGGATCGGCAGGGCCGGACCGCACCGCCGCGCCCGCCGTTTCGAGCCGCTGATGGCTTTCCCATTACCGCAGGATCAAAATTTTGCATCTTAGTGCTTGCGGGGTACTGCAAAATGTGACTACTATAGTGCCAACTTCTGAGGAGCAGTACCGCGTCCGTGGAGGTTCCTCATGCGGAGTCTGGTTCCCTTCGCCGCGATTTTCGTACTCAGCCTGTCCGTCGAGCCCCTGCGTGCCGCTTCCGCCGACGACAATCTCATCGACCAGCAAAGAATCGACGCCCTCGAAGCCAAGGCCGACGTGGCCCAGCCGCGCGAGCAACCGTTCCTTTACGCTGAGCTGGTGCAGCAGATGACCGAGCTCAGCATCCGACAGTACGCAGCCGGCGACATCGGCAAAGCTACCGGCCTGCTCAAGGACATTCAGAAGTTCGCGCAGAAAATCCACATCTCGCTTACCGATAACGACAAGCGCCTCAAGAACGCCGAGATCCTGCTGAACCGCACGGCCTTCCGCCTGAACGAAATGCTGCAGTCGAGCGACATCGAAGACCGGCCGCTGGTGAAGCAGACTATATTGCAGGTCAACCAGGCGCAGAACGCAGCGATGATGGAAGTATTCCAGAAATAGGGCCCAGCTCGCCCTTCACAGGTCACGGCTTTCGCCCGCGATCTGCCTCCTTCTTTTTGCCAGTGCCGGAATATGCTTGAATAGAACCGCCGGAGGGACGCCGTGATGCGCGTTCTCGCTGCCATCTGTCTCTGTTTCTTGACCGCCGTTCCGCTCGCTGCGCAAGTAGACACGCGCAACGATCCTCTCAGTCCCGACCAGCAGGACCAGATCGCGGAAGCGGGCATTGACCCCGTGGCCCGCGTTGACCTGTTCGTGAAATTCCTCAACGAACGCGCCGACACGATTCAGGGTCTAATCAAGCGCGCCAAATCGCCCGCACGCAGCCAGCGCCTCGCCGGCGAGCTGCAACAATTCGGCGCGCTGATGGACGAGCTCGGCGACAACCTCGACATGTATTCGCAGCGCAAAGCCGATCTTCGCAAATCGCTTAGAGGGCTCAACGAAGGGGTCCGCCGGTGGCAGACCGTCCTGCAAGATCTTCCCAGCGAAGCAGGATTCGAAGTTTCACTGAAAAACGCACTCATGAGCGCCAGCGATCTTTTTACCCAAAGCAAACAACTGGCGAGCGATCAGGAGGCTTACTTCAAAGCCCATCCTGACCAGAAAGGCCAGGATCGCTACGAGCCGCAGTGAGCTGGAGGCTAACCGCTGGAGGCTGGAAGCTGCCCTCTGATACTCTCGGCAATGGTGGCCCTCGACATCGTCTCCATCTTCCAGGAAGAATACCGCGTGCTGCGCCCGCGCGCGCCCATGCCTGCCGTGCACGTGCGATTCCGGCGGTTCACGTCGCTTAACACCACCATTCGCTTGCGAGAAGGCAAAATCTACGCAAGCCTTTCGGACTTGCTCGAGGGCGCGCCGGAACCGGTTCTGCACGCGATCGCCCACATCCTTCTCGCCAAGCTCTACCGCAAGCCGATCAGTGCGGCGCAGAATCTCCGCTACAAGCGTTTTGCTTCTTCGGCCGCCGTCACGCGGCAAACCGAGCTCATCCGCCATGCGCGCGGCAGCAAGCGCTACTTTGGCCCGGAGGGCCGCTACTTTCACCTCGAAGAGATCTTCGACTCGCTCAACTCGCGCTTTTTCGGCGGGCTGCTCGGCCGCCCGGAGCTGACCTGGAGCGAACACCACGCCAAGCGGTCGCTCGGGCATTACGACGCCGCACACAACACCATTGTGGTAAGCCGCGTCTTCGACCGGCCCTCAAGCCCGCGCTATGCCATCGAGTATCTGCTTTACCACGAGATGCTGCACCTGAAGCACCCGGTGAAAACCCGGGGACTGCGCCGCTGCATTCACTCCAGGGAATTCAAAGCCGAGGAAGCGCGCTTCCCGCAGCTCACCGACGCGCTCGCCTTCATCAAGAGGCTGTAATCAGCGAGCCTGCGAACGTTTCCCAGGCCCTGCGTCTAGTCCCTGTTGGCCGATCCTATGCCCCGGCTTTTCAGTCCGCCGGTAAGGCTCGCCACTTTCTCCACATCATGGCTCTTGCACCACGTCTCAAGCCCCTTGGCCAGCCGCTCGGTGGCGCGGGGATCGGCGTAGCTCGCCGTGCCCACCTGCACGGCCGTCGCCCCGGCGAGCATAAACTCCACCACATCCTCCGGCGTCACGATCCCGCCCATCCCGACGACCGGAATATTCACCGCGCCGGCAACCTCATAGACCATGCGCAGCGCGATCGGCTTGATCGCAGGACCGGATAACCCTCCCGTCACGTTGCTGAGCCGTGGCTTCCGCTCCTCTGCGTCGATTGACATGGCCAGAAATGTATTCACCAGGCTCACCGCATCGGCGCCTGCTTCCTCGCAGATCCGCGCCATGTAGCTGATGGAAGTCACATTCGGCGAAAGCTTTACGATGAGCGGCTGGATAGCCACCTTCTTTGTGCGGTCCACCAGTTCTTCCAGCGAATACGGATCCGCGCCGAAACTCATCCCCCCGGCATGAACGTTGGGGCAAGAGACGTTGAGCTCATAGGCCGCAATTCCCTCCACATCGTTCAGGCGGTCGATCACGGCGACGTAATCGCTGGCCGTCTGCCCAAAGACGTTCACGATCACCTTGCAGCTTGGGTATTTCTGCATCGGCGGCAGCTTTTTCTCGACAAACTCCTCCACGCCCACGTTCTGCAGCCCTATCGCATTCAGCATGCCAGCAGCAGTCTGCACGATCCGGACAGGCACGTGGCCCGCCATCGGATGCAGCGATATACCCTTGGTGACAATCGCTCCGATCCGCTCGAGCGAGACGATCTCCTCAAACTCGATGCCGTAGCCAAAGGTGCCGCTGGCAGCGATGATCGGGCTGGTAAGCTCCATCCGCGCGAGCGAAACTTTCATGTCGGGTTTCATGAGCGGCTGTCTTCCTTTCCTGCGGCACTGCGGAGCACGGTATGTCGCGTCAGCCTTCCAGCTCTCCGATTCATCATAATTGCCTCGCGCCATGCGGCCGCGCTCCGCAGCTGGAGACGCGCCGCTCCTGCCGCGACGACGGGTGCCCGGCAGCAGCCTCAAGCGGCTTTCTTCTGCCCGAACCCTTTCGCAAGATTGAGAATCGGCTGAACGGCGAACGCCGCAGCGCCCGACAGCACCGCAGCTACGGGCGGAAGCCCCGCGCGCAAAAAGCAGATGAAGGCGACAAGGGTGAGCGGGAAAAAGAGTGCCAGGCCCGTCACCATTCCCGGCGAGTAGCGATGCGTGCGGAGAGCACCGCGCAGATGAAAAATCGCGTTCCAACACATAAATGTGGACATAGTTAGCCAGGTTGGAACAAAGCTTCCCAAAAATCTTGTGGGGTTGCTCATTGCGAGTAACGCGCCCAGAAAAAAGCCAACTGCCGGAATGGCATTGATTCTCACGTAAAACGAACCAGCCGTGCCGGCGTATTGCGGCCGGAAAATGTTGTCCCACGAAATGAATCCACCCGGCCAGATGAATTCCTCGGTGACGTGCAGGCTGAATACGGCAGGCAAGAGAAAAAGAAGTGCGATTCCGCTCGCGCCCTGCCGATTCTCGTGCAAAACGACGAACACCATCACCAGCGATGCAGCTGCGATCGGGATAACGAATGCGCCCAGCCAGTTTCTGGCCTCGGCCTCTTTCGGCGTCATCAAAATATCCCTTTTGATGCGTTTTTGCCCGTGTCGGGATTTGTGCACAGTATACTGCGATCGCTACGGCGACGCTTCCGTCTGTCACAAATAGAAAGGCCCTGCGGCACTCGCAGGGCCTTCGTGAAAAGCTGGAAGCTGGCAGACTAGAAGCTGCCTTTACGCCGTCACCGTTTCGCTGGAGTCCACCTTTACCGGCGTCAGCCAGCCAAAGCGGTCAGGCTTTAATCCATTCGCGATGCCGAAGAACTCGTCCGCGATTCTCTTCGTAATCTCGCCCGGTTTTCCGTCGCCAATCACAATGCGGTCGATCGAGCGGATCGGCGCCACCTCCGCCGCAGTGCCGGTAAAGAACACCTCGTCGGCGATGTAGAGCAATTCGCGCGGAATGGCCTGCTCGGTCACCGTCAGTCCCAGGTGCCGCGCAATCGTCAGCACGCTGTCGCGGGTAATTCCCGAGAGCGCCGAGTTGGCCAGCGGCGGCGTATACAGCACGCCGTTGCGCACAATGAAAATGTTCTCGCCCGAGCCTTCGCTCACCAGCCCGCTGACATCGAGCGCGATCCCCTCCTGGTAGCCGTTGGCCTCGGCTTCCATCCGGATAAGCTGCGAACCCATGTAGTTCGCGCCCGCCTTGGCCAGCGCCGGCATGGTGTTCGGGGCCAGCCGGTTCCAGCTCGAGATGCACACATCCGCGCCGCCGTGCCCGGCGATGTACTTGCCCCAGGGAAAATTCGCGATGTACACCTCGATCGGCGAGCCTTTCGGACTTACGCCAATCTCGCCGTAGCCGCGCAGCACGATCGGCCGGATGTAGCACGGCGAAACCCCGTTCCCCTCGATGGTGTCGACCACTCCCGCGCAAAGCTCTTCCAGGCTGAAGGGAATCTCCATGCGGTAGATCTTGGCCGAGTCCAGCAGCCGCTGCATATGCTCAGGCAGGCGGAAGACCGCCGAGCCCTGCGGTTGCCCGTAGCAGCGAATCCCCTCAAACACGCTCGAGCCGTAATGCACCACATGGCTCATGACGTGGATTGTGGCCTGCTCCCACGGAATCAGGTTGCCGTTATGCCAGATCTTCCCTGTCGTCTGAATGGGCATGGCGAGTTCAGGTACTCCTTTGTGTGCGCAGAAACCGCACCCTTTCCAAGGTTGTCATGGCCGGGCGCTCGCTGGCAAGCGGGCATTGCACAACGCCGTTGCCAACTTGGAACTTACCCCAAAGCGGCCGCTTCATGGGCATCCGGCCGCCTTTTACGCGGTCAATCCCCCGGCTTCCGCGACCGCCGGAACTCCAACTGCTTCCAGCACTTCCACTTCCAGCCCGCATCGAGCCAGTTCCGCGTGCGCCTCATCCGCCGCCGCGGCCTCCGGGCTCTTCAACCGAAGCCTCAGGTACGAGAGGCGCAGTAGATCCCGCGCATTCTCTATCCCATGCCTGCCTACGCGCACCGTGGTCCAGCCGGAATCCGGCACGAAATGGTGTTGCTCGGCTCTCCCCGCGGCAATCAAGGCGTCCCGCAGCCGCACGGTAAACGGAATGTCCACGATGCCGAACCAGTGCACATGCCCAATCTCGCGCTCGCCCACGCGAAACTCGGTTCCACCGAATCGATGCTCATGAGCCGTCACGCCCGGCCACGCCGCAACCTCCGCAACAAGCGTCTTCATCCACTCCGCCATAGGCCCCTGCCTCCCGGTTTGGATTCATCGGGCACGCACAACGGTGCAGGAGTTTCAGTAGCAGCCTGTTTCTGCCGGGGGCTAAAAATCGTGATGTTGCTCGATCGCCGTCACAACCTTGCGCGCTGCTTCCAGCGCTGCCGGGTCGTTATTCGCCGCTTCGGCTCGCGCGCGCAGCTTCGCTACTGTCATCCAGTTATCTTTATGCGGCTGATCGGTAAGCCACGGCGGCAGCGGCATTCTCAGATAGCGGCTCAGCGCTTCGGCGTACCCCTCATAAAGCACGCGCATCTCGCGCAGCCTTTCGCCGGAAAACTCATCGCGGCACAGGCTGGCGCCACTCTCGCACAACACATTGAACAGCTTTTGATATTGCTCAGCCGGCAGCCGGTCCGGCGCATCATTCACGGGCGCCAGTGAAAAGATCTGCGCCAGATCGACCAGCGCATGGCGCGCCATGGCAAACGTAAGCTGCGCCTGCCGCGCCTCCTGGCTGCGCACGCCCGAGATCATCAGCGCCGAGGTATCGAGAATGGCAGTCAGCGCGCTGAGCCAGCTTTGCTTGTCGTGCTGCGAACGGAAGTAGCAGAGCTGCGGATACGAGATGTGGCTTTCCAGCAGTTCCGCCGACCAGCGCTCCCACTCCATCAACAGCTCGGCGAGTGCGATTTCCGCGCCGTCATGCGAATGCCGGCGCATCAGCTCGGCGGCCGTCGGCGGAGAACCGGCGCGCGCATCCAGCAGCGAGATGCTCACTTCGCGGCGCGAGAATGCGCCGTAGAGCACAGGAAAATAGCCCATCACCACAGCCAGAAATCCAAGCCCCGTGCCCGCTTCCAGAATCACGAGCACGCGCGACCAGGGATCCTGCGGAGTGACATCGCCGAGTCCCAGCGTAAAGATGGTGGTTCCGCTCACATACAGGTCTGAGCGGAAACCCGCCGCGTGGCCGCCGTCGTTGAAGGGGCTGCCCAGCGCGTAGAAGGCCAGCGCAAAGCCGAGCACCAATACGGCCGCCCATACCATCAGCAGCAGAATCAGCGAGAGCGGGCCGTAGAAACTGAATGCCGTCTCGCGCTTGCGCGGGTGGCGCAGCCGCTGGGCAACCCACGCCCATGGCCGCCAGGTGACGATGTAAAAGATGCGCGTCAGCCGGAAACGCCCGGTGGCGCGGCGCGGCAGGATGATGGTCTGAAAGGCGTCAAGCAGCACTGTGAGCATGCAAATCACGCCGGCGATCGCGGCCAGAACACGCACTCGTGCCTCCTTGTTCCTTCGACCGTCCGGCGGGGAAGCGCACCCGCCCGTTCTCTGCATTTTATGCCCTGCTCTTTACCGTGCCCCACAGGCAATATCCACCCGTCGGGATGGCTGATCCCTCGCCGCGGTTCCCTGCCCTTCTGATTTTGTCAGCCCTTCGCTCTATGCCACAGACGGCGCGATTTCCGTGTTCGCCCGCAGCCCAGCGGACTCCGCACACGTTGCCACGCGGGTGATGGTAAGCACCGTGATGTCGTCATTCTGGCCAAAGGCCACTGCAGCTTCGCTGGCGGCAGGTGCGTCAGAACCCGAGGCGATGAGATCATGCACGCGATGGAAGCCAAAGAGTTCCCGCGCGGGATTGCGGGCCTCGAGAAGTCCATCGGTATAGAGCGTGAGCCGGCCGCCAACCGCCATTTCGAAGGCCACGTTTTCGTAGCCGCTCTCCGAGACCAGACCCAGCGGAAGCGCGGGAGGAAGTTTGATCTCCTCGCCGTCAAGAAATGGCGGGAGATGACCGGCGTTGGCGGCGATGCACTCTCCCGAGGGCTCAAGGCGAAGCACCAGGCAGGTGGCAAATCCGTTTTGCATGCGGCCCTCGAGGCGGCGATTCAGGCCGGTGAGAATCCCAGCCGGATCACCGGACTGGTCGGCGAGCGTGCGCACGGCACCCACCAGCAGCGAGACGGTCATGGCCGCTTTGAGGCCCTTGCCGCTCACGTCGCCCAGCACAATCAGTGCCGCTCCATCCGCCTTCGCAATTACCTGAAAGAAATCTCCGCCGACTTCGAGAGCCGGCCGGTAGGCGCTGGTCATGGTATAGCCGTTGAGCGGCGGCAGCGATTCGGGAATGAGAAGCCGCTGGAGTTCCTGCGCGCTTTTGAACTCCTGTTCGAGCGCGCCCTTGCGCTGGCTTTGGTCCTCGGCATAGCGCAAGACGGCATAGACGATCGCGACCAACAACAGGGTGACCGCAATGCTCTGCGAGTCGAAATAGTTGCCGTGAATCGTAAATATGTGGTGATTAATGAGGCGGTACACAGCAATTGTGTGCGTAAACCGCGCTCCTTCAAGTGATGCGATGCGCGCCACGCCAATGAGTGATACCAGAGAGGCGAAGGCGGCCACCAGCCAGTTGGCGGTGCTGACGCGCTTCCGGATACCGTACGCGAGCAGAACCAGTGGAAATAAAGCAGCCAGAGTGATGAGAAGATAGAGGACTGCGTCCGCAATCTGCCACAGCAGCACCAGCGGCGTTGCCCAATCGCGGCTGATGACGAACCCCTCTATGAGCGAAAGAGAAAGACTGATGATGGCCAGCCAGAAGGTCCATTGCCTCAGTTGGGGCAGTGCGTCGAGATCGAGAAGGTAAAGCAGCAGGTACCAGAGCGAAAAGTTGGCGACCGCGGTGGCGGTCATATCGAATCCGACCAGGAAGTGGTAGGGAAAGCCCAGGTGAGCGTTGAAGAGCACCACATGCACCGGCTGCATCAGCGCATAAACGGCCATCCAAAGCATGACCTTTAAGCTACGGTCGCGCAGCCACGCAAGCAGGCCCAGGATTCCGAGAATCCCGAAGAGCAGCTCTTCATCGAAGTAGAATTGGCGCTCCGCCAGCCACGTATGGTCGAGTGCGCCCAGTTCAGCGGTGACGGCCTCGGGCGAGCCTGCCAGGGGTGGAGAGTAAATGCCGCCGGTTGGCAGGTCGACAAACTTCAGGGGCGCCTTCCAGGTGCGGATGGCCAGCACGCCGCTTCGAGCCGTCCCCAGGCCAAATGAATCCGGAGGGGGCCGGAAGCGCCACTCAGCGTCGGGCGGCATTTTGCCTTCGCGCCCCACCAGCACGCCATTCCAGTACACCTCGTAGGGATCGCCCCAGGCATCGCCACCACCGATGGGAAAAACAATCAGTGCCACCTTCTGGCCCGTTCCCGCCCCAACAAAATCGATATGCCGGCGGTACCAGGCGTAGCCGTGATAGGCGTAGTGGCCCTGCGCGCTATAGCTCTCGTCCACGCGCAGCCGCTCCCACTGCGCGTCGTCAAATCCGGGCGAGGCCCAGGCCAGGTTATCGCCGGTCTTGAACTCCCACAGGCCGCCCAGCGGGATCGTCCCTCGGCCAAGCCCACCAATCACGAGGGTGTCCGGCTGCGGTGTCGAGGTTCCAGCAGCGCACAAAGAGGCGGAAGGTATGGATAGAAGCAGAGCGGCAAAGGTTGCTGGCAGCGTGCGGGGAAGCACAATGGCTTGCATTATATTCCGGCGCCCGTCAAATTCAGCCACCGAAATCCCCCTTTTGCGCAAGCCCGCAACTCTGGGTGACGACAGGCACCGCCAAACCGCGATCCCTCTGCTATCGTCCACATTCGTGCAGCCTGAAGAATTCACCTATCCGCCGTACACCATCCCGCTGGTGGAAGCTTACGGCGGCGTTTTCGAGTCGGTGTTCGTCGTGCTGCACCCGTTTGTGCGCGTGCCGTTGCCGCTTGCATGGAGCGCGACACAGCATTACCCTGACGATGCGCAGATCCTTGCGCACGGCGCAAAATGCGCGTGGTCAGAGGTTGCCGAACGCACCGGCCTCAACTCCTGTGCGCGTATCAACCAGGCGCTGCTCAGCTCCATCGGGTCACTGGCCGATCATCTCGCCGATCCGCCAGGCCGCGACAGGCTCAAAGACTTCCTTGAGTCGGCGCCCGTGTGGATGCCGGTAGAAGGCCGCTTCGAGCCGCTCCTGCAAGCCGACCTGCTGCAGGCCTTTCGTGCCGGCGGCGCCGGTGATCTTCTGTTTGTTCCAGAGTTTCCTGCGAGCGATCCGGTTGTCCCGCTTGCCATCGCGGATCTGGCCGCGCGGTCGGCTCCGTTTCCCATGCGCGGCACGCTCCTGGCTCCGGACCACTCATTTCTCTTTACGGTGGATTGGGACAGTTTCTTCACGCTCTTCTACGGGCGGCGGTCCTTCATCGCGCGCGTTGCTTCGGCGCTGAACCTGGAAGGGTTTTTCGCCACGCCCAACACGGAGCACGGGTGGTACAACTACTCGTTCGGCTGCGCCACAGTGACGCTTTCGCCGGAACACTGGCAAGCTGTGGAATAGCAGGAATCAGGGAACAGGCACCAGGGGATCAGGAAGAGCAAGTGCAGGTCCCTCGAAGTGTCTCGAAGCTGGACACCTGGCCCGGGTTACTGCGACTTTAGTGACCTAAACGACTGATTACTTAGGAAAGTAACCTGCCGGGCTAAGTACTGACGGCCCATGCCGTCCCATCAAACCGCCATTGTTAAGCCACGCAAAATCACGGTAATTAGAAGATGGGCCCATGCAATCGATCCGGCGAAGGTAACTGCCGACTTTGGTGACTATGCAGGACCATAAAGACAACGCGCTGGCGGGCCGAGCGTTTGTGGCGGCAACCGCGACGCTTGGAGCGATGGCGGGGTTCTGGCTGGGCTGCGCGCTGGCCATTCCGTTGGCCGAGCATCAGCTTGCAACCTATATGGACCGCGTCTCGATCGAGGATGCAGCGGCGGTGACGGAAGCCCAGAATCTTCTCGATCAAGTGAAACACTCTGCGTACACGGCTTGCTCGGCGGATGAACTTGACCATCTTCGCGAACAGGTTTTTCGTTCCGAATACCTGAGAGACGCGGGGCGGATTTCTGGGGGAAAGATCCAGTGCTCGGCGGGCGAAGGCCATCCGTCACACGCCATCGGTCGCTTCACAGCGTTGATCGCGGCAGGCCGCGCAACTTCGGCGGCGAGCGCACTGATTCCCATCCGCGACCGAAGCGAAGAACGAAGGGGAATCGAGGAGGGCGGCGTCTTTGTACTTTTTGGTTCGCAGCTGCCGGTGGTGCAAGGCGCTCTGCCGATCCGCGCGTCGGCCGGTCCGGATGAGACAAGGACCCCGGCTGCGCGGCGCCGCGGATTGCCCGCCGGCGCCAATAGCGAGCCGACTCATTCCATCGCG
>Ga0335074_10011469_pt1 | contig 12394 bp, 5 predicted proteins | sample Lox_Sample_23_FD_206715 | JGI IMG/M metagenome (GOLD analysis project Ga0335074, IMG submission 206715) | Soil microbial communities from Loxahatchee National Wildlife Refuge, Florida, United States - Lox_Sample_2.3 | ecosystem: Environmental > Terrestrial > Soil > Wetlands | place: USA: Florida...
TCTGCCAGGAATCCCCGATCGGCCATTTGCCGCACAAACCAGCCGTAGCCGCAACCAACATCGAGGTAGCTGAGGAGCTCGGGCAGCATCAACGAGTGAGTACGCAGGAACTCGATCATCATCGCGGCCATCTCCTCGCAGTGCCGCGCCCCCGCCCAGTCCTTCACCTCGGGCGAGTCAATGGGCTGGTAAAGCTTGCAGTGGCCACCGGGCGACACCGTTTCCAGCAGCAGATCCTGCAAGGGGGTCGTCACCGCGGGGGTCAGAATCACCGCGTTCACCTCTTCGATCCCTTTGAAGTAAAGCGCCGCCAATCTGTGGTGGCCTTCCACAACCTGGAAACAAGACGAGTGCAGGATCGGACGAACCGCAACATGCTCGCGTGGCTCAACCGTCCACGAGGGAACGGAGTCCAAAAGCTCCGCCTCGTGGCTCGGAAAACTGGCGGCTAGAAAGCGGCGTGCGCTCCACTGGATCTGATCGGGAGTGTAAGCGTCAAAGTAATTCCCGAATGTGTCGATATTCGCCGTTGCATTCTCGTAATACGCTGTCCGCTCAAACACGCCTGGTTCCCAAATGCTCTCCCCGATTCGCTCGAAGTCGCAAAGAAGTTTGAAATGCGGCCACTCGGGGATGGGTCGGGATCCGTAGAGAATGTCGCCGCGAACGTGGGCCATGAATCGCACCGATGCTCCGCAATCTCCTCCGCGGAGGCATGCGTCCACCCGGACCGGCGCCACCTTCAGATAGCTGGCCAGCCATTTCAACTGCTGCTTAACTTGCGAAGCGCGTTGACGGACAGATTTTGGGAAGCCCTGTTCGAACATGGGAACGCAGGGAAGAATCCGTCAATTCCACTGTCCCTAAAATTGTCACACCGGCTAAGCTTCGGCGCAAGATACCTTAAGGGTTCCCCCAACGTCGGGCCGCGTAAGCGAAAAGTGCCGACCCACTGATGCTCTCCTAGAAGTTGGATCGACCCTCTCTGTTTCTCGACACCTGGAGGACGTCAGTGGGTTGCCGCTGTAAAGGTGTAGTCGGTGTACACCTGGATCGAGCCGTAGAAGGTGATGAGACGAGCATAGATGGTCTCGCCGTTGGTGGGCAGGTTGGTGGGTGTGGTGGAGGTGCCCGTGATCGGGCCCGTGCCCCACAGGTTGTTTGATCCCTCCGTGGTTCCCAGCCGGAAGCCGTAGTCGGTGGCTCCCGTTACTGTGGTCCAGCTAAACGTTACGCTGGGACCAACGAGCACCGTGCCCGGCGTGGGCGAGGTCAGCGCAGCTTGGGTTGCTGCAGTGAAGGTGTAGTCGGTGTAGACCTGGATTGCGCCGTAGTAAGTGGTCAGACGAGCATAGATGGTCTCGCCGTTGGTGGGCAGGATGGGAGGTGTAACGGAGGTGGCTGTGATAGGGCCGGAGCCGTACAAGTTGTTCGAGCCCTCCGTGGTTCCCAGGCGGAAACCGTAATCGGTGGCACCCGGCGCAGTGGTCCAGCTGAACGTTACGCCGGGACCAACGAGCACCGTGCCCGGCGTGGGCGAGGTCAACGCCGCTGCCGAGGCTGCGGTGAAGGTGTAGTCAGTGTAGACCTGGATTGCACCGTAGTAGGTGGTCAGACGAGCATAGATGGTCTCGCCGTTGGTGGGCAGGTTGGCGGGTGTTGTGGAGGTGCCCGTGATCGGCCCAGTGCCCCACAGGTTGTTCCCTCCCTCCGTGGTCCCGAGGCGGAAACCGTAGTCGGTGGCCCCCGCCGCAGCGCTCCAGGCGAAGGTCACTTTAGGGCCGGCGAGCACTGTACTCGGCGTGGGTGAGGTTAGCGCCGCTGCCGAGGCCGCGGTGAAGGTGTAGTCGGTGTAGACCTGGACCGAGCCGAAGAAGGTAGTCAGGCGAGCATAGATGGTCTCGCCATTGGTGGGCAGGTTGTTGAGGGTAACGGAGGTGGCTGAAATTGGGCCGGAGCCGTACAGGTTGTTCGACCCCACCGTGGTTCCCAGCCGGAAGCCATAGTCGGTTGCTCCCGTCGCGGTGCTCCAGGTAAACGTCACGCTGGGGCCGGCAAGCACCGTGCTCGGTGCAGGTGAGGTCAGCACCGCCGGTGACGCCGATACAGTCACGGTGACGGCGGTGGAAGTCGACGACGGGTAGGTTCCGCTGCCCGCGAAGACTGCGGTCATGGAGTTGTTGCCGGACTGGAGCGAGGATGCTGCCACCGAGGCGGAGCAGGTTCCATTGCTTAACGTGCAGGTGCCGACAACCGTGGTTCCCGCTTTGAAAGTGACGGAACCGGTGAGCGCGGGGAGCGTATCGACATAGCCTGCCGGGGCTCCGCCGGTCACCGTCGCTTTCAATGTCGTGGACTCGCTGGAGGTGATGCTGGCGGGGTTGGCCGAAATCGCCGTAGTGCTGGTGAAGGCCGTGTTCCACTTTGAGATCAGGTTGCTGACGTTGACCGAGCCCAGACCGGTGGTCTGGTCAAAGCCAGGGGCAGACTCATACGCCACCGTAAGTGAGCTGGAGCCGGTTAGCGACAACATGCCGTAGTCTGCACTGGAGTTAACGTAGCAGTCCGTCGATCCCGCTGCGCAAGCGACGTCGTTGTTGCTGGTGGTGACGTCGTTAAAGATGCAGGCTGCCGCGGGCAAGCCGGTGGTGACGCCCGTGTTTGATGTCTGGCCGTTGGCGTAACATGCTGTCTTGGTCGCCGATGCGGTATATTGCGCCTTGGCCAGCGCATAGAGGGCCGGATTGAGCACGCCCTGACGCTCTCCGGTGGCGTCCACGAGCAAACCAAAGACACCAGCCATGTAGGGCGCGACAAAGGATGTGCCCCATCCGTAGCCGAAGGTGTTATCCGTGGAGTTACAGGGATAGTCTGCGGGGTTCGAATCGCACTCCACCAGGGCGTGGCCCCAGAGATTCTTCGCAGCGAATCCCGCTATGTCCGGTTGGGAGCGCATGGAGTTGGAGTAACCGGATATTCCGGTCTGCCAGGAAGGCACGGCATAATGGGTGCTGATCCCGCCCGAACCGCCGCTGAAGGGGCCATCCCTGTAATTGCCCGTGGCGCAGTAGCCCGCCCCGCTATCCCCCTCATATGCCGCCAGAATGCTGCTGGCACAAGTCGAGTTCCATGTGGTTTCCGGAACGTAACTGATGGCATCTCCGTCGTAGACGGAATTCGTAGAGCTCCAATAGGTGCTTTGCGGCGGCCCGCCTTCGTCAGCGTCGTAAAGATCCTGGAAATCTGTGCCGCCGGCAGCGGTGACCAACGGGGAGGCAGAAAAGGGGCTCACATTGATTCCGTAGGTGGCCGTGCCCGTGGAGTCCTGGTCCGCGACATCGGAGCCGCCGTCGCCGGTGCAGATGAGGATGGACTGGCCCTGCGTCGCGGCCTGCGCAAACAGAGAGTCCTGGAAATCGTAATCCGAGGAGGAAGTGTAATACACTTCGCTGCTTAAGTAGCTCATGCTCATCACGTCGGAGAGATTGTTGTCGATCAGCGCCGTCATCGAGGTCCAGATGCCGTTGTCGACGGTGTAATCGCAAGACATGAAGACCAGGTTGGCGGATGGAGCGGTCGCGTTGGCCCACTCGGCGTCCAACGATGCCTCGAATTCGTCCGAGCCTGGATTGATGTCGCCCGGATCATTGCAGGTGACCGTCCCGTAGCCGTGATAGACGTGCATATTCAGCGTGCCCGGCACCCCAAACATGTTGCGGAAGACGGCAACATCGCCGCCCGTCGCCACGCCGGTGGTCGCATTCACCGTGCCGAACTCCATATCGCTCTGTTCGATCACAGCCACGGTTGCCGTAGCCGCCAGGTTCCCGCCCTTGAACACCGGGTTGACGTTGTAAATCGTGTAGAGGTCCTGTGGGGACACAAAGTAATCCCCCTCGCCGTCGGTAGTGGCGGGCGAAGCCAGGTCCGCAGCCGTGGGGTTGACGACGTGCGAGCGATGGGTAGCCGGATCCCAGGACGCCTGGCGGGGCTGCCCGTGGGCGGCAATCGCCGGGATCTTGTTGAGTCCCTTGATGCCCGCAACCACGGGGGCCAGCGCGGCCGGAATCTGCGGATCCTGAACCAGCGCGGGGTATTTGCCGCCCCGGATGCCAACGTAATGCAACTGGGTGTGGAAGGCTTCGCGCACCAGGCCGGAGGTCCCCGCAAAATCGATCATGCTGGCGTTGTTCATCACGCTGCGTACCTCAAACCCGTGTGACTGGAGCCAGGCGGTCAGCGTGCCAATATCCTGCGGCGCAGCGCCGAAACGCGCGCCGAATTGCGCCGGGGTGAGCCACTTATGGTATTCGGGCGCGCCTGGCTGCTGCTGGCGCGCAATCAGGTTATCGAGGTCAGCCTGCTGTGCCGGGGTGCGCCGGAGCAACAGAAACATGTGCAACGGCAGGGTGTCTTCCACCGGACCAAGGTCCGGCGCCTGGGCGACATCGCGGCGCACATTGCCCTTCAGCGTCGCCAGGACACTCTCGTCGATGGGCTGAAGCAAACGCGCCGGCGCTGCCGGGACTGCCTCATGATCCAGGCTCTGCGCCTCCGCCGTCGGCAGCAGCAAGAACGCCACAACAAATGCCAGAAACAGGCAGCACATGCGCACAGACGGGAACGCGATTTGAGCTTGCAGGCCAGTTGGTTTCATCGACGGGAATACCTCACAGGGGTTGCGCTGCATCGGTGATGGGCTGGCGAGGCTCTTCGCACGCATGTCTGCCGCGTTGCCGAGCGCGCCAGCAAAGTCGCATCGATTCCGGTTACAACCGGGCCATTCGGCAGCGGGGGACACTGCCGCTTGCATGGATTCTCCCCAGACGATCAGGGGCACTCAGGGAAGTCAGCGGGAGTATAGCACGCAGACATGAACGTCGATGCCATCGGTGAGGACCTCACGGACAGAGTCCCGGAGAGACAACGCGACTCTGGCCTCGCTGCACAACCAGCGGGATGTTCAGCTTCTGATTGGCGACGCCGGATCCGGATGCGCTGACCGACACCGAGTAGCTGCCCGCGGGCGTACCGGGATTACCGCCGCAAAAGCCATAGGACGGACTGCCTGGAGAGGTGTAGGACGGACTGCCATCGGGCCTTTTCTTTTGCCGCGCCGCGAGAACTCGGAGAGAAAACCATCGTGATCGCCACATCGCCATCCGGGAACCCATCCGAGAGAGGTCTGCAATTCACTGTGGTTTCAGCGTGTAGGCCAATGATTCCATAGGGCATCTCTGTTTTCATTTTTCGCTGTTTTCGAGCAGTTTCCGCACTTCCTCGTGCAGCCGCACCGTAATCTCCGCCTCGGTAGCTTCGGGCGCAAAGCGTACCGGCCGCCCAACCCGTACTTCCAGTTTTCCGGAGCGGAACCAGCCGCGCCCGCGCGTTTTCAGCTCGCCCAGCCCGCGTAGCGCGACGGGAAGCACGGCGGTATGAGCCTGACGCACCAGCAACCCGATGCCGGGCCGGAACGGCGCGAGCTGGCCCGCTGCCGAGCGCGTGCCCTCGGGAAAAACCAGCACATGATAACCGCGGTCGAGCGCCTCGCCGGCGTGGGCAAAGCTGCGCTGGAAGTCGCGCAACCGCGGCAGCGGAAACACGTTAAACAGCGCCGTGATAAGCAGATACGCCGGCGGCCCGAAGGGAAAAAATCGGCCGTAGTGGGGGCCGCGCTCCGGATTTCGGGCGTGGCGGAAGTCATCGAGCATCTCGCCGGACATGGCCGCGGCAATGGCCCGGCGCATGGCCGCGGGCAGCGCGTACTGGATCAGCGGCCCGTCATACGCAGTGACGTGGTTGGCGACGATGAGAATCGGTTCCGTCACCTGCGACTGCAGATTCGGGGGCGCATCCACGCGCGGGTTGGCCAGGAACCAGACCAGCGGGCGCATCGCGCCTTCAATGAAGGCAACGCGCAGCCAGGTAAACGGCGCATGCCACGGCCAGTGCGGATAGACGTACTTGCGACCCTCGACCCCGGCGGGCGCGGGCGGTGCAGGCGGCGCAGGCTGGGCCGGTATTTCGTGCTCAAGGACTTGCTCCGCACGCGGAGCCGAGCGCATCGCGGCGCTACGCCCCTCGGCTGGGATATTGTCTGGTGGCGGCGCGGCGGGCGGAGATGCCGCCGAATGCTGCGCGGAACCTGAGATGACAGCGCGCAGCTCGCCGAGGGTCTGCACCGTGTCGAGCATCCCGCTCTCGGGAGGCATGCCCAGCTTCTGCTCGATGGCCGCGGCGAGCTGGACGCGGCCCAGACTGTCGAGGTGCAGGTCCTCGCTCAGGCGCAGCTCGTCGCCCACGCCGTGGGGCTGCTCCCCGGTGATCTGCGCGACGAGCGAGAGGAGCCAATCGGAGCTGGGGCTGAAGGCTTCCGCCAGGCGCGCGCTACTGGAGGCGGACTGGATGCCGGTCAGCCACGACTCGACAGCTTTGCGGCGAACTTTACCGGTGGAAGTGCGCGGCAGGTCGGGCTCGGGATAGAGGACCCAGCGGCGTATGCGCTGGAACTCGGCCAGGCGCGCGTTGGCCCGCTCAATGGCCGCAGGCGCCTGGTTTTCAGAGCCACGCATGGCCAGCACCGCGCAGGCCTCCGGGCCGGCAGGCGTGTCCATGGGAACCACGGCGCATGCGGCTACGCCGAGCTGCTCTTCGATGACGGCCTCGAGATCTTCGGGATGGATGTTCACGCCGGTCGAAGTGACGATGACCTCGCTCTTGCGGCCGAGAAAGCGCAGCTCTCCGGTGGCTTGCTCCTCGGCCAGGTCGCCGGTGGCGAGCCACGCGTCTTCCCGCTGGCGGAGCTGGCCGCCGGACCACGTCGCGGTGGAGATCATGGGCCCGCGGACGAGGACTTCGCCATCTGCGCCGATCTTCACTTCGCGGCCGGGCAGCGGCTTGCCGATGGTACCGCTGGCCACGTGAAATGGATGGTTAAGGGTGATGAGCGCGGTGGTCTCGGTCATGCCGTAGCCCTGCACGACGACGAAGCCGAGCGCGTTCCAGAACTGCTCCACGGGAGCGGGAAGCGCGCCGCCGCCGGAGATGAGCGCCCAGAACTTGAAGCCGAAGGCGCTATGGATGTCGCGGAAGCGCCACCAGCGCTTCCAGCCGAACTTGCCCGCGGAAGTAGCGTGGGACGCAATGATACGAGCCGGAAGCTCGGGATCAGTGGACTCGATATGCGTCTTGAGCAGGGCGAAGATGCGCGGCACCGCAGCGAGGACGGAGATGCGCTCGCGATGGATGGTCTCGATGAGGCGCGGCGCGACGAGACGGCTTTCGAAATGGACCTGAGCGCGGAAGATGGGCGGAATCCACAGGCCCATGGTTTGCCCGAAGACGTGGCTCAGAGGAAGCGTGTGCAGGAAGCGCAGGGGATGAACGTACTTCTCGTAGCGCATGTAGCCCTGCGCGCCCTGCTCGATGGGGCCAACGCTGGCAAGCACGTTGCCGTGCGTATGCACGATGCCCTTGGGTTCGCCGGTGGTGCCGGAGGTGAAGAGAATCTGGAGCGGCGTGTCGCGGGTGATGCCATCGACGAAGCCGGCTTCGCGGTCGGGCAGGATGGAGGGCCAATCTTCAAAGGGGATGCGCGGGAAGTCGAGATCGGAACGGGACGCGAGGCTCTCGATCAGCAGCGCGTCGCCGACGGCGAGCTTTGGCTTAACGTCGGCCGCGATGCGAGCGGCGAAATCGGGGCTGCCGTAGGCATCCAGCGGAACTGCCAGCGCCCCACGCAGGATGCAGCCATGAAATGCGGCGATCCACTCGGCGCTGTTCTCGCCCCAGATGAGAACGCGATCCCCCATGGCAATCCCGCGGGACTCCAGCAGCGCAGCGAAGCGGCCGGCCAGGCTCGCGATCTGCCCATAGGTTGCAACGCGACGGCGAATGCCCTGGTAGCGAACAACGGCGATTTCATTGCCGGCGCGGCGGAAATCTTCAACGAGAGTGGCGAGATGATCGCGCATGAGGCGGCAGCTTCATCGTAGCAAGGCAGTTCGATGCGGCGGCTGCCGAATGTGATACTTGCGCGAGTGTACGGCATAAGGAAAAAGCAACGCGCGCCTGGCGGTTTCGCTTCCCACCCTTTTCACGATGAAACCGCGAAAAAGGATGGGGCACTCGCTTTGTCGCAAGCTACTGGATGACCTGCTCGCTGCCCATGGGAGGGTCATCGGTGAGCGGTTCAGCACCCGGTCCATAGGCTGTCTCGCGCGCGGCCTGCGCGTCTTCGAGCATCTGCGCGTCGGCGAAGCGGTAGCCGACGTAGATATCGGTAAGGACATACAGGGGATGGGCCGGATCGTCCTCAATCTTCTTGCGGAGTTGGCGAATGAACGTGCGCAGGTACTCGACCTCTTCGCGGCAGTCGGCGCCCCAAACCGCGGTGAGCAGGCGCGCGTAGGTAATGACGCGCCCGGCGCGGCTCATGAGGCAATAGAGGATGTCGAATTCCTTGCGCGTGAGGTGAATGGCCTGGCCGCGCTTGGTGACGCTGCGGCGCGATGGGTTGAGCACGATCTCGCCGATGGAAATAGGCTCGTCTTCGGGAGCGGTGGGCGCCTGAGAACGGCGCACCGCGGCGCGGATGCGGGCTACCAGCTCGCGCACGCCGAAGGGCTTGGTTACGTAGTCGTCGGCGCCCAGTTCCAGCGCGTTTACCTTCTCTTCTTCGCGGTCGCGCACGGTGAGCATGATGATGGGGATCCGGGGAGCCATGGTGCGGATGCGCCGCAGGGTTTCGATCCCGCCGATGCCGGGCATATTCACATCGAGCAGGACAGCATCGAAGGGCTCCGTGCGCAGAATATCCAGAGCCATTTCTCCGCGCGAGGCCTCGGCCATCTCAAATCCGAGTTCGGTGAGCGGCGGCCGCAGGGCGCGGCGGATGGCTGGCTCGTCATCGATGACAAGCACGCGGATAGGGGTCATGCATTCCTCCTCTTACTCTGAGACTGGAACTGCTTCTGGCTTCGATCCTGGCCGGCATCCTGCTTCGGATGCTGGCCCGGCGCCGGAACGTGCACCCGGGGGCTGTCTGCCGCGCGGCAGGGACTGGCGGCATAGAACGTAGTACCCTCACGCTCGTCGCTAACGACCCACACCGATCCGCCATGGGCCAGCGCCGCGCGTTTGGCAATGGAGAGGCCGATTCCCGTACCTGGGGCGCGACCGGAGGCCGCGCTGGAGCGAAAATAGCGATCGAAGATGCGTTCGCGGTCCTGTGGGGGGATAACCGGCCCGAAGTTCTGCACCGAGAGCAGCATTTCGGATTCCGTTCGCTCGGCGCGCAGGGTGATGGCCGATCCGGCATCCGAATACTTGCAGGCATTATCGAGATACTGCGCGAGGAGCATGACGAGAAGGCGGCGATCGCCGGTGAATGCGAGCTCGGGCGAGACTTCGACGCGAATCGTCGAGCCGGTGCAGCGTTCGCAGGTTGCCACTGCCTCTTCGAACAAGGACCCTGCGCCGACCGTCTCCATCCGCAGGGAGAGGTCCGTGCTGCCGGTCGCGGATGACTCCAGGCGAGCGGTGGTCAGCAGGCGAGTAGTGAGCTCATTGAGCAAGCTGGCTTGTTCGTCGATGAGCGAGACCAGCTCGGCCTGTGTGGGAGAAAGATGTCCCATCTCCGCCAGGCCGCTGGAGGCTGCGCGGATTGCGGTGAGCGGCGTCTTATAAGCGTGCGCCAGGCTGTCGAGCACGGTGGAGCGCATGCGCTCGGTTTCCCGCTCGGCTTCCATGCGGCTTTCGTTGGCGGTGGCACGATAGCGATCGAAGGTGACGGCGATGAGCGCCGCGAGAGCATTGTTGGTGAGCGGGCTGAGGTCGCCACGAACGACGAGACTGCCGACTGGAACGGCGCCAAGGCGAATGACACGGCGCCCGATGGCGGCGTGGGGATCGTCGTCGGAGGTTTCAAAGTGATAGACGTTCTGGGCCATCTCGCCGGGATCCACTGTCCAGCGGCCCGCCTGGTATACCTCCTGCAGGTCGGCGTCGAAGATGGCCACGGCATCGAGACCGAACACATCGAGCACAGCCTCGACAAGCTGCGAGCCCGGCTTTTCATTCAGGTTCATCTGCAGAGTGCGCCGCGTGAACTCGTAGAGGTTGTGAATCTCGGCCTCCGAAGAGCCGGCGCGGCGCGCAGCGCGCAGAGCACGGCGCAAAACCGGCGTGAGCCGGCGAGGGCGGATCGCGCCAAGGAAGCCCGACCTGTTGGTGTCAGTCAACTGCGACTCCTCTTGCTGAGCCTTCTTATCCACATCGTGGCCCGAAGACTCTACTTCCCGCTTGCGATACAGCGATCCCGTGCCGCGAAATTGCCCGCTGCGGCCGATGTGGGTTGCCGGGCGGCAACTACCGCCTGGAGGTCGAGTGAGCTGCGGCAGAGACGAGTTCTTCTTCTGAACTTGCGTTGAGCGACGCGAGAGATTGCCGCGCGAGAGAACTTGAGGGGATTTTAACAGAGTCCTTACCCGATCTTTACGAAAACTGCGGTTTTGCCGAGGGAAACCTCATTGCTTCCTTAGGTTGCGCTTGGTCAACTACAGTAACTAAAGCAGTTTCAGGGAATGCTGGAGACTCATACCAAGGTTGTCGCTTCTTTGGGGCAGCGCCAACTTGGATTGCGTGAGTTCTCTGCACCATTTCCCTAATTGCTATAGCTCAGAGGCGGCCAACGGCGGACACTGCCGTGGGGCGGGCTGGCTTTGAGCCGCGGTTATCCAAAGCACCGACCACAGTTGTCATGTGGCCACGAATGAATATGCCTCGCGGACGCGCATGCGGCGCGCTCACGGGGTTCTGCGTCACCTGATTCCCAAGCATTCGACGGATGGATCTGCCTTGCGGCGGATGCGGGGAATTGTTGTCCACAAACGGATGTATCACCCCACGGAAGTGCGTGGAGAAAGTGCACCTGAATGGACCATTTGGCTAGTGTACGTAAAGCTCTCGTTCTTGGTTTGGCAGCGGCCGGCGCGATCGCCGCTGCACAGACGCAGACGCCCTCTACACCCGCGCCGGCCGCGCCAGCGCCCACAACGGCTGCTCCAGCCGATGCCACACCGAAGCCGTGGCGCGTGGCGGGGCTGGATGCAACCGGATTTCTCGATGGCTACTACACTTACAACGCCAACGACCCCACCGAGGCGGCGAACGGCAAGACAAACGATCTATACAATTTCAACGACGACGCTAACCAGCCCGGCTTCAGCGCAGCCAAGCTCACGTTGAATCACGATCCCGCGCCGTTCGGGGCGCATTTCGATTTCCTTTATGGGCGCACCAATCGGCTCATCAACGCACCCAACCAGCTCGAGTTTGTGGAGCAGGCATACGTGAGCGCGAAGCCTGCGGCTGCACACGGGCTCGATCTCGACCTGGGCAAGTTTGTCACTTCCGCGGGGGCCGAGGTCATCGAGGCCAAAGACAACTGGAACTACTCGCGGTCGCTGCTGTTTGCGTGGGCCATTCCGTACTGGCATTTCGGCCTGCGGTCATCGATCCCGGTGACGAAGACCGAAACAGTCGGCGTGCAGATCGTCAACGGCTGGAACAACATGATCCACGACACGGGCGGGGTGACGGTGGGGTTCACCAGCGCGCTGACGGAAACCAAGTACGCGCTGAACCTGAATGTGTACACGGGACCCGCGGATACGCCGGGACAAAACGCCTATCGCAACCTGGTGGACGCCACGCTGCTGCTGACGCCGAACTCAAAATTCAACGCGTACGTGAACCTCGATTTCGGCAATAACAAGAACACGGCTTCGCATGGCGTGGGCACGACCGGCGAGAACTACTGGGACGGCATGGCTATTGCAGCGCACGAGCAGGTGACTGCAAACACCGCGTTTGCGGGACGGCTCGAGTTCTTCGACGACCAGCAGGGCTACTCGACCGGCGTGCCGCAGACGGTGAAGGAGTTCACGGGCACGTACGAACGCAAGTTGAAGCTGGGCCTGATCAGCCGGGCGGAGTATCGCCGCGACTGGTCCAGTGCCCCGTATTTCCACAGTGAAAGCCACATGGTGGACTCGCAATCTACGGCGAGCGTGGGAGTCATTCTCGTGCTCGCTCCGAAGCGCTAGACGGCAAGATGGAATGAGGTTCGCGCGGAGCTCTTCATTCCATCCTTATTCTCCGGCAAGTAGCATCCAGAAACACACAGACAACGCACGGAACCGGTAGTGCGAGGCGAAGGCTGCCAGGCATTCCGGGATCGGCAATCCAAACCAGGAATTTCATCACCAGGAGAGTACCTCAATGGCGGAATCCAAAGCACCGCAGATGCAGGCCACACTGGGATTGACCGGACTGACCAGCAACGCGATGGCCCTGATTGCTCCCGGCGCGTTCTTGTGGCTCACCTTCTTCA
>Ga0335074_10011470_pt1 | contig 12393 bp, 8 predicted proteins | sample Lox_Sample_23_FD_206715 | JGI IMG/M metagenome (GOLD analysis project Ga0335074, IMG submission 206715) | Soil microbial communities from Loxahatchee National Wildlife Refuge, Florida, United States - Lox_Sample_2.3 | ecosystem: Environmental > Terrestrial > Soil > Wetlands | place: USA: Florida...
CAGTGATTTAATCCAGTATAGAGAAACGCAAATTAACTAATATCATGCTGCATCTATGCACATTCCTGAGAGGAAGACATCTTCAAGGAGTCACAAAATCGCCTACAGGGACATACTCCAAAGGAAATACAAAACCAATGAAGGGCGCTACCAAGAGATCTTCCTACTAACCCTGCATACATGCTCCATTGCATTTCCACAGTATATCTCTTCTAACCCCTATTGTTGACCTAAAGAGTGAGACTAGAAGCTTGGGTTCTCAATGAAAATTCTGTCTAATTAAAATTTATAGCCACAGTGCCAATTTACTGCTTAGTTGAAGGGAAATTGATCTTCCCAGTTTCTTTGAATTCCTTGGCTTTCCAGTCATTATCATGCTTTCTTCTAAGCACAATACACAATTGGAATTAAGCATGTCGCTCTCCCCAATCCTTCCCTCTAATAAGTTCTCTCGCCGCCTGCACGGTCGCCTCTATCTGGCCCACTAGAGGTACCCTGAGGCGACTAAACACTCGTTTCTCTGATCTCTGAACACACCAGGTAGCCTTGCAGTGTTGCCCTCAAAATATCGACCAATCTTAATGCTGGTGGCTCAGCCAATGGCAATTCATACAAGGCTTGCTACTGCATTGTCGTGAGCGCCCTGACGAAGGCGCACAATGATATGCCCCACTAGCTCGCGCTTGGAGAGAAAGATGATCGAAGAACATGCGCATATCTTGTGTGGCCATTGGTATAGAACCTCTTTGCTTATTCACACTCGCAGCATGCGTGTCATTTCCTCCAGTAGAAGTCTTCTTATCCACGAAGATACCTTTTCCATTCGATAAATTGTATATAGAGTATATGCTTTTTTAGGTATTGGAAGTATGTAAGTGTAGGCTATTCTGTGCGCCGCTGTTAACTTAAAGTGAGTTTGACCCTTCCAATTTGACCACTACCTTCTTTCTTCGACGTCTTTCCGGCATCTAGTTCGTCTTGCAGTTCGAATTAACGCCATCTAACTAGCGTTTCCGCGAACAAAATCGAGCTGCCCAACGCACCTTTCGTGCCCACGAGGAGAAATAAACCTGCAATCTAGAGAATGACTATAGCGAGCACGTAAGGCGATACAATGAGCTAGTGCAACTGCTTTGAAACGTGAATGTCGATCATAATGGCACTGCTATCCCCTAAGAAAGTGGCAAATATTAGCAACTAGAAGAAGGAGGAAGTAGAAAAAGAGAAGTGCCGCCGCCAGAGTCTATGTACCATTGAACACGATAGCGAAGATTTGACAAAGAGAACGTATAACTTGATACCACTTAGTCTGAGGCCAGAGATTTGGCTTGAGATTATGATTATGATTTAAGACTATTGAATTGGGGGGAGTATTTGATGCTAAACTTCTTGGGGGATACATTCAATGGTTTGCATGGTTTGATGCTGACTTTGGTGCTGGGCAGAGAGAGTTTGATTTGAGATACCTGCTGCTTAAATCGCTGAGGAGGATTTGAGGAAATTTTGCCGGCCGCTAAGCTGGTTTAGATCAGAGAGTTTAATTCATATCGTTCCTATTTAGGGGATGTAGCTAGGCGGCGACCGCGCGGAGATTGAAGGGCAATTTCAAGCCAAGTTTGCGAAAATGAAATCGATTATCGAAACTAGCAACAAGGAGGACATAAGTAGAAAAAGCAAAGGACATTGCCAATATCACGGGTGATCACGTGACATATGATATTGCTGGTCATCACCGCCAATCATTCACTGCTTCATTCGGTACTCGCTACGCCTTTCCTTAGCGAACTCGCATAGCAGGCCCGAGCGCCACACACTTTGTGCATATTCGAGTTCTTGCTCCTTCGAGCAACGTCTTGCCAATGCCGGCACACCATACTCTTCCCAAGTTGCCGCCGTGACAGCCACGGCGTATCATTTGAAGTCATCGTGCATGGCGATGTGGTGGCTGATGACAGGCTCTTGCCAACCGACTTCAAAAGTACATACAAACATGTCGAACTAGCACCAAAAACGGGGGTTCACCTTAGCATAGAGCTGTAGCCTGTAATATTTAGTAATAGCTTAGTAAGTAGACTGATAATGAAATACAGGTGGGTAACCTAGTCGCCTGGAGACACATTCAAGCCTCCAGCGTTCAATTGTAGCAAACCAGGCTCAAAGCTGTGTGGCTGTATACATCTCAGCCTCGGTAAGTTTGCTGCCCGAGGCGAAAGTGTGTTGCTCGGTAGGTTACGGTCGCTCTTTGGCCCTTGCGCAAGCTGACCCTAATGTGCCGCTGTCAAAATGGCATAGGGGTTGGCTAAATGGCTGAGGCGGCCTCGGTAGCCGGCTCTTGCGTACAGTACGTCAACCACCAAACCGCACAGACCCGTGCACGGCATGTGTGTTTTAATTACGTTAAAGAAATTTCCTAATTGGGAGACTCCTATGATAGGATTTAGGGGCTTAATATCACCCATTATGACTGACGCTGACTGCTAACCCTGAAAAAGTCAGAAAGATAAAATTGCCTTACGAAAATGGTATTTGCGTTGCGGGATGATGATGTACTCCTGTCTTCGTTGCTTAAGTTCGTATGATTCATCTACTTGGCTGGAATCCAGCCCAGTTACTATAACGTGTCTTGGAAACCAATCAAATATAATGCCGGTGACCTTAGTAGGATACTATGAGCTAAGGTAAGCCGCCTATCCTGGAATCAGAAAATTCCCAGTTAAAGAGATCCTCTTTGTTGGGCTATGCGAAATAAAAAGGAGGTGTGACTGCGGTCGCTGATTCTGCAGGAACGACTAGCGAGCACTGACATCTAATCTAGACACTCGAAAATAGAAAACTACACTATCCCTGAGAATAAGGGTCATTATATTTTGCGCAAAGCCTATATTTTGGCGTTCCAGATCATATATTGGGTATTCGCAATTTTTTTGAGAGATTTGCAGAGAAGGCTAGGGCTGATTCCGAAGTTTGTGGTGTGTCTATCTATTTATGCCCGCAGAGACGAAGGAAATTAACTGCCCCATGGGGTCCCCAGTATTTCATAGCGGCCCGTACCATCCGAAAGTGTGGGGCCCCACACTTTCGGACTCACCCATACATACGTCGGCTGTCTGCACAGACCGCGCCAGGATGCCTCGGTATGTGTGTCCGAGGCCAAAGCTGTTAACCTCTAACTGTTGACGGTTTGAGGACCAAGTCACCATGCGTAGGCCATTTTGTATATATACATCTCGAACGCATCGCCCAGTTCATCATGTAGCTCGACGACTCTCGATTGTCTTCCTGGGTTCAATTTCTTCGGAAGCTACCTTTACCTTTACGCAGTTCTGTTGACGACTTCGCTATGGCTATCGAGAACCGTGGTCCACAAGTTGAAGCAGTTGCAATCACATTCTTGATTTTATCATGGATTGCAGTAGGCGTGAGATGTTATGTCAAGCTTTTCATGACGAAATTGTTCAGGATTGACGACTGGCTTGCTGTGATTTCTCTTGTATGATTGATCCACTTCATGCGTTGGGTGTAACTAACTGCTCGATAGGTGTCCTTCACATTCTTCTGCGCTGTTGTTCTAGCAGGTGCAGAAATTGGCACAGGACGACATATCCAGGATATCTCGAAGGAAAATTTTTCAATAGCTATGATGGTAAGACCCTATAGTCGGATGCTACGTATCTATTCTAACTTGTCTAGTGGTGGTTTTGTGGCGAGATTTCGTACATCATAACCACTGCGTTCATAAAAGCTAGTATTGGACTTTTACTCCTGCAGATTTGTATGAAAACATATCAAAAATTCACCATCTGCAGCGTGATAATCGTCTCTACGGTCTTTAGCATCGCTTACATTTTTGTGATAATCTTCCAATGCCACCCAATATCCTACTTCTGGACAAGATTTCTTGGCGAGCCAGGTACATGCATGCCGGCAACTGTTGTCGCGGATATGACCTATGGGCATGGGGCTGTTTCTACATGGTCGGACTGGACGTTGGGCATCCTACCAATTTTCTTGGTTTGGAACCTGAACATGAATCCTCGCACTAAGGTCTCAGTAGCCCTAATCCTAGGGCTTGGTGCTCTGTAATATCCCCTTTCCCTCTTTCACTTAGAATATCAGTCACTAACGGGATCTAGTGGCTCCGCAGCGAGCATTGTCCGATTTCCCTATATTTATCAGCTGACCGAGACCGAGGACTTTTTATGGTCTAACACGGATGTATCCATTTGGTCAACGGTGGAGCCGGGCATTGGTATAACTGCATCATCAATGGCAACCATGCGACCCCTTTTTGTCGCATTCTTCTCTCGATCCAAACTTTTCGGCTCAACCACTCGTGGCAGCACATACCCCAGAAGCGCATCCCGGCTTGGGTATTTCCGGAAGAGGGAAATCACCGAGGTGGACGAATTAGAGCTCCACTCAGATCTCGGTAAGAGCATTCGTGTCACAACGACCATTACCAATACCGAATCGACTCGCACGGGCAGAAATAAAGAGATCGACACCAACATGAGCGAGAGTGAAAGGGCGCTGAATGGAGAGAGTAAATGGGGCGCAGACATAGAAACAGACAGCTGTAAGGATGTCCTGCACTGCACCACTATTGAAGGAGGCCTGGCTGTCTAATTGTTGTCGACTTATGACCCCGTGACATCTGATATTGCAGGTAGTCACCACCCTACATTATTCAATGCTCGCTATGCACAGTTAGCAGGCCCTAACACCACCCATTGTGTACATATTCGAGTTCTCTATAGATAGTTCATGCTCCTTCGAGCAACTTTTTGCTAATTCCAGGGCATTCCCACACCTCCCCGACTGCCACTGTGACATTACGTTACTAGAAGGAGCAAGTACCATCTATAGAGAACTCGAATATGTACACAATGGGTGGTGTTAGGGCCTGCTAACTGTGTATAGCGAGCAGTGAATAATGTAGGGTGGTGACTACCTACAATATCAGATGTCATGGGGTCATAAGTCGACGTTAGGCTACGTTTACTTCATGGCAAGAGGCCCGATATAATAGAAATATACATCAAAAACGCATCAATTTGCACTTAGAGATCCCACTAGATACAGAACTTTTTGATGACAATACGCTAAAACACTTTTAACCGGCCGGGACGGAACGAGACCCTGCTAATAGACATTAACATCATCATTGCAGATGAGACGAATTTCCAAAAGTAGTTCGCCTCATAGTAGGCCGCCTCTTCTTTCTCTTCCCCATCTTCAAGACGTTCGATACTATTCCCTTGAGAGGTTAACCTGCTGATAAAACCATCTCAATGTGCGCCTGATGGGGTTTTGGGAGATAAAAAATCATTCCCGCCATTCAAGGAAATCGACTTATTCCTGGTTTTGTTTGACCTTAATTTTGGCGCCGCCTTTCCAACTGTGGGGCTTGATGACTTCCTCCTCTCCAGATTCTCCTCCTCGGCTGCTGCTGTTGATTGCGATTTCATTAGCACAACTCCATTAGTGATTGGGTCGGGCTCATCATCCTCTATAATATATATGCGCGGGAAAATCACAAGCAGCTTCTCATCTACATCGGAAGCTCTCGTCAAGCTTTGCTCTCCACCTTCGAATTTGAGTGGTTGCCATTCGATGTCAGTGTAATCGTTCAGCTCAAAGTAAGGCTCAAACTTCTCTCTAGCGCACTGCATGGTCCGCCAAAAGTCGCAAGCCCGCTGTACGACCAGCTCAAGACCCGGCCTAAAGCTTTCATATTGGACAACGGAGAGCGAATCCCGAACGTACCATGCTACTTCTCTGATAACTTGCTCTACTCTCTTCGAAGCATTCTTGGTTTGCTTTTCGGGGTCAATAGACAGTAGGAGACCGCGGCAAAATGATTCTTTTTTGCTATTCGCCACTGCCAGACGGATTAGAAGTATCCGGATCTCTTCATCCTCATCCAGAATATAGGTCGGCTGGAATATGGCCAAACTGATCCACCTTGCGAGAATGGCCAGTATTGCAGCGATACGCATTCGTTTCGCTGCTGGGGAATTGGACCGTGGGAGAGGAATTGGACGATCTAGAAGTTGAGAATCCCTTAAATTTTTCACTAGACTCTGATTCGATTGGCTCTTAGCTGGCCTCCTCTAATTTCTAGGGTACGAACTTACTTCAAGGCTATTTTCCGGGAGATCATGTTTGAAGTATGATTCCACTAGTAGACGAGCAGATTCCCATATCTCGTTAAGCTGATTGACCCTTTGGAACGCTATTAAATTTTGGCAGCATCACTGATCTGAAGTCTCGCTTACCATATCGCCTCATCTTGGTCACCAAGTTTCATCGCAAACCCCTCGACTTCGTTGAGTCTTGTCGTCTGTGATCGCAAGTCCTGTTGCAGAGAAGTATTCTCCTTCTGGAGATCATGTAACTGACTCTTAGTTTTGGAAGCTTGAGCCTTCTCGTTATGTAGACTTTCCTTCAGCTTGTCGATCTCAGCATCCTTTGCTTTCAAGCTTTGCTGTAGCTCCGTTATTTCTGTATTAGCAGTCGATACCGTCTCCTTTTCCTTGTCCAATGATTTCTCAACTTGACCAAGCTGTTCCCGTAACACCTCCTGCGTTCGATTAAGCTCCGCTATAGTGGCACCGCTTTGTTGGATTTTTCCATTTAGCGTAGAAATCTCTCCGGACAGCTTAGTTTTCTCCTCTTCCAGCTTGCTGTGCTGCGTACAATATAGTGCGAGTTCATCTCCGAGACGATTGCTATGTGCGGTTTTGAGGTCAGTGATCTCTCTTCTGAGACGATCTAATTCGGTGTCTTTGGATTTAACCTGTCCTTTCAATAAAGGGATTTCATCAAATACGCTCGCAACTGCCTTATAGTTGTCATCTAAAGTCAAGTTCCGGACAGTCGTGACAAGAGCTTCCACAATGTGCAAAGGATCGGCTGACATTTTGAGATGTAAGTTATCATTGACAACCGGAGGGAAGAGAATGTCTTAAGCTAGCTGGTGTCGAGGGGATATGATCGGTCGAGTTTCTAATATCGCGAGACGCGGTTAGAAGTACTCTTTTACAGAGGAGAACCGGAAATATATGTGCCCATTTGGTTAATGAAAGATCTAAAATAGAGGATTTCTGTCTGGTCATTCTTCCGTAGCTCACATGCTTTCCCCGCTATCATCAGTCCACCATCCCATCTTCATTTTGGACTTGCGCACCGACATCAGCGAAGGCGTGGAGACGGGAGATTGGCGCAAACGAGCCCCATCGTTCCATCGATCGATAACGTGCATATTGTTAGTACGTGTTACCATGAGGCAACAGCACATATCCAATTGTTATGCATGAGTTCGTGGGAATGCAGCAAGCTACGTGGCAGTTTGTTTGTTCCTCGCCTCGCTCTGGAACGAAACGACAACCAACCAATTTTATTGCAACTGCAATAGTTTACAATTTCCTCCACTGTGGTTAACTACTTATCTCACAGATTGTAGTTCAATTGGTCGTGAATTTCTATCTGATGCTACGTCATAAGCCTCATTTTCTCAGCAAGGTCAAATGGTCCCGAATGACTGGCTTCTTTATTGGGGCGCCTATCATCTCAATGTGCTATGTATCCTTCGTAGCCGCGAACGTATTCAGACGTCGCTTCAAAAAACGGCTCCATGCTCTTAATACCCTAGTTTAATTCGGTTTGGACAATGTATTGGGGAGTAAAACAGAACTAAAACCCACCTAATCTAGAGGCTACAACACCGGAATCTTGCCTACTTGTAGAAAGGCCTTGTTGCAATGTATCTCTTTTGACTTATACTGCTCAGCTAAAGAATATGAGTGCAAATACTGGATAATTTAGTAGACCGTCTTGGATTTGCATGTACAAATAGTATTTACAGGGGTCGAACGAAGTCCGTAAACTCTAGTATATTAGCTCTACAAATACATGTGGGACCTCGAGGCTCAGTGTTGAAGGCCATTAAACTGACTAATGTGTGCCAGGGGGGTAGCTTGATAGCAAAGATCCTCTATAATTTAAGCCACTTCCTTATACCGTATTAATTGGCTTAAAGAACCTAGTCTATTAACTCTTTTGGTACACATAGCGATAGGTTAATGGTCCCATAGCAGAGCATGGTCTTATAAACTATGTGCGTCCTAACCCCCCTATTTTTTACTCATATCAGCGACAGCTCCTTAGAACCTTTTTTAAATTATGCAATTGAAGCTGTGCAATGGCTCTTATTCCTTGTATTAGTACAGGACTTCTTCCAATAGGCCAAGCTACTATTATTCCAACCGCTAATGGTGCTCTTAGTGTTGCGCACCCCCCTCATCCACGACCTGGTCCAAAGCCCAAACCAAACAGTCAATCTGAAACAGTTCTTGGGAGTCGATTAATTAGTGGCGTCAATGAGCAGCTCATTGTACGGATCTTTGCTTCCTTCTGCTTGTCGGACAGCAATAGAGACTATGGGACAAGGAGGCTGCTGCTAGAGATATTTAAGAGGATATTGTGGATAAGGATAATAAAGAGGCAAAGCTTGACGAATACGACTACGTTCCTCGCTGTCGATATACCTACTAACAAGAGCGCAAATTAGCAGCAATCGAGCACTACCAAACAACGTGGAAGAAGCTGAAATATAGCATATTTAAACGCATGTCAGTCTGAATAGCTGCTTGAAAGCTTAAGATTACACGCAAATAGCTACGTAGTTAGGTAACAAATAAGGCTAGGATCTTAAACTAAAAGAAAGGGTCATATCGCTCGCAACAGCTGTAGTCTCAAGTTAAAGAAGAACAGATGGAAATATAGCTGAATTAAAGGTTTAAGGACGTACAAGCTTAAGGTCGAAAGATTAGTTTTAAATGGATTCTTTAGCGTACTAGAGATACTTATAGAAAGATCTATCTTAAATGTGTAGTTTAACATGCAGATAGCAAGAAAACATACCTTAGAATTCGATTCTCCCCTAGCTGATATAGAGGCATTTCAACGCTAATATTACATCTCTCTTCGTTGTAAAACTAAACGTGCTCAAAAGGCCCTTAAAGAGCTCCTTCTAGTGTGGAGGAAATGAATGGATGTGCCGTCGAAGGGCATGGTTATCAGGGCAAAATGTAGGCTAGCGTACAGGCTCGAAGCCACGGAATAGCTGGCAGTAGGGACGGAGGCAACGCTCAGCGCAATGCCTAAGACATACAAAAGAAAAGACTGTATTCCACATCCGTAAATCTCGATCTCAATCTGTAAGATGTCCATAAACTTCTAGTAAAATAAACTGTCCGACCCGTACATCCCCGTAAAAGATAACCGTAAAGATAATAGATGCTTAAAGATAGTCTACGAGCTAGCTAAATACACTATTGCCCTAGTGCGGGCCTTAATCATGTGATTTTTAATAGGGGACCACAGAACCCCACCACACTAGAAATTTAGTCTTAGCACTAATTAAACTGTTAAATGACTGTTGTAACAGAATGTTTAGACTGTAGTATACTACGCAGTAAATTTATTTCTGTTGTTAGAAGATTTAAGCTGTTAGAGATTGCAAATATAAACTATTTACCTTTTCTATTTAAGTACTAAAACGATTGAACTTTTACTAGAGCTAGCTCTAAAACTGCATGACTTAAAGGAGCTAAAAGCGGCCAGGAGAATAGGCAGAGTGCCTTCTAAATTAGTGCATTTACAGATGGAATTGCTTGTTGCAAACCACTCTTAATGTTCTACAAGAAGCCAACCTTAAAGGACCGTTGCCAAATCACAGAGATAAAGAAGTATTACCTTAGTGTTATTATAATTTTCAACGAGAAAGCATATGCTAATACAACTTACCTTATCTAATTGGTTAAACATTAAGAACTACAACTTCTTTACCTTGACTCCTTCGCACTGCACAAAAGAAGGAATCTGTAAAGGCAAAAGAGAAGAGATTAGTAGAAGAGCAAGCACAAAAAGAGTTACACAATAAGCTTACAACGCTTAATGTAACTACCTTTATCACCCCTAGTAGCTGTACAAGCTATGTTTAAGTCCTTGATGTCTCTGTTAACAAAATCATTAAACAATATATTAAAGAGTTTGAGGATGTACATATCAACAACCACATTACAGAATAGAAGGCTGGGAAGCGCTCTGTAGGAGGTCGCTAAAGCTTGGGAAAAGTTTCATATAGAGTATAAGGATACAATTATTAAAACCTTTCGCCAGGTTGGCTTGTCTTTAAATCCTAATAGCTCTAAGGATTCTAAGCTCTCTGTTTGAAACTTCCCTGATATCAATGTTAGCGACTATACTAAACAGAACCCCAATGACAATGCTGCTAATACAGACGACTACTCTGACTCTGATTTTGATGAAGTTATTAATGGAGATGAGGACGATGGAGACTGTAATATAAATTGATTAGTTGGAAGGAGGTTCTTTTACATGTCTCATATATATTCACTTCTAGTTCTCTTCTATAGTCAATTCTATTGAAATTTGGCCTTAAATAGCAGAAGCGCTGAGGTTGGGGGTGTTTTAACCTTAGATAAGCTATAAAACCATAGTCTTATAAATGATGCGGGGTTTTTATAAGCCAATTAATACGATATCCCTCTATTATGTTAGCGGCAGCCGACTGTTCGTATATTTCTACGCGAGCTTCTTTAACTACTACCTAGGAGCTGGCCCAGTAGAGTATCGACCTTAAGCAATGGTGAGGATAAGGCCAAGGAGAAATAACCTGAGAAATGACAGTAAGGTAGGTTCAATATCGAGCCGAAGTTGAGCCGAGAACGAAATTTTTAGTAATCAGCCAGCAAATCGTGGCCCGAAGAAATTATCCAAGGGAGCTTGCATTATTGCGTCTCGTCATTTGCTGCATACCCGCACTATGACCTCATTGCGACTTCGAGAGCAAGATCTGGCCGATAAAGTAGCCGTCATCACTGGCGCCTCTCGAGGCATCGGCCGAGCAATTGCTATGAACCTTGCCTCGAGAGGATGTTCCATATTGGGAACATGCTCGAGTACCAACAGCCTGGCCTTGATCGACTCAATCGACCACGAGATCGCGGCTTTATTCAAAGATGCGAATCATAACCGCAGCTCCAAGATCATAGGCGTAAGCGCTAACATCTTCTCTCCCACATGTGCTCAAACAATCGCCGATGCCCTATTCCAACACTTCTCCGGTCGTGTAAATATCTTCATCAACAACGCGGCTGACCCCCGCCCAGGCGTTATCGGGGAGTTGACGATTGAGGAGATCCAACAAAGCATAATTGGCAACATCCAAACGCCCGTTCTGATTATTGACGAGCTCGTCAAGCGGAGAATATTCCAGCTCGAAAGCCGAATCGTATATATCTCTTCTATTCGGTCAAGACAGCCGTGGTCGATGCAGCTGATGTATTCGGCAGGCAAGTCTGCGGGGGAGTCGCTGTGCCGCACTTGGGCAGAGGCCTTTGGGGGCAAGGAAGATAGAGTTAGTGATCGCTTATGCTTATTTCCTCCTGCGGCGAAGTTGCTATCTTCATATTTTAGGCTTTGCCATTGCTCTCAAATAGCTGATGGATTCCAGTTCTCCTTTATGGCTGGTACAACTGCAAATGCCGTGACCGTCGGCTTGACTCAGACTGAATCAGTTATGAAAGTGCCCCCTGAGACGCTAGAAACCTTCAAGCGCGAATTCATCCCGCTACAGTGTCTGCCGCGATTTGGCCAGCCCGAGGACGTTGCAGATGTGGTGAGTTTATTATGTAGCCGCGATGCAAGATGGATCACAGGGTGTGTCATCAGTGCTAGTGGAGGCGGAATTAAGATTGGATGAGCAGAGGGGCATTGTGTTTCGAGGTTTCGTTGTGATAACGAATTGCCGATGGCACAAATTCCACTCAGTAGCTGTACAGAGTTTAGAAGGCAATTCCTAAGAAGGAACATACATCTTAGGTGAATTCGCCGGGGCGCAACTAGCTAGTGCCTATGCAGGCAATTGATTCAAGAAGTTCGTTGAGCAGAACCGCTTTTACATCCCAGTTACCATAGATTCTAAAGACCCCAAGTCCAGCGAAGGCAGTGATGGCTCGAAAGGATCCAAATTCAGCTAAAACAAAAGGTTACCATCCACTAAAAGCTACAGTCCGCAGAAGAGCTCAAATCCAGCAGAATGCCTAGCGAGAGCACAATAACGTGGACACTCTAATGACGGACGCACCTAGGCCAAGAAGGTTTGTAGTAGTGCGTCCGACATCGACTGAAGAGCAAAGGAGAGGGTGTGTTATACTTAAGGAGGACGACGAAGGCAATTTGTTAAAGGACAGTTTGAACAAGTACATTTCATTTGTCATACAGTTAAATTATATTCATTAGGGATGTTTACAGACGTTTTCGGAGGCAAACGGATTACTACAGCCGTTACTCCAACATCCCGGG
>Ga0335074_10011472_pt1 | contig 12393 bp, 9 predicted proteins | sample Lox_Sample_23_FD_206715 | JGI IMG/M metagenome (GOLD analysis project Ga0335074, IMG submission 206715) | Soil microbial communities from Loxahatchee National Wildlife Refuge, Florida, United States - Lox_Sample_2.3 | ecosystem: Environmental > Terrestrial > Soil > Wetlands | place: USA: Florida...
TGCCGCGGCTCCGATTTCCGCCACGGCCGTCGCGATAACCCGATTCAGCGCCGCCAGATCCATCGGATGATCAGTCTCGTTCGCAACCGCGGCAACCAGCCGGTGCCGCCGCAGAATGAAGATGCGCTGGTCGGATGCACCGGACGCCCAGGCGGTGTCCGGCGACAGATCGGGAAACAGACGGTCGGCGTTGGAGCGGAAGCAGGCGGCGTAGCTGGTGCCCGCATGTGTCGGGGTCAGCGCGTAGTCAGCCCATCCCTTCGGGAGTAACCGCTCACCGTTCCACACGCCATCCTGGACGTAGAGCACGCCGAGCTTGGCGTAATCGCGCAAGGTGGCAAAACCCGCGCCGGACGCGATCAGGTTGCCGGTGATATCGGCCGAGTGCTGGTAGCTGGCCATCCCCAACTGGTCCGCTAACAACCCATACAGTGTCGCATGATACGGCAGCCCGCGCTGCTCGATACGGTCGCGAATGATCGCGCCCAGCACGTTCAACCCGCTGTTGACATAACGGTACACGGCGCCGGGCTCGGTCGCGACGATCGAGCGCTGCGCCGCGTCGAACGCATCGCCGGCATCCTGATAAACGGCGCTGTTCTCGAAGCCGAGCGTGGCGCGTCCGTCCTCGTGCAGGATCGGGAAAGCCAATCCCGAGCGCATGCGCAGCAGGTGGTCGAGCGTAATGCGATGATGCATGGCGCGGGGATCGCGCCACAATGGCGCCGGGGCGGGATCGTAAACAGAATGCAGCCAGCCCTCGTGTATCAGCCGTCCGATCACCGTGCAGGTAATCGCCTTGGTCATCGACCAGCTTGGAGTCACTCGATCGGCGCGGCCGAAAGCGCTGTAGCGCTCGAAGATCACCCGCTCCGGGGTGGCGATCAGGACGCCGTACATGCCGGGCGAGCCGGCGAACAGCGCATCGGCCGCTCGCTCCAGCGCCGGGACGGCCGGCGGAGGCGCCACCGCCTCGCCCGACGGCCAGGCATGCTCGGGCGCAGCGGCGCGGCGGGGGATCGGCGTCGGGTCGAAGCGCGGCGCGGCGTGCGGACCGAGCAGGATCCCGCCATAGCCGGGCCGGGCGATCGCCGTCGCGGTCAACGCATCACCGAGCGCCGGATCATGCCAACGGATGGTGACGCGGCGATCAGCGTCGTTGGTCTCGACCACGATGCGGGCGGCACGCTGCGCTTCTTCGAGTTTCGTAATCGTATCCGCGGATTCGGTCGGGCGGGCCGACAGGCCACCCGGCACGGTCACCGCGTGCCAGCGGAAATGCCGCTCGGCGGTGACACGATCGAGCCCGCTGACATACATCATGTCGGCAAAGCGCTTGGCCGCGAAGTTGATTGTGCGCTGCCGTAGCGCCTTGGCGGAGCCGTCGTACACGACCGGGTCCGGCGGCCCGTCGGCGCCGAGAGGGCTCGTCTGGTCGAACAGCGAATCGACCGGCAGTGGGGGTTCCGTCTTCGTGGTCATGATTGCCTCACTTTACTGGCTGCCGGCGGAACGGCATCTATGGGCTTGTGGTCCCAACATTCTTGAACTGGCTGAGGTCGGTGTCCGGATACCTGGCATTGTGGGTCACCTGAAAGATACTGATGACCGGGTCCCGCAGGTCGCCGTTTTTGTCAAACGAAACGGGACCTTGTAGCGTCTGTATGTTCGTGGCCTGGATCGCGGTCCTCACGTTCGCCCGGTTCATAAGCTGACCGCTTTTTTCGACTCGCGCGATCGCGTCGACCACTACGACCGCCGCATCGTAGGTGGTCAGTGCATAGTCGCTGGGTTGCCTGTGCCATCGCTCGAGATATCGGCGCTGCCACGCCTGTCCGGGCGGAGTATCGAAAATGTGCGGCGCGGCAGAGGTCGCGTACCAGCCCTCGGCAGCGGGGAAGCCCGCCGCTTTCAGGAAGTCCCCTTCGTAGATTCCGCTCGCGTCGGCTCTCAGCATTGCGTTTGGCAGAATATCGTAAGCCTGCTTCGCCAACTTCGCACCGGCTAACGTAATCCCGCCGTATTCGAGCAGGCCGGGCCCCAGGCCCTTAATTTTGGTGAGAATCGGCGTATAGTCGAATGCTTTGGGATCGAGCGTGTCGCGACCGAGAACTTTGAGGCCCTTTTTCCCCGCCGCCGTCTGGAAGGCATCCGCGATGCCTGCCCCGCCCGCGCCGCCATCGTCGAGGATATATGCGCTCCGAACGTTATGCTTGTCGTAGAAGAAGTTCACCATGCCCGGCTCGACAAACGCCTCGTTTCCACATGTGCGAAAGAACACCAGGGTGACGCCATTCTGTCTCGTCTGGGCGGCGAACTTCGGGTTGGTCAAATCGGGACTTGTTGTACTTCCGGCCACCATGGCAAGGCCAGCCTCCGCAAGAACTGGCAGCATGGCTTTCGCCGAGCCGCTGTCGATCGGCCCGACAACCGCGACAACGGAAGAGTTTTCTGCAAACATCCTCGCATTGGTTGCGGATTGCACCGGGTCGTATCCGCCGGCGGTGGCTGTCGCGTCATTGAGCACGATGGTACGGAGCTCGTACCCCGGTACGGTGTGCTTCGCGTTCGCCTCTTCTACCGCCAGCCGTGCACCGTCGAGTTCGGTCGTAGCTTCCTCGGCCTCGGCTCCGGTCAGTGCAAAATCCATTCCGATGGTGATGGTGTTCGTGCCCGCCGCACGACCGGTCAGCGGCACGCCAAATGCGACCGGCAGGCTCAATGCCGCCGCCGCGGCGCTGCGTACAAACTTTCTTCGCCTCAATCTACGCATCACATCCCTCCCTTCCGCAACAGCGCCGTCCTGGCGGTCGGGATAGCTTCATTTCACCGCCTGCGGCTGGCGGGCCGGCGCGACGACATCGAAGTACCGCCGCTGCATCCCCTTCTGGTTCTCGTAGATCGAGCCTTGCGACTTTGCCGGCGGCAGCGGCAGCCGGACCGGCACTGCGGCGAGCCGCGGCTCCAGCGTCGCACGCCCGGACACCATCAGCTTGTCGAACAACTCGATGCCCGCGGGGAAGCCGAGCAACGGCCAGGCATCGGCGGCGCGGAACTGCAGCAGCAGCAAGCGCCGGTCGCGACGCGACGTATTCGGCGCCGAGCCATGCACCGCGCGCACATGATGCACGGTGATCGAGCCCGCCTTGCCGGTCAGCGGAATCGCGCTCGCATAATCGCAATCCCGGCGCGCCGGATCCATCGCGCCGCAGAACACGCCGTCGGCGTGGTGATCGAATACCGGGCCGCGATGGCTGCCCGGGATCACCAGCAGCGGACCGTTCGCCAACTCCATGTCATCCATCATCACGCCGACCGCGGCGAGGTCGTCGTTGGTGTGCGGATAGAACGCCCAGTCCTGGTGCCATTCCACCGCCGCCCCGAACCCCGCCGATTTCAGGTTCAGCTTGGCAGTGTCGAAGCGGATGTTCGGTCCCCACAAATCGCGCAGCACGGCGATAATCTTCGGATGCTTCACCAGCGCGGCGTACTCCGGATGATGCAGATGCGGCGCCTTGATGCGACGTACGCGCGGATCGTCCGGCGTGTGGCTGTCCTCGAGGTCATAGATCTCGGTGTGACTCGTGACGTCGCGTGCGCGTTCAACGAAATCTTCGGTGACGCGCCGCAGCCTGGCGGTTTCCGCCGGCGTCAGGACGTCGGGGACGACAATTGCACCGACTTCGTTGTATTCCTCGATCTGCGCGCGGGTCAGCATGCCGGGCCTCCCATAGTCCCCTCGAACGGCTCATCAGGCTATCATCCGCCCCCCAGCCGGTCGAGCCGGCGACCAGGAGACGGATATGAGCCTCATCGAACCCGGTGGGATCGACTGCGACATCCACCCGGCCGTGCCGGGACTAGAGACGCTGCTGCCCTATCTCGCCGAGCATTGGCGCGATTCGGTCGTGCAGCGCGGACTGCATGATCTGGAGTCGATCGCCTATCCGGTGAATGCGCCGCTGTCGTCGCGCCCCGACTGGCGGCCCGCGTCGGGCAAGCCCGGCTCGGACCTGGACATGTTGCGCGGCCAGGCACTCGATGCGTTCGGCACCAGCCTGGCGATCTGCAACTGCCTCTATGGCGCGCAGCTTCTGTTTAGCGAGGACATGGCAGCCGGCTTCGCCCGCGCGGTGAACGACTGGATCGCCCGCGAGTGGCTCGACCGCGAGCCCCGATTGCGCGCATCCATCGTCATCCCGACCCAGAACACCGAACTGGCAGTGGACGAGATCGAGCGGGTCGCAGAGGACAAGCGGTTCGTGCAGGTGCTGATGCTGGTGATGGGCGACGTGCCGCTGGGCAAGCGGCAGTACTGGCCGATCTACGCGGCCGCGCGCAAGCATGGCCTGCCGATCGGTATCCACGCCGGCAGCGCCTACCGCCATCCGGTCACCCCGGTGGGCTGGCCGAGCTACTACATGGAAGACTACGCCGCGCAGGCCACCGCCTTCCAGGCGGGGCTGTCCAGCCTGGTGTGCGAAGGGGTTTTCACGAAGTTTCCTGATCTGCGTGTCGTGCTGATCGAATCAGGGGTGTCGTGGCTGCCCGCGCATCTCTGGCGATTGACGAAATTTTGGCGCGGCCTGCGCCTGGAAGTACCCTGGGTCGACCGGTCGCCTACCGAGATCGTGCGCGACCATGTGCGCCTTACGGTACAGCCGCTGGATGCTCCGCCCGATGCTGGCGGCCTGGAGCGATTGATGGAGCACATAGGCTCCGACGAGCTGCTGTTGTTCTCGACCGACTATCCGCACTGGCAGTTCGACGGTGACGCCGCGCTGCCCGAAGGGCTATCACCGGACCTGGTACACAAGATCATGGTAGATAACCCCCGCGCAACCTATCCGCGGCTGTCGGAGAAGTAGGCCAGAACACCTCTCCCGCAGGGCGGGAGAGGTGACACGGCTCACGTCCGTTCGGGGTCTATGTGCGTCGTTGCTTCGCAATCCGCATCGACGCCCTCGCGGCTCAGATGGACGACGTGGTATTCGCCGCGCAGCCACGGCTCGAATTGGTCGCGGTAATGGCGGCTGCCGGGGACGCCTGAATTGCCGATGTTCTGCACCGCGAGGAACGAATCTGGCGACACGAAATCCACCACGATGCGATATTCGGCGCCGGAGCTGGCAGCATTCGGCGGCAGCTCCCCACCGGTATTGCGCAGCGTGTGGGATCCGCCATCGACCGGTGCGGGACCTATATCGAACGCGGCGGTCACGGCGGCGCTGGAGAGCGGATGGTGCCAATGCGCAAGGTGGACCCGTTCGTATCGCCAGGTCGCCGGATCCTGGCCAAGGCGCCGGCGCAGCGTCTCGACGGTTTCCTTCGCAACGGCACTGACCGCCGCAGCCATCCCGCGGGCAAAATACTCCGGCTGCTCGCGTTCCAGCAGGCTCACTGCCAGCCCCGTCTGCTGCGCGGTCAGATCGAGCAGCCGGGTCGGTATATGTTCGGCCAGCACGGTCCGCTGCCACGCCACCATGAATGTTTCGAACACCGTCGGCGCGGTGCTCGCCAGATCATATCGATAGTCCCACCCCAACAACGCACCGGCAACTATCGTCGCTTCCGGTTCCCGGACCGCGTCGAGGTGGCGCAGGATGTGCGGGCACATCCGCTCCGCCCGGCAGTTCTTGACATCGTTCTGCAGCCGAATATGGGCCGTGCGGTCCATCGTTCGTTGCGGCGCCAGTTCCTGGTCCAACCGCACGCCACGGTGCCCTTGCGAATAAGCCCCATAGATCGGCTGTCTGTATTGCGGCGGCACGATCCGTTGGTTGGCGCTCGCAACATAGCCGCGGGCCGGGTTGAACCCGCTTGGCAGGTCGTCGAATTGGATCTTGCCGGTCCACTGGTCGGCAGGATTATTGGCATCCCGGAACCCGTGGACCACCCGACCACGGATCGGGATCCGCCCGGCCATTTGGTAGCCGATATTCCCCTCCCGGTCGGCATAGACGAAGTTGAACACCGCCACCGACCAGTCGCGCAGAGCGGCCCGGAACGATGGCCAGTCGTTCGCCCGCGAGACGGCGGTCGTTGCTTTGAGATCGTCGAGATGCTCCGCCCCGACCCAACGCAGCGACAGCGGCGGGTCGCCGTTCTCGGTCACCGGCGTGATCAGCCCATTGACAATGGGGCCACGAACGGTCGAGCGGATCACCAGCGTCCGGGCTGCCTCGCCGCGAACCGGGATTGTCGTCTCGGCTTGGGCAAACTCGCGCCAGGTACCGCTATCGCGATAGCGTCGCGGATCGCGCGGATCGACGTCCTCGCGATAGAGATCGCGGGTGGAGGCGGCGTTGTTGGTGATGGTCCACGCAATCGTGCCGTTGCTGCCCCACCACATGCCCGGAAGCCCGGGGTGGCCGGCACCGGCGGCGCGGTCGTCCGGACCGTGCAAGGCGAACTCGTACCAACTCGATGGCACCCAGAACGGCTGATGCGGATCGCCGCACAGGATCGGGAATCCACTGCCGCTGCGCCGGCCGTTCACCGCCCAGTTGTTGCTTCCGGTCGCGTCGTCGGTGCCGGCAGTGCCGGGACTTCCCGCGGACGCGGCTGTGCTCATCCACGGCGCGACAAGATTCTCGGACGCTTCGGGCGTAAGGTAGAGTGTGCGCAGATTTTCGGTTGGCAGGAAGCGCGCGGCTTCGGCGGCGGCCAACCGGTCGATCCGCCCGTTCAGCGACCACCAGATACCGCGGCCAATCGCCACGATATCGCGCACCGTGAAGGGAGCGGGGGCATAGTCCAGCAGCCGGAACTCGATCGGCAGATTGCTGCCCATCGTCTCGATGCACCGGTTGATCCCGGCGACGAACGCGCTTACCAGCCGCTGCGTCCCGCCATCCATGGCCGCGGCATCATCAGTGGATATGCGATCGATCCCGACCGTCAGATGCGCGATGTCGCTGCTCACATAGGCCGGCCCGAGGATTTCCGCCTGCCGGCCGAGCGCCCGCCGCCGGAGCCGGTCCATCTGCCAGAGGCGATCCTCGGCCATCGCGACCCCCAGGCCGAAGTACAGGTCGGTCGTGGTGCCGGCAAAGACGTGTGGAACCCCGGCGCGGTCGCGCTTGATCTCCACCGGACCGGACACCGCCGCGTTGATGGTGCGGTCCGTCACGGCGGCGTGGCGGCGCAGGAACTCATCCCGCGCCGCCGCGAATTCGGCAGCCGATACGCCGACCGCGCGGCAGATCTCCTCGACCGGTCTCGTCCCACGCAGCGCGGTCAGCAGAACGGTGTCATCGAGAGGCATGGGTCGCTCCAGGGTGGTGACGTCATTGTGGGATCGACGCTGTCATTGCGAGCAAAGCGCCAATCGGCCGCTTGCAAGTATCGGCCCTGTGTCACGGCACGCGCAAGCGCCCCTCTGCCGCAGTTGGGCGGACGCTGTCCGCGGTGTCATGAGGACATCACGACGGAAGGCAGGTTTATTTCACCGCGGTGACTTCGACCTCGTCGTAGCGGCGCATGCGGTAGATCGCGACCGAGACGATCCAGCTCACCAGGAAGATGCCGATAATCACGTAGCCGAGGGCGCCGAAATTGTTGTTGAGCGCCGCGATCGGATCCCAGAACGGCCCCGTGAGATTGAGCTCGCCCTGGATCAGCCCGAGGGTCTCGAGGCCGCCGATGATCAGCGCGACCAGCACCGACACGGAGGTGATGGTGATGTTGTAGTACAGCTTGCGGAGCGGCTTCGCGAAGGCCCAGCCATAAGCACCCAGCATCAGGATGCTGTCGGTGGTATCGATCAGCGCCATGCCGGCGGTGAACAGCGCCGGGAACACCATGATCGACCAGATCGGCAACCCCTTCGAGGCTTCGGCGGCCGAGATGCCGAGCAAGCCGACCTCGGTCGCCGTGTCGAAGCCGAGCCCGAACAGCACGCCCACCGGATACATCTGCCAGCTATGATCCACCATCCGGAACAGGCCGCGGAACAGGCGTCCCATGAAGCCGCGCTTACCGAGCAGCAGGTTGAGGTCCTCGTCGTCGTAGACGCCGCCCGCCTTGACCCTCCGGAACGTCTGGAAGATCGAGATCAGGATGAGGATGTTCATGATCGCGATCGCCAGCAGGAAGAACGCCGAGAGCAGCGTACCGGCGATGTTGCCGAAATTCGCGATCGTGTCGAACCGATCCTTGATCGCGACCGCGGTCGCCGCGACCGCCGCCGAGAGGCCGAACACGATGGTGGAATGGCCGAGCGAGAAGAAGAAGCCGACGCCCACCGGCTGCTTCCCCTGCTGCATCAGCTTGCGCGTCACGTTGTCGATCGCCGCGATATGGTCGGCATCGACCGCGTGGCGCAGCCCAAAGCTGTAAGCGAGAAAGCACGTCCCGAGCAGCACCGGGTAGTGGCGGAATGTCGCCACCGCGACGCCCCAGAGCCCGATATTCGCCAGCGCCAGGAAGAGATACATGCCGGCGATCTTGCCACTCACATTCCGGTTGTCATCGTCCAATAGTTGCTCGATCAACTTGAACATGGTGCCGCCGGTCTCCTTGCCGTCTTCGTTAGCTTTATCAGGCTCTAGGGTATGACGCAAAGACCAATTCATCATATGATCCCGCTTGCCCGCATGAATGCGGCACTGGCGGGCGGTCGTGGACAGGGCTCCGGAAAGGGCACGATGGCATGGAACGCATCACGATAACGATCGACGACGACTTGCTCACAACGGTTGACGAGCTGGTCAAAAAGCGAGGCTACCCGGCTCGATCGGAGGCAATCCGCGAACTCCTGCGCGAGGCGGTGAAATGGGATCATATCGCCGACGGACGGGCGCCCTGCGTCGCTACCCTGACCTACGTCTACGACCATTCCGTCCGGGATCTGTCGCAGCGAATGGTTGCCGCACAGCACGACCATCATGATCTCGGCATCGCCACGACCCATGTGCATTTCGGCCACGATAGCTGTCTGGAGGTGGCAATCCTACGCGGTCGGACCGACGCCATTCAGAAGTTGGCGGATATCCTCACCGCGCAGCGCGGCGTGCGGCACGCAAATTTGCACGTCATTCCGGTGAAGTTCTCGGGACACCGTCATCGCCACGAGCCCGGTCGGCAGCAACATAGCCACGACGCGCTCTAGCTTATCAACAATTCGCAGCGACGAGTTTACCAATCAGGAAACATTGCCACCGCCGGCGAGCGCGACGCCTGCTTCCGCGGGAATGACGAGAGAAGCGTCATCCTCTCTCTGCTTCCATCACACACCCTTCAACTCGATGCGCGCCAGGAACGCGCGCAACCGCTCATGCGGCTGCGCACCGAACACATCCCCCGGCGTGCCCTCCACCGCGACACGACCGCCATCCATGAACACCACTCGTCGGGCGACGTCGCGCGCGAAGCTCATCTCATGCGTGACCAGGATCATCGTCATTCCCTCGCGCGCAAGCTGATGCACCACCGTCAGCACTTCGCCGACCAGCTCAGGGTCCAGCGCCGAGGTGATCTCGTCAAGCAGCAGTACTTTCGGCGCCATCGCCACCGCCCGTGCGATCCCCACCCGCTGCTGCTGGCCGCCGGACAGCTCGTACGGCAGGCTGTCGAACTTGTCGCCCAGGCCGACGCGCGCCAGCCAGTGCTCGGCAACTCCGCGCGCCTCCCGCTTGCTCATGCCGCGGACCTTGCGCAACCCCAGCATCACGTTCTCTGCCGCCGTCAGATGCGGGAACAGGTTGAAGAGCTGGAACACCATGCCTGTATCGGCACGGATTCGCGCCAGTTCGCGCTCGCCGCGCGGGCGCCGATTGTCGTTGCGATAGCCGACTTCGACCCCATCGAGCTGGACCGAGCCGCCGTCATACCGCTCCAGCAGGTTGATGCAACGCAGCAGCGTCGTCTTGCCGCTGCCGCTCGCACCAATCACGCCCAGCACCTCACCGCGATGCACATCCAGATCGACGCCGTTCAGCACCGGCCGGCCGCCGAACGACTTGGTCAGCCCGCTCACCCGGACCAACGGCCCCGCCGAGCTACCACTCGGCGTCATTGATTCTCCAACAGCCGGTCAGGCTGCTCAAAACCCGGCAAGCATGCAATTTCGACGGGTACGCAACGGCCAGACCAGACTCGCGCAGCGACCAGATCTATATGTTTTCGCAAACCTTCTCCAGAAACCCGGGCCTGAACGTGTTTATGACCTGGAACGCGCAACCGTGCCCCTACAGTCGATTGGCTCCGGCTGCATCTGCGTTCATCTGCGTTCATCTGCGGTTGAAATCCCCTACGGTGCCACATGCGATTCACGACGCGGAGGCACCAATCCGGAGATTCGCCACCACTACTCCCGGACATAGGCGAAGCGAGCCTCCAGCCGCCGCGCCGACAGCGACAGCGCGTAGTTGATCACGAAATACATCAGCGCCCCCAGCACATAGAGTGGCATCGGCCGGAACGTCCGCCCGATCACCTGCTGGATCGAGAACATCAGATCAACGATGCCAACCAGCGAGACAAGCGCGCTGCCTTTCACAGTCTCGACCACAGTATTCACCCAAGGCGGCAGAAAGCGACGCAGCGCCTGCGGGAAGATCACGTACAGCATGCGCTGCTCGAACGTCAGCCCGATCGCCTTGGCAGCTTCGGTCTGGCCCAGGTGGATCGATTGCAGCGCACCGCGCGCGGTTTCCGCGACGTGCGCCGTCTCGAACGCCGCCAGCGCTGCCAGCGCCGCCCAGAAATTGCCGATCTTCACGCCGACCGCCGGCAGTCCGTAATAGACAAAGAAGATCAGCACCAGCAGCGGCGTGCCCCGCACGATGTCGCTATAGACACGGATTGGCCAGGCGACGATGCGTGGCCCATAGGTCAGCCCGGTGCCCAGGACCACGCCCAGCACCAGCGACACCACGACGACGATACCCGACACCTCCAGGGTAACCAGCAGCCCCTGCCACAGGAACGGCAGGCTGGTCAGCATGAGCCTCATGCGCGCCGCACCGCGAAGCGCCGCTCCAGCAGGCGCAGCCCGAGCAGCAGCAACGCCCCGGTCACCAGATACATCGGCGTGACCACAGCATAGACTTCGATGATGCGGAACGTGTTCGTATAGATCCAATTGGCGCCATAGGCGAGTTCGGGCACCGCGATCACCGAGGCGAGCGAGGTGTCCTTGAACAGCGAGATAAACGCATTGCCGAGTGAAGGCAGCACGATGCGGAACATGGTCGGCAGAGTCACCCACACCACGCGCTGCGCCGGCGTCAGCCCGATCGCCCGTCCGGCATCGATCAGGCCACGCGGGACCGCCAGCAGTCCAGCGCGGAACACCTCCACCAGATAGGCACCGGCATACACGGCAAGCGTAATGATGAAGCTGGTTGTCGGGCTATATGCAAAGCCACCCACACTCGGGACGCCATAGAACACCAGATAGACCAGCAGCAGCAGCGGCACGTTGCGGATGAACTCGACATAGGCCGCGATGATCGTCCGCACGACGCGGCCCGAGGCCGTCGCCACCAGCGCCAGCGTCAACCCGATCACCGTCCCGGCGAGCACCCCGAGCACGGCAAGCTCCAGGCTCAGCACCAGGCCCCATTCGAGACGGCCAAAATAGTGCCAGACGAAATGGAAATTGAGGTGGTAGTTCACTCGCCGGCGGATACCGCGATCAGATGGGCGGGAACCCCGGCACCTGCGGCGGTGGCTTCTCGCCGAAGAACTCCTCGAAGGCCGCGGTATAGATCTCCGGCTCATTGCCGTGCATCGCGACGTTGAAGCAGGTGTCGATCCAATGCAGCCAATCGAAGTCGCTCTGCCGCACGGCAGCGCTATAGAGCATCGACTCGTACGCGTAACCCGGATTGGTATAGACCCCCGGATTCCGCTTCACCAGCCATTTCACCGTCGAGGCGTCCACCACCGCCACGTCCGCGCGGTTGGCGGCGATTGCCTGGATCACGTTGGCCTGCGTATCGAGCTGCATCACCTGCGCCTGCGGCAGCGCGCTGTGCACCAGCGTATCGGCATCGACGTTCTGCAGCACCGAGGCGCGCACTTGGCTCCCCGCCGCCTTCAGCGCATTATAGGTCTGCCACTTGCCCGATGGTGTCGTCAGCAGCGCCGCGCCTTCCACATAATAAGGCCGCGAGAAGTTGACGAGCTGCGCCCGTGCCGGCGAAACGGTCATGAATTGAATAACGACATCCACCTTGCCTGTGGTGATATTGGGAATCCGTGCGTTCGGATCCTGCATCACGTATTCCACTTTCGTCTCGTCGTCGAACAAGCCTTTCGCCAGGATCCGCGCCATCGCGATATCCATGCCGGTCAGCTTGCCCTTGTCGTCCTCGAAATGCCACGGCGGGTTGGTCGAGCCGGTACCGACGATCAGATGCCCGCGGTCCAGCACGGTGCGCAGCA
>Ga0335074_10011473_pt1 | contig 12393 bp, 9 predicted proteins | sample Lox_Sample_23_FD_206715 | JGI IMG/M metagenome (GOLD analysis project Ga0335074, IMG submission 206715) | Soil microbial communities from Loxahatchee National Wildlife Refuge, Florida, United States - Lox_Sample_2.3 | ecosystem: Environmental > Terrestrial > Soil > Wetlands | place: USA: Florida...
AGCTAGATAGGGGTTGGCATTGGCCTGCTTGTACGCGTCTACCAGTTCAGCCCTCCTCCCCTGGGGCGCGCCGGAGAGCTCAGCCCGGTAGAGGAGGTCGACAGCGCTTTCGGGGCCCATCACGGCGAGCTCGGCGCTCGGCCAGGCGTAAGCGAGGTCGGCACCGATCGACTTTGAGCCCATGAGCACATAAGCCGCCCCATAAGCCTTGCGAACGATGACCTGGATCTTCGGGACAGTCGCTTCGCAATATGCGTAGAGCAACTTGGCAGCGCGGCGTGCCAGCCCTCCGTGCTCCTGGTCGGTCCCGGGCATGAAACCCGGGGTGTCCACGAAAGTTAGCACCGGGATGTTGAAGCAGTCGCAGGTGCGGACAAAGCGGGCGCCTTTTTCAGTAGCGTCGATGTCGAGCACGCCTGCCAGGACGTGGGGCTGGTTGGCAACGACGCCGACCACGCGCCCGCCGAGCCGGCCGAACCCACAGACAAGGTTCACGGCCCAGAGCCGGTGGTACTCGAGGAAATCGCCCCCATCGAGGACGGCGCGCACAATTGGCTTTATGTCGTAGGGGGCATGAGGGTTGTCGGGGACCACACCGAGCACCTCTGCGACGGCCCGGTCGGGGTCGTCGCCCACGGGCCGTGCCGGGGGTTGTTCGAGGTTGTTTGACGGGAGGTAGGAAAGCAGCTCGCGTACCTGGTCCAGGCAGGCCTTTTCGTCCAGCGCAAGGAACGTCGCCACGCCTGACTTGGTGGCGTGCGTGAGAGCGCCCCCGAGCTGCTCGTGAGTGACGTCCTCTCCGGTCACGGTCTTCACGACGTCGGGCCCGGTGATGAACATCTGCGAGGTCCCCTCCACCATAAAGACGAAGTCGGTGATCGCAGGGCTGTAAACGGCCCCACCTGCGCAGCTGCCCATGATCACGCTCAACTGCGGGACCACGCCCGAAGCCGCAACGTTGCGGCGGAAGATCCCGCCGTAATAGTGAAGGGCGACCACGCCTTCTTGGACACGGGCACCCCCACCGTCGTTGACGCCGATTAGGGGCACCCCAAGTGAGTAGGCGAGGTCTTGGACCTTGTGGATCTTCTCGCCCGAAACCTCGCCCAGGGTCCCCCCGGCAACGGTGAAATCTTGAGCAAAAATGCAGACTTTCCGCCCGTCTATTGTCCCGAAGCCGGTGACAACGCCGTCGGTGTAGGCGCGCCTTTCCTCCGGGGTTGCTTCGGACCGGCTCCGTGCCAGCATGTCGAGCTCTTGGAAGGACCCGTCGTCGAGCAAGTAGTCGATCCTCTCGCGGGCGGTCATCTTGCCGCGAGAATGCTGACGTTGCACCGCCTCTTGGCTGCCCGCGTGAAGCGCTTTTTCCTTTCGCCGCTCGAGTTCTTCGAGGTGCTGCCCCATTGAGAGCTCGGCCATGGCGGGCAACGTTAGCGCTGTTATGTCATCAGCCAAAAATCAATCGTTCGTGTGCATGGCAAGCCCTCCCCATGGAGGGTGCAACGTTTGCGCGCCAACGTAGTGGTAGTCCTATGGGCGAGAGGATTTGAAGACAGGAGACGGAGTGGGCGCAGTCGGTTGCGGAGAGGTGACAGAGGCGGGTGCCTTTGGAGAGGCTGTTAGTTTCGAGCAACTTGCTAGTTCCGCGCGGCCTATGTTGGTGCGCGTCGCTCAAGCCGTGACGGGACGGCGTGAGGACGCTGAGGACGCCGTCCAAGCCTCGCTGGTAAAAGCAATGGGTGCCTGGCCGCGGGTGGCGAGCCAAGAGCGTTGGCGTCAACAGGCTTATGTGCGCCAAATTGTTGTCAACACTTGCCGCTCCAACTGGCGCAAGTGGGGGTCTCGGGTAAACGTCGGCGACCTTCCCGAGCTTGCCCAACTGCCCCGCACTGACGCTGTGGACGACCGCGAGCTCGTACGGGGAGCGCTCGCGAAGCTGCCTTCTCGCCAGAGAGAGGTCCTTTTGCTCCGTTATTACCAGGACCTTTCAGAGGCCGAGATCGCACGGCGCCTTGGCTGCGCGCCTGGCACCGTGAAGAGCTCGGCGGCGCGAGCCCTGCGGGCGCTCAGGGACATGTTGCCCGAATTTTCGCCCCCACATGCCGAGGACGACCTCGACGAGCTCACCGAGGAGCCGCCCGGAACGGGCCATGTCGGAGCGGGCCATGTCGAAGCGGTTGCCGTGCTGGTCGGCCTCGCTCCGTGCCAGGAGCACGGCCAGGAAGCTTCTGGTACTTCGGTCGTCGCCTGAGGGCAAGACTGGCGGGCGTGGCCCCACCTGTCGAGCCGCTCGAGCCGCCGCCCACCAAGTGGAGCTTTCCCTGCTCAGCTGGGGCTCAAGCGGCGTTGGCGGGCCCGACAGACGTCGTTGGGGTGGGCGCCGACCTGGAGCCGGGGACGATCCTCGCCGCGTACAGGTGTGGCCTGTTCCCCATGCCCATTGGCCACCGCCTCGCGTGGTGGTCGCCAGCCCCACGTGCGGTCGTGCCCCTGGGGGGCTTGGTGGTCAGCCGCTCGCTGCGTAGGTCGCTCAGGCGTTTCGAGGTGACCGTGGATGCGGCCTTCCACGACGTGGTCGCCGACTGCGCCGACCCGCGCCGGCCGGGAGGCTGGATCAGTGGGCCCATGCGCGCGGCGTACAGCCGGCTCCACGAGCTCGGTTGGGCGCACAGCGTCGAGGCATGGTCGGCGGGCGGAGCACTCGCGGGAGGCCTTTATGGAGTCGCCATGGGCGGTTTTTTCGCTGGTGAATCGATGTTCCACCGCGAGGCTGACGCATCAAAGGTCGCCCTGGTCGCCTTGGTGCGCCTGCTCCAGGCGAGCGGTGGGCGCCTCCTTGACGTGCAGTGGCAGACCCCGCACCTGAGCAGCCTGGGAGCTGTCGAGGTGAGCCGGGAGCGTTACCTGGACCTGCTGGCCGAGGCGCTCGAAGTGCCCGACATGAAGCTTGGCGGCGCGGCCGCCGTCGCCGGCTTACCGTAAGGGACCGCCTTGTCCTCGGGGGCCCTAAAGTCGTTTCGCTGCGAGGCCTTCGGCTCGCTGCAGTAGCACGGGTGCGTCCAGGCGCATGCACATCTCGCCAAACGCCGGTGCCAGCCCGTGCCACTCGAGGCTGCCAGTGGCCGCCTCAGGGGGCGGTAGCAGGCCACGCTCTACGACACAGGTGGCCAACCTCTTGAAAAGCATCGCCGCCTCGTAAGCCTCGTCCAGCACTGCCCTCAACGCCTCGGCGCGGCTCACTGGCAGGTCCACGGGCCACTTAGCGCGCGGCTCGCGGGGGACTGCCTCGATCGAGCCGTAATGTGCGAGCACCGTCGTGGCGGCCTTCGGCCCCCACCCCGGGAGGCCCGGGAAGCCGTCGGAGCTGTCGCCGACGAGAGCGAGCCAATCGGGCACAGCTCCTGGGCCGACGCCGAAGCGCGCCCGGACGGCGTCCTCGTCGACGATGAGGCGTTTGCGCCGGTCCAGGCAGACAACGCGGTCACCCCTGACGCATTGGCCGAGGTCCTTGTCGGGTGTGCAGATGAGGACCTGCTCCACCGACGGGTCTTCGCTCACCACGGCCGCTGCCGACGCTAAAGCGTCGTCGGCCTCGAGGTCGGTCATCGGCCACACGACGACGCCCATTGCCTCCAAGGCCTCCTCCAGGAGACCGAACTGCGAAAGCAAGTTCGCGGGGGCCCCGGCGGAGCTCTTGTAAGAGGCCCAAAGGGCGTTCCGGAAAGACTCGATCACGTGGTCGGTGGCCACTCCAATGTGCGTTGCCCCCTCTTCCAGCATCCCGAGGACAGAGCTGACGACGCCCCTCGTTGCACCCACCTCTTCTCGGGCTTGGTTCTCGTGAGGCGGCACGCCGTAGTAGTGCCGGAAGAGCTCGTAAGTGCCATCGAGGAGAAATACCTTCACCGGCTACCCGCTCCGACCTTCCTGAAGGCGGTAACCGAAAAAGATCCCCTGGAAATTGGCAGGCCCTCCCGGGCAGGCTGGGGCGCACGGCCGCAGGCACGGAGCGACGCTCACATGTCCATAATGCCGAAGTTTTCTGGTGGTCACTTCAGTGCCGCGCGCACCCGTGTGCACCTGGCTGGGACCGTCGTCCAGGTGGGGGCCACCCCCGACATGCGTATTCCTGACCTTCCATCACGAGGTGGAGCGCGGGCCCACCCTACAACCCAACTCGAGATGGACGGCCGAAAAGAGCCTTGTCCGCATACTTGATTTATGACTTTCACCGATTACGTCCTTGACATAGCACTCATCGGCATCGTCTTCCTCCAGCTCCGGGGGAGGCGCCTAACGGTGCGCACCTTGCTCGTTCCCCTCGGCATAGTTGCCTACGCGGCAGCCACTTACTTCAACGGCATACCGACTGCGGGCAACGACGTCGTCCTCGTGGTCGTGGTGGCGCTTTATGGCGCAATTCTCGGCTGCCTGAGCGGGCTTTTTACCAAGGTCAGCCCAAACGCCAATGGCGAACCCGTAGCCCGTGCCCGTTTGGCAGCGGCCCTCTTCTGGGTGATCGGCACGGGCTCGCGCTTTGCCTTCCAGCTCTACGCTGCGCACGGGGGGGAGAGCGCTGTTGCCCGCTTCAGCGCTTCGCACCACATCACGATGGAGGCATGGGTCGCCGCGCTGCTGCTCATGGCGATCTCAGAAGTCGTCGTGCGGACGGCCGTCCTGGGTTGGCGTGCTTTCTCGCTCCAGTCGATGGGGCAGCTCACGCGGGCGGCTCGCCCTCTCTACGGTGGCCGGTCGAGCATGATGGTCGGCGGTGATCGTTCTTATTGATAGCCCAGGGGCGCGAGGGGGGGCGCCCCCCCTCGCCTTGGCGCTCAACCTGGCGCTCCTCGGCTTGCTTTCCTGGACGGTGTCGAATGAAACGAGCCTCGGGCTGCAGGGTGCGCACCTTGCAGCCCTTTGCCTGCTCCTGGCAGCGGCGCTGGGCTGGATGGGATGGGTCGCCGCCCGGTTGCTCGCTGTGCAACCTGGGCAGGCGGCAGCGCTCCTTGCAATGGGCTTGTGCGGGGGGGCCCTCGTTGGCTTCGCTCCGATAGCGCTCGCGTTCCCCGCCGTTGCGGCGCTAGGGGCGACAGTGGCTTTCCGGGCCCAGGTGGCAGCTTTGCTAGCAGTTCCCGGGCTGGTGGCGATGGTGAGCGTGGTCGCAACAAGAGGCCGTTCCTTTGACGCCGTCTATGGGGGCTTGGCGGCAGCGTGCGGCGGGACGGTGATGGGGATAAGCCGTCGGCAGACCGACGAGCGAGCCCGCCAAGAGCTCCTTCTATCCGTAGAACAAGAGCGTGCAGAAATCGCGCGCGCACGGGCAGAGCTGCTCGCTGAACGGAACCATCTCGCTCGTGAGCTGCACGACGTCCTCGCCCACACGTTGTCCGCCCTGTCCCTCCAGCTCGAGGCCCTCGAGACCGTCGTCGATTCAGAACCTTCTGCGAGCCCGCGGCTCAAAGAGCAACTTGCGACCGCCCGCAAGCTCGTGCACCGTGGCCTCGACGAAGCCCGAGGGGCTGTCCGCGCGTTGCGAGAGGACTCCGCCCCGCTCGTCGACCAGCTCAGCCGGCTGTGCGAAGCCTCGGGCATCACCCTTTCCGTCGAGGGCACATCCCACCAGTTGTCGCCAGAAGTCTCGCTCTCCCTCTACAGGACCGCTCAGGAAGGGATCACCAATGCCATGAAGCACGCCCCCGGCGCGCCCGTCACCGTCCATTTGCAGTACAGCAGCCACGGTGTCCATCTCGACGTCGAAAATGGCCCGGCGCATCTGCCCTCACCAGCCACCAAAGCCGCGCAGGCGGGAGGGAGCGGTTACGGCCTGCAGGGCATTGCAGAGCGGCTCGCGCTCGTTGGCGGTCATTTCGACGCCGGCCCGGTCGGGCAGGGCTGGCGGGTCTCGGCGGAGGTGCCGGCGTGAAGGCGCCCGAGGTGGCGGCGTGAAGGTGCTCATCGTTGACGACCAACGCGTTATCCGTGAGGGTTTAGCCACGATCGTTGGTGTTTTCCCCGGGACGGACGTCGTCGGCGAAGCATCCGACGGCCAAGAGGCAGTTGAGCTACTTGCTGCCATGAGCGCTCAGAGCTTGCCCGATGTCATCTTGATGGACTTGCGCATGCCGCGGATGGACGGCGTCGAGGCAACAAAGGCTATTTCCGAGAGGTTCCCGACAGTGCGGGTGGTTGTCCTTACTACCTACGCCGACGACGAATCTGTGGTCAACGCCTTGGCTGCGGGCGCTGTCGGCTATTTGACAAAGGATGCCTCCCGCGAGGACATCCACCGGGCGTTGGACGCCGCTGCGGCGGGCCTTTCGGTGATGGGCGCCGCGGCGCAGAGCGCACTCGTTGGCGCTGCCCGTAACCGCCCACAGCGTCCCGGGGAGCTCCCCGACAGCTTGACAGAGCGCGAGGCCGAGGTGCTCGGCTTGATCGCGCAGGGCCTCTCAAACACCGAGATCTCAGAAACGCTTTATGTTGCCGAGTCCACCGTCAAGACTCATGTGAACCGGATTTTTGCCAAAACCGGCAGCAGGGACCGCGCCCAGGCAGCCGCCTACGCGCACCGCAACGGCCTCGTACCTTAGCTTGCTAATTGACCTCTCGGCGGCCCTCGAGCGCCCGGCCGAGCGTGAGCTCGTCGGCGTACTCGAGGTCACCCCCGACCGGCAGCCCGCTCGCTATCCGCGTCACGCGCACGGCGAGGTCCTTGAGGAGGTTCGCAAGATAGAGAGCCGTTGCGTCGCCTTCGATATTTGGGTTCGTGCACAAGATGACCTCTTTGACGCCCTCGCCGTCCAACCGGGCGAGCAGCTCCCTGATGCGCAATTGCGAAGGACCGATGCCGTCGATCGGGCTGAGCGCCCCGAGAAGCACGTGGTAACGACCCCTGAACTCGCCGGTCTTTTCCACGGCGACCACGTCTCTCGGCTCTTCTACGACGCAAAGCACGCTCGGGTCGCGGCGCGGGTCGGTGCAGATGGCGCACTCGGCGCCTGCTTGGCCCTCGGCGATGTTGAAGCACCGGCTGCACCACGTGACCCTGGACTTGGCGGCATTGATCGAGTTGGCAAGGCGAGCGGCGTCTTCGGTCGGCGATTTCAATATATAAAAAGCAATGCGCTGAGCCGATTTTGGGCCGATACCGGGCAGGCGGCCCAGCTCGTCGATCAGCTCCTGGACAGGAGCGGCGTACATCATGGCTCACTCAGCTGTCGAGGACCGACCCGGGGAAAGCTTCCAGGATCCTTTGCTCAACCGGGAGGGCCGGCACGCTCGATGCCTCGCTGAGCTCGCTCAGCTCATCGAGGTCGTAGGTCTCCTGAGTGCCAGCAGCGGGTGATGCCGCCGGCACCGCTCCCTTGTCTATCACGAGGCACAATGGGACGGGTTGGCCGAAGTAGCCGGCCAATGCGTTTTCGGCCTCTCCCGCAAAATTGCTCGCCCGCTCCAACCACCCTCGGTCGGGGAGCGCAAAAACGGCTGCACCATTGGTAACTTCTGTGAAGCGCCCGCGGGCCATGTAGACCTGAGCCTGGCGGCTCAGCTTTGTCAGCACCGTATCGCCCCACGCCTTTGTCAGCGCGTCGCGAGTGGGTAGGACGAGAGAAGTGGCGGCGCTCGACTGTGGTCGCGCGGGACTGGGCGGTGCAGTTTCTCCGAGCTGTATTGTCGCGTTGGCACTTGGCGGTGCCGACGCTTGAGGGCTCGGGCTGTCGCCCTTCAATATGGCCCCAAGTGCCGCCTTCGCCCGTGTGGGCCCGGTAGCTGGCGCAGCAGGAGCATTAGCGGGCAGGGTCGGGCTAGTCGCAGCCGGCCTCGATGCAAGCGGACTAGACGCTTGCGCCCGCGGCCCCGGAGCGCTTTGGCTCGCACCAGGCGTTGGTGGTGCGAGGGGCGCCGGAGCGGGAGAAGGCCCGGAACTTGGGGCTAAGCGCCGCTCCAAACGCTCGATCCTTTCGAGCAATGAGGTCATGCTCGTGCCTGTACCCGGGGAAGCCAGCTGGATGAGCGCCACCTCCAGGGTCACCCGCGGGTCGACGGCATCGCGCATGTCAGCTAATGCCTGTCCGAGAGCCTCCATGCAGCGGACCAAGTAGGGGAGCCCCATTTTTGTCGCTTGTTCGGCTAACTGAGCCGTCGCGCCGCTCGGCCACAGTACGAGTGAGGGAGCCTGGTGCGCGAGGAACGCGTTGCGCATGTACTCGACCAAATCGTTGCCAAGCCGGCGCGGGTCCCTCCCGCCCGAAATCGCCAGCGCAACCGCCCGCAGCGACCGGTCGACGCTGTAATCGGCGAGCGCATCGATGAGCTCTGACAAAGGGGCCGTGTCGTCTTCGCTTTCGCCCGCCGCAGCTAACTGTTCGAGCGCGGACTCAGCATCTCGCGCCGAGCCCCGCCCTCTCTCTACGGCGAGCCGGACGGCTTGCGTGCTCAGCCCGAGCCCTGCATCTGTATTGACCTCGCTGAGCAAGTCAGTGAGGACTTGCCCGTCCAGCAAGTGGAACTCGAAGTGCTGGGCCCGCGACAAGATCGTCGGCAGCACCTTTTGCGGGTCAGTCGTAGCCAAGACAAAAACCACATGACTGGGCGGTTCTTCGAGCGTCTTGAGCAAAGCGCTCGCCGCGTCCGAGGTCAGCTGGTGGACCTCGTCAATTATGTAGACTTTCCAGCGGCCGGGGGTCCCGAGGGCTACGCGCGAGAGAAGCTCTCGCATTTCATCGAGCTTCCGGTTGGAGGCGGCGTCCAGCTCGAACACGTCCATCGACGCCCCCGAACGGACCGACCGGCACGACAGGCATGTGCCGTCAGGCTCTCCACCCTCTGGCGACTCGCAGTTGAGAGCCATCGCCAATATGCGTGCCGTCGAAGTCTTGCCCGTCCCCCTCGGCCCGCTGAACAGGTACGCATGAGCCACCCGCCCTTCTCTCACCGCATTGCGCAGGGCGCGGGTCACGTGGTCCTGGCCACGCACCTCTGAGAACCGGCGCGGACGATAGCGCCGGTAAAGGGCCTGGTATGGCTGCTCGGGCCCGGGGCTCGCTGGCCCGCCCGAGGAAGGATGGGAAGGAGAGGCAGGACTGGGAGGGGTTTCAGCCACGGCGACCCAGCCTAGGTCGCGGGCCCAAGCGCACTCGCGCTTCGCTCCTCCTTCGACCCCCGCGCCGTTGTCGCCAGCCTCGCCTCCGGCGGTTCTATGACGGGCAGTTGGGCGGGACCTGGCCAGGTAACAGGCCAGGCGGGATGTAGCGGCCTTGGTAGTAGGACGATGCGTCCGGCTCGACCTCGGTGGTCGTTTGCTGTGCCGGCAGGTAACCAGGGTTGGCTATCGAGGAGGTAAGGAGGACGTCTTCGAGGGTCGCTCCAGACCCGAGAACGGTGGTCGCTGCCGTGGTCCTTGGCTCGCCATAGTCGAGCCACTCGCTCACAACTGCCTGGTCAAGCGAGGGCACCGCATCCAATGCCCCAGGTACTGCCGCCGAGTTCACGGTCGGGTAGGTCCAGTTGGGGATCCCCGAGACATTGGCATGGCTCATGTGCAGAGCGAGGTTGATCATGAGGCCGGTGGAAAAACCGCTGTCGACGGTCAAGCTGCTGGTTATGCCCGAAAGCACTTGGTTGAGCGCGAGCGGGTCGGTCGGGCCTACTTGCTCTGCTTTCCTCAAGGCAAGTTTGATGAAATCCTGTTGGCGTTGGATCCGGGCGAGGTCGCTTTCGGGCACAAGTTGGTACTGCCATGTGCCGTTTAGGTAGTACTGGTACTCGCGTGAGCGAACAAAAGCCAGTGCCTGGTTGCCTTTTAGCAAAACGCAGCCCGCGTGGGGGACGACCAGGTTGGAGTAGAGGTCCCGCGCCGGCGCAGGGAAGTACTGGTAAACACCCCCGACGGCGTCGGCGAGGTTGGTGAAGGTTGCGAAATTGAGGACCGCGAAGTGGTTCACCTGTACCCCGAGATCCTCTTGGATGGTCTGCACCAGCAGACCTGGTCCACCGCCAAAAGCCGCATTTATCCGGGTAGTACCCAGCCCCGGGACCGGGACGAGGAGGTCCCGGGGGACCGACAGCAGCGCAATGCTCGAAGTCGCCGGCACTACCCGGACGAGCATGATCGTGTCCGACCTTTGCCCGCTGACTTCGTCCGCATTGCCGAAGGCGGAGCTGGTGCCTGCACCGAGGTCCCTCGTATCGCTCCCTATGAGGAGGATCGTGAGCGGGCGGCCGTCGGCGGCGAGGCTCTGGCTCGCGCCAGCGGGAGTAAGGGACGGTACGGATATGCGCTTGACCTGGCCGAGCCGCCATTGGACATAGCCGTACGCAGACGCACCGAGTGCCAACAGCGCGAGCACCAAGACGTTGGAAATGACCAGGAGACGCCGGGGCCAGCGCCTCCTCGGCCAGCGCCTCCTGGGCCTGCTCGAAGGAGCTCCCAGCCTCTCCCCGGGGCCCTCCTCCGCCGCTCGGCCAACCGTTTTGCGGGGTCTAACAGCCATTTGCTGCCCCATGCTAAAGCGGGGCTTGTCTAGCTCCGTTGCTCCTCGAGCGGGGAGGTCTCCCCATGCGCCAGCGGTCGATGCCGCGCGTTGGCCGCAGCCCGCGATCGCGGCGACGATAGGGCGGTGCGAGTACCGGCTGCCCCTCTCAGCTGGTCCTGCTTTCGAGGTACCTGGGCTTGCTCAACCAGAGCGACAGTGCCGATGTTTGGAGACTACGGGTGCCCGGCGCGACGGTCAGGTTTCCTACGGCACACGGCACGGTCCGCTGAGGGCTGCTGCCGTCAGGCCCTGACCCGGTTTGCGGCGCCCCGTTGCGCAGGGCCCGACCGCCGCGCCCGGCACCCGAGGGCACGCCGGCGATGACGGTGGCTTCAGACTAGCCTGTGTCGCCACTGGAGGGGTGCGAGAGCGGCCGAATCGGCACGATTGGAAATCGTGTGAGGGGAAACCCTCCGTGGGTTCAAATCCCACCCTCTCCGCCAGGTTCGGGCAGTTCAGAGCTGGCGCGTTGCGGACGAGCCTCCCCAACTCCAGCTGGAACGTCCCAGTGGCCTTGTCCCCCGGAGGCGAGGGGCCGCCGACAAACTTGTGCCAGCGAGGAAGGTGGGCACATCGACTGGAACCTGTGCGCCCGGTTCTAGAACAGGGGCGCCTGAGACCAAGTCGGACAGCGCAACAGCAGTACGCCTATGTGATACTGGTCGGCGTGCGATGCCGGGTGCTCCTGTGCACAGCGGTGTTGCTGGCCCAGCTAGGTCAGTTCAACTCCGTCGCAGAGGCCGGGACCGCTCCGCCTCCGATGGTCCCGGGACGACCGCGTGCCACCGGGTTCAACCTGACATCGGTGACTGCCTCCAAGATCATGGCGGCGTGGGCCAAACCCAAGCGCGCTGGCTTTGCCGCCACGCCCACGTGGCGAGCCCAGCGCTCCCTCGCGCTGTCCACTCACTTGGCCCAAAGCGCTCTCGTCGGCGCGGGGCGCCAGGCCACGACATTATCCAGCGGGGACGCGGCCAGCACGCTCCGCCCGTGCGGCGCACCCATGGCGAACAACACCACGTGGACACCAGGTTCGGTTTACGTGCTCAGCTGTGCCTTCACGGTGGGGCCCCACGCGACATTGACGATCAGGGCCGGCACGGTCGTGAAGTTCACCGCCGGTGCAGGCCTTAGCGTCGAGGGCACTCTGGACAGCACCGGCACGGCCGCCCGCCCGGTCGTGATGACCTCGGTCAACAACAACTCGGTGGGCGGGGCGACGGGCTCGGGCAAGCCTGCCGCCGGGGACTGGGGCGGGGTCGTGGTGGGCGGCGCCGGTTCGGTCCACCTCGTCTACGCCGAGGTCAGCTACGCCGGCTTTGGGCTTTGGGGTTCGACGACTGGCTCGGTCAGCGTCGAGCATGGGCAGTGGTCCGACTTCGCTGGCGGCGGGCTCTCGGTCACCAGCGGCCCGGCGCGCGTCGAGGGGGTGACGGTAGACAACAGCGGCAAAGGGCCGGCCTTCTCGGTCAGTTCTGCCCAGCTCGACCTGGGCGACTTCTTCGGCAACGCAGCCAAGGGCGGCTCCCTGCCCGCGTTTTTGCTCTCGGGCACTGTCTCCAAGTCGTCGACGTTGAGCGCCCAGCCCGCCGCCTGGCTCCTAAATGACCAGGGCTGCAACCCGACCAGCCTGAACATCCCGGCCAAAGTGACGGCCACGTTGGGGGCCGGAGCGGTCCTGAAGGGCTTCGGCCAACCCAACAGCGGCGGCTGCGGTGGCCCGGTGATCACCGTCGAGGGCACTCTGGACAGCACCGGCACGGCCGCCCGCCCGGTCGTGATGACCTCGGTCAACAACAACTCGGTGGGCGGGGCGACGGGCTCGGGCAAGCCTGCCGCCGGGGACTGGGGCGGGGTC
>Ga0335074_10011475_pt1 | contig 12390 bp, 8 predicted proteins | sample Lox_Sample_23_FD_206715 | JGI IMG/M metagenome (GOLD analysis project Ga0335074, IMG submission 206715) | Soil microbial communities from Loxahatchee National Wildlife Refuge, Florida, United States - Lox_Sample_2.3 | ecosystem: Environmental > Terrestrial > Soil > Wetlands | place: USA: Florida...
CGCTCCAAAGGGCTGGCCGGAGCGTCCGCGAGCCAGGGGCAGTGGTGCTCAACCCCTGTGCGTACCCGCGCTCAGGCGTGGTCGAGGTGCCGGCGCGCTGGCTGCTCGCGCCGCCGGTTGCGCCCGAGGGCTGGTCGGGCCCGGCCGGCGGGGGCCCAGAGAGCGCAGTGCACGACCAGGCCAAGGGCGCTTACCGGAGCTATGCCTACGGCGGGTACGCGGTCTGCGGGCCCGGCCAGGGCGCCGTGGGCCAGGCGTCCGGCGGGGGGCGCGAGGCTCCAGGCGTACAGCCGGAGCAGGTGCCCTACCCAGGCCGAGGTGCCGCCTCGGCGGCAGGCCAGGACGCTTTCGCCGAGGCCCAGCAGCGTGCCGCCGTCGGCCCTGCTCGGCTCCTGGATAAGGACATGACGACGGGGACCAAGCCGCCCGAGCCCGAGCGAGCCGCTCCGGTCCAGCAGCTGGGCGGTGGCCGGGCGTTGACGTGGGTGGCCGAGGTGCCCGGGTACGGGTGGAGCAACTTGGCCAGCCGGGGCGAGCCCGGCGCGCCCGGTGCCGCGCCGGTGCGTTGCGAGCGGCGCGGGATAACGGGGCTGACCCTCGACAACGGTTTGGCGCACATTTCTGTGAGCCCCGTGGACGGCTCTTTCGGCGTGAACGGGCACCTGGGCTTGGGCCATCTCGTCGACGAGCCAGACTCGGGCGACATCGAGGGCTTTCGCCAACCGGCCGAACCCGGCGCAGGCACCGTGGAAGGTGCCGCCAGCCCACACTTCTCGGGGGCGGTGCTACGTCCCTCACATGTCGAGGTAGAAGTGGTTGAGGCCGGGCCGTGCCGTGGCCGCTTGTTGGTCACGCGCAATTTCCCCTGGCAGACCATATCTAGCGAGGTCCGCACCGAACTGGAGCTGCGCGCCGGTGAGAACTTCGCTCGGGTAACCATTTCTTTCGCCAACCATCGGCCCGGGCACCGGCTGCGCGCCGTGTTCGCTTTGCCGGCATGGGCCGCTTCAACGACGGCGGACTGCGCTTTCGGAGAGGTCGAGAGGCCCGCCCATCCAGAGGGCAGCTACCCGACCAAGAGCTTCGTATGCGCCAGTGGATTGGTCATCGCCCACGATGGGCTGGCCGAGTACGCCGTAGCCCCCGACGGCTGGGCGTTGGGGCTGACCCTGCTGCGCTCGTCCCCGAGCCCCGGCCCCGTCGGTCCCACCGAGTGGGGCCCCTCCGGAGCGCCGGCCACCGGCACGGCCTCGCCGTCACACTGGGAGATCGGTGCGGAACTCGGGCCGTGGTCGCGAGCCCGGTCAGGCCCAGAGCAGCTCGGTCATCACGTCGTCCGCTTCGCCATAGCGGCCGCTGGCGCGGCTGGCGGCCAGTCCGCCGGCCTGGACCCTTGGCGCCTGGCGGACGAGGCGTTCGTCCCGCTGGCCGTGGTCGAGGCCCCTGGCGGAGGTTACCTGGAGCGGCGCGGCAGCCACCTGGAGTTGGGCCCCGTCCGGGCCTCAGCCTTACGCCGGACGGGAGCCCAGCTCGAGCTGCGGCTCTTCAACCCAAGCCCGGACCCCACGCTGGTCGAGATCCCGGGCCGCCGGGGCGAGCAAGTGGACTTGCAAGGCAATGGCTTAGGGGCGTGGGAATCTGGCTTTGCTTTGGGGCCATGGGCGATCGCCACCGCCCACATTGACCACGACCACGTCGACCACGACCGCGACCACGTCGACCACGACCACGTCGACCACGACGACGGCGACATCGACGACGGCGACCACCCGGACCACGTCAGCGAGTAACGCCAGGGCGAGCTCGCCGCGTGCCCGGCTAATTTGAATGCGACGTCAGCTGTTGTCCAACAGCGTTCTTTAGGAGGGATTTTCATGGAGTACAGGCGGCTTGGGCGGTCCGGCTTGCAAGTGAGCGCACTCAGCTTCGGTTCGTGGGTGACTTTCGGGGAGCAGGTCGGCTACGACAGCGCGCTCGAGTGCATGGAGGTAGCGCGTCATGCGGGCGTAAATCTCTTTGACAATGCCGAGTCCTATGCCGGAGGCGAGTCCGAGAAGGTCATGGGCGCGATATTGGCCAAACTGGCGTGGCCGCGCCACAGCTACGTTCTCACCACCAAGCTGTTCTGGGGCCTTCACGACGAGACCAACATGCGCAATACGCTCAACCGCAAGTACCTGATGCAGGCGGTCGACGGTTCGCTCGAGCGCCTCGGGGTGAGCTTCGTGGACATCCTGTACTGCCACCGGTCCGACCCCAACACGCCCATCGAGGAGACGGTGTGGGCGATGAGCGACATCGTCGCCTCGGGCCGCGCTCTCTACTGGGGCACCTCGGAGTGGCCGGCAGCGGACATCTGGGCTGCGGCCGAGCTGGCCGAGCGCCACCACCTGCGCCGGCCCGTGGTTGAGCAACCCCAGTACAACCTGCTCGCCCGGGACAAAGTGGAGCGAGAGTACGCTCGCCTTTACGATGATGTCGGGCTCGGCATCACGTCGTTCAGCCCGTTGGCCAGCGGCCTCCTAACCGGCAAGTACCTAAGTGGGATGCCCGCGGGGAGCCGAGGGACGCTGCCCGGCTATGAGTGGCTGCATGACCGCCTGCTCGACCCGGACAATGCCACGAAAGCACGCGAGCTGCAAACCCTGGCCACAAGCGTGGGCTGCGAAATGTCGCAGCTAGCTATCGCCTGGTGCCTACGCAACCCCCACGTGTCCTCGGTCATCCTGGGGGCGTCGAAGGCAAGCCAATTGCGCGCCAATCTGGGCGCCCTCGACGTGGTCCCATTGGTTACCGGCGAGCTCGCCGAGCGCCTCGACGCCATCAGCCCACCGCAGTAACGAGCGAGCCCGCAGGAGCTACATCCGCTCGGGGGCGGCGATGCCCAGCAGGTCGAGCCCCATGCGCAGCTCGGCGGCCGTCAGAGCGCACAATGCCAGCCGAGCGTCGCGCAACTCCTCGGTCTCGGCCCGTAGCACCGGGCAATGCTCGTAAAACGTCGTGAACGTGCCCGCCAGGTCGAACAGGTACGTGCACAGCTTGTGAGGGCTGTAGCTAGCCAGGCTGGCAGCGACGGCGTCGGCAAAACCAAGCAGCCGTTTGGCAAGCTCGCGCTCTTCGGACCCGCTCGGCGGGCGCACCGCAGCCGGGCCGGCAACCAAATGAGCGCTGTCCGTGATCGCTCCCGAGCCAATTGCTTGCGCAGTGCCGGCCGCGCCCTGATGGGCGCCTGCTCGCGCTTTGCGGAAAATGCTGCAGATCCTGGCGTGCGCGTACTGCATGTAGGGAGCAGTGTTGCCATCGAGAGCGAGCATGCGGTCCCAGTCAAAGCGGTAGTCGCGCGTGCGGTCCGTCACCAAGTCGGAGTACTTGACCGCACCAATCCCAACTGCCTCGCTAATGGCGTCCAAGTCGCCTTCGACAGCCTGGCCGCTTTCGTCGGCTCGGGCCACGATGACGGCCCGCGCCCGGCTGACGGCCTCGTCGAGGAGTTGCGCCAATTTGACCGTACCCCCTTGGCGGGTGCGGAACATCTTGCCGTCAGGCCCGAGCACGTTACCGAAACCCACATGGACAGCCTCGGTGCCCGGTGGCAACCAGCCAGCCATGCGGGCTACGTCAAAGACCATCGACAAGTGCTGGGCTTGAGGCAGGCCGACGACATACAAAAGCCGTTGCGCGCCCAGGCGACCCGTCCGGTCCTTGACGGCAGCGAGGTCTGTCGTCGCGTAGGTATAGCCACCTACAGAGTTCTGGACGATGAGGGGCAACGGCCCCCCCTGGCGGTTGGTGTGGCCGGGCGGGAAGACGCACCATGCGCCGTCGCTTTCGACCAGGAGGCCCTTGGCTTGGAGCTCGCCGACGATGCCCTGCAGCATGGGGTTGTACCGGCTTTCGGCGACGACGTCGTCGCGGGTTAGCTTGGTCCCCAGGCGCCGGAACGCTTGGTCGAACTGAGTGATACTGCGCTCGACCAGCAAGCGCCAGAGCCGTAGCGTGTCGGGGTCGCCAGACTGGAGCAGCACCACCCGCTCCCGGACACGCTCCGCGAAACTGGGGTCATTGTCGAAATCAGCCCGAGCTGCTTGGTAAAACGTCTCGAGGTCGCCCAATGCGAGCTCTTCAGCAGCTGCGGCCGCGTCCATGTCCTTCAGGTGCTCGATAAGCATGCCGAAAGGTGCGCCCCAGTCCCCGATGTGGTTCTCGCGCAGCACGCTGTGGCCCTCCAGTGAAAGCAACCGCACGAGGGCATCACCAATGATCGAGGAACGCAGGTGGCCGACATGCATCTCCTTGGCCGCGTTCGGCCCCCCGTAATCGACGACGACGCGCTGTGGCGGGAGAGCGCGCTCCACCCCCAGCCTCGCCGGCTCCGCGGCCAAGCGCCGCAGTTGGTCCCCCAAGAACTCGTCCGCGAGCGTGAGGTTTATGAAGCCCGGCCCGGCGACCTCGACCTTGGCACAGATCAGGCCCAAACCGCGCGCATTGGCCCGGGACACCACGTCCTCGGCCACGTCTCGCGAGGGGCGCCCGAGTGACCGAGCGAGGGCGATCGCACCGTCGACTTGGAAATCGGCCCGCGCCGAAGGCCGGACAGCGGCGGCGACGCCCGGCGCAAGTTCGCCGAACACCGGCAAGAAAGCGGCTTCGATCAGCGACTGGAGCCCGGGCATCCTCCTATAGTGGCGGCGAAGTTGCCCGGGCCGCAAACAATAACCGCTAACGTCATGGCGTCCATGGCCGACAAGGACCCGGCGGGTGACGCAGCGCTACGTTTCGTCGACGTGGATCTCGACCGGGCGAACGCCACGGTCTTGCGGATCCTTTGCGGCATCAATTGGACGGTCGGTCGCGGGGAGCGCTGGGCCGTCCTCGGGCCCAACGGGTCAGGCAAGACGACGCTCATGCTGCTGGCGTCCGGGTTCCTTCACCCGACCCGGGGAACGGTGGACGTGCTAGGCCGCAGGCTGGGGCACACGGACGTGCGCGCACTGCGAGAACGGGTCGCTATGGTCTCGGGCAGCATCAGCCGTATGGTGGTGCCCCACCTCACAGCACGCGAGGTCGTCGTCTCAGCCCGCCACGGGGCGCTCGAGCCGTGGTGGCACGCCTACAGCCAGGCGGACCGTGACCGGGCAGAGACGCTCCTCGCTGCCAGCGGTTTCGCGTACCTCGCGGAACGGTCCTTCGCCCTGCTCTCCGAGGGAGAGCGCCAGCAGGTGCTGCTGGCGCGGGCACTCATGCCGGAGCCCGACCTGCTGCTGCTCGACGAACCGTGTGCCGGGCTCGACATGGGCGGCCGGGAGCGACTGCTGGCGCGGCTCACGGCGGTCGCGGCAGACCGAGGACAGCCGCCGGTCGTGCTCATCACCCATCACGTAGAAGAGATACCGGCGGGGTTCACGCACACCCTGCTGCTCAGGCAAGGGCGCGTGTTGGTAGCTGGTCCGGCGAGCCAAGTTCTCACGGCCGCAGCGTTGAGCGACTGTTTCGGCGTCAGTTTGCGCCTCAGGTGCGACCAGGGGCGCTGGTCGAGCCAGGCCGATCTGCCATCGACCGACACGGCGCGCACACCCGAGCCGCGCTGAGCGACAAGCTCACCCGGGCGTCAGGCGAGGCGGCACCCTCCCGGGGTGCTCACTCGGCGGGCAGAAGTGTCTCGAGGCGCTCGTTGATGTCAGTGACCGAGTAGAGGTTGCGCCGCAATGTCTCGGTCAACCAACGCTCTACCTCCTCGCGGGCGGGCCCTTGCTCGAGGGCGCCCCACAGGTCGAGAAGGTGGTCCTGCACGTCGGAGGCGGGCACGGCGATCTGGTCCGTGAGCTGCGCCAGCCAGGCTTCAGCTACCTCGTCGGCACTGGGAGCCGTTGCGCAGGCCATTGCTCCTGCGGCGGTGATGTCCTCCAGTTCTGCGCTGGCCTCGGTCATGGTTCCCATAATAGGTAACTATCGGCGCTCAGCCTGTCCGCCTAGAGCCGCTTTGCCGCGTCCGCCACCCTGTGCGGCGCGCCCTAAAGCGCCGCCACCGCTCATTGGCGGGCATGCTTCGCTGATTACCGGTAGTGCGGCCTCCTTCGTGAACACTGCCAGCTGGAGGGTGCCCGCTTAAGAGGCGGTCGGCGCGCGGCCTGCCGGGCCCGCCGGCAAGGCCTGGCCGCCCCGGGGCGCGGACAAGGGCGGCGACGCCTCGCTGTCACTTTGCGTGCCGATAGCAACACCATTTCGGCGCCCGGTGCACACATATCATTCGCATTCGCGACGCACGTAAAGGCTGGTCAGAATGCGAATTACTGCTTTTGGCTTGACAAAGGCCAAAACGGGCCCTAATGTGTTTGTCCAACACCAGATTGTTCGGGCGCACCCGCCGCGAATTGCTCCTTTCCTGGGCGGGAGGGAGCTTTACGCGAGATGCGGGAGCGTTTGGGCACCCGTCCTCGCGCCTGGTACAGGCTCGCGGGGCTACGTGCATAGTTGCTGTTCATGGCATTGTTCCGGCGGTCGCCGGCCACGGCAACGAGCGCGCGACCGCAAGGAGAGCACCCAGTGCCAAAGCACGACCCGAGCGCGCATTTGCGCGTCCCAAATTATCCGCAGCCCATGCCGGCGGAGAGCACTCTCGCGCCTGTTGCACCCGCCGGAAATGACGCCGTCGTGCCCGGGCACGGTTGCCACTTCGCGCGCGGGCCGGCGTCGCGGCGATTATCCTCGGCCGCGATTATGAGCCCAGGTCGGGCGCGCAATTTGCGCCGCCGTCCGGGCCCACGGCTGATTGCGCTGGCACTCCCCTTGGCTGCTCTCAGCGTCACAACGAGCACTCCAGGAGTTCGCGCGCCGGCCACTGGGGATGTGGCAGCGGCGCATGCCACGCCGACGGCCGGCGCCCGCTCGGCGAGCCCGTATGGCCAACCCCAACCCTTCGGCCTTGAGGTGGACCTCGGGCCGGCGGCAGCCATATGCCCGCTACCGGCTCCTACCCCGACCGGGTGCAGCGATCGAGCGGCCGCCCGAGACGGGCGTGGTACCGGCGGGCGTGGTACCGGCGAGCGTGGTACCGGCGGGCGTGGTGCAGGGGGGCGGGGAACGCAGGACCAGGGCGCCCGGCCGGGTCGGGAGGCCAAGCGAGCAGCGTGGCCCGCGCGCGGGGCGCGCCCGCGGGTGCCGCGCTTGACCCGCCCCGGCATCGTTGACGCTTTCGGCGACGCCCGCCAGCTGGGTGGCCCGACCGGCAGGTACCTGGCCGGGGTCGCGGACGACGGCGGCCACGGTTACTGGGCGGCCACCACGGGGGGGGCCGTCTACGCCTACGGGACGAGCCGGTCCTACGGCTCGCTCTACCCGCACCCGGTCAGCGGCGGCGTGGTAGCCATCGCCGCCACACCCGACGGGCATGGGTACTGGCTCGCGTCGGGCGGCGGGGGCGTGTTCGCCTTCGGTGACGCCGGGTCCTACGGGTCTCTGGGTGGCCGCCGCCTGGCCTCGCCCGTAGTCGGGATGGCGGCTTCACGGGACGGCCGCGGGTACCTGTTGGTCACTGCGTCGGGGCGTGTCTACAGCTTCGGCGATGCCCACTACTTCGGCGGCGTCGACGCGCGCGACGACCTCAGCACGCCGGTCATCGGCATCGCCTCGGTGCCCGCGGGTAACGGCTACTGGCTGGCGACGGCCGGGGGCCGGGTCCTGAATTTCGGCGCTGCCCGCGCCTTTCGAGGTTTGAGCACCAAGGAACGCAGCCAGGGCACACGATTGGCCGCGATCGCCTCGGACCCGGTGGCGCAGGGCTACTGGCTGCTGCGTACCGACGGCGCGATATACCGGTTCGGGTCGGCGCCCTACCTTGGCCGCGGTTTTGCCAGTAGCAAAGCCGCGGCGCACGTCATCGCGCCGACTGCCGACGGCCATGGCTACCTGATCGGGGCGACCATCACTCCTCGGACCTCCCCCGGCCAGCGTGCGACGGTACTGGCCACCGAGGCGCCGGCGGCACCCGCGCGCACCTACCTCGGGGTGTTCATGGTCACGTGCTACGACCTCACCGGCGAGACCGCATCGGGCGCCATGGCCGGCCCTGAGAGCGTCGCCGTAGACCCGAACGTCATACCCTTCGGAACTGAGCTGTACATCGACGGCGTAGGCACACGCACCGCGGACGACACCGGTGGCGCCATCATCGGGGACCACTTGGACATCTGGGAACCCTCGTACGATGAGTGCATCGACTGGGGAGTGAGGTACCGGAGCGTCTACCGGGTAGACCCCCAGAGCTGATGCCTACAGGCCAGAAAAGGCCTCGATGCTCGAGCCGTTGGGAGCGTAGAGCACGTCGTCGAGCGCGATAACCCACGGGAAGTCGCTGCCGGAGGCGGCTAAATGGATCTCCTGGACGACGCGTCCATTGTCGATGTCGAAGGCGTAAAGGGTGCCGTCCCGGTCCTCCTCGAACAACTTGCTGCCTGCCACCATCAAGACGCCCGTACCGCCGGCGCTGGCCGTCCAAAGGACGTGCAAGGACCGGCCGTGTACCTGCACCGCCACCGGCCCGCTGGTGCAGGGGAAGTACACGGTGTGCCCGTCCACGGCGTCCGCCCCGTACGCTCCCTGGCCGGCGCTGCCCGGGCACACCTGGGCCTCGGCAAGTTGCCCCCCGACCCCGCCGAGGTGAGCCAAGTCGAGCAGGTAGGCGAGGCCCTGCTTGCCAACCACGACGGCGACGCCACCGGGGAGCACCGCGGGTGCGCTCGAACCGAGGTCCAGGTCCTGCTGGTTGAGCTGCACCCAGTTGGTCGGGCCGAACACGCCCACCTCGTGCAGGGCCGGCGAGAGCTCGAACACTCCATTTGAACCATCGAACGGCTGTCCCGGCCCGCCCGCGCCATTGCCGTCCGCGAACAAGAGGTCGCCGTCGGGCAGCACGTCCGGCCCCCCCGGCTCCCATATGCCGGCCTGGTTCTGCGTGGGTACGTGCCAATAGCCGGGGGTACCGCCAGATTGCGGTACCGAGACGATGGCGCCCCAGTACGCGTTGCAGTCGCCGTACAACCCGCCCAGAGCTATGTAGACGTTGCCGTCCTCTTCGTCCAAGGCCGATCTTTGCTGCTCAGCGGCCGGGTTCTTGCCTGGGACGGCAAAAGGCTGCTCGCGCACCACGCGGCCGTCTGAGGCCGCCAGCACGACGAGCTCATGGCCGGGCGTGCCGTGCAGGTAGGTGAGGACCGCCACGAACAGGTCCCCGGTCGCCGGGTTCAAGACCGGAGCCCCGGTTACCCCCGACGGGTCGATGTTGCCGCATGGGAGGTTGCTCGTGACCGGAGTGGCGACGTGCACGCGCCAGCGCACGGCACCTGTACCCTCGTCTAGAGCGTAGACCGTGTTGTTCTCCGTGGCCACGAAGATGCACCCGCCTGCCACAACTGGTTGGCCGTAGACCGCACCGTCGAGCGCCACCGACCGCCAGCGTGGCCGCAGTGTGGCCGCAGGCCCCGTAATGCCTACACCATCACCCGAATGGAGCGGGACGGCATCAAACTGTGGCCAAGGCGCCTGACCGGGCCCCGATGTCCGCCCACAGGTGCCAGGCTTCCCAGCTGGGAACAGCTTTCGCGCGGCGGGTGCCGCAGGTGTGCCGCGTGTACTGGGTGTGCCGGGTGTACCGGGTGTGGCACGTACGGCTGCACCGGCTGCACCGGCCAACGACAACGGCGAGCCACCCGGCAATAGGCAACTCGCGGCCAGTACAGCTCCCAGCGCAAATCGAGTGCGTGTGTTCACCCGGACATTGTGCCTCCGAGGTGGAGCCGATCGGCAGTAGGGTCCCTCGCGTGGGACCACGCGCGGCCGCCTACGACAGCTTCTTGCTGGTCTCGTTCGGCGGGCCGGAGCGGGCCGAAGATGTCCTGCCGTTCCTCGAACGCGTGACGGCCGGCCGCGGTATCCCCCCGGCCCGTGTGCGGGCCGTCGCTGAGCACTACTACCAGGCGGGCGGGGCGAGCCCCGTGAACGCCAGGTGCCGGGAGCTGCTGGCGGCCGTCGGTCCGCAACTGGCCGACCTCGGCCTGAGCCCGTACTGGGGCAACCGCAATTGGCACCCGCTGCTCGAAGACACGGTGGCGGCGATGCGTGACCGGGGTATGGCGCGGGCGGTCGCGTTCGTCACGTCGGCCTACGGCGGTTACAGCAGTTGCCGGCAGTATTTGGACGACATCGCTGCAGCGCGCGCCAAAGTAGGGAAAGGGGCGCCCGAAATCAGCAAACTGCGCCTCTATTTCAACCACCCGGGGTGGGTACAGGCTTGGTCGTCCAGCGTGTCCGAAGCCGTTGCCAAGGGCCGGCAACTCACTGATCGGCAGGTCGAGGTGTTCTTTTCCGCTCACAGCGTTCCCGAGGCGCTGGCCCGCACCAGCCCCTACGTCGAGCAGGTTACGGACGCGGCGCGCTTGGCCGCCATCGGCGCCGGCGTGGAGCAGTGGCGGCTGGTATGGCAAAGCCGCTCGGGCAACCCGGCGTCGCCCTGGCTCGGCCCCGATATCTGTGACGCGATCACCGCCAGCGAGGCGGGCTGTGCCGTCGTCGTACCGATAGGGTTCGTGTGCGAAAACATGGAGATCGTGCACGATCTCGATGTCGAAGCGGCCCAAGCGGCGGCGGCAACAAGCATGCCGTTCGTCCGGGCGGCGGCGGTGAGCGGCCACCCGGCTTTTGTGCGCATGGTCGCCGACCTGGTCCGCGAGCGCCTGAGCCCGCGCGTCTCTCCCGCTGCGCTCGGCAGTCTCGGTCCGTGGCCGGACCAATGCCCCGAGGAGCACTGCCCTGCACCGGTTCACCGGGCCAGTTGAGGGAGGCTATTATCGGGCCAGGCTGACCTGATGGGAAGGGCCCGATGGCCCCGGCCTCCCAGTGTGGTCCGCGCGCCCGGGGGGCGCCGCTAAACAAAGGAGAGCCGCCGCTATGCCTACACCGGACGCGCGCCGATCCCAGGATGTCCCGGCTTTACCGTACCGGGTAGCCGAAATCGGCTTGGCCGATTTCGGGCGCCGCGAGATCGACCTGGCCGAGGTCGAGATGCCGGGGCTCATGGCGCTCCGCGAAGAATATGCCGGCTCCCAGCCCCTCGCCGGTGCCCGCATCAGCGGCTCGCTGCACATGACTGTGCAAACGGCAGTGCTGATCGAGACATTGGCGGCACTCGGCGCGGAGGTACGCTGGGCCAGCTGCAACATCTTTTCCACCCAGGACCATGCGGCGGCGGCCATGGCGGCGGCCGGCGTGCCCGTGTTCGCGTGGAAAGGCGAGACCCTCGAGGAGTACTGGTGGGCTACGGAGCAGATGCTTACCTGGCCCGAGGACGACGGCCCGAACATGGTCGTCGACGACGGAGGCGACGCCACCCTGCTCGTCCACCTGGGTGTACAAGCCGAGCGCGAGGGCCAACTACCCGACCTCGGCCCCGATGACAGCGAGGAGCACCATATCATCGCAGCCACGGTCCAAAAGACCCTCCGCACTCGCCCGGGCATGTGGACCAAAATGGCGGCCGGGATCCGAGGGGTAAGCGAAGAAACCACGACCGGTGTCAACCGGCTGCGGCAGAGAGCCGCCATCGGTGCCCTTCTTTTCCCGGCCATGAACGTGAACGACTCGGTGACCAAGAGCAAGTTCGACAACCTCTACGGTGTGCGCCATTCGCTGATCGACGGGATCTTCCGGGCAACGGACGTGATGGTGGCCGGCAAGGTCGCCGTCGTGTGCGGCTATGGGGATGTCGGCAAGGGCTGCGCCCAGTCCCTGCGGGGCCAGGGTGCCCGGGTTGTGGTGACCGAGGTGGACCCCATCTGCGCCCTTCAAGCCGCGATGGAGGGTTACCAGGTCGCGACCCTGGACGAAGTGGTTCGCAGCGCTGACGTCTTCGTGACGGCCACGGGCAACCGCGACGTGATCGGGGCCGGGCATATGGCGCAAATGAAACACAACGCGATCGTGTGCAATATCGGTCATTTCAACAACGAGATCGACATGGCTGGCCTCGCTCGCCTGCCCGGTGTGTCGCGCCACGAGGTGAAGCCCCAGGTGCACGCCTGGGACTTCCCCGACGGCCACTCGGTCATCGTGCTCGCCGAGGGGCGCCTCGTCAACCTCGGGTGCGCCACCGGCCACCCGAGCTTCGTGATGTCGTCAAGTTTCACCAACCAGGTCCTCGCTCAGATCGAGATGTTCACCCACCCGGGGAGCTACGAGATCGGCGTGCACGTCCTACCCCGGCACCTGGACGAGAAGGTGGCGCGGCTGCACCTCCCCAAGCTGGGCGCCCACCTCACCCAGCTCACCGAAAACCAGGCCAACTACATCGGCGTGCCCCTGGAGGGGCCGTACAAACCGGCCGGGTACAGGTACTGACAG
>Ga0335074_10011477_pt1 | contig 12389 bp, 11 predicted proteins | sample Lox_Sample_23_FD_206715 | JGI IMG/M metagenome (GOLD analysis project Ga0335074, IMG submission 206715) | Soil microbial communities from Loxahatchee National Wildlife Refuge, Florida, United States - Lox_Sample_2.3 | ecosystem: Environmental > Terrestrial > Soil > Wetlands | place: USA...
GCGATTGTTTTGGCGCTCGAAATCTGCAAATAGTCGAAATAGACTTTACCCTTCTTGCGGCGCGATACGGCGCGCGGCGTGGTGAACAGATCCGGATTCTGATTGATCACGAACACTGAAAGCAGCTCCGCGAACGACCGTACTTGTTCGTACGTATACGCCGGCTCAAGCGGAATGTAGATGTGCATCCCGTCGCCGCCGGTTGTCTTCGGGTAACCCGCCAGTCCCACCGAGTCGAGCGTATTCTTCACGAGCTGCGCCGCTTCCACAATCTGGCCGTACGGGCACCCCTCAGTGGGATCGAGATCGATGAGCGCGAAATCCGGATGATCGAGCGATCCGATGCGGCTCATCCATGGATTCTGGTCGATGCACGCCAGATTTGCCAGATAGACCAGCGTCGCGCGGTCGTTGCAAATGATGTAGTGAATTTTGTCCCGATTGTGTTCCGAGAAAATCGGCTCCAGCCGCACCCAATCGGCGACTTTGTCCTCCGCTTCCTTTTGAAAGAAGAATTGCCCGTTGATGCCGTTCGGATAGCGCTTCAGCGACAGCGGCCGATCGCGCAAATGGGGAAGAATCAGAGGGGCGACAGCGTCATAGTAGTTAATTACGTCGCGCTTGGTAATGCCCTCGCCCGGATAAAACACTTTGTTGAGATTTGTCAGCTTCAGCCGATGCCCTTCGATATCGAGCGAAACTTCAGCCGGCGAATCCCGCGCTACCAAAGGTCCACTCGTCTTCTCAGGAGGATCGTCCATCGTGGCTTTCTCTCGTACACATTCTCTCGGATTCTTGTCCGTGCGTAGCGCGAGAAACACCGGCGCACGCAGCAGTCCGTCGGGAGTAACTTCAAGATACTTGATTTCGGCGACCAATTCCGGCCGCACCCACGTCACGTCGCGCAGCGCCTTCACGGGGCCGCTGAACGGATTTTTCTTGGTGATAAGCGGTTCAAGCTTCGTGAAAATCTCTTGAAGCGCTTTTTCATTAAATCCCGTTCCCACTTGTCCGGTGTGAGTCAGCTTGTCGCCGTCATAAAGCCCCAGCACCAGCGAGCTGAAATAGTCGCGCTCGCCATGCGTGAATCCTCCAATGACGAAGTCACCCGAGGAAACCACCTTCACTTTGATCCAACTGCGGCTTCTCCGTCCTTCGTACTTGCTGGTCCGCGACTTGGCGACAATTCCTTCCAGACCGTGCGCGCGGGCTGCTGCGAGCATCGCCGCGCCATCCACCGTGAAGGTATCGGAAACACGAATGCGCTCCGATGGCGTCACCACTTCGGCCAGCAGTCGCTTGCGTTCTTCGAGCGGCAGGCTGCGCAGATCGTAGCCATCGAGATACAGCAGATCGAACAAAAACAGGTGTACGGGTGTGGAGCGCGAAAGATGCGCGATGGCGTTTGGGTCGGCCACCGAAATTCGCGGCTGGATCAGGTTGAAACTGGAACGGCCTTCGTCATCGAGCACCGCGATCTCACCATCCAGGATCGCTTGCGATGCGTTCACTTGACGCGGCAGAACGCTCAGCTCCGGATATTGCTGATCGCAGCGTTTCAGCGTGCGCGAAAGGATATAGAGCTGGCTGTTATCGATGAAGCACAGCGCGCGCACGCCGTCCCATTTCACTTCATACAGCCACGAATCGCCCGATGGCGGATGAGTGGCCAGTGTCGCGAGCATCGGCGAGATCGACTTCGGCATCGGCGCCTTGATTGCATCATCCGGCATCGCACAGGATTGCGTGCTCGCGGCTGTTGGCTGCGCCGGTGGCAGGTCTTCGGCGATCTCCTGCTGCGTGCGCCCAGTGAGTACGCTACGCGAGTAATCCTCGATGTTCCACCCGGGCTTGGCTTCGTCATCCTTCTTCTTGATCAGCAGCCATTCGTTGCCCTTGCCGCGCCCCTTCATCAGCACCAGCGCGAATTCGCCGCGCAGTTTTTCTCCGCGCAATCGAAACTTGAAATCGCCGCGCGCGATCTGGGCGGCGGCCGGAACATCGCCCAGCAGCTCATAACTCCCGCGATCCCACAGCATCACGCTGCCGCCGCCATATTCGCCTTTCGGGATGTTCCCTTCAAAGCCGCCGTAGTCGAGCGGATGATCCTCCACATGCATGGCCAGATGTTTCGCCAATGGCTCCAGGCTGGGCCCCTTCGGAACAGCCCACGATTTCAGCGTTCCGTCCACTTCCAGGCGAAAATCGTAATGCAACCTTGTCGCATCGTGGCGCTGAACGCAAAAATAATTGCCCGCGGGCGAGGATTGTTCGCGCGGCGCGGGTTCCGGTGTTTTGTCGAACGACCGCTTCTGGCTGTATTCCTTTAGCGACATGCGTCTCGGCTCTTCCATTCTACGTGCGCACTGTATACTAGGCGTTATGCCCGCGCGCTTCGCTCGAATCCTTGCCTGCGCGCTGGCACTGTTTCTTTTCGCTCAGCCGATTCCCGCGCTCGCGTCCGCCTTAACGGCCACTTCCTCCGTATGCCCCTGTTGCAAAAACGGGATGTGCTGCCGCCGGATGCATGGAATGGCCCACATGAACTCCACGGGCCCGGCGTTTACTTCGCGCGATTGCTGTGGCCAGTGCCAGGTATCGGTTCGCATCAATCAAACTCTGTCTGAGCCGGCTGTTCCCGCACGCGCGGACGTCGCACTTCCCCCCCAAGCTTCACACGCGGTCGCGCGACGCATTCCCTTCTCTTGCCGCCCTTACGATCCCGCGCTTTTCGAGCGTCCTCCTCCATCCAGCACCTAGTCTCTCATTCACATTTCGAATTGTTTTGACTACGAGGAGGTTTCATGAGGAAGCTCTTATTCTGTCTCTGTCTTGGTGTCTGTCTCATCTTTGCTTCTCGACTCCAAGCGACAATCTTTGGACGAATCCAAGGAATTGTTCACGATCCACAGCATCGTCCCGTGTCCGGAGCATCGGTAAAGCTGCAGGCCACTACTTCGGATTATTCTCAAACCGTACAGGCGAACGATAACGGCGAGTTTACGTTCAATGAAGTCCCGATCGGCGATTATAAGATCACGGTCAGTGAGGCGAAGTTCGAGTCGTTAACCCAGAACTTCACGGTCGAATCCAACTCATCCCCGATTCTTCACTTTCAACTGGCCATCGCGCCCTTGAGTCAATCTGCGGTCGTCATTGGGAAGGCCGAAGAGGCCAATATGGATTCGGTCACGCCCACAACGCTGGTCGATCGTGAGGACATCGCGCTCACTCCGGGCGCGGACCGTACCAATAGTATGGCCATGATCACGGACTTTACGCCCGGAGCCTATGTGACCCACGACATGCTGCACATGCGTGGCGGCCATCAGGTGGACTGGCTCATCGACGGCGTACCAATACCCAACACGAATATCGCCACCAATCTTGGCCCGCAGATTGACCCCAAGGACATCGATTATCTCGAAGTAATGCGCGGCAGTTACGACTCGGAGTACGGAGATCGCACCTATGGAATTTTCAATATCGTTCCGCGAACCGGCTTTGAGGCCGACAATGAGGCGGAACTTGTAACCAGTTTCGGCAATTGGTACCAAACCAACGATCAACTGAGCTTTGCGAGCCACACCGAGCGCTTTGCTTACTACGTGAGCCTCAATGGAAATCGAAGCGATTACGGTTTGCAGGCGCCGATCGGCCAGGTTGTTCACGATGCCGATAACGGTTATGGCGGATTCGGGTCCCTCATCTTCAACGCCAGCGCTTCCAACCAATTCCGGCTGGTCGCCTCCTTGCGCCAGGATTATTATCAGATCCCGATCGACCCGGATCCCAATTCGGCCGGAAATCAGGTCTATCCCAGTTACGGGTTGCACGACAGCGAGCGCGAACCCGACGGTTACGTCACGTTCTCGTGGATACACACCTTTAATCCAAACGTCTTGCTGACCGTTTCGCCTTTCTACCATTACAACCAGGCTGCTTATAACGGCGGGCCGAATGATGTGCCGGTGATTTCGACCGTCGATCAGACCGCCAATTATGCCGGCGCGCAGGTAAGCGCGAATATAACGACCTTGAAGAACAACGACCTCCAAGTGGGGGCGTACGGATTCGCCCAGCACCAAAACAATTTCTTCAATAACGTGTTCACGGATTGCGCACCGAATTGTCAGAACTACGGGGCGTCTTCGGCGGGCGTGACTGGTGGCCTGATCGAAGAATTCATCAGCGACCGGTTTAAAGTGACGTCGTGGTTCACGCTGATCGCCGGCCTTCGCGAATCGCATTTCGATTCCGGCTCCGTCGCCGGGGGGACGCAGCCAGCCGTCATAGAAAATGCGACCGACCCACGGTATGGCGCTGCCCTCAGAATCCCGAAAATCAACTGGGTTTTTCATGCTTTCTACGGGGACTTTTATCAGGCGCCTCCCCTGCTGACCGCCACGGGTCCATTGCTCAACCTGGCTACCAGCCAGACTCTGATGTTCGCGCCTCTGCGTGGGGAACGAGATCACGAATATCAGTTCGGCGTCTCGGTTCCCTTTCGAGGCTGGGTGCTCGAGGAAGACAGCTTTCAAACCCGCGCGGCAAACTGGCTGGACCACAACAATATCGGCGAATCGAACATCTTCTGGCCCATTACTTGGACTGCCGCACTGATTCAGGGATGGGAAACCACACTGCGTTCCCCGCGCATTTGGCGCCGCGCTCAGATTCACCTGTCCTATTCAAATCAGATCGCACAGGCCACAGCGCCCATCACCGGAGGCGTGGTCTGCCCGGCCCCCGTTTCACCGGACTGCCCGGTGGCCATCCCGCCAGGATACTCGCCTGTGGATCACGATCAGAGAAATACGCTGAATGTGGGCGCGAATTCGATACTTCCCTGGCAGGTGTTCGCTTCGGCGAATGTCTACTACGGCTCCGGATTCACCAACGGGATGCCGGATGCGGAATATCCGGGCAACTATCTGCCTCAGCACACCACGGTTGATCTTTCTCTGGGGAAAAGTTTTGGAGAGAAAGGTAAATACAGGATCTCGGTGACCGCTCTGAATGTCGCGAACCGGCGCGTACTGCTCGACAATAGCCTGACCTTCGGAGGATTCCATTACAACGATCCGCGGCAGATTTACGTCGAATTTCGCTACAGGTTTCACTACTGAACAACAGGCATCATGTGCGTGGGGTGCAAGTCAACGGAGGAAACTGCAGGCCGCCCATACACGAGTAGACGATAAAATCAGCCTATGACGCCGTCGCATGACACAAACGCGGCCCCTCAGAACGAAGTTGGAATCTGGCGCTACATGGATGTTGGCCGTTTTCTGACGCTGATCTACGAGAAGAAATTGTACTTCGCCCGACTGAAGGAGCTGGGCGACCCGTGGGAGGGCGTTTGGACACGGCCGGCCTCCGTTCAGATGCTTGCCCGCGACCCCGAAACAAAGCGTCAAACAATCGAAAGGTTCAACCCCTGCGCGCTCATTAGCTGTTGGCACGAAAACGAGAGGGAGTCGGTTGCCATGTGGAAACTGTACGTGTCTGGACGAGAGGGCGTGGCGCTGAAGACAACCGTGGGGCGGCTTGGCGGTGTCCTGCATGCACCCTAGGCGAGGCAGCCAACAATTGGGCGCGTACGGTACGAGGATGTTAGCTACGAGCCAACGGTAGCCGACTATGAAGGGAGTCCTTATGCAGAGTGGTTCTTTTTTCGTAAGAACCCAGGCTTCGAGCACGAGCGAGAAATTAGAGCGGTAATCTACGATCCGCATAATAGCGCGGACCACGCGCTTCATCATGCAGCCTTCGCTCCGGTCCGCTCGTCGCCAAGCCCGCAAATCAGCCGGGGTGAGGCAATTCCGGTGGACCTATCGATCCTGATCGAGCGGATTGTAGTTTCGCCTGAGTTCCCCAAGTGGGCGATCGATCTCTTCAAAAAACGGTGGACGCTGCCGGCATCAACGTTCGAATCGAATCTTCATCACTGCTTGAGCAACCGCGTGCTGAGGATCTTGGCACGTGATAGGACAGCCCCTCCGCGCAATTCAAAAGCTGGCCCATCATCGGCTAAACACGTGGCGCGCGAGCGAGGGGAGATGGTGAACCTGGTCACGCCACTCTAACGGTTCTGACGCTGCCCAAACCAGGACAATCGAATTGACCACTGCCTGGAGTGAAACTCCCTGCGACACAACGAATAGGCCGGGACTCGATTTTCCCGTTTTGAGCCGCGCACGGAAATGAGCAAGCATGGTCCGGCGATCGTGCGAAACGAGTATCCGCTCCTGTTGCGCGGCTCGCTCAAGGATCTCAGCGTCGTCGATGCCTTCGAGGCGGGAATCCATAGCTGAGGCGAAGTCTATGTTGGGTTCGCGCTGGCGGACCGCCTTGACGATCGAATACCTCAGATCAGCGTCTGCCTGCAGACGCAGACTCAAGAGCCAGGCTCAGCCATTTTCGCCCGAGCGCGCTCCAGCTTTTCCCACAGCGCCGGATTCGCCTTCTGCAGTGGGACGGCGTCTCCCTCAAACTCGCGTTCCGTGCGGGCCAGATACTCGTCGATTTCCGCTTGGTGGTCGAGATAGAACGCGATAGCTCCGTAGATCTGCGCTCGCTTCAGCAACGGGAAATCTTCATGGATCGCCGCCGGCGACTTCCCTTCGTTAAAGCAGTACACCACGGAGTCCAACGAAACGCGCGTTCCGGCCAGGTAGTAGACTCCGTTCCGCTGTTCGATGTATTCGTTGTGCATGCTCCGCTACCTGGTTTCAGTATACGTAAATACGGTTCTATGCAAGTTCCGTGCCCCGCGTCTCCGGCAGCGTGAAGATCAGCACCGCGCCGATCAGGAAGAACGCGGAGCTGAGCGCGAGACCCGCGCCGAAGCCCTGGCGATCGGCGATGGCCCCTACGGCGAATGGTGCGAGAGCGCTCACAGCCCGGCCAGTATTGTAGACGAAGCCTTGCGCTGAGCCGCGAATAGAAGTCGGATACAGCTCCGCGAGCATGGTTCCGAAGAGCGAGAAGAAGCCTGTGCCGAAGAATCCGACCAGCGGTCCCAGCGCGAGCAGCCAGGCTTCCGCCGACGCGCCCGCCCAAACCGGTGTCAGTCCGTAAATCGGTGTCAATATGGCCGCGATAATCACATATACAAAGAACGCCGGGCGCCGTCCCCACCAATCCGCCAACCATCCGAAACTCGCGTAACCGAGAAACGTTCCGAATTGCATGGTGAAGATCCACGTGCTGGTTTGAACAATGTTCAGAGCCGCGCCGCCCTGCGACCGCGGAGCGGAGAGAAACCCGGGTAGCCAGGTGTTCAATCCCCAGTAGGCGAATAGCATCGACGTCGCAAGCGCGGTGGAAAGCACCGTACGCTTCCTTAGCGGACGGCGAAAGAGATCGAGCCACGGACTCGCGGCGGCTTTGGCGGTCCAAACCGGAGGCTCTTTCACCTTGCGCTGGATCCAAACGGTGAGCAGCGCGGGCAGAAGCCCGGTGAGAAAGAGCACACGCCATCCGAATCGGGGCAGGATGAAAGCGGTGGCAGCGGCTGCCAGCATGTACCCCAAGGCCCAGCCGGATTGCATCAGCGCGATCGCTTTGGCCCGATGGCGCGGCGGCCAGCTTTCGGCAACGAGCACCGCGCCGGCCGACCATTCGCCGCCGAGTCCGAAGCCGACGATGCATCGCCAGAAGATCAGCGTCGCAAGACCGATGGCGGCCGATGATCCGCCCGAGCCGATCGAGTAAATCAGGATGGTCAGGATCAGCGTGCGCCGCCGTCCGATGCGATCCGACAGAAAACCCGCGCCGATCCCGCCGGCCGCGGACGTGATCAGCGTCGCGGAGCTCACGAGTCCCGCGGTCGCGGCCGACCAGTGAAATTCCGTGCGCAGCGTTTGCACAACGAAAACGTACAAGAGAACGTCGTAGGAATCGAGCACGAAGCCCGCCATCGCGGCCCATAGCGCGATGCCACGTTGCTCTATTACCCAGGCGAAGGGGCCGGAGCGCGCGGCCGGTACGGCGGAATGTGTCGGCTGTGCCAGGCAGATTTAAAATATCACGGAGGGAGGAGTCTCCGAGGCGGGACTACGGGCGCCTGCGTTACTCTGGTCGCGTGGCCCCGGCAATTCAGACCATCGCTTTAACGCGACGCTACGATTCACTTGTGGCGGTAGATCATCTGGAGTTCAGCGCGGCGGCGGGGTCGATTTTTGGGCTGCTCGGGCCGAATGGCGCCGGCAAAAGTACGCTCATCAAGATGCTCACCACGTTGCTGCCGCCCACCAGCGGCACTGCAATTGTGGCCGGTTTTGACATCATCCGGAAGCCGGCCGAAGTGCGCAGCAACATCGGATACGTGGCGCAAATGATCTCCGCCGACGGCGACCTGACCGGGTACGAGAATCTCCTGATTTCGGCCAAATTGTACGGTATTCGGGCCAAGGATCGCCAAGCGCGGATTGCCGGAGCGCTGGATTTTATGCGTCTCGCCGAAGCCGCTGGGAAGCGCGTCAAACAATACTCGGGAGGAATGATCCGCCGCCTGGAGATTGCCCAATCGATGCTGCATCGTCCGCAAGTGCTCTTTTTGGATGAGCCGACGATCGGTCTGGACCCGGTCGCCAAGCGGTCTGTTTGGGACCACATCCGCGATCTGCGGGAGCACTTCGGCACCACCATCCTCATGACCACGCACGATATGGAAGAAGCCGATGGCTTGTGCGATCAGGTAGCCATCATGCATCAGGGCCGCATCGCGTCGCTCGGAAAGCCCGCGGAGTTGAAGGCCCTCGCGGGACCCGAGGCTTCCCTGAACGACGTTTTTATTCTTTCCACCGGTGCGTCCATCGGCGAAGACGAAGGAGGTTCGTACCGGGATGTCGCAAGAACTCGCCGTACGGCACGGCGCCTGGAGTGATACACCGCGCCCGCTGGCGCTGCTGCTGCAGATGATGGCGGTCGCGGAGGCGGATGTCCGCAAACTGCTGCACGACCCGGTCGAGCTTTTCTCGCGCATGTTGCAGCCCATCCTGTGGCTGGTGATTTTTGCGCCGGTGTTTTCGCGAACGCGCGCCATTCCGACCGGAGGCCTGCGGTACCTGGATTTCATGGCTCCCGGCGTTCTGGCGCAGAGCGTAATGTTCGGCGCGATTTTCTACGGCATCTCCGTGATTTGGGAACGCGATCAAGGAGTGCTGCAAAAATTCCTGGTGAGTCCGGCGCCCCGGTTTGCGCTGGTGGCGGGGCGCGCGTTTTCATCCACGTTGCGCGGCGTGGTGCAAACAGCGGTCGTGTATGTTATCGCATTGCTGATGGGAGTCAAGCTCCAGTTCGGGGTCTTGCCCATGGCCTGTGTGTTGTTGAGCGTGGTGCTGGGGGCAGCTACATTTTCGACTCTATCCCTGGTTGCCGCCTGCCTGGTGAAATCCCGCGAGCGATTCATGGGCATTGGCCAGGTGATGACGATGCCGCTCTTTTTCGCCAGCAACGCGATTTATCCTCTGAGCATGATGCCTGAATGGCTGCGGATTTTGTCGCGCATTAATCCGCTGAGCTATCAGGTGGACCTCCTGCGCGCGTCCATGATCCGGGGCGGCGCCTCCGTGCTCGGTTTTGGGACGGATATCGGCGTCCAATTGTTATGGCTGGCGCTGTTGCTGGCGATCGCGACAAAGCTGTATCCGCGCATCGCCTTCTGAGATGAGCACCGGCAGCCCTCGGCCCTGTTAAGACGTTTGCGCGGGATGATCGGTGGAATCGGAAATCCATCGGTTCACAATGCCACGGACGGCATTCGCGTATGGTTCATAGCCGATGGGTTTTTGAACGTACTCGCATGCGCCCAACGCGAGGGCTCGCTGCACTTCGACTTTATTCTCCGTGGAGCTGAAGACGACAATGGGGACCTCCCTGGGGTGGTATTGCTGCAGGACGGTCTGGCCATCAATGCGGGGCATGTTGAGATCGAGGATGATCAGCTGCGGATGAAAATCGGGCGAGCGAAGCATCTTCAAGGCCTGTTCGCCGTCCTTGGCGACGAGCACGCGCGGAGGATACGGTAATGCGGATAGAACGACCCGGATCAAAGCCACGTCAGCCGGGTTGTCCTCGACGACAAATACCTCCGCGGTATCCTTGCTCATACGTTACCTGCTTCACCACGTTCGCACTAATGCCAATAGTAGGATGCTACCGGCACAGCTTCGTTACTTAGACCACATCAGGCGTAAGCGGAACTGCTGATGCGCGCACCCGACTCCTCTAAGAACACTTGAAAACCGAAGTGTGCAGAACGTTCCCCTTTTCCCCACCGGCTCATGTTCCAGTGTACGCGGAGAAAGCGTACGTCGGGGTGTTGCGCCAAGTTCACCAGGGCGGAATAGACGCCGCAATACTGCCGTTGCCGGAGTGTTACCAGCGGCTTAGCTCCCCAATCGAACTCGTCCGGCGACCCCCAGACGGATATTGTCAAGCCCGTGCGCTCGACCACCGTATTGATCCCGAGCGTTACCACCAGGAGCTTACCGCAAAACTCGTTCAGATCCACGGCGGGGCCGATCCCGTCTGCGTGGCGCACGCAGTTAGGCAAGAGGCATTTTGGCTCGGCAAGAGGGTTGGAGCGCTCCGAGAGGCTGTCATCCTCGATCGTGTCGTTCTCGATCGTATTGTTTTCGATCATCTTTTTCTCAATCGTTCTCCGCGAAGCCTGCATCCAGCCTAGCTCCTGTAACCGTACTTAACGGCAGAATCGCCCACGAAGTTTAGCGCGATTCCCCGAAAAGACCCCGCGTCCCTCCGATGCCAACCGGAGAGCATTTTCCCGGCCATCTCCGCTCTCGTGTGAATTTCATGGGGTTGGCTGTAATTGTTACAGTTCCAAAGCAAGTCTCGCCGGACGGAGTGCGCCAAACGTCGCATTTCTCTTGGAAAAACTTCGCTAGCTTGCATAAAAAATGCATGATTCCTTACACTCCAAGCTCCCGCGCCTAGTCCTGGCGCTTCAGGGCATCGCCCTGGCCATCTTGGCAGGAATCGTCCGATTCCGCTGAAGAGAACCAAAAGCTTCTCCCCAAACCCTCGGCCGGAGTAGTAATATCGTCTAATCGGCACCTAAGCAAGAACGGATGGGCCGGGGATTGCACGGCTTAACTGATCGGAGGGTCTGGACAATGGGTATTGTTCCTCGCTTCGCGGACGAATGGGTGCTTCTGCGGATTCTGAAATCCACCGGGCGGGCTCCGATTCGGCTGATGATGAAAGACGGGGTGAACATTTCCCCTCCAGGAGTTTCCCCTGTGGCCACGGTGGTGCTGCAAGATCGCCAAACGCTCGCCGGACTGCTTCATGACCCGGAGGTCGGTTTTGGCGATGCGTATATGGATGGCCGGATCGAGGTCGAAGGCGACCTGGTAGCTCTTCTGGAAGCCATCTATCAAGCTATGGAGCACGCCCCATTTACCGGCAGTTGGTATCAGCGTGCCGCATCCAGGTGGATGGACAAGCTGCAGGACAACTCGCGTCACGGATCCCGCAACAATATTCATCGCCACTACGACCTCGGGAACGATTTTTACAAGCTTTGGCTCGATTCACAGCTCCTTTACACCTGCGCGTACTTTCCCACGCCCTCCTCGACGCTCGAACAAGCCCAGATCGCCAAGATGGATCACGTCTGCCGCAAGTTGCGCTTGCAGCCCGGCGAGACGGTGGTGGAAGCGGGTTGCGGCTGGGGCGCGCTGGCGCTGCACATGGCGCGCGAATACGGCGTTTCGGTGAAAGCCTATAACGTTTCGCACCAGCAGATTGCCTATGCACGAGAGCGGGCGCGGGCGGAGGGCTTGAGCGATCGCGTGGAGTATATTGAGGACGACTACCGCGCCATCTCGGGGAAATATGACGTCTTCGTCTCGGTGGGAATGCTGGAGCACGTTGGCGAGGCCCATTTCGCCGAATTCTCCGATATCATTTACCGCAGCATCGGCGACAGCGGCCGCGGGCTGCTGCACTTCATCGGGCGCAATTATCCCGCGGTCTTCAGCCGTTGGATTCGTAAACACATTTTCCCGGGTGGATTTGTTCCGTCGCTGCGCCAATCCCTGCGGGTGCTGGAGCCGAAGAACTACTCGGTTCTGGACGTGGAAAATCTCCGCATGCACTACGCCAAGACATTGGAGCACTGGCTCGAGCGCTTCGAAAAGTCCCGGCAGCAGGTAACGTCGATGTATGACTCCCGCTTCGTGCGCGCCTGGCGCTTGTACCTGGCGGGATCGATCGCGGCGTTTCGCATCGGCCATTTGCAGTTGTTCCAGATCCTTTTTACGGGATCGCAGCGTGAGCCGATTTTCTGGACGCGCGATCCGTTATACGCTGATACCGGCGCTTTGCCCGACGATGCCCAGCCGATTGTGGAACAG
>Ga0335074_10011478_pt1 | contig 12389 bp, 10 predicted proteins | sample Lox_Sample_23_FD_206715 | JGI IMG/M metagenome (GOLD analysis project Ga0335074, IMG submission 206715) | Soil microbial communities from Loxahatchee National Wildlife Refuge, Florida, United States - Lox_Sample_2.3 | ecosystem: Environmental > Terrestrial > Soil > Wetlands | place: USA...
TCCTCGATGTGATCGGTCACGATCTCGGCCCGGCCGGACTTGATGGCCGCGAAGAAATTGCCGTCGGGGACCAGGCACATGCGCTGGTCCCAGGGCTCGTAGGCCGGGGTGAGGTGCGTCTGGACGTCGTACCCGGCCGGGAGGCGCCGGATGGCCCCGCGCCGGAGCATCTCCCGGGCCCGGGCCGGGTACTTGCGGCAGAAGCCGTAGATCACGGTGGTCATCCGCGCGTTCTTCCACCGCACTGCCGCGAAGGCCTGCCGCTCGGGCAGGGCCTTGCGCAGCAGTTCGGCGAGCGGATCGTTGCCGGGCAGGGACAGGATGTACGAGGGAGAGCGCTGCAGCATCGTCACGGAGGCAGCCGCCTCCGCGATGGCCGGGACGATCGTGACCGCGGTCGCGCCGCTGCCGATGACGACGACCCGCTGGCCGGTCAGGTCGAGGTCTTCGGGCCAGTGCTGGGGGTGCACGACGGTCCCCGCGAAGTTCTCGCGGCCGGGCCAGTCTGGCGTGTAGCCGTGGTCGTACCGGTAATAGCCGGGGCACAGGTACAGGAAGCCGCAGGTCCGCTCGGTCCGGGTGCCGGTGCCCTCGACGGTCACCGTCCACCGGGCGTCCCGGCCGGACCAGTCGGCCCGCACCACGCGGGTGTGGTAGCTGATGTGCTTGTCGATGTCGTAGGCCGCCGCGGTGTCCCGGACGTAGCGCAGGATCTCCTGCCCGCCGGCGATCGCCTTCGACTGGGTCCACGGCCGGAACGGGTAGCCGAGGGTGAACATGTCAGAGTCGGAGCGCATGCCCGGGAACCGGAACAGGTCCCACGTCCCGCCGCTGGCGCCGCGGGCCTCGACGATGGCGTAGGACGTGCCCGGTGCGTCGGTCTGCAGGCGGCAGGCGGCGCCGATACCGGACAGTCCGGCGCCCACGATGAGCACGTCGACGTATGGGGTGGTCACGGGCGCCAGGATTACACCGGCGACCAGATTTTGCAACATCTTGGTAAGATGTATCACGCAGGCGCACCCGCCCACGGGGTAAGCCTGACATCTTCACCCCGCCCCCTCAGGAGAGCCGATGGCCCCCCGCTTGGTGTCGTCGTGCGTGGTCATCCGGCCGCCTAGGTCACGACCGTGCCGTCTCCTCGCCTAAGACGGCGCTCGGCCGGCCGGGCCACCACGAGATCCGCCCGCTTCGTGACGCTCGCCGCCCGGTGGGTTCACGAGGGCCGGCGCCTGGACATGCAAGGCCTGGCCAACGAGCTCGGCGTGTCACGCGTAACCCTGTTCCGCCGGGTCGGCAGTCGCGAGGCACTGCTCAGCGAGGCCCTGTGGGTGCTCACCCAGTGCACCCTGGAAACGGCCGCGGCGCGGTGGGAAGCCGAGCGGCCGGAGAGGGAACTCCACACGCCGGGCACCGGCCGGCACATCAACGCGATCGTCTCGCAGTCGGCCGGCCTGCGCAGGCTGCTCGACGACGAGCCCGCCGTGGCCATCCGCATCCTGACCGATCCGCGGGGCAAGATCCAGGCCGGGATCGTCGCCTTCGTCGAGGATCTGCTGCGCCGCGACATCGCCGAGTTCGGCCTGGTCACGATCATCGAACCGGGAGCGCTGGCCTACGCGCTGGTCAGGCTCGGGGAGTCGTTCCTCTACGCCGACGTGCTCGCCGCGCGCAAGCCGGACGTCGAAACCGCCAACCGCCTCCAGCAGGCGCTGGTGGAAGGCGTCGTGCTCGTCAAATAGAAACGAACGAGCCTGGCGGGCCCCCGTCCGGGGCGCCCGCCAGGCTCGGTTCTCCTCAGGCCGGGGTCTGGAGCTTGGCGAGCTCGGCTTGCACCAAGGCCTCGTGCTCCTCCTCGTCCCGGCGGGCGTCGCGCGGCCGCCACCGGCCGCGGAGCAGCGGGATGCTGAGCAGGAAGAACACGATGCCGCCGAAGCAGATCCAGTACCAGGTCTTCCACTGGCCGGCGGTCTGGGCCGCGGCCTTCTGTACCGCAGCGCCGTGTGCCTTCAAGTAGGCGATGGCGCTAGGGGGAACCTTCGTCAGCGCCGTCAGCTGCGCCGAGTAGGGAGCGATGGTCTTCAGCTGCGCCGAGTAGGGAGCGATGGTCTTCAGGTCCGACGCGTACGGGGCCACCGTCTGCAGCGCTGGCGCGACCGCGACCACGCCGAGAATGGCGGCCTTGTTGTTTGAGATCGTGGTGAGGATCCCGATGCCCTTCGCGCCCCCGCCGGCGGCGGCGATCGCCTGGCCCAGGAGCGCCGGCGGGATCTTGGACGGGCTCGAGTACGCGGCCAGCTTGGTGAACAGCGCCGGGTTGGCCTGGATTACCGCGAGCTCGGGCGCGAACTTCTGCGCGTTGGCGAGCTGCGTGGCATCCGTTGACGCGGTGGCCAGGACCGGCGCGGGGATCTTCTGCGCGGTCGCGATCACGTTCGGCGGGATCGACTGGGCGGTCGCCACGATTGTCGGGTGCGCAGTAGCGAACGCGAGCGGGGCCGCGTACTGGGTCGCGTAAGCCGACACGGTACCGCCGTAGTTCACCAGCGGAGTAACCGAGGTGATCACCAGCGGGATGACGAAGTACGCGGTCATGACCACGATCCGGATGATCCAGCCCCAGATGGCCAGCCCGGTCGCGGTCAGCGCCGGGTTGCGGGCCTCCACGGTCTCGGTGAAGCTGGCCATCCACGGGGTATAGGCCACGCCCAGACCGAACGCCAGCAGCGCCAGAATGATCGCGAGCGTGTAGTAACCGGGATGGTGGCCGGCCTGCTCCAGGTAGACCACGGTCATGACCGCGGCGAGCACCCCGCCGATCACCATGAACGGCTTCCGCACACGGAACCTGTCGGAGACGACCCCGATCAGGATCACCCCGATGACGTTGAACCCCCAGTTCCAGTTGCCCAGCCCGTCGGCGTTCTTGACCGAGAATCCGAACACGGTGACGAAGTAGATCACCGCGAACGCGACGGCGGTGTAGTAGATCAGCAGCATGATCGAGACGGCGATGGCGGACACGATGATGTCGGGCTTGAGCAGCTGGCGGAACGGGCGCCGCAGCGACGCCTCGATGTCGGCCTCGGTCAGGCCCTTGGCCCTGGCCTCGATCAGCGCGCGGTCGCGCATGGTCACCATCAGCTGGTCGCGCAGGGCCGGGGACAGTTCCCGCAGCCCGACCAGCGCGATCACGAACACGACGAGCCCGGCGATGCCGCAGATACGGTACTCATGGGTCCAGAACCGCGGGTCGTTCACGACCGCGGGAATGGTGTTGGTGCCCACTACCGCCACGATCAGGCTGCCTAGCACCGGTCCGCTGGTCCAGAAGCCCATCGCCGTGGCCCGGCCTACCTGCGGGGAGAAGTCCCTGATCAGCGCGGGGGTGGCCACCAGGCACATGCCCTCGACGGCCCCGACCACGAAGCCCTCGATGGTGTAGGCCCACTTGTTGGTCGCGGCCGGCAGGATGAAGGCCACGAACACCCCGGTGAACAGCAGCCCGAACACCACCAGGTTGGCCCGGCCGAGCCGGTCGGCAAGCCCGGCGAACAGCGAGCCGAACGCCCCGATCAGAGCCCCGAAGGCCAGCGTAAGCACGAAGAACGTGAAGCTCATGTGCAGGTTGACCAGTATCAGCGTGGACACGGAGCCGCCGACGTATAGCTCGTAGTACAGAGTGATCGTGGCCAGCACCGTGATCACCAGGAATCCAACCCTGGGGCCGGTATCCGGATAATGCTGAAGCTGCCGTTTCCAGACCCAGGCGAGCCCTCCAGGCCGGCTAGGCGCCGTCTGCGTAGCGGCTTCTGCCATGCGGTCACCCCTAACTTAGGTGTTAGCTCTGGCTGGCGGTTTAGGCGCCGACTAGACGGTAACCCCACGGGAGGTAACAGATCAACAATATGTTTCAGCTGCGTCGCCGGAGGCCAGGCAGCAAGTCACCGCCCGGATCAGGCCGCCGGCTAAATGCTCGGCCCGTATTGATCAGGGCCCGTATTGATCAGGGCCCGAAGCGGCCGGGCGCCATCGCCACGCGCCGGTCTTTCCCCCTGCGATCGGCACGCCAAATAGAAAGAATTCAGAGGGCATCGAGAATGTCACCTTGCGCGGCAATGAGGCGCCACGACGGGCCGGATCGCCACGGAGCGCGATTGCCCCTTACGCCTGCGTGAAGGAACAGCGGAGCGTAGCTCAACGCAGAACTCCCGACAAGATGACGGTCTGGGCTCGGAGCGGGGCCTGGCCACCCCGAGCCCAGACGGCAAGGGCGAGAGTCTCAACCCTGTCACCGTCGATCATGCCGCTGGATTCTTAAGGCACGCTAGGACGCAGCTGAGAACCTGCTCATCAACTGAAAGTGCCTGCGTGTTACGGCCGAGCGGCGGAAGTCAGACGCCGGCGGGCGGCGTGTCCGCGACCGCGTGCAGGCTCGGCGGCCAGATCGCGAGCTGCTCGGGTTCCTGCCCGGCCAGCTCGTCCGATCTCCAGCCGGCCAGCTCAGCGGTCAGGTCGCGGGTCTGATCCGTCACCGGGGCGCCCACGAAACGGCCCATCGGCGCGCTCAGCAGCGTCGGCCGCGAGTACTCGCCGGTGCTCACCGGCGACGGCTCGGTCAGCCGGACCTGCTGGCGCGGGATCTGGGCGCAGTGGACGCACTCGTCGCGGTCCAGAAACGCCGCGAGAGATTCGGCCTCGTCGGCGTCGATCCCGATCACGACCCGGGGCTCACCCCATGGCTCCTTGAGCGAGTAGCCGACGTAACTCACGACCGGCTGCCCGGGCGCGACTGCGAGTCCGTGCAGCGCGCGCCATTGTTCCCATGCCGATTCCAGCCGTGTCGCGGCCCGCTTGGCGCGTGCCACCAACTCTGGATCACGCATTCCTACGACCCTCCCCTGAAAGCGGACCGGCCCCGGCAGCATGCCCTGCGCGATTTGCCCGGCGTATTAGACTGCCGGACTGCAGTTTCGATGTGGCATGCCCCACCGGGGCCGACCCCCCATTCCCTTGATCGAGTGCCGCCGTGTCCACCCTGAGCCGGCCTTCGCGCCCGCCCGGTGAAAACGGCCGACGGTCACTCGGAACGCTGCTGCGGAATACCCGCGAGCAGTGCACGAACCTCAGTCTCCCGGTAGCGCCGGTGTCCCCCCAGCGTGCGGATCGAGGTCAGTTTGCCGGCCTTCGCCCACCGTGTGACGGTCTTGGGGTCGACGCGAAACATCGTGGCGACCTCCGCGGGCGTCAACAGCGGCTCAGCCTCCGGTGTACGTGCGGACATGTGCGTGGCCTCTCCTCCTGGACCAATGATGCGATCCTGCGATTCTTGTTGTGCCTGGTGCTCCGTGTGGAGCCTGTCGGGGATGTCCTAATTGGCCGACACGGACCATATTGCCATCACCAGCCGTGACGCGTCGACCACCAGGCGCAAAGATTCTGTACCGGGATGCCCAGTTGTTCCGCCGATCACTGTCACGCACGGTGATTCTAGCGATACTTATAGTCGCATCGCACCAGATTCGGAAATAGTGCCCGGGCACCCTCCCCCGGGCCGGCGTAGTGCTCAGTTCGCCTTCTCGAATCCGGCGAGCGCACGCCAGCGGGTGTGCGCGCGCTTATACATCGCCACCGCGAGCTCGCCGTCGCCTCGGGCCGCCCCGTCGATGGCGGCGCCGATCTCGGCGGCCGACTGATCGCCGCGGAGTGCCTCGTCGCTCAGCACGTGAACCAACCCCCCAAAATCGAGTTCTACCAGCGAATACGTGTCGCGATGGCCCGGCGCAGGGCCTCCCGATGCTCTGCCGCCACCGAGCCGCGTCCGGCCGTCCGGGAAGCCGGTTCCGGCGAGGCCGCGTACGCCGCCCACCGGGAGCGGTCAGGCTCGGGGAACGCCGACACCGGTTCATGGACCCGGAGATACGCGGCGTAAGTCATCACTGTCGTATCGTGACATACGGGACGTCTCAACGTCCGGGGGTCCGGGTAACGAGATCATCTCTCCTGCTGGTTACCGGCCGGTACACATACCAGGCAATACCCTTGATCCCGATCCGGCTCAACCAGAGCCGGACGGGATGAGGAGAGTCGCTACCGTGACCGACGTGTTCGCGATGACCCACAGTGAGAACGGCTCCGCCGGACGGACGGACCACGAGCAGGTCGTCTTCTGCCAGGACACCCCGACGGGGCTCAGGGCGATCATCGGCATCTACTCCACCGTGCTGGGCCCCGGGCTTGGCGGCACACGCTTTTATCCTTACGGAACCGAGGACGAGGCCCTCGCGGACGTAATGCGCCTGTCCAGGGCCATGGCGTACAAGAACGCGCTGGCCGGACTGGACCTCGGCGGCGGCAAGGCGGTGATCATCGGTGATCCCGCCCAGCTCAAGACCGAACCGCTGCTGCGCGCCTACGGTCGCTTCGTTGCCTCGCTCGGCGGCCGCTACATTACGGCCTGTGATGTGGGCACGCGTAGCGAGGACATGGACATCATCGCCAGGGAGTGCCGTTACGTCACCGGCCGGACCGCGGCCCACGGCGGCGCGGGCGATTCCTCGGTCCTCACCGCGCTCGGCGTCATGTACGGGATGCGGGCGGCCGCCGAGCACGCGTGGGGGAATGCCAGCCTCCGCGGGCGCCTGGTCGGCGTCGAGGGAGTGGGCAAGGTAGGTCACCGGCTCGTCGAGCACCTGATCGAGGCCGAGGCCCGGGTCATCGTCTGCGACGTCAATGCCGACGCAGTCGCCGGCCTTCGCGCGCGGCACCCCGAAGTGCGCGCCGCGGCCGACATTGACGCCCTGGTTGCGGAGCGGCTGGACGTCCTGGCTCCGTGCGCCATGGGCGGCACCCTGACCGAGCAGGTGGTCAGCCGGCTGAGCGCGCGCATCGTCTGCGGGGCCGCCAACAACCAGCTAGCCCACCATGGTGTCGAGAAGCTGCTCGCCGACCGGGACGTCCTGTACGCCCCCGACTACGTCGTCAACGCGGGCGGAGTCATCCAGGTGGCCGATGAGCTGGCCGGATTCAACTTCGAGCGCGCCCGCGTGGCCACGGAGAAGATCTTCGCCACCACCGCGAGGGTGCTCCAGATCGCGGACTCCGACGGCGTGCCTCCCTCGGTGGCCGCGGACCGCCTGGCCGAGCGGCGGATGGCCGACGTCGGCCGGCTGCGCGGAATCTGGCTCGGCACCATGGGATCTGCGTAGTCATCCGGGGCCTAAAGCGGGTACGGTTGTACCTGTACGGATGCTGGTGAACGTCGCGTTCCTCGTGGCGGGGTCGCGGCGGCGTCGTATGACGCACAAAAACCAGCGAGGCGGAGATCATGGGGCCTGATTGGCTCCGGACGTTCGAGGGGGTCGAGCCAATGGGGCGCGGCCGTGCCAAGGCCAAGCAGGTTAAGGTGGCCCGTCAGCTCAAGTACAAGAGCGACGACACGGACCTTGACCGGCTGCGTGCGGAGCTGGGTGTCGGCGGGGACTCCCGCGACGGGAGTGCAGTTTCTGCCGCCGAGGACTCCGACGATGAGGACGAGGATGACGACGACGAGGACCCGGGGTCCGATACCGCCATGGACGCCTGGAAGGACGTCGGGGACGCCTGGTCGCGGTAGCGGCGCGAGCAGGCGTTAAGACCCGACGCCCAGGTCGTCGAGCGCGGGAACGCCGCGGTCGCCCTCGGCGACCGGCACCGGGTACTGCCCGTTGAAGCAGGCCCGGCACAGCCGGTCGGCCGGCAGCCCGGTCGCCTCGATCAGTCCCTCCAGCGACACGTAGCCGAGCGAGTCCGCGCCTATCGACGCGCAGATGTCCGGCGTCGGCAGGTGCCCGGCGATGAGTTCGGCGCGGGTGGCGAAGTCGATGCCGTAAAAGCACGGCCACCTCACGGGCGGGGACGCGACCCGCACGTGCACCTGCGCGGCGCCTGCTTCGCGGAGCATCGTGACCAGCGCGCGCTGGGTGGTCCCGCGGACGATCGAATCGTCCACCACCACGAGCCGGCGCCCGGCGATGGCGTCCCGCAGGGGATTCAGCTTCAGCTTGATGCCGCGTTCCCTGATGGTCTGGCTGGGCTGGATGAACGTCCGGCCCACGTAGGAGTTCTTGACCAGCCCCTGGCCGAACGGGATCCCGCTGGCCTCCGCGAAGCCGATCGCGGCGGGCGTGCCCGATTCCGGGACCGGGATGACCAGGTCGGCATCGGCGGGATGCTCGGCCGCGAGCCGCCGGCCGACCGCCACCCGGGTGGCGTGCACGCCGCGGCCGGAGATAGTCGTGTCGGGACGGGCTAGGTAGACGTACTCGAACAGGCAGCCCCTCGGCTCGGGCGCCGCGAACGCCCTGGACCGCACCCCGCGCCCGTCGATGCCGATCAGCTCGCCGGGGGCGATCTCGCGGACGAATCCCGCCCCCACGATGTCCAGCGCGGCGGTTTCGCTGGCCACCACCCAGCCGCTGGCCAGGCGGCCCAGCACCAGCGGCCGGAAGCCGTGCGGGTCTCGCGCCGCGTACAGGGTCTGCTCATCCATGAATACGAGCGAGTACGCGCCCCTGGCCAGCGGCAACACCGCCGCCGCCCTCGCCTCCACGCCGCCGCCCCCGGGCGGGGCCTCCTCGCCCGGCGGGGCCCCGTACGGACCGTGGTCGCTGACGAACAGCGCGGTCAGCAGGTCGGTATCGGACGTGGCGGCGATCCCGGCGTGGCCCGGTCCCGGCCCGCCGAGCAGGCTGGCCAGCTCCCGGGTGTTGATCAGGTTCCCGTTGTGCCCGAGCGCCAGGCTCGTCGTGGGCGTCGAGCGGAACGTCGGCTGCGCGTTCGCCCAGACCGAGGCGCCGGTGGTGGAGTAGCGGCAGTGCCCGACCGCGATGTGCCCGCGCAGCGCGGTCAGCGCGGGCTCGTCGAAGACCTGGGCGACCAGCCCCATCTCCTTGTGCACCACGATGCGGTGACCGTCGCTGACCGCGATGCCGGCGGATTCCTGCCCCCGGTGCTGCAGCGCGTACAGCCCGAAGTAGGCGAGCTTGGCGACGTCCTCGCCGGGCGCCCAGACCCCGAACACGCCGCACGCCTCTCGCGGCCGGTCCTCGCCGGGGGATGCCACGACGCCAGTGTATTCAGGTCAGCGGCAGGTAGGCGGCCAGGTCGGCGCGCGGGCCGCTCGCGTGGACCAGGCCGGACCCGACGGCGTCGGCCCAGCCCAGCCGGCCGGTCGCCAGCCTGACCCAGGTGACCGGGTCGGTCTCGACGACGTTCGGCGGCGTGCCCCGGGTGTGGACGGGCCCCGGCAGGCACTGCACGGCGGCCGCCGGCGGGATCCGGACCTCGAGGACCCGGCCGGGCTGGCGGGTGGCGAGCAGGTAGAGCAGGTACCGCGCCGCCGCCCGCAGGTCCCCGGCCTCGGGCGTGGTGCCCTCGTCCAGCGCGTGCAGGACGGCCGCCACGCTGTCCGGCCCGCGTGGGTCCGGGTGTCGCGGCGCCATACCGGTGACGGTAACCGATAGCGGTCGTCAGCCGAACAATGCGGGCAGCGTCGCCCGGTGGGCGGCGGCGAGCTCGGCGAGCGGGATGCTGAAACAGCCCGTCACGACCAGGTGGTCGCCGCCGACTACCCCGATGGCCTGACCGGGCACGTCATGTTCGGCCAGCAGGGAAGCGAAGGCCTCCTCGGCACCCGGCCGGACCGCGACGATGGCGCGGGCGGCCGACTCGCCGAACAACCACGTGAAGGGGTCACCGGGCAGCCCGACCGAGCAGCCGACCCCGCCGCGCAGGCATGATTCGGCGAGCGCGACGGCCAGGCCGCCGTCGGACAGGTCATGCGCGGCCGCCAGCAGCCGCCCCGCCGCCGCCGCGGCCAGCAGGCCGGCAAGCCGCCGCTCGGCGGCTAGGCGCGGGACCGGCGGCCGGCCGCCCAGGTGGCCGTGGAGCACGTGGGCCCAGGCCGACCCGCCCAGCTCGGCCTCGGCCTCGGTCTCGCCGAGCAGCACGATGCTGGCCCGCGCCGCCTCACCCGCACGCTCACCGCCGCCAAAACCGAACCCGATCCCGACCCGCAGTCGCACGTCGTCGTGCACGCCGAGCACTCCCACCACCGGGGTGGGGTGCACGGCTGACGTGCCCGTCTGGTTGTAGAAGCTGACGTTCCCGCCGGTGACCGGCACACCCAGCGCCGCGCACCCGTCGGCGAGCCCGCGCACGGCCTCGGCGAACTGCCACATCACCGCGGGGTCCTCCGGCGACCCGAAATTCAGGCAGTTCGTCACGGCGAGCGGGCGCGCGCCGGTCACCGCCACATTCCGGTACGCCTCGGACAGCACGAGCTGGGTGCCCAGGTACGGGTCGAGGCGGCAGTACCGCCCGTTGCCGTCGGTGGCGAGCGCGATGCCCAGCCCGGTCTCCTCGTCGACGCGGAGCAGGCCGCCGTCCTCCGGCATCGCCAGCACGGTGTCGCCGCGGACGTACCGGTCGTACTGGTCGGTGACCCAGCTCTTGTCGGCCAGCCCCGGGGATCCGATCAGGGCCAGCACCGCCGCGCGCAGGGCCTCGCCGTCCGCGGGCCGCGACAGCAAGGCGGGGTCCGAGGCGGCCAGCGCTTCCTGATCCGGCCCTCGCACACACGGCCGGTCATACACGGGTCCGTCGGCCGCCGTACCGGGCGGGATGTCCACCACCGTCTCGCCGTGCCAGGTCATGACGAGCCGGCCGGTATCGGTCACCTCGCCGATCACCGCGGCCCGGATCTCCCACTTGGCGCACACGTCGAGGAACGCGCCGACCTGGCTCGGCTCGACGACGGCCATCATCCGTTCCTGTGACTCGCTCATCAGGATCTCCGGCGGTCCCAGGGACTCATCGCGCAGCGGAACCGCGTCGAGCCTGACCCGCATCCCGCCGGTCCCGGCCGCCGCGAGTTCGGTGGTCGCGCAGGCCACGCCGGCCGCCCCGAGATCCTGGATGCCGACCACCAGGCCGGCCGCGTACAGCTCCAGGCAGCACTCGACCAGCAACTTCTCGAGGAAGGGGTCGCCCACCTGGACGCTCGGCCGCTTCGCCGCCGCCTCACCCGTGCCGGGACCCGCCCCACCCGTGCCCGGACCTCCCCCGGCCGAGGCCTCACCCGCCTCACCCGCCGCCACGCCGCCGGCGCCGGATGTGCCGAACGCCGCGCTGGCGAGCACCGAGGCTCCGCCGACGCCGTCGGGTCCGGTGGCCGACCCGAACAGGATGACCGCGTTCCCCGGCCCGTCAGCCGTCGCGACCTGCAGGTCCTGATGCCGCATCACGCCCACGCACAGCGCGTTGACCAGCGGGTTTCCTGCGTAGCACGGGTCGAAGTCCAGCTCGCCGCCGATGTTGGGCAGGCCGAGGCAGTTCCCGTAGAAGGAAATGCCGCCGACCACCCCCGGTAGCACCCGGCCCGTGTCGGGCGCCGAGGCGGGCCCGAACCTGAGTGCGTCCATCACCGCCACCGGGCGCGCGCCCATGGCGAGGATGTCGCGGACGATCCCGCCCACGCCGGTCGCCGCGCCCTGGTACGGCTCCACGTAGGACGGGTGGTTGTGCGACTCGATCTTGAAGGTGACCGCGTAGCCCTGGCCGATGTCGACCACGCCCGCGTTGTGTCCGATCCCCGCGAGCAGGGCCGCCGACGGCGGCACCTTCGCCGCGAGCTGCCTCAGGTGCACCTTGGAGGATTTGTAGGAGCAGTGCTCGCTCCACATGACCGAGTACAGCGCCAGCTCGGCGCGGGTCGGGCGGCGCCCGAGGATCCCGGTGATCCGGCCGTACTCGGCCTCGGTCAGCCCGAGCTCGGCGTACGGGAGTGTCTCCCCGCTCATATCAGCACCGGGGAGAAGAACCCGAGCCCGTCCGCCGAAGGCCCGGTCAGCTCACCGACCGCGTGCTCGGGGTGCGGCATGACGCCCACCACGTTGCCCTCCGCGTTGCACACCCCGGCGATGTCGCCCAGGGATCCGTTGGGGTTGCCGTCGTCGTACCGCAGGACGACCTGCCCTCCGGCCTGCAGGCCCGCCAGCGTGGCCGCGTCGGCCACGTAGGCCCCCTCGCCGCTCTTCAGCGGCACCGTGACCCGCGCGCCCGGCTGGTAGGCGCGCGTCCACGCCGTGCCGGCGTTCTCTACGCGCAGCCGCACGTCCCGCGTGACAAACCGCAGGCCGGCGTTGCGGGTCAGCGCGCCGGGCAGGAGATGCGCCTCGCACAGGATCTGGAACCCGTTGCAGATGCCGAGCACCGGCAGGCCCGACCTGGCCGCGGGAACCAGCTCGCCCATCACCGGGGCGAACCTGGCGATCGCCCCGCACCGCAGGTAGTCGCCGTAGGAGAACCCGCCGGGCAGGATCACCGCGTCCACGCGGCGCAGGTCGCGG
>Ga0335074_10011479_pt1 | contig 12388 bp, 8 predicted proteins | sample Lox_Sample_23_FD_206715 | JGI IMG/M metagenome (GOLD analysis project Ga0335074, IMG submission 206715) | Soil microbial communities from Loxahatchee National Wildlife Refuge, Florida, United States - Lox_Sample_2.3 | ecosystem: Environmental > Terrestrial > Soil > Wetlands | place: USA: Florida...
TAGTCACCATAGATGAGGATCGGTTCTTTGCGTTCGATCGCGGCATCGAGGCGGTCCACGGCGGATTGAAGACCGAGCATCTGATCGGGAGAATGAAGGTGATCAACTGAAGGCTCGAGAAATCGTACGGCGGAATCTCCATCACGAATGCCGCGGTTTACCAACAGCGTAGCCAGAACGCGAGCATTAGCGCGATATCTCGGATCAGTAGCCAGCGCCGAGGCGAGAGAGTTCGCCACGTCTTTCGGACCAGCCTTTAAAATCCACTGCATGGGAACGGAAGTCAGTTTACTCCAGGGATCACTGGGAATCGGAAGAAGTAATCGTTGGGCGACGCCCGGCGGCCATCAGTCGGGCTATGTATTGTCGTCTTCCTGGTCGGGCTCATCCATGGTGATGCCGCCAAACTCATCGGAAACTTCGAGCAGGCGCTGATAACGCTCATACCATTCGGTCGAAATCTCGCAGAGAAACATCGATCCTTGATAGGCCCAGCCCAGTTGCAGGTAGCCGATTTTGCCAACGTAGGCGCGCAGCCAGCGCGCATCTTCCACGTCGTCGCCGTCGCTGAATTCAGAGTTGGCGAGACGTTCGACCATCTCGTCGAGTTCGGGTCGCTCCAGCGTCCAGGAATGCATGGTCAGAAATGGAGTTACGGCGGATTTTGCCAGCTCAACGAAGTCCTTCCAGCCGTCCGGATTATCGCCCATCTCCCACATGACGCACTGCACTTCTTCGTAGTCCACAAAGCCATGAAAACGGCGCATGCCATGGCCTTCAATGAAGGCAATCATGTCGTCTTTGATGGTGGAAAGGTCGTCTGGAATGGGTGACATATCAGCTAGCAGCGCGAACTTTTATTGTATGCCGTTTGTTCCGAGACTGCCAACGTAAGGCCCAAGAAAACTCAGGGCTTGGACGGAGGAGCCGTCATTAACGCGATGAACATGCGGTAGAACTTGTCCAGATTGAGATCCATTTGAATCTCGACCGGCCGTGCCGCCCTACTGAGCTTTGCATCGGTGTCCCAGGTCAACGTGTTGCCGTAAGACGCACCGTGATCAACCTCGACGCTCATCAAGCGCGTTTCCGATTTCGTAATGATGCTGGGATCAATCCAAGCCTCAGCGGCAAGTTCGTCCCACATGATATCGGCTCCGGGCCAGAGCATAGCGAACTTTTCGATGTAATGCGCGAGCGGAGTCCCGCCGGCCGCGATCTGCTTCACCATGGCGGCCGTCATATGAGTCTTTACGGAAATGTCGGTAGGCGTGCAGACAATTTTCTTCCAGGGCGCACGCAACACAATCGCGGCCGCTTCCGGATCGAACCAGAAATTGAATTCGTGGCGCGGATTATTTGTGAATTCAGGATCGTCAGATTGCGGGCTCAGGCTTCCTCCCATGAACACAAGTTCCTGCGCGAGTTCTGGAAAGTGCGGATCGAGCGAAATGGCCAGCGCGAGATTGGTCATCGGTCCGCCCTCGTAGATAGTGACCTCATGCGGATACTTGCGGACCATGCGAATCAGAAAATGCGCGGCATCTTCGTCCAGCGGCTTCGTGGTCGGTTGACCTTCCGGCAGCGGAGGAATAACCGAAGCTTCGTGCCACCAGCGGTCGTCCCAGGCTCCCGCGTAGGCGACCTTGCCGTAAAGCCGCTGCCACTCCTGCGCCTCAGCGTGCGTGCGGAGCAAAGGAAACTCAGCGCCAGGGATGACGGGAATGTCGCTGCGGCCGAGGATTTCCAGAAGGCGCAATGTGTGGGCGACTTCTTCATCGCGCCATTGATCTCCGCTGACCACGGTAATGCCAAGAACTTCGACCTGCGGCGATTGAACGAGCAGTGCCACGGTTTGCATGTTGCTGCCGCCCGGGCCGGAGCAGTCTTCATTGATGATGACTTTCCGGCGTGCCTGGGCGAGGGCAAGAGAGGTTAGCGCGAGGATGAGCGTAAGCTGGGTCGAGATTTTCGAAAAACTGGTCATGAGATTCCATTCATCGAGAACACCGATTACTTACAAAAATATAGGGCAGACCGAAACGGCCTGCCCGAACGTCGAAGCGCTGCAGCTCAGAATTTGAGTTTCAGCGCGAACTGCACCAGCCGCGGATTGTTGACAGTATTATTGATCACGCCAAAACTAGACGGCGTGTTGATATCTTGCATGCCGGAGTCTCCCAAACCGTTCAGGAAAAACTGCGGATGGTTGAAGATGTTGAAGAACTCCGCTCGGAACTGCAGCCCCATGCCCTCGCGGAAAGGCAGCGCAAAGTCCTTAATCACCGAGAAATCTGTGTTCACGAAGCGCGGCCCGTAGACGGGAGCACGAGCAGCCGTGCCGAGTTCCCCGGCTGGCGCTTTCACGAATGCGCAAGGATTGAACCAGTTCGCCTGGGTGTGAATTTTCGCCGGAGCGACGCAGCCTGGATTGCCTGCAATGGGCCCTGCCTGATTCGGATTGCCTACTTGGTCCGGACGTTGCAGCGTGAAACCGTTGTAGGAGAAGTACGTACCGGACTCATCCGCGCTATCCACCACATACAGCGGGAATCCTGAGGTCGCGCGCTCGATCACATTCAGTTGCCAATTGCCCAGGGCCGTATTTGCGGCACTACCCCAGTTGCTGCCGAAAGCCTTGCCTTTGCCGAACGGCAGGTCGTAAATAACGCTCGCGGTAAAGCTGTCGTTCAGGTTTAACTCCGACAAGCCCCAGTCCAGTTTTGCGGTTCCAGGCAGGGGGTAGTACAAAGCACCGGGAGGAGTGCCTAAGCCATCCGGCATACCCGAATCGAAGGTGCGGGAATAGGTGTAGCCAAGCAAAGCGTAGAGACCGTGGCGTGCACTCTTGGTCTCCGCCTTGACCTGTAGAGAATCGTAACGTGCTGCGCCTATGCTGTTGTTGCTGTCGACAGCTTGGTAAGGCGCGGCATAGGGGAAATCGAATCCGCAGCCAAGTGTGTAACCGGGGGTTCCACAGGCACCCGGCGAATTGAGGTTTTCGTTCAGTTGACTGACCAAGATGTGATGGCTGCGCGACCCTGCATAACCTACCGTTAACACTACATCGCCCGGCATCTGGTGTTCGACATTCAGATTGAATTGCTGAATTTGGCCCTGCTTGAAATTCAGGTTCGCCGATTGAATGCTTCCGGTATAGCAGGTCGGGTTCACAGGCCCCGTAAGAATGCCTGCGGGCGGACAGGCCGGATTCGATGGCGTCGCTTGCTGGAAGCCATAAGACAGACCACACTGCGGCAGTCCCGGAGTCGCGCACAGTCCCGTTGATAGGAAGAACGGGTTCAACAAGACATTAGGAAAGCTGTCCGGATCAATCTCGGCGTAATACGGTGGATTCTGCCACAGTCCTTGTCCACCCTGGTTCCATGCGGAATCATGGAAAATGCCGTATCCACCACGGACCACGGTCTTGTCGCTGCTCGTTGGCTTCCAGGCGAATCCAATACGTGGTTCCAACGCGGTCTTGTCGAATTGCAACCCTGCAGCGCCGTTCGAGGCGATGCAAGTCGTGCAAGCACTCAGCGTGGGGCTGCCCTTCGGCACATACCACATGAGATTGGCGATATTGAAATTCGCCATGCGATTTTCAACTTCCGTTTCAGGCGTCGCCAGCGCCCAGGCAAATCCGAGGTTCACAGTTAGATTGTTGGTGACTCTCCAATCATCCTGAACAAACGGACGGAAAAGTTTCCAGCGTCGCCCGGTGGTAGCGCCTAGAAAGGTCTGATCGTGCGCTGCGAAGATCCCCATGCTTCCCAGCAGCAGGTCGGCAATGTCATCGCCCGTTGCCGTACCCGACTCGACCACATAACCATCCTGGAACGAGTTGTTTCTTACATTCATCTCTTCGGCGCGATACGTCAGGCCAACGCTAATGTTGTGCTTTCCGCGAATCAAATCGAGCTTGTCACCGACCGAGTAGACGTTTGTTCCACCCTGATAAGGGGCATAACCACGATCGCCAAAGGAGAAATAACTCGACATCTGGAAAGATGTCAGGCCGCAGCTCTCACAATCCTTATTCGTCTGATTGATGCTTGCTGGGTAACCAGTGAGGCCGTCGCAGGCAGCCCCAAGATCGGAGCCGAGAATGCCAAATTGCGCTCCTAAACATGTCCCGGTTGCATAGGAAAGGATGTGATTGAAAATCCGGTTATATCCGGCCGTGAACTGATTGATCATGTTGGGCGAGAACACGTGAGTTTCTGTCACCACCGCATTTCGCCCGTGATTGTTGATGTACTGATTGCTGCCGAATGCGTTGGCCTCTGAGTAAGTCGGCGATCCGCCGGGAACGAAATTGGTCGCCTGGTCGTAGCTGAAGCGCCCGAAAATAGAGTCCTTGTTCGAGAAATTGTGGTCAACGCGGATGTCCCAGGTCCCTTCGTTCAATTTCCTCACCGGCAAGTTCGCGTAATTGAAACCCGCTGCTCCCAGCGCGTTAGGTGTGGGGTAGACCGGGTAGGAGAGCATTGTCGCAGCAATCGGATTCACTAGAGCACCGGGTACGACATTGCAGGATGTGCCTCCGGTTTGCACCCCCGCGACTGGCGTTACTGCCGTTCCATTGCTGTTGCACTGAAAAGGGGTGAAGCCGTTGTAGGGATTGACAAGGTCGCCAAAACCGTCCGCGTTTGTATTCCCGTTAAAGGTTCCAGGGCGTGGCTGGCCCGAAGGATCAAGCGCGAAATTGTAATCACCTGCAGCGTCGAAGGGAGTCGTCATCGCAGTGGTTGGCACATATCCCGTGAACGGCACGCCTTCCCGCTGCATTTTGGCTTGATAATCAAAAAAGAAGAATGTTTTGTCCTTCTTGATCGGACCGCCGAGCGATCCGCCGAACTGATTCAGATTGAACTTCTGCTGTGTGTGCGTGAAGTAGTTATCCGCGTCGAGATCTGTGTTGCGGAAGAACTCGAACAAAGATCCGTGGAATTGGTTCGATCCCGACTTGGTCGTGACCAGCACGGTCGGACCCGCGCGCTCGCCGTATTCGGCGGAATAGTTGTAGGTCAGGACCTTGAATTCCTGGATGTCGTCGATATCCGGGAAAATCGCGATGCCACCCTCGTCCAATTGATTGTTGTCGTTGCCGTCGAGGAGCCAATCCGTCTCCTGCTCGCGGGAGCCGCCGACTGAGAGCGAGAACGAACCACGGGTTGCGGCTTCGCTGCTGGCTGCGTTGGTAAAGAAGCTCACCGGACTAGTGGCAGCAGTAGTACCCGGAGTGAGCGTGGCGAGTTGTACGAAGTTTCGTCCATTTAAAGGCAGATCGGCGACTTGTTCTGAGGTGATGACCTGGCCGAGAGTTGGGTTCGTCGTTTCAACGGCTACTACCGTCGCATTGACTTCGACGCTGGTGCTGACAGATGCGGGCTGAAGGGTAAAGTCGAGTTCGCGTTGTTCGTCGACCTGCAGGCGAATGTCTTTCTGCTCGGCTGGCGCGAAGCCCGGGGCTTCGACGTGAACGGTGTAGAAGGCGACGGGCAGCAACGGAATGGTGTAGTGGCCGGAGGCGTCCGTTTTGACTTCGCGGGTCAAGCCGGTGGCTTGCGAAGTGAGCTTTACGTCGGCTCCGGCAATGACCGCGCCGGCCTTGTCAGACACTGTGCCGGAAAAGCTACCGTTGGCTTGTCCGTAAAGGCGAGTACTCAGCGAAGACGTTAACAGAACCAGAATGAACCCGCACAGCGCCGTTTTCCTCGACATTGGCTCTTGCCCCTTTCACTTTCCGGTCCGAAGGTGGACCAGCAACCACGCGCCGCGCATAATTGGCGCAAAGAAAAAGACCCTCCCTACCTACATGAAGCGGGAGGTTCTTTGGTGTTGTGACCGCAAGAGCGGCTTTATAAATTGCGACATAGCGGTAAGTCAAGATTTTTCGAGTGAAAAGGAGTAGCCCGGGACGTGTTTTCCGCTTGTTATGTGTGGAAATCCGCTTCTGCAACGCACCGATCTATGAGCGCTTTGCCCACTCGGCGTCGAAACGAGTACGGTCGTAAAACGACTTCTGTGTGCCGACTCCAGTCGTGGAGAGTCCTGCGTATAGATTCGCCATGCGGACAGCTTCTTTTTCGCCTACTCCTTCGCCTAGAAAAACGGCGAAACTGCCTATAAACGCGTCTCCTGCGCCAGTGCTGTCGATACTTTTCACTTGATAAGGGGCGATATGTTCGTAGCCTCCGCTGCCGGCTAAAAGCGAGCCTTTGGCTCCGAGCGTCAGGATCGCGCGCCGAATGCCGCCATCGAGCAGCCTTCGCGCACACCTCTCCGCGTCAGCAATGCTTTTCACTGGAATGCCCGTGATCGTTTCGGCTTCGCTTTCGTTGGGAACGAAATAATCCAGATCTCGGAGTTTGCTCATATCGATCGGCTGTGCCGGGGCAGGATTGACGATGCACCGGATTCCATTCTTGTGAGCGAACGCGACCGTATAGTAGACGGTTTCGATGGGAATCTCGAATTGCAGAACGATGCAATCCGCGGACTTCAGCGTTTCCTCAGCGTCGTCGATGTCACTGCGCCGGAGAGTATCATTCGCACCTTTTACCACCAGAATGCGGTTCTGGCCGCTGGGTTCCACAAAAATCGGGGCAACGCCGGTCGATCCTTCCACCTGCTTCACATGTGTGGGATCGATGCCTTGTTTGCGAAAATTCTCAATAGTTGCCGGGCCGAACAGATCGCTGCCCACATGGGCGACCATGAAAACTTCGGCCCCGCAAAGACGCGCGGCGACGGCCTGATTCGCGCCCTTGCCGCCGAAACCTAAATCGAAGTGCTGGCCGAAGATGGTTTCGCCGGGTTTGGGAAACTGCTCTGTGAAGGTGGTGAGATCGATGTTTGCACTGCCAACGACTGCGATGCGTGGCCGCTTCGCCATAAGTCCGATTCCCCGCAAGAAATGAAGAAGGCCGAGTCTAGTGACAGTGGTTTCGGATGTCAAACTTGGGCAAGTGGCCGCAACGCAGTTCAGCCTCCTCCCGAGATGTCATCCCGAAGGCTCACGCTTTTGCCAGCAGGCCGAGGAATCTCGCGCGCAGTGAATGTCGATCCGCGCGAGATTTCTTCCTCCGTCTGAGGACGACTCTGTTCGGGATGACCCATCGAAGCGAAAATACGCGACTTTCATAACTAATCTGCTTCAATTCGTACTGAGAAGTTCTGCTATAGTTTCCTCACTCTGGAGGTCCCATGCCTCGTACTGTCCGATGCGCCCTCATTCAAGCCAGCAATGCCATTCCGACTGATCGCCCTCTGGAGCAGATCCGCAAGGCGATGATTGACAAGCATATAAAGCTCATCGATCAGGCGGCCAAGAAAAAGGCGCAGATTCTCTGCTTGCAGGAGCTTTTTTATGGGCCCTATTTCTGTGCGGAACAGAATGTCCGCTGGTACGAGTTGACCGAACCCGTGCCTGACGGACCAACCACGAAACTGATGCAAAAAATTGCGGCAAAGCACCGCCTGGTCATCGTCGTTCCTGTGTACGAAGAGCAGATGCCGGGTGTGTACTTCAACACCGCTGCGGTCATCGATTCGGACGGACGTTATCTCGGGAAATATCGCAAGCACCATATCCCGCACTGCCATCCCGGATTCTGGGAGAAGTTTTATTTCACTCCCGGCGATCTGGGTTACCCAGTGTTTGAAACGAAATATGCGAAGGTGGGAGTTTATATCTGCTACGACCGCCATTTTCCTGAAGGTGCCCGTATTCTGGGACTGAACGGGGCCGAAATCGTGTTTAATCCTTCCGCAACGGTTGCAGGCCTTTCCGAATATCTCTGGGAGCTCGAGCAGCCGGCACATGCCGTGGCCAATGGATATTTCGTCGGCGCAATTAATCGCGTCGGGACTGAGAAGCCGTGGAGCATCGGCGAGTTTTATGGCAAGAGTTATTTCTGCAATCCGCGCGGGAAGATCATCGCCCAGGCAAGCCGCGACAAAGATGAGGTCGTGGTTGCCGATCTTGATCTCGACATGATTGCGGAAGTACGTAAAGTGTGGCAGTTCTTCCGCGATCGCCGGCCGGAGAGCTACGGTCCATTGACGGCGCAGAGCGTGGCTTCTGCAGCTGCGGACTAGAGCGGCCTCCATAAATTCTTGCATGCAGATCACTCCCCGGATCGAATCAAGTCCTCTCTATAACGAAGATCTCGCGCCTGCCAGCGCCCAGCAGCGTCACTGGGGAACCTACAACTTCGCTGCTCTGTGGGTTTCGATGTCGGTCAACATCCTGACCTACATGTTGGCTGCCAGCCTGATTCAGGGCGGAATGAATTGGAAGCAGGCTGTTGTCACGATTTTTCTCGGGAACGTCATCGTGCTCGTTCCCATGCTGCTCAATTCCCATCCCGGGGCGAAGTATGGCATCCCATTTCCAGTTCTGGCACGTGCATCATTCGGCGTACTCGGCGCCAACGTTGCCGCCGTCCTGCGCGCGCTTGTGGCCTGCGGATGGTTCGGCATCCAGGCCTGGATCGGCGGAGAGGCGGTCAGCACTTTGCTGGCAACGTTGTTTCCCGCATGGCGTAACTTCCCTCACGGAACGGCCATCTGCTTTTTCATTTTCTGGCTGCTGAATCTCTGGATCGTGCTCGAGGGAATGGAATACATCCGCATCCTGCAAGGCATCAGCGCCCCTATTCTGCTAGGAGTCGGTTTACTTCTGCTTGGATGGGCGTACCACGCGGCCGGTGGATTCGGTCCGATGTTTTCCGTGCCCTCGCGTTTTGCAAATTTTTCGGACTTCCTGAAATTCCTGATTCCAGCACTAAATGGAACGGTCGGCTTCTGGGCGTCCGTTTCGCTGAACATCCCCGACTTCACGCGCTTCGCCCGCAACCAACGGGAGCAGATGATCGGCCAAGCTCTCGCGCTCCCGGCCACCATGACCTTGTACGCATTCGTGGGAATCGTGGTCACCTCGGCCACGGTGGTTATATACGGCACCGCGATCTGGAATCCAGTGGAACTGCTCAGCCGCTTTCATTCACCCATAGCGGTGGTCATCTCGTTGATCGGGATCTTGCTCGCGACTCTCAACGTCAACATTAGTGCCAATGTCGTTTCGCCCGCCAACGACTTTTCGAACCTTTGGCCCCATCGCATCAGCTTTCGCACGGGCGGCGTGATCACCTGTTTTATGGGAATCGCCCTTATGCCATGGAAGCTGCTTTCGAGCTACAGCGCCTTCATCATGGGCTGGCTTGGCGGGTATGCGGCGTTTCTCGGACCGGTGGCAGGCATCTTGATCTGCGATTATTTCCTGATCCGCAAGCGCCTGCTCGTGCTTGAAGATTTATATCTGCGCAACGGCGCCTACGAATATTCGCGTGGGTTTAATTGGCGCGCCGTGTTTGCCTTGGTTCTCGGCGCAGGTACCGCGCTCGCCGGGCTGGCAATTCCGGACCTGCACTTCCTGTACGATTATTCCTGGTTCGTCGGCTTCCTGATTTCTTTCACGTCGTATTACGCGATGATGCGCAGCGTAAGCGTGAAAGCGAGCGGACTGGTTTCTTCCTTCGAGCCGGAGAACTAATTCTTCGTTCGCTTCAGAAATTCCGGAAGAACGTCTCGCTGATAAACGTCCAGAGTTTGTTCCTCATCCCCGCACATCAGATAGATATTGAATTGCGTCACGCCCACATCGGCGAGCTCTCGCAATTTTTTTCGATGAGCTTCAGCCGGCCCGATCAGGCAGAAACGATCGATTACTTCATCCGAAACGAAATCCGCGTTATCGCTGCCAACCTCGCAGTGATGCTGGTAATCGTAGTGACCACGCTCCTCGACATAAGACGTAAGCGCGGGCGGCAAATCTTCCGGCTTGTGCTGCCGAATAAGGTCCATGACGTGATTAGAGACAAGAGCCGGGAACCAGCGCACCCGCTCGCGTGCAACCTTCAGATCATTCGAGACCCACACCGGAGCAGCCGACATGACCTCAAGCTTGCTCGCGTCGCGCCCCGCTGCTTTCGCACCTTCTTTCACGAACCGCAAGCACCAATCGATGAGCGCCGGATCAGCGAATTGTAGAATGATGCCATCCGCTACTCGCCCAGCCATCTGCAAAACCTTGGGGCCATATCCAGCGATCCACACTCGCGGAGGAATTTCCGCCCACGTCAACCGCGTTGGCTGTCCATCATGCTGCACTTCTTTTCCCGATGTTAAATTGCGAAATTCTTTCACCGCAGCTTCCAGTTGCGACCAGCTCACCGGCTTCTTCCCCATTACTCTGCGAGAGCTATCGCCGCGCCCAATCCCCAGTTCCATGCGTCCACCGGAAATCAGATTGAGCGTGGCGAACAGGCTCGCTGTAACCGTGAGATCGCGCGTTGCCGGATTCGTTACACACGTGCCCAGCCGCATGCGCTGCGTGCTCGTGGCCATCAGCGTGAGCAGCGGGTAAGGATCTTTCCACAGCACGTGCGAGTCGAAGATCCATCCGTATTCGAATCCGGCCTTCTCTGCCTGGAGGGTCAGGCTGACGATGCGGTCGACTGAGATATCCGGTTTGATCGTGATTCCGAAGTGCATGGCTGACCTCTCAGAGGAGTTCGATGCCAAGAATGATGTGAAGAGCTCAAGAATGATGTGAAGAGCTAAAGTCCGGCAGTGTAGCATAAAATTTTCCACCACTAGCGCGAGGAAGGAGAGCTCTATGGCATTCGATTCGATCATTCGCAACGGTTCGGTGGTCACCGCGACTGACACCTACGTCGCCGACGTTGCCGTTAGCAATGGGAAGATCGCCGCCATCGGAGCGAGTCTTCCGATCGAGAACGCATCGAAAATCATCGATGCCACGAACAAGCTGGTTCTTCCCGGCGGCATCGATGTGCACACCCATCTCGACATGCCCTTCGGCGGGACCACCAGCGCTGACGATTTTGAAACTGGAACGCGCGCCGCGGCGTTCGGCGGAACGACTACGCTGATTGATTTTGCAATTCAGTACAAAGGTCAGCCGTTGCGAAAGGCGTTCGACACGTGGATGGGCAAAGCATCAGGCAAAGCCGTATGCGACTACGCCTTCCACTGCATCGTTACCGACATTTCCGGCGGACAGCTCTCGGAGATGAACGATCTCGTGCACGAGGGAGTGACCAGCTTCAAGCTGTTCATGGCCTATCCCGGAGTCTTCATGCTCGATGACGGCAGTATCTTCAAGGCGCTGCAGACGACCTCGAAGAACGGTGGGATGGTTTGCATGCACGCCGAAAACGGCAGCGCGATCGACGTGATCGTGCAGCAAGCGCTAGCGGAAGGGAAAAAGGCGCCAAAATATCACGCCCTCACTCGTCCGACGACTGCCGAAGCCGAAGCAACGTCCCGCGCCATCGCCCTCGCTGAGATGGCCGGAGCTCCAATTTACATCGTGCATTTGAGCTGTAACGACGCACTCGAAAAAGTTCGCGAGGCGCGCGATCGCGGCCTGCCCGTATATGCGGAAACCTGCCCGCAATATCTCTATCTTTCCATTGAGAATTTCGATGCGCCCGGATTCGAAGGAGCGAAGTACGTCTTCACCCCTCCTCTGCGGGAAAAATGGCATCAGGAGAAACTTTGGAATGGATTGAAGTGCGATCACTTGCAGGTTGTCTCGACAGATCACTGCCCGTTCTGCTTCAAAGAGCAGAAAGAATTGGGCCGCGACGACTTCACCAAGATTCCCAACGGCGGGCCGGGCGTGGAGCATCGTATGAGTCTGATTTATTCCGGCGGTGTGGCAAGCGGGCGGTTTAGCGCCAATCGATTTGTGGAATTGGTTTCCACCACGCCGGCGAAGTTATTCGGCCTGTATCCGCGCAAAGGCACAATCGCCGTGGGCAGCGACGCGGACTTAGTCATCTTCGATCCCAAGCGCAAGCACACCATCAGCGCTAAGACCCATCACATGCGGGTAGATTATTCGATGTTTGAAGGCATTGAAGTCACCGGCATGCCCGATGTTGTTCTGTCACGCGGAAAAGCGGTCGTGGAAGGCGACAAATTCCTGGGCCGCGTTGGACAAGGAGAATTTCTGAAGCGCGCCACCTTTGCGCAGGTGAACGGCTAACAACCTACCGGAGCTTTTATTTCAGTGCCCGATAAAGCGCTTGCTTCCATCGATCGTTATCGATCTTCCAGCAGACCTTCGCTTTCTGTCCTTGCAGCGCCACTGACCAGACGTCGCGATTGCGCTGGTCTTCGGCAATATTCAGTCGGTCAACAATAGACATTCCTCGGCCTAGCTCGCTCTGGGTTTCAATTTCCACGTAGTGTTCGCTCCACTCCGTGCCAATGCTCGGATCGAGCGCGAGGCACATGGCAACTGGGTCCGGCAGGCAGATTCCGTCTTCCCCGGTTTGCGTTTTCA
>Ga0335074_10011480_pt1 | contig 12387 bp, 15 predicted proteins | sample Lox_Sample_23_FD_206715 | JGI IMG/M metagenome (GOLD analysis project Ga0335074, IMG submission 206715) | Soil microbial communities from Loxahatchee National Wildlife Refuge, Florida, United States - Lox_Sample_2.3 | ecosystem: Environmental > Terrestrial > Soil > Wetlands | place: USA...
GTGCAACAACAGGTTATAATTTGTGTGGGAAGAATTTACAATATGGTGCACCACGGTTGTTGCAGGTGCAACAACGAAATATTGCAGGGTGCGACAAAGCATGTATTATAGAGTAGTAGTAGGCGATTAGTGGTTAGGACGATACTCTGATCGTCCTTCCGCGCCAGGGCGCGTAACTGGATAATCAAATAACCCCATGGCTAGTTTAGTGCGAGACAAGACCCAGGGAATCCAGTCTTTATATAGACCCCGCAGAAGCTAAGCGAGCTATCGATTGAATAAGGTTACTTGTGCCGCAATTGTGCATAGCTCGTACATACTGTATTTTCGTCGGTGTCGCCCCAATTCCCTCCCGAACGGGTGGTTTTCTAGTAACGATGCGTCCATGTGACCAAATGATTTTAAGGTTGACGCACGAGGCGCTAGAGCCGCGGACCGCAGCCGAACAGTGAAAGCGTGGTGCAGTAAAGGAAGAGGATTAATATTGGCAGAAGCCCAGTTGAATAAATATGCGCAATGGTTACACCTGAAAATAAACTTTGATCATGGATTTCTATGGGAAGCAGACGCACAGCTTAAACGTTTGACCGCATCGATGATCGGACACAGGGCCGAAGGCTGTCCCCACGCGAGGCAAATGAAGTCTGGTGGGCAAGTAACGCCGCAACACGAGCCGCGGTGGGGTGAACACTCATAGTAACTCAACGACGCTGGTGACGATGGTGGTTATTAAAGTGACGCGAACGTCCTCGGGAATGCCTGAAATGGTGCCGCATTTGGCCTGGGGGGAAATTAGGTCGGGAGCTTGCATGGTGATTTCCTTGACAAAGCGAGTTACCGGCAAACAATGTGAATAGAAGGCGAAGACCACCACGCTGCGGAACGTCCAATATTCAGGTTTTTTGGGTGGATAGTAGCGAGTCGAGATTGCAGGATTCTATGTTACAGTCAGAGCCATTTTCAATTTTCTTATACCTCACGATAAAGTGCTTTCTTTGGTGCTACGATGTCGTAGGAGATGGAGGGAGCAGACTTTTTTCTTTATGTTTGCGGGTGGAATAGTGAGTTATGAGCAGATGACTCGCGTTATGCTATTTCCCAAACTATTAAAACTGGGGTACAGTTTTGATGCACTGTGCGCTTTGAACCAATTGGTCAACCCACGTGGGATGTCGGGCCATGTTTGTTCTTTTGCGCTTTTACGATTTCGGGCCCGAGATCTACAGACGCACTGCTAACCCAATTCTCCAGACTTGCCGCAAATAGGCTCAAAATCGTGTGACCAGGAACTCTAAACCCCCTCATGACTTCTCTATCTGTTCCGGAACCCGCGATGGACTTACCACGATAAAGGTTTTGATTTCTGAAGAATTCTAGAGCCAAACAATCAGACTTTTCCGCCTGCGGCTTAAATAAAATGAAGGCACACCCCTCGCACCATTTTTGAGATTCGTCCTGCCATCACCAAATACAAAAGGCCAACAAAGAGTAAAAGTTTTCATGAACAAGTCTTGCTCTTTTTTGATGTTAGTATTGAAACACACTGCGAGAAAAAATCATACACATCTGGAATTATATTTCTCGATTCTTCGCTCTGCTCATCCTGGTACCCTATTTCGCCTACTCTTCCACATGCTTTCGGCATGGCACAGAAGAAGTGTTCCAGGGGACGACCTATGCGGTGTGCGGCTTTCGCGGTCTTAGGCCCTTGCTAGAAGGCCACGAGGCGACGGCGACAGATGAAGCGTACACGTGCGCACGTATCACCGATGTCGGGATTATATACATAGAAACCCAATTCATCATGCATGTGTGGGAGTACAGATTTTGGTCTTGCGGCCGTATTTCCGTGGGGTGGAAACCCAATTCTGGTCTGGTGTACTGAATCATACGTTGACTTGCCGATCTTTTAAGAATTGCCGTGGATTAGAAGGCTGACTGAATGCTGGTTATCAGTCGACAGGACTGCATGACGGACGGACGATCGACTCCCGCGCGTCGCTAAGAATTTGCGAGGTGGTACCTCTACAACAGGTAACAACACCGTTTAGTTAATACCCCACGCCGCCTGTCCCTCACCATACGACATTCAGTCACAATGATGAAAGCCGCAGTTATTTACGAAGCTGGAGGTCCCGAGGTCCTCAAGCTTGAACAACGCCCCATTCCCAAGCCGACACTCGACCAAGTCCTCATTCGTGTCAAAGCCTTTGGTCTCAATCGTTCCGAACTCTTTACTCGTCAAGGCTATTCCCCCAACGTCCGTTTCCCCAGAATTCTCGGCATCGAAGCAGTCGGCATTGTAGAAGAGTCCCCCGGCGCCCAATTTAAAAAGGGCGATGTTGTCGCCACGGCAATGGGAGGAATGGGTCGTGATTGGGACGGTGCATATGCCGAATATACTTGTCCCCCCGCCAATCAAGTCCAAGTCATCCACACCGATCTCGATTGGACCATTCTCGGCGCTCTTCCTGAAATGTTGCAAGTTGCGTGGGGCTCCTTGTTCAAAGCTTTGAAATTGCAGAAAGGGGAGGTTCTTCTCGTTCGGGGTGGTACAACGTCCGTTGGTTTGGCTACTGCTGCAATTGCAAAGAAGTTTGGTGCAAATGTCATCTCTACGAGTCGTCGTACCGACAGTGAACACCTCCTTCTCAGTAGTGGCGCCGATAAGATGGTCCTCGACACAGGCACTATCGCAAAAACGATCCGCGAGATGTATCCCGAAGGCGTTCATAAAGTTCTCGAACTCGTCGGAACCACAACACTCCTTGATTCTCTTCAGTGCGCTAGGGAGGGCGGAGCTGTTTGCATGACCGGAATGGTGGGGAATAAGTGGTCTTTTGACGAGTTTTCGCCTATGGACGCAATTCCTTCCACCGTCAATTTGACCATTTATGATGGTGGAAATGGGGAGTTCATGGAGACTCCCTATACGAAATTGCTTGGTCAGATTTCCACCGGGGAGATGATTGTGCAAGTCGGGAAAACTTTCACGCTGGATGAAATCGTCGAAGCACATCGTACTATGGAGGAGAATAGGGCAAGGGGAAAGATTGTTGTCGTTGCTTAAACGAAACGTAGAAAGTCTGAAGTTTATAACGCGTACTGATCAGATGCAAGTCGTTCGTTGAGCTATTTACTCTGTAGTAAGTGTTTACTCGTTCTCTGCGTTTGTTCTATTTCTCCATCAAGAATTTTCCGTCATAGCATCTATTCACGGAACAGTTTCAGATGAGCGTGAATGGACAGATAGACATTAATAGTCCACCCTCTGTTGTAATCATAATAAGTGCCTAGCCATTGCCGCCGGGGCAAGACCCCTTGCGATGGGTTCATAAGGAGCCCCGATGCTCGGTACTCAGAACTCTGGCCATTTTAGGTTCATTAGTAATATTTAAGTCCTATTGACATCCCTTCGTAGTTAAGTTTCGTGGTATTTATCAATCACAGTGTCAACCCAGTCAGCTTTCGTGCTGGAAGAGTCGATGGATATGTACATTCCCTACCCCATGGTCACGTTCAGTCCCTCCTTTTGAAGCATCAGTCCTTCGGCCAGTGCCGCCGCTAGTTGCTTCTGGCCGACAGCCGCTTGATAGCAAACAATTCCCAAACCCACTATTGAGGTAGCACCAAAGAAAATAGCAAACATCGCGACCCACCAGTCCAATCGACCTGAATACCCAGGAATGAAGAGCTCTCGGAAAGTGCGTGGTCTCCAGTTTTCCATGCTTCGCAGCAAATACACGATTTGCGGTTTAAAAAGTTAGAGAGATTAGGTAGTTGTCCGTCAAATTCGCTGGGGAGTCTAACCGAAAACGTTTTAAGGCTGTCATTTATCGGAATTCCGTACATCTGTTCCCCGAGTTTTCGCGACGCACTACTTGGGCAAAACAACAATTTATGAGTCAACTGTACTCCCTTTTGGAAGTCGCTGATAATTCTAATAGTTAGTGTTGAATATGTGAGGAAATTGACTCAGAGGCGCGACCAGTTTTGTCCCACAAGAAGTGGTGCTTATAAACATCAAGAGAGCCGCCAATTTCTTCCGTGAAATCCCAGAAGATGTGGAGATATCCATCCATATCGAGATATAGATGCTTATCAGGGCGTGTTGTAAGCATCAATCGATAAGGGCCTGAGCAAATGTAGGACGCTTCTAGATTGGATAATTAAACACATCAATATAACGGACCGTATTAATGGCGGACCACCCTGGTACCGCGTTCCCAACATACTATTTGTACATTTCCGAATAGCGTCTGCTAATTTTCTAGCGATCTAATACTAACTACACTTAAAAACGCTCCATAGAATTTATTCATTGCGATGTGGCGGAGACGGGCGATGGTGCATTTGACGAATCCTTCCATTTTAACCTATGCGACCCCTTTTGCTCAATGAATTCTTTATAACCTTCTTCATTTCGACAATCGTGAGGATAAAACTCCAACGGTACAGATTTTTCCTTGGCAGGGTAGAGCTTGATCGTCGGTTTAAAATAAATGTTCTCCGTAGACTTTACGCCCTCTTCTTTGAGCTTACATCTTGCAAAAGCGATTTTATTGAAATCGCCTTGGTATCCTTTGATGAGTTTGCGGCAAACTTTCTCGGCTTCTTCACAATCTTCGTTCTCCTGTCTTAGCGTCTTGATAAATGGGAAGTTACCCCGGGCTCGTAATACTCGACGATCACATCCCTTCTAAAATCATGAATCACAGCGTCATAGTTGTGTCTATCGAGGTCGATCATGTTTCCGTTCATCAGCTCGGTTTCGACAGACTGGGGCAGCTGGCGTGAGTGCGACGTGGCGCCGTTAGTGAGTTCCGCCTTGCGACGAAATAGCGACAACTTGAACCGATGCCGATGCCGGTTGGAAGGTTTGGAGATGGTCTGTGGCATCAGGGCGCTTTTCTTTTCTTTAACGTGCAATGTACTCCCTTCTAGATCATTTCCGGAGGCAATAGTGACTAGTGCACGAAACGGTGATGATGGGGGCGAGATTCCGGACTTGTTTTGTTATTTTATACGTGTAAGCCTGGAAATTAAAAGGGGCAGCCACCGCTCGTGCGCCAATGAGACACAATTATCTTTTCCTTGAAATTGGGAGTAGCTACCATTGGTCCATCACAGCATCTGCCGTGAGTCATGAGACCATGGCTTTATACGGGTGTAATCAGTTGCTTCGGCGAAGTTGCGGCCGTGTTTGAACCTTAATTCCGGGTTTCCCGTGGCACAAAGAGCACCTCCGCCGCCAACCGCAACCTTCATCGGTAGTACCATTAAACCATTTCGGTCTCCGCTAATTTAAGCGGCGCAGTTCTGCCTTTCGACTGGCCTCTGCAACTCCTTCGAGAGGCGCGGTTTCCGAAAGACCGAAGGCATTTGCTGGTTTTTATGATGACTCAACACCTTTGCGAACTATGGCGAATTGGGATGCGTGTGCCTCATGTGTCTCCAACTGGCGGAACTGTTTCAAAATTAGGAAACGGGACTCTTGGTATGAACTTTAAGTTTTGCGGGCGGAATTCCAAATTGAATTGCGAGAAATCCAATGCGAAATATGGGCAGTCAAAGGAAGTTTAAGACTGCCTGCTACCACCAGATTGTGAGTTAGCACGCGGTTCGGAAGACAGTAACTCCGGAAAAAACCCCTACTTGTCTTTGCTGATGTCCTCATTATACGCCGAAAGCGAGATACGGAACTCATGGTTTCAAGAAGTTACGGCACATATTTCCTCGAATTGCGACGGGCCCTTCCTACTTCCAATCGTTGCGAGGTGACTCTGAAACGCTTCTTGACATCAGACTTTGGTTGTTCTGCTCAAGAATTTGACAGACATTGCGTTCACGAGGCTATCGCAATTCAAATACAATGGCAACCCAAAATGAGATCGCACCATTAGAACTTCCAGAGCTACCCCGACAAGATGCAGCCGCTACACTGCAAGCTGAATTGAAAGAAAGTAAGAACCAGAGGGAAGGGAGCATAAATTAAAGACTGATGTAGGTGAACAATGGGATCGTTTAACAGAGAGTGGATCCGTATTATGGAGGTACCTTTATCGGCCTAAGCCACAACAATCGCCAGAAAAGAAAGGTGGAACTATTGAATCCCCTAAGCTTTTAAACTGGGCATTTTATTCGGCTGGAAGTATATCCCAAGATCAATTAGGACAAAATTAACTGACCACCAGAGCGTGGATGGATTGGAACCGATTCCGACGTCTTGAACGAAGGCGATAATCCTGTCAACAATAATGAAGAAAGATTCCGGATCCTGGAGACGAAATGTGAGGCAAATGTACCTTCCCGAGCCCCTATCAACTGCGGTTCTGATTGAACAGCCGAAGAGCTCAAGGATCGTGTATCATCGGCGCGGTAAAGAAATTATTGACTCCTTTAGATTTTGTGAAAATATTGAGAAGGATCATCTTAGACGGCTGGGAAAGCAATGTGGTCTGACAACTGGAGATTGGGCGAGATCTACAAGATGGGTTAATTTACCGGATCTCCCAAAAAATACTAATAGAGAAGTCTGTGAGTCACCAATAGCAGACCCTTGTTAGTCGTACGCACTCACTGTAGGGTTGTTCCTCGAAATTCCAACACTTTGGAGAAAGAGGCCAAATTATCCCGCACAAACTCTTCAAGGAGCACATCCGGAACCGCAACAACCAGAACCCAACCCAGCAATGCCCCGAGCAGCCACTGGTTTAGAAACATTATCTCAAAACCACGCTCTCACAAAATGGAAGCCTCGACGCATAGGAATTTTTTTTGCACAAAATCCTCAGGAAAATCACGAGCGTCCGACTGAAAGCCACATTACTGAAACTCCGGACCCGCCAACAGAAACGAGGCCATCAGAAAATTTGCCTGAGAAACCTTGGACTTGTCTAGTTCTTGTCGAACCTCTAAGGTTATTTAAATCGCTATCTTCCCATCGGGCTGCCGCGGACATGCCAACAGAGAGTGAAGATGAATTCATCTTTTCTTATCGGAAGATCGTTCATGAAACTGAATTACTTCGTAAAGGCAATCGGCCAATAGGGTATACGGCTAGATGCCAAAGCGGTCCAGCTTGGTACACTATTGAAGAGAATAACTTGTCGGTGACAATAAAATATGTTATCGAATTGCTGGAGCACGACGTTACCAAAAACGAACAGGAACTCCCTTTGCAAAAAAAGTACGCTAAATTCTTAACTACCCTTGGAAATGACATTTTCTGGAATTGGGAGGAATTCACTACTCAAGTGGCTCAACATTCAGCGGTAAGTTGCCGCGTTCCTTCTTAAATTAATCTTTCACATAGGTATTTGATCCTCGTGTATGGGTACGGAAGCTGGAACCGGAGAATCCATCTGCGTGTTGGCAACTCTTTACATTCACTGCGCTTTTGAACGAGTCACGATATTTAAGCAGAGCTGTGAAAAGATTGACGACTGCCTACAAGGGAACGTCCACTAGCGTCCCGCAGGATTCTATGCAACATTCTCAGGACCTCCTCGCTCGTCTATTGGGCTCCGTGCAGTCCGACCACGGGGATTTCGAGGTCCTTCATCGCAGCTTACAGCAGTTGGAAAACGATGTGACCAGGGCTTTGGACATAGTTAAAAGCACAATTAGTATGGTACTACCGCATCCACCTTGCATCAGTTACTCATGAGTAAGGTATACAGCCACTCTCAACACCGAGAAGCCGACTATGCAGCTCATACAAACCACAACATGGAATTTCTCGCGTTCCTCGCAGCCGTCTTTCTACCACTGACTTTCTTCACTGTAATGCCTCCTTAAAACAACATGTGTCCCCATCCCACGCTTCTGATGCATTGTTTCAAGACTTCTTATTAATAAGTAGGGAGCCTTCGGTATGAACGTGGCACAACTCGGGCAAGGGCCGAATGCCGAAAATGCCCCACACTTGTGGCTGACCCTCGTTATTTCATTAGGCGGAACAGCAGCTTTTGCGGGGTTGATTTTGCTTGGTGTCAAGGTTTGGAGAAGGTATTATCGCCAGCCTAGGCAAAGACGGCAGTGGTTGGAAAAATTGGAACAAGTTTAACTGTGCGAACATTGCATTCTTGCCATTGCGCGATCGGAAGAGGGATGGACTTTGTGCAGTTATGAATTGAAAAAAGGAGCGCTAATTTCCTGCGAGGAGTAGGACTCAGGATTGTGGGAGTTTTGTATTTATTGGTTGCGTGAGAAATTGGTGATGAACCTGATCAATATGATCCCGACTATGGCTCCCAAACCGCCCATCGCAATGAACGCTGCTGCACCTTCATCCAGATGAACATACAGAGGACGCTAGACACCTACTATAATCTCTGTCTTTCACTGTCAGTCGACGAAGAATCAAGGCACCCTACACTATATCCTGTGCGTCATTACACCCTCAATTATTTTGTCATTACAACTACACTATATCCTAGTTGCAGTCTGGTAGAAGACAAGAATGATGGAGAGGAGAAAGGTTAAAGTTAAGGGTAACCCAATTTCGGAACAAACTTTTCAAGCTGAGTTCAATGAATTGCTTTTTATTTCGATTGCGTTGAAGCTCAATCCAACTTTCATGGATTTTCTCTCAATGTGCGTGATCTGAAAAGACAATAATCAATGCCCACACATTTTCCAAGAATCGCAACGGTACCGGTATGTCGAGCTATATCACAATTCCTGGAGTGAATAATCCCCTTACATTGACCATGGCATTTTGACGCAAGTGATCTTGCAAACACCACAAGGGAAATCCAAATTTGATCAGTTTGGCAGTCGTGTTTGAGTACGCTACGAACGAGAACTGCATCAATACTCATCCAGGACAGTTTAAGAATTGGAGGACTGCAACTTCTGATTGTAGACTTTGTTACACCTTCCTGCAGGTAAGGCCTACTTCAGAGTAAGAATAGCGATGCTGTGCAATTATCGCTTCAAGCTATGAGGCCTTGTAATTAATAATTATACTTGTAAACTTAATCCAGAGCCCTCCTGTCCAAATCGCTGTCTTCGTCTGGATTGTACTCATCTGACTTCTCGTGTGTCTCATAATACCCGTCACTCCAATGATCATCCAGATCGTAGATGAAACTTCTCACCAGGTTATCCGGAGATCTATCGGGATCTCAAACGCGCTTCATTCTTGTTGAAATAGATGCAAGTGGATGTGTGTGAGTGAGTGAATTGTCTGGAGATGTGGCTATAGATCTAGCTTTATATACACGAGTGAATTACTAATCCTAACAATTCTGAACCTGCCTGCTATCCTGCTCTTTGAAATCCCTGAACCAATCGAAGAAGGGTTCAGCGTGACGAGAACTAGCTGGTTTCTTGAGAAACTCTTTGGCCCCGACACATGTGTGACAAATTTGACCACGCATCCATTTGTTGAATGGATAGACAAACGAGTCCCAGTGCAACTCACAACAACAACGAGACCACATACGAATTCCAAGAGGGTTATTCTGCACTTGAATTTGTAGAGGTTTTTCCAAAATTTCCTACTTGATGTTATTGCTTCATTGCACCTTATATTGAGGGCAATTTGGTGGTAAAGCTGATGGTGGCTGTGGTGCTTTTTGTGTGGTTGCTTGTTAGAACGCTGTATAAACTTCCCTGCTTTGCTTTTACCGACTTTTTCCCAATACCTTTTCTAGACTTGTCAGCGTGAGTGTACCATCATCCATCGATTTCTTCGCTAGCCTCTAATATTGTCTTGTCCCGTCTGAACGACCGCCTCATGGCCATTCCGACACGCTGCCTAATTGTATTGTCACCAATTAGTGAGAATGGGGATAGGATTTGGATTAGGGCTTTGTCCTACAACTAGTTTCAATAAATTCGTTTTTATTCACAAGTAACTCGTAACTAAAGTCCAACACCCATCACCCTCAACTTCCAAAGTACGATCTGTCTGGTGTAGCCGCCCAGAGTCCGTTGCTCTTATGTCTTCCCAACATCCAGCCCCTTTATATCGGGATAGGATTGGACTTAGGGTTTACGGGTGTTTATAACAAGTGTTCACGCTGGTTTCAATGAATTACTTTTGAGTTGGTGCCTGTGGCAGCATTCTTAAATTGCGATCGTAGTGTATTATTGACGTCACATGAAGCCAATTTCTGTTGAACCTGACTGGCCGCCACGATGCCACCAGGAAAAATGAAAATGCGCGATCTGCGCTATCCTCTAACTCCCGGCCGTGTATCGGTTGTGGCAATAAAGTTTACCGCTTTAATTTGGGACGGTCTTTCCGTGCCGGTGCAGCCCCAATTCTTGTGCAGCCTCTTATTTAGCTTTTTGGTCATGAGACTGTATTTCCGGGGCGGTACTAGCCCAATTCCCGCTCCGCGCCCGGAATGCCACCCACCTACATATATTATCATTGAATCACCAATTAATGGCGCACATTGTTCCGATCTAATGCCCCATAGGTCCAGGCCTACTCCCAACCTTAAGTTTCTTCTCTCCACTAAATTTAGGTCATGTAGCTGCGGCATGCCGCATTTGTCGCTTCGTCGCTTCAACCACGCCTCCTCAAAGATAAGGAAATGAGATATTAAAGCCACCCCTGGATCGGATCGGTGCCCAGACAACTATGGCACCGACGCCATTGCATCGCCCGTTCAGTCAAAGTAAATACACCTGGCTTCTTGCTTTCCTTGCAGGACTATCGCTTGCCTTTACTGGTGTCTATGCATTGGCCTTAACTTCGACCACTGGGACATTAGATGGTTGGATAACTTCACTTATCAGTCCAAGCAATGCAGTGGCAGTCTTGCGTGTCCTTTCAGAAGCAACATCTGTTCTTTTCACTGCATTGATTGCTTCTACGCTCGACGCCATCATGTGGACGACTGCTTGTACTGAACGAGGGGTCGCAATGTCTACCCTCCTGAGCACGAGTACGACCACTGGGGTTCTTGGACTATTTGAATTGCTGAAATGGAAAGCGGTCGGGAGGCATTACTTGGTGATTGCAATGAGGTGACAATGACTAGCTGTTGACTGTGTCTAACACTTAGGCTTTTGTCCATGGCGCTACTACCTATAATGGGAATCATTATTTTAAGTCTCTTGACTTTTGACATGCCAGATACTGACGGTCTTAGGTAGGGTGGATTACACAACTTCACTTGTGGTGCTAGAAGCTGTGGGAGTTTCAGCCGGTATTGGACCATACAATTACTCACAAGCATTCGATTACCAACCGGAATACATAGCATACTTCTTCACCACTACTTTCTCGAATCTTCTCGGTGACCCCAGGCAGGGAGTGACACCGGCTCCCCTGTGCCCTGGAAACACATCTGACTGCATATCTTTCTATTTTCCGGGCGGACTGGGAAATGTTTCCCCAGCGCCAGATGCCGTCAATAACTCGGACAAGGAAACCGATGTCTGGGTGGTTCACAATGTCCAAGGAATCCAAGTTGACTTCTGGTACGTTGACCAAGCGGAGAACGAGAGCATCAACCAGACTGATATTGCTGATTGTCCAACTTATGGGGGAAACAGTTCCGCATTTACAATATGCATCGCTCCGTCCTCGCTTCACGTTGATCACTTTATCATTCGTATGTTCCCAAGTATTCGCATTTGCTAATCAAGTTTGGTACGTTTGTCCTGTTGACATCGCTCAGGCGGGCGAGTGTCTCACGAATACCTCTTGGTCATACAATTCCGCTTTGGTTGCAACGGCAATGAGAGTCACACGTCATAGTTTCGATGCTGTGTATTCGTCAATCAACGCCTCAATACTTTCTATCCCTGCCGTAGGGCCTCCAGCCACCATTCAGTCTCTTAACGTAACCGACTTCTACGCCCCCCTGTATTGGATTTTATCTCCCCAATCCGTGGATCCCAGCTTCGTTAGTGGGAATAGCGCAAACGAGGTTCTCGTCAATGGTATTACGCAAGATCTGCAACAGTACGGAGACGACTTTGCTAATTCCGTTTACCTCCTCCGCACCTTCATGGTTACACTTCTCCTCCAACTTCAGCCAAATGCCTTAAATCTTTATTCATCGGGTCCATTACTCAATTCAACTGCTACAAATCTGCCTCCTGAGCTATATACCACAGCAGATATCGCGCTAGTCGTTGGGCGCATTGTGATTGATGAATGGACAGTCATAGTATATCTTGCAATGGCATTAGCAATATATTTCTGGTGTGTTGCATGGTTGAGTTGGACGGTGACGATTCAAAAGCCATCCACGACGCGCTTCCCTCTAATCGATTTTGCTTCTAAAGCAGTAGCAAAAAGATTCACTGACGGTTCCCTGGCGACGATATTGGCCGAGATAAACAGTGGCGATAATGAAAGTGTTAAGCAAAAGTTATCGAATACGGTGGTATATATAGGAGATGTTGACAACAATA
>Ga0335074_10011481_pt1 | contig 12387 bp, 12 predicted proteins | sample Lox_Sample_23_FD_206715 | JGI IMG/M metagenome (GOLD analysis project Ga0335074, IMG submission 206715) | Soil microbial communities from Loxahatchee National Wildlife Refuge, Florida, United States - Lox_Sample_2.3 | ecosystem: Environmental > Terrestrial > Soil > Wetlands | place: USA...
ATAACGATGACGGCGAGCCGCAGACCTGCTTCGCGCCGCCACGCGCGTTTGCCGATGCTTTGCTTCGCTCCGATCGCGGCGATTGCCCAATACGCGATCAGAACGAGCCAAAGCGCGACGATGATCCAGTGAAAGACAGCCATGCAGCCAAGCTAATTCCGACCGTAACCTGCCGGCAACCCGGGCCAAAGGTCGCGGTCATTTTCGCTCAAAGGCCCCGCCGGCAAACAGGCCGCAAGAAAAGCCGCATGCCGCACAAAGATCGGCACCGTCGGTGCGCCGACGCCTTCGTAAGGACCCCAATCAGAAACCGCCTCGGCAATTCCGTGCAGTCGCCGACCATGATCCAAGGGACGATGGTGCAGAACAGGAACCAGCCGATGCCTACGACGACCGCGAGCTGATCCATATTGATGAAGGACAGGAAGCCGACGAAAACCCTCCAAAGCCTCGCCGCTGTCCGGTGATTATTTCATGCTGCTTCCGCACGAACGCGTTTCAGCGGAACACGACGTACCACAGCCACAGCGTCGGCAGGACGGTAAACCAAATAAGCAACAGCCACAGTGAAGTTTGCGAACCGCTTTTGGCCCGGATCATCCAGCCCGGACAGCTGCTGCCGCTCGGATCGATCGTAATCAAAACGACAAGAGCGGTCACCGTGACGAGCGAACAAGCAATCGCGGCGCGCTTGAAATCTTCAAGCAGTAGTTGGGAGAAAATTCGGCGTGTCGTCCCACTCGGGCATGCCGGGATATAGTCTTGCCGACCGCGGTGTCGCCGCGTCCTACTGCGGCGGCGTGTTCCGCGCCGTGCGCGGTTCCGCCATCGCCAGCACATTGCTGGCCACGCAGATCAGCACCACCACGCTCAGCAGGATCGGCAGCTGGAGCGGATCGTGATCGAGATAGAGAAAGAAGCCGAACACCAGCAACACAGCCGCACCGATCAGATCGATATAGCCGAGGAGTTTTCCGACCTTGCGGCGCGCCTGGTCGCGCGCTTGCAATTCGGCGAGCTGCTCGCGCATACGCGTCAGTTCCAGCGTCATATCCGGCTGTGCCATGGTGACCTCCCGTCGCGTGCGGCTAAATCTCTGTCGCGATCCGGCAGGTGGCGGTTCAACGTAACAGCGGCTGTTGTCGTTACGGTTTGATATTGGCAAACGCGATGACCTTCGCCCACCTTTCGCTGTCGGCGGCGATCATCTTGGCGAATTCGGTGGGCGAACTGGAGGTGGCGGTGTTGCCCACGTCGGCCATCTGCGCCTTGATCTTGGGTTCGGCCATGATGGCAACAAGCGCGTTGTTGAGGGTGTCGATCACGGATTGCGGCGTGCCCTTGGGGGCGCCGATGCCGTTCCAGACGTCGGCTTGGTAGCCGGGCACGAACTCGCTGATTGCCGGAATGCCGGGCAGGGCGGCGATGGGCGTCGTCACCGCCAGAGCGCGCAGCTTGCCGGCGCGGATGAGCGGCACCGACGGGGCGACGTTGTCGAACATCACCTGGGTTCGTCCGGCGATCAGGTCGGCGTCGGCCGGCGGCGAACCGTTATAGGCCACCGTGACGAACTTGGTGCCGGTCATCATCTGGAACAGTTCGCCCGAAAGATGCGTGGCGCCGCCAATGCCGGCGCAGCCCATATTGATGGCGCCGGGATGCGCCTTGGCGTAGGCGATGAATTCAGGGACGGTCTTGGCCGGAAACGCCGGGTTCACCTCCATCACCAGTGGGCTGCGGCTCACCAGCCCCACCGGGGCGATGTCGCGGACAAAGTTGAAGGAGAGATTTTTGTAGAGCGAGCCGTTGATGGCGTTGACGATCCCGGCAAGCAGCAGCGTATAGCCGTCGGGCGCCGCGCGGACCACCGCCTCGGTCGCGATGTTGCTGGCGGCGCCGGGCCGATCCTCGACGATGAACGGCTGGCCGAGTCGCTCGGACAGTTTTTGCGCCAACAGCCTGGCGAGGATGTCGCTCACGCCACCGGCGGCGTAGCCGACGAGAATGCGGACGGGCCGTGCCGGATAGGCCTGCGCCAAAGCAAGCCGCGAGTGGATGGGCGCCGCGATTGCGGCAGCGGCCGCAGCAGTGAAGAAACGTCGTCGTAGAAGTCTCATGAAGGGCGGGCGTGAAAGCAACGAGCGCTACGCCCGCAGCCGCGTGTGCCGGCCCGCGGTGCGCTCGATGGCGCTGGCGAGATATTCGGGCGATTGCGCGCCGGTAACGATGGCGCTGCCGCCGAAGATGAAACAAGGCACGCCGTCGATGCCGGCCTCCTTGGCGCCGTTGGCCTCGGTCTCGATGCGGTCCACCTCGGCATCGCTGGCAAGCAGTCGCCGCACCAGATCGCCGTCCATCCCGCATTCGGCCGCGGCATCGACCAGAACGTTAGGATTGGTCAGATCGGCGCCTTCGGCGAAATAAAGCTCCATCAGCCGCTGCTTGACTCGGCCCGGATCGGTCACGCTGCGCGACCAAAGGATGAGGCGGTGGCAGTCGAGCGTGTTCGGCTGCCGGGAGATCTTGTCAGGCGCATAGGGCAGGCCTTCCATGGCGGCCGCCGCGGCCACCCGCTCGGCAATGACGCCGTAACGCTCGGCCGAGCCGAATTTGGTTTCGAGGTACGTTTGCCGGTCGATGCCCTCGCGCGGAATCCAGTCATTGAGGAAATACGGACGCCAATTGATACGGACGTCGATGTCGGGATTGAGCGCAATCGCCGCTTCGAGCCGATGCTTGCCGACGTAGCACCATGGGCAGACCACATCGGAGACGACTTCGACCTGGATCGACGGGCGTGCGGGGGAGGAAGCCATGAGAGATCTCTCGATTCTGTCAGGATCAACCTACCATCTGGGGCAACCCTACTCCATGGCGGCGGCGGCGAATTTTACCTCCACCCCAAGCGGAACTTCAGGAAACGGTTTCAAGCACTTGGGTGCGCGGCGAAAAACCGCCCTCAGCTCGCGGCAGCCCTGCCGCCGACTACCCGGGCGATCAACGAATCGACGCTGTCGCTGGGCAAGAGCGTGGCGAGCGTCACCGCAGCCTCGATGCCCACGCGTTTGCGGTCCGGCGCCATTGTGGTGTTTTTCAAGACGCCGGCGAGGCGCCGGGCCACCACATGGGCGGCGCGCAGGTCGGTGTCGGTGAACACCGCAAAGATCGAGTTGTCGGCTTCGCGGCAGGCGAAGTCGACCTCGCGCATCAGCCGGCTCAACAGCCGCGCGGCATCGAGGCCGCTGCGGCGGTCGCTGCCATCGAACGAGAAGCGCGCAATGGACAATCCGACGCCGCGCTTCTCCGCGTCGTCAACCGCGCGATTGAGGTCGCGCCAGAACGCCTCGTGACCGAGCAAGCCGGTATCGGGATCGATCATGCCCTTGGCGTCAAGCGATTTGAGCATGCGGCGCATCCGCTCGCCGAACGCATGCAGCCGCACGAAGGGCATAAGACGCTCGACCAGACGTGCCGGCCCCTCGGCGATGCGCTCGAGGTTGGGCAGCTGCAAGGAAAAGCGCTCGACCGGGCCGGGATGGCCGCCGAGCACCGCCACCGGCAGCTCGCGGAAACGCACGTCTTCGGCCAGCACCGTCAGCAGCGCCTCGACGACGCGCGGCCCGAAACCATCGCCGATCACCAAACCGTCGATATCGCGCGCCTGCAGCGCCCGCGCCGCATTCTCGATGCTGAGCGCGCCGATGACGCCGACGCGTTCGCCGACGGCAACCGAAAGTAACGGATACGACCAGCCGCGGCCGGCAAGGAGCACGCTCGCTTCGTCGAGTGGATCGCTGGCCGGCAATTCTGGCGGCAGCTCGCCGCGCGCGGCCAGCGTCCGGGTGCGCCGCAGAACCGTCGAATGCAACGTGCGCAGACGCAGTGCACAGGAGAGCCGATTGATCAGGCGATCGGCCGGCGCGCTGGCGGCGATGCAAAGCGCTTCCGCAGGCCAAAGACTGCCATCGTCGCCGATGCGGGCAATAACCGGGGTAAATGGGCCGGCGCGGGCTTTGAGCCGCTCGGCGAGCGCGTTGGCGACCGGGCGATCGGTGCACGGCTCGGCTAGAACCAGCGCTTCCGGCTCGACCGAACTCACGGCGCCGGCGGCATCGATCCAGCCGGTCTCGACGATCGGGAATGCGCCCGCCGTACGCAGCGCCGCGACCAAGTCCGGCGCCGGAGTGTCGGCAACGATAACGACGGGACCTTGCAGCGCCATGAGGGTGCCGGCAGGATGCTACTGGCTTCGCGACATTGCCGCGAACCATGCCAAAGCGCTGTTAATGGGCCGTCAACGGCCGAGTTGCCGACAAGCGGCGAGATTCTCGCCGCTTGCCAGATCGCTCGAAGGCGCCTCAGCGCACTAAATTGTGCGCTACGTCAGTGATGATGCGGACCGCGACCCCCAGGCCCACGGCGACCGTGCATTCCCGGTCCTCCAGGATGGAAGCGCGGGCCGGGGCCAGGATGAGGACCAGGTCTTCCAGGATGCCAGCCGTGCCAGCCGCGCGGGCCACCCCAGCCGAAGCCGCGTCGCCACGCGTAGCCGCACCAGTACCAGCCCGGTCCGTGCCAGCCGTCGAGGTAAAAGCAATAATGCCGGCCGCCGAAGATGAAGAGCTGCGTCTTCTCGAGCGGCATGAGGCTGTTGGCGCTGGGGCCCAGTTGACTGAGCGGCATGGCTTGCGCCGTCGCCGTCATTGCCGTGCCCGCGGTTAGAGCGACACCCAAGACGATGGCCGTTCCCAATTTTTTCATTACTCGATCCTCATCGGTCGCATTTGGATTTATTTCCTACCAAATCGTTTCCACGCGGTGAGCGGAAGAGCCCACCGTCCGGCCTGCCAATTCGTGAACACGGATTTGAGTTCCAGCAGTTTGCGCCCGATGGACGACTCTGTCGCGGCCCCCTTCGTCGGGGAGAAGTACGGCATGCGGCTGGCCAGGATCATGAATCGCCGGCGAACGATCCCGTCGGCGCGCGCATGCTGCGGTCGCTGAATGCCGCCGCGACGATGGGATTAACCCCGACGGCGTTGAGTGCGCCCTGCATCAATGCGCGATTGGCGGCATTGCCGATCAGCCGCTGACTGGTCAACGGGTCGGGCAGGGCCGCCAGCGTGGCGCCACCGTCGATATTGCCGACCGCCTCCTGCAGCTGACGCAGTGAGAAGCGATAACCGCCGATGCCTATCATGCCTGCCGGGGGACCCGTGACCACTATCGCGGAGGTGAGGCTGTCAACGCGGCAAGTGTAGCCGGTATCGACCAGACCGGATCGACCGATGACAAAGTGCGGCAGGCCGGAGCATTCGATGCCCGGCGGAAAGGCGTGCCGCGGCACCATCGGACCGCGCAGCCCGACGGTATTTTCCGCTGTGCCGGCCAATTCGGCGACAACCAAGCCGCCGCTGCCGCCGCGCGGCGCCACAACCGGCCCGAACGGGACCGCGGCCGGCCGGCCGGTCGAACTCCGCTGCGCAGCGATCAAGCCGGCTTCGCCGAATATTTGCACGTCGACGAGGCTCACCTCCGGCTCGCGCCAAATCGGACTGCTGGCGAGCCGTTCCGGCGCGCGCCACGCCGCGATGACGGCGCCGCCGCTGTCGCCGACAAAGGCGCCGGATTCGGCCAAGCGTAGCGCGACGGACCCGGGCAGAATCAGCGTACGGCATGACTCGTCACGCCGCTGCGTCTCAAGCACTTCCGGGGCGAACAGATGGTGCAGGCAAAGCGTGCCGGCGGTGAGCAGCCACGGGATCAGCGTAAGACTGATGCCGGCAAACGACGAGACCGGCATTGTCGACAGGAGGCGCTCGCCCTGGGTGAGCCGGCTTTCCAAGGTGACGCCGAGTCCGCCGGCAATGATTTGCAAATGATTGCGCGCCACCGGCACGATGCCGTTGTTGCCGACATCGAAGGTAATAAGCCCGATATGCGCCGCCGCATTGTTGAGCCGTTCGCGCTCGAGCGGCGGCAGCGGATCAAGCCGTTCGGCGGTGAAGAGATCGTCGAAGGCCACCACGCCATCGGGCAGTCCTTCGCCATAGCCGCAGACAAAGCGGATCGAAAAGACTTCGGAGGCGATGCGCATCGCCAGTTGGGAGTGATTGAAGCCGCCGACGTGCTCGCACGTGATCAACGCCTTGGCGCCGATACGGCCGAGCGCGGCGACGGCATCGGCGCGGCGCCAGAGCAGCGGCAAAGGCGCAGCGATCATGCCGGCCCGCATCACGCCGAGGATCGTCAGAATGCTCTCGGCGATATTGGGCAGCTGGATACCGATGATGGCATCGGTGGTAAGTCCCATGTGGCGCAGCCGCCCGGCGATCGCCGTAACGGCGCGGTCGGCCTGCGCATAGCTGAGCCGCCGCGGCGATCCGTCGGTGAACGCGGCGCGGTTGGGCGCATCGATGAGCGCCGGAGCATCCGGCCGCCTCTGGGCAATGCGGTGAAAGACTTCATCGATTCTGGCGCGCCGCTGACCCTGCGCGGCCAGTACCGCTCCGCCCGCCGGGTCGCCCAGAATCATCGCACGCCCCCCGCCGCAGGTTGATGCCACCATGTCTCAGGCAGATAGCCGAACAGCGAGGTCTGGGCCGGATGCCGGATATAGGTCCAGCGAGCTACCCACTGTTGCGGCAGATAAAACAACGGCACGACGTAATTGCCGGACATCAGCACGCGGTCGAGGGCACGGACGGCATCGACGAAGTCGGCGCGGCTGCGCGCCTTGAGCAGCGCGGCGATCATGGCGTCGACGGCCGGGCTCTTCGCGCCCATGTAGTTGCGCGATCCTTGCTCGTCCGCCGCGGCCGAGCCGAAATAAAAGCTTTGCTCGTTGCCCGGCGACAGCGATTGCTCCCAGCGGTATTCGATCATGTCGAAGTCGAAGGTCAGTAGCCGTTGCTCGTATTGGACATCATCGACGAGTCGCACCTTGGCGTCGATGCCGGCGCGGGCGAGACTGTTGGAAAACGCGAGCGCCAGCCGTTCGTCGTCCCGGTTTGCCACCATGATTTCAAAGCTCAACTGCCGTCCCGAGGTGCGGTTGCGCAGCACGGTGCCCTGCAGCACGTAGCCAGCCGACTCGAGTAACGTAAGCGCCTGGCGGAGCGTAGCACGGTCGTGACCGGAACCGTCGGTAACCGGCGGCGACCAGGTGCCGTCGAGCACATCGGGCCGCACCGCGCCGGGAAACGGCGCCAGCAGCGTGCGCTCATATTGATCAGCCGGCCGGCGATAGGCCGACAGTTCGGAATCGTCGAAATAGCTGGCGCTGCGCCTGTACAGGCCATAGAAAAAATTGCGGTTGATCCACTGGAAATCGAACAGCAGCGAAATCGCCTGCCGCACGCGGATATCGGCGAAAACCGGCCGCCGCGTATTGAAGACGTAATCGGCGGCGGGCTTCGGCAGGGCGTCGGGAAACGTGTCTTTGACGACGCGCCCGGCGCGCACCGCGGGAAAGTCATATTCGGTCTGCCAGCGGGCCGGATCCTGCTCGATGCGCACGTCGTAGAGACCGACCTTGAAGGCTTCGAAATAGGAATTGGCGTCGCGATAATAGTCGAAGCGCACCTCGTCGAAATTCCACAGGCCGCGATTGATCGGCAGCGAGCGGCCCCAATAATTCGGATCGCGCTTGAAGGTAACGCTGCGGCCGGCGTTGACCTTTTCGACCAGATAAGGGCCGCTGCCGATCGGCTTGGCGAGCGTGGTCTGCTCGAATGTGGCCACGTCGATGGCGTGCTTGGGCAAGATCGGCATCAGGCCGAGGATCAGCGGCAGTTCGCGGTCGTTGCTGCCGCCGAGATCGAATCGCACCGTGTATTTGTCCAGAATTTCCGCACGCTTTACCTTCGAATAATAGGCGCGATGGTTCGGCTGGCCGTGATCGCGCAACAATTTCCAGGAAAAGACGACGTCGTCAGCGGTGACCGGCACGCCGTCGGAAAAATGCGCGGCGGGGTTTATGCTGAAGGTGACCTCATCGCGCGCGTCGTCGGTCTCGACGCTGCGCGCCAGCAGACCGTACAGCGTGAACGGCTCGTTGTAGCCGCGCGCCAGCAGGCTTTCGATCACCAAGCCGCGGACCGCGGGCACGGAAACGCCCATGACAATAAGCGGATTGAGGCTGTCGAAAGTGCCGAGCACGCCCTCGACAAGTCTGCCGCCCTTGGGCGCCTGCGGATTAACATAAGGCATTGCCGAAAAGTTCGCCGGCATGGCCGGCGCGCCGTGCATGGCGATGGCATAGGGCGCCTGCGCGGCTTGCGGCGAGGCGGCGGTAAGGAGAAGCGCGCCGCAGCCGGCAAGGCGCGTTGCGCCGCGCAGAAATGCAGTCGGCATGGACTTAATCGAGGGCAATGCAGCTACCAGCATCCGGGCGGCGTGGATCGACGGAGCGACGGTACACGAGTCGCCCGACTGGCGCGGCCGTCGCCGTAAACGCATGCGATCACGGGAATATGGCTGGATGGGCTTTATCGGCCGGCGCGAATGGGCTATCTGGCGCGGGGGGCGCGTCACGCTGTTGCCGTAATCTCCGTCGAATGACCGTCAAACCGGGGCCACCCGCGCGACGGCGCGCGGCGATCAATGTGGGGAATGCCCCCGTTTCGAACCACTGAGCGTAGTCTAACCGGCAAGTCGAGCTGCATCGATTTGCCGGTGGCAGCACGATAGAAGGACTGCATTTCATGAATCATCGCAACGCTTTGGCGGCGGCGCGGCCGGTGGGCCGCGGACTCGGTGCCTTCGCCAAGACGGCAGCCCTTACCGTTGCGCTTGCCGCCGCGTCCGCCTCACTGGCGCTGGCTCAGCAGCCGAAAAAGCCGGTCGCCAGGAAGCCGGCGCCGGCACCCGCCCAACAGCAGGCGGCGCCGCAGCAACCCGGATCGCAGGAGCCGGTGCAACTGATCTACTCGCCGTGGACCAAGTTCTGCCTCAAGAGCAAGGACCCCAATCCGAAACAGGTCTGCTTCACCGGCAAGGATGCCCGGATCGAGTCCGGAATGCCGGTGGTCGCCGCGGTGCTGATCGAGCCGGAAGGCGAGCCGAAGAAGATCCTGCGCGTCACCCTGCCACTCGGCATGCAGCTCATTCACGGCACGCGCGTGATCATCGACCAGAATCAGCCGATGACTGCGCCTTACGTGATCTGCTTCACCAACGGCTGCATGGCCGATTACGAGGCCGACGCGCAAATGATCGAGAAGATGAAGAAGGGCCACGGCCTCGTCGTGCAGGCGATCAACGCCAGCGGCCAGCCGATCAGCGTGGTGTTGCCGCTCACGGATTTTGCCAAGGCCTACGACGGTCCGCCGACCGATCCCAAGGTGTTCGAGGAGCAGCAGCAGAAATTGCAGGAGGAGCTGCAGAAGCGCGCCGAGGCGGCACGCAAGAAGCTTGAACAGAGCCAGCCCGGCGCTTCGGCCGCACCGCAAGGCAAGGCGCAGTAAGCTTGCCGGCTGCGCGTCGTACCCGGGGTGCGGAAAGGGGCACCGGTCTGTTCGGAGGAAGACCGGCATGATGGCACGAACGACCTCGCGCGCACTCGTCGCGGCATATGCGCTCGTTGCAGCGCTCACCGCGGGCAGCCAAGCCCAAGCGCTTGAGCTTATCACCAGGCGGGAAGCCGCGTTGCCTTCTGCAGGCGGCGGCCACGAGCGCGGGATATCCCGCGGCCCGACAATAGTGGTCGTGTCCCCCTCGCCGGTGGCCGGAACGGTGCGCTCGCCGTTTGAGCTGAAAATTCGATTTGTGGCCCATGGCGGGGCCACGATCGATGGTGATTCAGTCCTGGTTACTTATCTGAAAGAACCGGCGGTTGATTTGACCCAGCGCCTGAAGCCATTTATTGCCCCTACCGGCATCGACGTGAAGGACGCCGTGGTACCCGCAGGTACGCACTGGCTGCGGGTGGACGTGACCGACAGCACCGGTCATGCTGGCTGGTCCGACTTCAGCTTCCGGGTATCTCAATAAGCGGGCACGATAAATGCCGAGAATCTGCCTTTCTTACCGAAGGTCGGATTCCGCCGCGATCGTTGGCAGGATTTATGACCGTCTAGTCAATCGCTACGGCGCCGAATCCGTTTTCATGGACGTCGCGGATATTCCCTACGGCGCCGATTTCAGAAAACACATACAGGCTGTCCTCAAAGATTCTCAGGTTCTGCTCGCCGCCATCGGGCCTGGCTGGCTCGGGCAAGAGAAGGCCGAGGCGGCGAGAATTCATGACCGGCGCGATCCGGTTCACGTCGAAATTCAAACCGCGCTGCAGCAGCGGGTTCTGCTCATTCCGCTGCTGGTCGGCGGTGCCGACATGCCGCGTGCCGACGAACTGCCGCAGAACCTGAAGGAACTGGCATACCGCAACGCTATCTCCGTTGATTCCGGAGTCGATTTCGAAGCCCACGTCCAACGATTGCTGACGGTTCTCGATCAGGCGCTCGCTGGCGGATCGGCCGCCGGCCTGATGGCACGGCAAAGCGGCGACCATAATGTCCTGCCGAATATGCACAAGGCGCCCGGTGCGGGAGTGCTGTCTACGGTTTCGCGGGCGGTCCGCCGCCAGGCTTTAATGATGCCGTATTTTCTGGCATCCGTGATTTTTCTGTTGCTGGCGCATTATCTGATCGTGATGAAGCTCGACACCAATCCTGAGTACCTGCGCATCGCCGCGATCGGCGTGCCATCGGCCTGCGGTTTTTTGCTGTTCAGAAATCTCGGAGCGGGTATCGGTGCGGCAACCTTGCTGGGGCTTGCCGTCGCGATTGTCACCATCGCCGGGATGATGACCGTAGTCGGATTGATCGACCGGCACGCCATCCTGCCGCAAAGCCAGGCCGGATGGCAGGAAGCCGCCGAATACATGTTTACCATCGTACTGTCGAGCGGCGCCGGCAACGTGCTGGCGCGCGCTCTGTATTCGAAGCCGAAACGGTGGCGGCTGTTTTAGGAACGGGCCGCCCTCGACTTTTCCACGCTTGGCGGCCTGGTGCGCGTCGCAATTGTCGTCAACGCACTTCGCACGACGTCTGCTCAACGCGCGGCCGATCACAGTAATGATAGATCGAGCCGTCGAACAGCGTATATTCATGCTTTCCAGGCATCAGCCTGGCCTCAAATCCGGCCGAGCAGGAGTGTCCCGCGACGGAAATTCTCGTGACGAGCTGGTTGTTGGGCAGATTCCAGATCAACAGCAGACTGTGTTTTCCCGCGACGCGCACCTGCGCCGAACCTCCCGGCGCGGCCGTCGGCGCGGCGCCCAAACGGCCGGCAAAATGAATTGTGGTCGACAGGATGAACGCGGTCTCAGTGATATTGGCGGAGGCGCTGCCGTCGGTATTCAGTTGGCCGGTTCCATCACCGCTGATCGGAACGTCCCGTATGGAAAGGGGGCTGGTGCAATCCACCCGTCCGGAAAAGTGGACATGGAAATTGACCGACGAACTTTGAGCCATCGCCCCGGTACTGAAGATCAGCCCCAGCACCAGAACCCCGTAGCGCGTTAGCTTGCAACCGACATTCATTTGCCCCTCCATTGGCCGTTGCCAACCCGGACCGTCCCGGGTTCGTTCGCGTCATTCACAGAAACTGCGCCCCCCGTAACTGAAGCACTTGCCGCCCCTTCGCGGCGCCGCGGCACTCGTCGTGATGCGTTTATGAGGCTTCTCGGTTCGGCCTTCTTGTTTTCGCCGTTCCGACCGAGGCGATTCCGGTTCATGCTCGACCGCCTTCGCGGCCGGAGCAGCATCGACACAGCGGTCGCCTTCGGCATGTTGGCCCTGTGGACAGAGCAGCGGGCAAACTCGTTTGTCGAAACGGCGCACCGCCTGGATCGCATCCAGCGATATTCCCTCGGGCATTTTGATCGAGGCCAATTTGGCAAAACTGCGCTCGGCTGCACGGGTGGCATCGTCGAAATCGCCATTCATAGCGCCGTTGAAACAGCCGACGCGCTTGAGTTCGAATTGCAAAGTGAGCGCCAGCGAATGCCGATCGGGCGTGTCCGCGGCCGCAGCTTTGGCGGCCGCATCGACCAGCGCCGCCAGCTTTTGTTGGGCCTCGGTGCGCCTCGCGCTGTTCGGGAACTGTTCCATGAAGCGCCGCAACTCGCCTGGATCGCTGCTGTCCTTGACGATGTTCCAGGCGATCTGTTCGGGCGATTGTGCCGGCGGCGGCGGGCCGTGTGCGGCCTCCAACTCTGCGATGCGGGATTCGGCGTCCTTGCGCAGCGGGCTATCGGGATATTGCGCGGCAAAACGCTTGAGCGCGCCTTCGTCGGTTGTTTCTTTGATCAGCGACCATGTTATCACGTCGGGCGACGCCGCCGCCGGCGCGACGGCAGGCGGCGGTTCGAAATAGATCGCCTCC
>Ga0335074_10011482_pt1 | contig 12386 bp, 11 predicted proteins | sample Lox_Sample_23_FD_206715 | JGI IMG/M metagenome (GOLD analysis project Ga0335074, IMG submission 206715) | Soil microbial communities from Loxahatchee National Wildlife Refuge, Florida, United States - Lox_Sample_2.3 | ecosystem: Environmental > Terrestrial > Soil > Wetlands | place: USA...
TTCCGATGTTTTCACGGCTGCTCGGCTTCATGTCGGCCGACATGGCCATCGACCTCGGCACCGCCAATACACTGGTGTATGTCAAGGGCCGAGGGATCGTCCTGGCCGAGCCGAGTGTCGTCGCCATCGCCGATGTCCGCGGCAAGAAGCAGGTCCTCGCGGTCGGCGAGGAGGCCAAGCTGATGCTTGGCCGCACCCCCGGCAACATCTCCGCCATCCGGCCGTTGCGTGACGGCGTGATCGCCGATTTCGAAGTGGCCGAGGAGATGATCAAGCATTTCATCCGCCGCGTGCACAACCGCCGCGGCTTCGCCTCCCCGATGATCATCGTTTGCGTGCCGTCCGGTTCCACCGCGGTCGAGCGGCGCGCCATCCAGGAAAGCGCCGAAAGCGCCGGCGCCCGCCGCGTGCTGCTGATCGAGGAACCAATGGCCGCCGCCATCGGCGCCGGGCTGCCGGTGACCGAGCCTTCCGGCAGCATGATCGTCGATGTCGGCGGCGGCACCACCGAGGTCGCGGTGATCTCGCTCGGCGGCATCGTCTATTCGCGCAGCGTCCGCGTCGGCGGCGACAAGATGGACGAGGCGATCATCAGCTACATCCGCCGCAACCACAACCTGCTGATCGGCGAGTCCAGCGCCGAGCGCATCAAGATGGACATCGGCGCCGCCTGCCCGCCCGAGGACGGCGACGATGGCCCCTGGCGAGAGGTGAAGGGACGCGACCTGATGAACGGCGTCCCGCGCGAGATCGTGGTAGCCCAGCGGCAGATCGCCGACAGCCTCATCGAGCCGGTCAGCGCCATCGTCGAGGCGGTGAAGGTGGCGCTGGAGAACACCCCGCCCGAGCTGGCCGCCGACATCGTCGACAAGGGGATCGTGCTGACCGGCGGCGGCAGCTTGCTGTATCGTCTCGATCAGGTGCTGCGCGACGCCACCGGCCTGCCGGTCGCCGTGGCCGAGGATCCGCTGCAATGCGTCGCCCTCGGCACCGGCCGCGCGCTGGAGGAGATGAAGCGCCTGCGCAACGTGCTGACGACGATGTACTGAGGATGACAGACCCGGCGCCGTACAACCCCACCTCTCCCGCGCTGCGGGAGAGGTTGTCGCGCCAAGCGCGACGGGTGAGGGTGCCGCGGAGAGGTGGAAGGATCCGCCTATGATCCGCCTCTCCGTCCACGCCCGGCAGGCGCTGGCAAAGCTGACCCTCCCGGTCCTGTTCGTCGCCTCCTTCGCGATCATCCTGCTCGGCAAGGTGGACACCATGGTGGCCGACCGGGCCCGCGTCTCGCTCGGCGACGTGCTGGCGCCCATCTACGCCGCCATGGCAGTTCCCCTCGGCCAGGCCCAAGCCGTCGTGAGCGACCTCGCCAGCAACTGGAACATGCGGGCGGAGAACGAGCGCCTGCGCGCCGAGAACCGCACGCTGCGCCAATGGCAGACCGCGGCGTTGGCCCTCGAGGCCGAGAACCAGCGCCTGAAGGCCGAGCTGCAGTGGGTGCCGACGCCGACCCCGGAATTCGTCACCGCCCGGGTCGTCGCGGATGACGGCGGCGTGTACGCCAAAGCCGTGCTGCTCTCCGTCGGCCCCAACCACTTCATCCGCAAGGGCCAGATCGCACTCGATGAACGTGGATTGGTGGGGCGGGTAACCGATGTCGGCACCCGGTCCGCCCGTGTGCTGCTGATCACCGACCTCAACAGCCGTATCCCGGTGATCCTCGAGGACACCGGTGCCAAAGCCATCATGGTCGGCACCAACGGCCCACGCCCACGGCTGATCTACTGGTCGGATGGCGCCCCCAAGGAAGGTGAGCGTCTCGTCACCAGCGGCGAGGCCGGCGCCCTGCCACCCAATCTGCCGGTCGGCACCGTCCATTACTCCGCCGAGCACGTCCCCGAGGTGGTTCCCGCCGCCCGGCTCGACCGGTTGGAAGTCGTGCGTATCTTCGACTTCGGAGTTGCCGGCCTCACCCCGCCCGAGGCGTCGTCGCGCCCGCAGGCGCATCCGGGCTGATCCACGCCATGGAGGTCGATCGCGCTCCCGGTATCCGACCGAGACCGACGCTGGCGCGCCGCCTCGACGTGGTGGCACGCCGCTCTTTTCCGGTTGCCTGCACGGTGGCGCTGATGCTGCTCGGGAACGCGCCTCTTGGCGTGCCCGATCAGCCGGTGATGGTACCGGCGATTACCGTCGCCTCGGTGTTCTTCTGGTCGCTGTTCCGCCCGGCTTCCATGCCGCCCCCGGCGGTGTTCCTGATCGGGTTGCTGCTCGACCTGATGGGGTGGCTTCCAGTCGGCGACGGGGTCATCACGCTGCTGCTGGTGCACGGATTGTGCCTGCGCTGGCGACGGGTGCTGGTGCGTCAGGGATTCCTGATCATCTGGGTGGTGTTCGCCGGCTTCGCGGCCGGCACGGCCGCGCTGATCTGGGCAATCGCCGCGTTGCTCGCCTTCCGTCTGCTTCCGCCTGGTCCCGCACTGTTCGAGGCTGTCCTCACCACGGCATTGTATCCCGCGCTGGCAATCCTGTTCGCCCGGGCACACAGCACCGTCGCCGATCCGGCGCGTGCCTGAGATGCGACGGGACACACGCCGTACCAACGTGTTCACGCGTCGCGCCCTCTTGGCGATGGGCGCGCAGGTCGCCGCGCTCGGCGTGCTGGGAACGCGGCTCTATCAGGTGCAGGTCGCCGAGGGCGCGCGCTACGCCACCCTGGCCCGCGACAACAGCGTCAGCGTGCGGATGGTGGCCCCGCCGCGCGGGCGCATCCTCGACCGCTTCGGCGTCGTTCTCGCCAACAACAAGCAGAACTGGCGGGCGCTGCTGGTCGCCGAGCAGACGACTGACGTCGGCCGAACGTTGGACAATTTCTCCCAACTGGTGCCGCTCGACGATCGCGACCGGGCGCGGATCGAGCGCGACGTAAAGCGGCACCGTCGCTTCATCCCGATCCTGGTGCGCGACTTCCTCAGCTGGGACGACATGGCGCGCATCGAGGTCAACGCCCCCGACATGCCGGGCATCCTGATCGATGTCGGCGCCACCAGGGTCTATCCGTTCGAGGACAAGCTCGCGCACGTCATCGGCTACGTCGCACCGCCGTCCGAGAAGGACGTCGATGGCGACCCGATGCTGTCGCTCCCAGGGATCCGCGTCGGCAAGGCGGGTATCGAGAAATCGCGCGAGACCGAGCTGCGCGGCCGTGCCGGCGTCATGCAACTCGAGGTGAATGCTTACGGACGGGTGATCCGCGAACTGGAGCGCCAGGAGGGCATACCGGGCGACGACGTCGGGTTGGCGCTCGATGCGGGCTTGCAGCAGGCGGTCCTCGACCGGATCGGCAATGAGAGCGCCAGCGCCGTCGTGCTCGACTGCCGCAATGGCGAGGTGCTGGCGATGGCCAGCAACCCGTCCTTTGACCCCAGCCTGTTCAACACCGGCGTTCCGCAGGCGCAGTGGAAAGCCTGGGCGAGTGATCCGCGCGCGCCGCTGATCAACAAGGCCACCGATGGCGTCTATGCGCCAGGCTCGACCTTCAAGATGGCAGTGGCGCTCGCGGCGCTGCAGTCACACGCGATTACGCCGGAGGAGCGTTTCTTCTGTCCAGGCTATTTCGACCTCGGCAACGCCCGGTTCCATTGCTGGCGCAAGGGCGGCCACGGTTCGCTCAACCTGCACGGCGGCATCAAGAACAGTTGCGACGTATTCTTCTACCAGGTCGCGCTGAAGGCCGGCATCGACCCGATCGCCGCCATGGCGCACCGACTCGGCATGGGCACGGCGCTCGAGATCGACCTGCCGAACCAGCGGATCGGCCTGATCCCGACCCGTGAGTGGCGCCGTTCCCGCGGCCATCCGTGGAACCTCGGCGATACCGTCGTGAGCGGCATCGGCCAGGGCTACATCCAGGTGACCCCGTTGCAGCTTGCGGTGTACGTGGCGCGGGTGGCCACCGGCCGCGCCATCGAGCCGCATCTCACCCGCACCATCGCCGGCGAGATGGTGTCCGGCGCGCACGCCGAGGACTGGCCGCGCCTGGACCTGCCCGACAAGTACCTGGCGGCGGTCCGGTACGGCATGTGGGCGGTGGTGAACGACAGGGGCGGCACCGCACCCGAGGCCCGGTTGCCCGATCCGCACGTGCAGATGGCCGGTAAGACCGGGTCCGCCCAGGTCCGCCGCGTCTCCCGCGAGCAGCGCGAGCACGGGTTCGATAGCTCGAAATTGCCCTGGAAGTATCGCCCGAACGCACTGTTCGTCGCCTACGCGCCGTACGATGCGCCGCGCTACGCGGTGTCGGTCGTGATCGAGCACGGCAATGCTGGCGCGACCGCCGCGGCCCCAGTCGCCCGCGACATCATGATGAAGGCGCTGACCCGCGACCCGGCAGGCCGGACCACGGCGCCCGGAACGACGCCGGCCGACCAGGTCGCCCAAGAGCAGCCGACATGAGGGAAACCGGCGTCATCGACCGCCGCCTCTGGCGCGAGACATCGTTCGACCTGACGGCCAAGCTGTTTCGGATCAACTGGCTCTACGTTTTGCTGCTCTGCGCGTTGGCGGGTGTCGGCTATGTCGCGCTGTACAGCGTCGGCGGCGGTTCCGCCGCGCCCTACGCGGCACGGCACGCGATGCGTTTCGCCGCCGCCCTTGTGCTGATGGTGGGCATCGCGCTGATCGATATTCGCTTCATCGCCCGGCTGGCGTGGCCGGCCTATGCGCTCGCCCTCGCGCTCCTGGTCGTGGTCGCCCATGCCGGGCACGTCGGCAAAGGCGCGCAACGCTGGATCGAGTTCGGCGGGCTCGAGCTGCAGCCTTCCGAGCTGATGAAGATCGCGCTCGTGCTGGCGCTGGCTTCCTGGTTCCACCGCGCATCGTGGGAACGGATCGGCAATCCGTTGTTCCTGGTCCCGCCGCTGCTCGCCGTGGCAGCGCCAACGGCGCTGATTGTCAAAGAGCCCAATCTCGGCACCGCCGTCATTGTCGCGGCGATCGGCGGCGCGATGTTCTTCGCCGCTGGCGTGCGATGGTGGAAGTTCGTCCTGGTGCTGGCGCCGATCCCGCTGGTCGCGCAGCTTCTCTACAATCATCTTCACGACTACCAGAAAGCCCGCATCGACACCTTCCTGAACCCCGAGAGCGATCCGCTCGGCGCCGGCTACAACATCATTCAGTCGAAGATCGCGCTAGGCTCCGGCGGTATGTGGGGGCAGGGATTCCTGCACGGCACGCAGGGACATTTGGATTTCCTGCCGGAGAAGCAGACCGACTTCATCTTCACGATGATCGGCGAGGAATTCGGTTTTGTCGGCGCGCTAGCAGTGATGGGGCTGCTGTGCCTGATCATTCTGGCAGGCATGGCGACCGCGTTGCGGTGCCGGCATCAGTTCGGACGGCTCGTGGCGTTCGGGCTTTCGGTGAATTTCTTCATGTATGTGTTTGTGAACATCGCCATGGTCATGGGCGTGATCCCGGTCGGCGGTGTGCCGCTGCCGCTGGTCTCGCACGGTGGGTCGGCGGTGATCACGGTGATGATCGGTTTCGGCGTGCTGATGTCCGTGCATGTACATCGCGACGTGGAATTCCCCGATCGCCGCGACGAGATATGAGGGCCAGGAGCGCCCCCCACCGCTTCTTCTCCCGCTACCCCAAGCGCACAGATCGTTTCACGTTTCGTGTGCAGCGGCGGAGCCCGGCTCACTGTCGTCCGCCCGCCGAGAGCAGATCGCGCAGCACGGTGTCGAACATCTCCGCCGTCAGCTTGCCGGTGTTCGTGTTGAGGCGCGACACGTGATAGCTGTCCCCCAGCAGGATGCGGCGCGGCAGTTGGTGGATCGCCCCATGCCGGAACGGCAGCCGCGCCATCGGGATTCCGAACGTCCGCAGCGCCGCCCCGTGGGCGACGACCCCGAGCGCCAGGATCGCCTTCAGCCCGGACATTTCCTGTAGTTCTGCCGCCAGGAAGCGATTGCAGGTGGAGATCTCGACCGGGGTCGGCAGATTGGCGGGCGGGACGCAGCGGACCGCGTTGACCACCCGGCAGCCGGTCAGCTCCAGGCCATCGGACGGGTCGGCGCCGTAGAAGCCACGCGCCAGCCCAAGGCGCAGCAGAGTTTCATACAGCAGAACGCCGGCGTGATCGCCGGTGAAAGGACGCCCGGTGCGGTTGGCACCTCGCAACCCCGGAGCCAGGCCAACAATCGCCAGCGGCGCCTCCACCGGCCCGAAACTTGGCACCGGGGCATTGAACCAGTCCGGGTGGGCGCTGCGGTTCGCCGTCCGGTACTCGACCAGGCGCGGACACAGCGGGCAATCGCCGGGAGGCGTCGCCCCGGTAACGCCCCCGATCACGCCAGATCGCGGGGATCCTGGAACGGATCGGCCGGCGTCTGGCGGACCGGCACCGGCCTCGGCCGCGGCTCGGTCTGCCGGCGGGTGAACTCGGGGGCGATATCGGCCAGCTCCAGGAACTGGTCCGCCTGGCGGCGAAGCTCGTCTGCCACCATCGGCGGACTGGTCCTGATCGACGATACCACAGAGACGCGCACGCCCTTCCGCTGCACCGCCTCCACCAGCCGGCGGAAATCCGAATCACCGCTGAACAGCACGGCGTGGTCGAGCCGCGGCGCCAGCTCCAGCATATCGACCGCGACCTCGATGTCCATGTTGCCCTTGACCCGGCGCCGGCCGGCCGAATCGGTGAATTCCTTGGCGGGCTTGGTCACCAGCGTGTAGCCGTTGTATGCCAGCCAGTCGGTCAACGGCTTGAGCGGCGAGTAATCCTCGGTCTCCAGCACCGCCGAATAGTAATAGGCTCGGATCACATGCGTCTGCCGGCGGAAATACTCCAGCAGATTGCGGTAATCCACGTCAAAGCCGAGATTGCGGGAAGCGGAGTAGAGGTTGGCTCCATCGATGAAGAGCGCGGTCCGCTCGGTAGTCAGGAAATGCATGCGTCTCGATCCTTTATGACAACGGGTGGCGATCGGCCGTTCGCAAGCTGCGCGGACCGGACCAACCGGGTCGTCCGGGGCGGCAGAGACGCCCAATATCTCATGCTTCGCCGCAAAAGTGAAACACTGGGGCGCCGATGATCCTGATCGCGATCGGGGCGAACCTGCCGGGCCCCGCGGGCGAACCGCCGCTGACGATCTGCCGCGAAGCCGCCGTCGAGCTCGACACCCTGCCTGGCCTGCGGCTGCGCGGCCTCTCGCGCTGGTATCTCACCGCGCCGATCCCTCTCTCGGATCAGCCCGACTACGTCAACGCTGTCGCCCATCTCGAGGGCAGCGTCGATCCCGCCTCACTGCTCGCCGCCATGCTGGAAATCGAGACGCGCTTCGGGCGACAGCGCGGTGTTCCCAACGCGGCCCGCACACTCGATCTCGACCTGATCGACATGGGCGGGTTGGTCAGGCGGGGGCCGGACCCGGTTCTCCCCCATCCGCGTGCTCACGAGCGCGGGTTCGTCCTGTGGCCGCTGCGTGACGTGGCCCCGGGATGGGTCCACCCGAACCTCCATCGGACCGTCGATGCGCTGATCCAGGCCCTCCCACCGCAGCTCGTGCGTGCAGCTCCTCCCATCATGGCCGGCGAAGGCCGGCCATCCACGACTCTCCAACGGACACCAGTCCAAGACGTGGCTGGGCGTGCCCCATGACTGCCTCTTTTCCTTGCATATCTGCGGTCGTGCCCCTAGATCGACTTCTCCCCGACGAACTCAAGGCCGGAGCATAAACGCATGGCGCGCGTCACTGTTGAAGACTGCGTCGAAAAGGTCCCCAACCGCTTCGAGCTGGTGCTCTACGCGGCCCAGCGGGCACGCAACCTGAGCCGCGGCGAGGAGCTCACGATCGATCGGGACAACGACAAGAACCCGGTCGTCGCCCTCCGCGAGATCGCCGATGAGACGGTCGAGCTGCCGAAGCTGGAGGGGGACCTGATTCGTTCGCTCTCCCGCGCCCCCGAGCCGGAGCCCGCGGACGAGGAAGTGCTGGACCTCATCCCCACCGACCAGAACATCTTCGGCCTGCAGGACGTCACGGCCGAGGAAGAGGCGGCCACCCTACCCGCCGAGAACGAGGAGATGTCGCCCGAGGATCTCGAGGCGGCGATCGAGGCGGAACTCGGCGGCCGACGCCGCTAGAGACGCCCCGAGCGGGAGATGGCGGTGGGCGCCAACGGACCAGGGGTCCCGGCGCCCGTGTTCGCGCCATCCGGGGCGGTCGCGCCGTCCGTTGCGCCGCGGGATGTCCGTCCGCCCCTCGATGCGCCACCCGATCTGCGCCTCGAGTCCGAGCTCATCGACAAGGTCCACGCCTATGACCCGAAGGCGGATACCGGCCTGATCGACGCCGCCTATGTGCTCGCCCGGAAGGCCCATGCGGCGCAGCGGCGGGACAACGGTGATCTCTACATCACGCACCCTCTGGCAGTGGCCGACATCCTTGCCGGCTATCGCCTAGACACCGCCAGCATCGCCACCGGGCTGCTGCACGACGTGGTCGAGGACACGCCGGTCAAGCTACCTGACATCGAAACCCGCTTCGGCCACGAGATCGCCGGGCTGGTCGATGGGGTCACCAAGCTCACCAGGCTGGAGCTGCAGTCCGACCGCACCAAGCAGGCGGAGAATTTCCGCAAGCTGGTGCTGGCGATCAGCCGCGACATCCGGGTGTTGCTGGTCAAGCTCGCCGATCGACTGCACAACATGCGCACGCTGCATTACGTGCGCGAGCCCGAGCGGCGCCAGCGCATCGCCCGCGAGACGATGGATATCTACGCGCCGCTTGCCGAGCGCATCGGCATGGAGGCTGTGAAGGTCGAGCTGCAGACGCTCGCCTTCGCCCAGCTCGAGCCGGAAGCGTACGACACCATCCAGGCACGGCTGAACTTCCTCCGCGGCCAAGGCGCCGACGTGATCGAGGATGTACGCACCGAACTGAAGCGCGTCTGCGAAGAGGCGGGCGTGCAGGTGCTGGAGGTGACCGGGCGCGAGAAATCGCCGTTCTCGATCTGGGAGAAGATGCACCAGCGGAACGTCGCCTTCGAGCAGCTTTCCGACATCATGGCATTTCGCATCGTCGTGCCGAGCAAAGAGGCGTGTTACGCCGCTCTCGGTGCGGTGCATTCGGCCTATCAGGTGATTGCCGGCCGATTCAAGGACTACATCTCCACGCCGAAGTCGAACGGCTATCAGAGCCTGCACACCGGCGTGACGTTGCGCGAGCCGCGCAACCAGAAGATCGAGGTGCAGATCCGCACGCGGGAAATGCACGAAGTGGCCGAAGCCGGGGTGGCCGCGCACTGGCTCTACAAGGTGCCCGACACCTCGCAGGCGGTATCGCCACGCGATCTGCATCATTTCCGCTGGGTGCAGGACCTTTTGGAGATCCTCGAGAATTCGGCGGCACCCGACGAATTCCTCGAGAACACGAAACTCGAACTATACGGCGACCAGGTCTTCTGCTTCACGCCCAAGGGTCAGCTTATTCAGCTCCCGCGCGGCGCGACGCCGGTCGATTTCGCCTATGCGGTGCACAGCCAGGTGGGCGACACCTGCGTCGGCGCCAAGGTAAACGGCCGGCTGATGCCGCTGCGCTACGAGCTGCAGAACGGCGATCAGGTCGAGATCATGACCTCCCGCGGCGGCACGCCCTCACCGCAGTGGGAACGTTTCGTCGTAACCGGCAAGGCCCGCTCGCGCATCCGCCGCTTCATCCACCAGCAGCAACGGCAGGAGAACCTGGACGCCGGACGCGCCGAGCTTGCCAAGGCGTTCCGCCAGGCCGGCGTCGATGGCTCGGAGAAGGCGCTGGAACCGGCGTTGAAGGCGCTGAAATTTGCCGCTGCCGAAGACCTGTACGTGGCGGTCGGCAACGGCAATATCGGACCGCGCGACGTGGTGCACGCCGCCTATCCCGAACTGCGCCAGGCGCCGCGCGCGCCACGCGTGATTCCGACGCTGCCGCAGCGGCCCGCCGGCCGCAGCCTGCGCCTCGACAGCGGGATGCCGATTACCGGGCTGGTGCCGGGGATGGCCTATCACTTTGCCGGCTGCTGCCATCCCGTGCCCGGCGACGAAATCGTCGGCATCGTTGCCACCGGCAAGGGCGTCACCATTCATGCGCGCGACTGCCAGACCCTTGAGGGGTTCGCCGCCACGCCCGAGCGCTTCATCGACGTGGGCTGGAACCCGGACGAGCGCACCCGAACCGCCTCCGGGCACACCGCGCGCATCAGCGTCATCGCCGAGAACGAGCCGGCCACGCTGGCCGATCTGACCAACACGCTCGCCAAGCACGAAGGAGCGATCGCGAACCTGAAGATCGTCAATCGCCAGCAGGATTTCATCGAGATCCTGGTCGATGTCGAGGTGCGCGACGTGGCACACCTGTCGAACGTGATTGCCGGCCTGCGCGGCGTGAAGCGTATCAAAAGCGTCGAGCGCGCCAAGGGTTGAGCGTGATCCTCGGTCTCGGCTCGGACATCGTCGACATCCGCCGCATCGAGGCGGCGATTGCCCGCCACGGCGAGCGGTTCCTCGAGCGCGTGTTCACCCCGGTCGAGCGGGCGAAGGCCGGGCGGCGGGCCGAGCGGATCCGCGCCGCCACCTTCGCCAAGCGGTTCGCCGCCAAGGAGGCGGCCGCCAAGGCGTTGGGTACCGGGTTCCGCCAGGGGGTCTTCTTCTCCGACCTGGGGGTGGTCAACCTCCCGTCCGGTCAGCCCACGCTCCGGATGACCGGCGGCGCTGCCGAGCGGCTGGCGGCGATCACGCCGCCCGGCACAGTGGCCTCGGTCGCGCTGACGATGACTGACGAGTACCCCTACGCCTATGCCCAGGTGATCATCTCGGCCGCTTGACCACCTCTCCCGCTCTGCGGGAGAGGTCGGTTCGCTGCGCCCGCAAATCCGGAGAGGCGGACCCTGGTGCATCCGATGCCTGCCCACCTGCGTTACAAACCTTGATGTCATTCGACGGGCTTCGCGACGCGCTTCCCGCCGCTGTCGCTTGGCTGCGCGGCGACGTGCTGGTCCCGGCTACGTTGGCCCAGGCGGCCTGCGCGGTAATCCTGCTGGCGCTGGTCTTGCTCACCGCAGCCCCGCTGCGGAGCGTCCTGACCGCGCAGGCGAACCGGCTGGTCACGGTGCCGGCGCAGCCGCTCGCACGCGCGCTGGCCCAGGTATCCCCGTGGGTCGCCCTGCTGCTGCTGGTGTGGTTCACGGTCCTCGCCTTCCACGCCATCAACTTGCCGGCGGCCTTGCTCCGCCTCGTCGAGAGCCTGGCGATCGCCTGGGTGGTCATCCGGCTCAGCACGAACCTCGTGCGCAACCCACGCATCGCGCTGGCCATCGCGATCGCCGCGTGGATCCTGGCCGCGCTGAACATCGCCGGCCTTGTCGCACCGATTCTTGGCCTGCTGAACGACATGGCAGTGCCGATCGGCAATTTCCGACTGAGCGTGCTGCTGATCCTGAAGGGCATCGTCACCTTCGCGGTACTGATCTGGCTCGCCAATCTGATCTCACGGCTGGTGGACCAACGGCTACGCGCGCTTCAAGCGATGCCCCCGGCGATGCAGGTGCTTGCCGCGAAGCTGACCCGCGTCGGGCTGCTCGTACTCGCCATCGTGCTGGCGCTCGGTTCCATCGGCATCGACCTCACTGCCTTTGCCGTGTTCTCCGGCGCAATCGGCGTGGGCGTCGGCTTCGGGCTGCAGAAGGTCGTATCCAACCTGGTCAGCGGCGTGATCCTGCTGCTCGATCGCTCGATCAAGCCCGGCGACGTGATCGAGATCGAAGGGACTTACGGCTGGATCACCAACCTGAACGCACGCTACGTGTCGGTCAGCACCCGCGACGGGAAGGAACACCTGATACCGAATGAGGACCTGATCACCCAGCGCGTCGTCAACTGGTCCTATTCCAACGACCTCGTTCGGATGCACGCGCAGGTTGGCGTATCTTACGAATGCGATCCGCACGAAGCGATCCGGCTGGCGCTCGAGGCCGCCGGCCGCGTGCCGCGGGTGCTGAAGGACCCCAAGCCGGTCTGCCTGCTGACCGAGTTCGGCGACAGTTCCATCAACCTGGAGCTGCGCTTCTGGATCAACGATCCGGCGAACGGCACCGCGAACGTCAGGAGTCAGGTGCTGCTGAACGTGTGGGACCTGTATCAGGCGCATGGGATCGAGATCCCGTACCCGCAGCGCGAGGTGACGTTGCGGCATCCGGAAACACTTGCTGCCGTCCTCACCTCTCCCGCTCCGCGGGAGAGGTCGGTTCGCGAAGCGAACCGGGTGAGGGTGCCGCGCGTGAGTTCATAATTATCATCGAGCGGACGGATCGAGCAGCGCTGCAACCCATGATCCGAACCACTGGGA
>Ga0335074_10011483_pt1 | contig 12385 bp, 11 predicted proteins | sample Lox_Sample_23_FD_206715 | JGI IMG/M metagenome (GOLD analysis project Ga0335074, IMG submission 206715) | Soil microbial communities from Loxahatchee National Wildlife Refuge, Florida, United States - Lox_Sample_2.3 | ecosystem: Environmental > Terrestrial > Soil > Wetlands | place: USA...
GCATGATAAAATGATGGCTGAATGAAGAGCCCCATGAGCGGCGTGAAGCGTTTTATCTTGTGGGACTATCCGCGCGCCGGATGGCAGTACGACGTCATGGTCGGGCTGATTCTAGCGTTCATTTTTCTCACACCCCGCGAGTGGTTTCGCGATCAGCCGCGCGCCAACAGTATCGTGATGCTTCCGGCCGAAAATGGCGAGACCGTTTTCTGGATGAGCGCCGAGCAGCTTTCCAATACGCCGGCCACGGCCCGCACCACCGAAGCCAGCGCCTTGATTCAAGCGCGCACCGGCAAGAAATACCACGTCGTCCGTTTGGAACCCATCGTCGATTCCGAACAAGAAATCAAGGGGTTCATGGCGTTCACTACTGCGAAGCCATAAAGCGCCTTCTGGAATCCAATCGTTAATGCGAACGCGGTTACCTGATTTGCTCGTGTGCCTGTTGGTTGCGGCAGTACTCGTCTTTCCGGCCAACGCCGCCGACAATGTCCAGGGAGTGCTCAGCCGTATGGACAAAGCCGCGGCCGCCTTCAAGACGATGACCGCCGATGTCACGTATCTCACTCATACCGAGGTGCTGAATGACAACACTACGGAAACCGGCGCGATGACCATGAGAAAGGTGCATCCGGGCGAAGTTCAGGGCAAGGTCGAATTTACCGCGCCTGACCGCAAGACTGTAACCATTGAGAAACGCCGCGTTGAGGAATATCTTCCCAAGATTAATACTCTGCAAATATTCGACTTGAATAAGCATGGCGCCCAGCTCGACCAGTTTTTCATGATAGGATTCGGAACTTCCGGCACGGAACTTGCTCAGAACTTCGACGTGACTGTGCTCGGATCGGGTAACGTGAACGGCAAGCCCGCAATTGACCTCCAGCTGGTTCCCAAGAGCGCGGAATGGAAGCAATATGTAAAGAAGGTGGAGTTGTGGATTCCCGAGCAGGGCGACCCGTATCCGTTGCAGGAGAAAACTTGGGAGCCCTCTGGCGACTATCATTTGATCACTTACAGCAACTTGAAAATCAACCCCCGGCTCCCGTCCGACGCATTGCAATTGAAGCCGCCTCCGGGCGTGAAGGTCGAATATCCAGGTAAGTAAGACCAGGTAAATCAGCAACTAACATTGAATTTGAAGATGACGCCAAAGCTCAATAATCGTGACTCCAGCGGCCGGTTAACGTTCCTCGATTGGACCCGCGGCGCGGCCGTGGTGGTGATGCTGCAAGGGCACGTTTTTCATTCATTTAATCGGACGGACCTGCGCACCGACGGCCCGTTCATGCTGTCGCAGTTTTTCGGAGGAATTGGTCCCGCGATTTTTTTGGTGCTGACCGGAATCACGCTTTCGTTTTTGATGGATCGGCGCGAGCGGCAGGGCATGAACCCGATGGGCCGCTGGATGGCTGCTTTACGGCGCGCGGGGTATTTGTTTACTCTGGCCTTTTTGTTTCGTCTTCAGCTTTGGACGTTCGCCTTTGGACAAAGCCCCTGGACGGATCTGTTCCGCGTCGACATCCTCAATTGCATGGGGTTCTCCATTGCGCTGATGTCCGTGATGGCGATCTTTACCACGGCGGAGCGGGTTCGCTTGTGCGCGGGATTGGGTGTGGCCATTGCGGCGGCATCACCGCTCGTTTCCGCCATCGACTGGCGCTGGCTTCCGCCGGGTGTCACCGCGTATTTTGTCCCGAGCTATCAATACTTCGCGTTCTTCCCCTGGGCGTCCTTCATTGCGTTCGGGCTCAGCATCGGAAGCATCCTGCGGCTGGTGAAGGCGGAACAGATGAATCGCGTGATGCAGTGGGGCGGGTTGATGGGCTTTGGTCTGATCATCGGTGGCCAGTATTTCTCGAACATGCCCTATTCACTGTATCCGAAATCCGAATTCTGGCTCGATAGTCCGGGCCTGATCGTGATTAAGCTGGGCGTGGTGATGCTGGTGATCGGGTTCGCGTACCTCTGGACGGCGCTGCCGATCGCGGCTTCGTGGAGCTGGGTGCGGCAGCTCGGCACCACTTCTCTGCTGGTCTATTGGGTGCACATCGAGCTGGTTTACGGGCGCTGGTTCGGTGCGCTCAAAGAGTCGCTGACGAACGTGCAGTGCGCGATCGCCGCAACGGTTGTGATCCTCCTGATGATTGGTCTTTCGGTAGTGTGGTCGCGCCGCGCCAGCGTACGGCTCAGGCTCGCCGCATATTTTTCCTACAACTCGCCCAGCCGGGCGTCGGGAGACTAAGCTTCGGCCAGCAGAGCGCCCCAGTGAAAACCGGCGCCGAACACAGCGAAACAAATCAGGTCATTTTTGTTTGGGCCGATTTCGCGCCACCATTCCGCCGCGGCGATCAGCATGGATGCCGACGATGTGTTCCCATAGCGGCGAATATTGGAGTAAAACCGGCTGGAATCCACTGCGAGGGCCTTGGCTACGCGGTCCATCAGATTCTGGTTGGCTTGATGCATCAGGAAAACCTTTACCGCCGACGCCGGTTTTCCGTTTCTCTCAAGCAGGTGGCCGATCGCAGCCGGCAGCTTTCGCGAAGCCTGCAAAATCACCGAACGGCCGTTCATTTGAAGCGGCGAATCGAATTCGAGGCGCAGATCCTCGGCGAATGCTCCGTCGGAGTGCAAGACCGAATCGACGATCTTCACCGCGCCATTTTCCGGGCTGATCAGGCAGGCTCCGGCGCCGTCGCCAAAAAGCGGGGCCACGCCGCGTTCCAGCGGCTCGCGCATCGCGATGGCCGACATTTTTTCCGACGCGATCACCAGAATATTGCCGTGATTCGCACAAAGTTCGGATGCCAACGCCATTCCGAACAGTGCGCCGGCGCTTGCGATCGGCAGATCGATGGCCGGGATGCCGCCCAGATCCAGGGCATGTGCGATGGACGTAGCCGGTCCGGGAAAGCGGCGCTCCGACGATCCCGAGGAGACCAGGATCATTCCGATATCGGCGGCATTCGCGCCGGCTCGATCCAGGCAATCGCGAGCCGCGGCCCCGCCCAGCATGGCGACGGTTTCCCCGGGTGCGGCATAGCGCCGTTCTTCAATGCCTGAAACTTCGCGAATCCAGGCCGATTCGCAATTCAAGCGGCTGGCCAGCTCTTCATTGGTTACGATGCGCGATGGCACATAGGCGCCAAAGCCCCGGATGGCCGCCACGTTTTACATCCTGCTCTCGACGTAGCTTTGAATGCGAGCGATGGATTCGAATTTGCGCGGGTTCAAATCGGAATCGGGGATCTTGATTCCGAATTCGTGCTCGAGGTCGGTGATCACCTCGGGCAGCGCGAACGAATCGAGGAATCCGGAGTCGAACAGCGATTCCTCCGGATCGGGGCCGTCCGTTTTTCCAGAAACCTTGCGGACGATGGTAATAATGCGTTCTCTATTGTCCATGATTTGCTTCGGCGCGGATGGCAAGAAAGCGGCTGTACTGCGCCATGAGCTCGTCGAACAGGGCGCTGCCGGTCATGCGGTATCCGGCGCCGGTGAGATGCGTGTAATCGCCTTGTCCGAGTCCTGCCTGCACCCATTGTCGCACCGAACCCGGACCACCCATCGCGGCGCGCCAGTCCCAAAAGGCGCAGCCATTTTCGAGAGCGACGGCGCGCTGAATTTCGATCACGCCGTCCAGATGCGGAAACGCAACCAGATGGCTGCGCATCCGGCGCTCGCAATCGGGCGGCCCAACCAGGAGAATACTGGCAAGCGGAAGCGCGGCACGCAGCCGGTGGATGATTTCGGTGAGCGCGGCGCGATATTCTTCCGCGGTCCATTTGGCGCTGAGCGCTTCGTTGGTACCGTAGGCCAGCACGACGAGCGCGGGATCGCGGCTCATCAGCTCCGGCGCGAGAATCGAATCGCTCCAATCGAGCATGCGATTGGCTTGCGCGCCATTGATGCCGAGGGTCTCATAGGTGACTCCGCTGTGATTTTGGGCGACCCAGCCGAACAGGCGAACGGGCGCGGAGCTGAGTGTGCGGAGGGTGTATTCGTGCGGGCCGGGCGAGGTTGCGTACTGGTAGATGGCAGGCCCCATGTCGCCGTCCGTATCGATGGTTGTGACTGGTGAGCCGTCGACGGAGAATTCAATCTGTCCGCCGCCGGGCTGGCGCAGATAGTGCAGTTCGAGCTGCTCGCATTCGACGGAGAGAGTGACGGTCTGGCCGGGCGATCGCGCGGTGAGGCTGATTCCGCCGAGGCCGTCGATGCCGTCGTCTTGGCTGGTGATGGCGCCACCGGTGGACCAGCCGCGCGAATTGGCGCCGTGGCTATCGAAGCGGCGATAGCCCAGGAAGGGATGGCCGGGCAGCGTGTATCCGGGGCCGCCGGAACCGAATTTGGCTTGAAATTCCTGGCGCAGTTGATTGGCCCAATCGTCTGAGGCGGTATGCGAATCGCCGTATTGCAAAATGTGGAGCGACATGTTCTCGGGCGGATGCGAGAGCTGCTCAAAGAACGGCACTAATGCGCCGGCGCCATCGAGAACAGCCAGGGGCTGCGAGGTTCGTTCGCTGACTGCGCGTAAAGCGGCTGAGCGAACGGCAGGGGAAACGCGAACCACGGGCACACGCGCGCGCCGTTTGTGTACACGGTGTTTTTTGGTGGTCTTCTTTGTAGTGGTGGTGGAGGCGGAAGCGGGCGCGGCCGCAAACAGGACTGCCAAGATCACCGCCACCCGGATCACTCGTGCGTCCCCGTTTTTTCCGGTGTGCGGCGGGCCAGGCGCTGCTGCTCACGCGCTTTGAATTTGCGGTATCCGGATTCAAGCGCCTGATCGAGCAAGACGCCGACCTTTCGCGCGCCGGCCGGCAGCGGATGCGTAAAATCGGCACTCACCAGCCGCGGAGAGCTGTCATACCAGCGCGCCATGGTCCCTTCGCCGCCCATCGCCTGATAGGTGTTGAAGAACGCGCAACCGGTATCGGCCGCCATCTTGCGCTGAATGTCCACCAGGCGCGGAAGGGCGGGAACGGTAACGATGCGGGAATCGGAATCACGTTCGCCGCGATCCATGGGGCTCATGACGAGAACCGAAGCGGCGGGAACGGCAGCTTTCACGCGCTCGATCACTTGACGCAACTCGGCGGGGTAGGATCCCTCGATGTACGCCGCATAGCCACTTTCGTTGGTGCCGTAATTGATCACCACCAGATCCGGATGCTGGTGCTGCAACTCTTCGGTCCACTGGGCCTTATCAAAGAAACGAGCGACGGTATGTACCTGGCCGCCATTCAGCCCAAGACTATTGTAAATCACGCCCGGCGTGTTTCTCTGGAAGCTGACGCCGAAGAGGCGAACGGTACCGCTCTGCACGGTGAGGCGAATGTCGCGCTCCCCCGGCGACAGCGGGAAGGTTTGATACGCGGGTTCTGTTGCGGGGCCATCGGTTAAGACGCCGCCCAGCATGTCGCCACCAGCTTCCACGGTGAGGACGCCGCCGCCCGGCTGGCGCAGGTAATCAATTTCGATTTGCGCGTGATCCTCGGCGAGATCCAGGCGCGAAGTAGCGCCGGCGCCGCCTTCAAAACTGACACCACCAAGGCCGTGGAATCCATCGCGCGCGCGGACTTGCGTAGCGGCATTGATAAGCCAGCCTTTGCTTTCAATCTCCACACCGCGATGGCTGTACCAGGCCCAAGGCTTGGCGATGAGAACGAAACCGTGGCCGGCATCGCCGAAGTGTTGCTGCAGCAGCGAGCGGACGTCGGCGGTGATGGAATCCGCGGTGATGGGCGAATCGCCGTAATGCAGCACGCGCGTGATGGCTCCGGGCGCGCCTAATTCGGTGCGCCAAAGAGCGAGGTAGAAGGGACGGAGAGCGTCATGCGGATCGATGAGATTAGGTTCGATAATCGGGCGCTTCGAGGGGGCAGTGGGCGCGGTGAACACGGGTATGGGCGCCACCGGATCCATGGCGGGCAGGTCGCGCGGGCGAAAATCAAGCGCTGCGGACGGTGTGAACGGCCGCGCGAGTTTCATCGTCTCCAGCAGGAGGATCATGATGCCGAGGGTGAGGATCGCGAGGGATGTTTTCTTAGGCAGCATCGTCAAAATCGCGAATAGATGAATGGCGCGGAACTGGCGCCTCCGGTATAACGAATGACTACCAGGAGCGCGGCGATGGCGGCGGCCTGCGCATAGGATGGCGACTGGCAGTAGAGGCGGAGGCCGGTGTCATACCAGCGGTTCGGAACGTAGTGGGCCGCCAGAGCGAAGACAGCGACCAAGGCGAAGGCAGGCGTGATATTGGCGAAGGAAATTGTGCCGGAGGTGATTTGCCACAAGATATCGCGCGCGGTGGAAAGGCTGGAGGCGCGGAAGAAGATCCACCCCAACAGGACGAAGTGAAATGTCACGAAAGCGCGGAGAAAGCGGGCCGCGAAATGGGGTGAAGGCTTCCGTTTTCGGCGCAACGCTTGCCACCAGCGATGTCCTGCGAGTCCGAAACCATGCCAGGCGCCCCAGGCGACGAAGGTCCAACCCGCGCCGTGCCACAGCCCGCCGATCACCATGGTGATCACGAGATTCATGTAGGCGAAGATTTTCCAGCGCGAGCGCAGGCCGGGAAGCGAGAAATACAAATAATCGCGCAGCCAAAACGAGAAGGACATGTGCCAGCGGCGCCAGAAATCGGAAATGTTTTGGGCGGAGTACGGGCGGTTGAAATTGGGCGGCAGCACGATGCCGAGGAGCAGCGCGGAGCCGAGCGCGATGTCGGTGTAGCCGGAGAAATCGTAATAGAGTTGGAGCGCGTAGCCATAGACGCCGGCCAGCACCTCGGCGCCCGAGTAAAGCTTGGGCAGATCGAAAACGCGATTCACAAGGCTGTCGGCTAAGAAATCGGCAATCAAGAGCTTTTTCGCCAGACCGAGGCCGATCAAAAACAGCGCCTTGCCTCCAGTTTCCGCGCTGAGGGGTTGGCGTTTGGACCATTGGGGCCACAGTGCGGAGAGGCGCGTGATGGGTCCCGCGACAGTGGTGGGGAAGAAGCTGGCAGAGGCGAGATAGGCGAGATAACTGGGAGCCGGTTCGGCGTCACGGCGGTAGATATCGATGGTGTAGGTGAGCGATTGGAAGGCGTAGAAAGAGAGCGCAAGCGGCAGCACCCAGGGCAGGACGGAGAAGTATTTGACGGATGCGATGAGGCCGACATTCAGGAGGATGCTCAGCGTAACGAAGAGGCGGCGCAGGCCCGGCTGTGTGGAGCGATGAATCGCGCGGCCGAGGAGAAAATCACAGGTGGAGGCGGCGGGAATGATAGCGAGATAAGCGAGATCCCATCGCGCGTAGAAAAAGTAATTGGCGAACAGAACCACGGCAAGGGCGCCCAGCCGGTATCGCGCGGCGAGCCAGTACGCGAAGAAGACGGCGGCGAGGAACGTGAAATAAGCCGCGGTAGTCAACAACATGAGGGGATGCCCCAAGTATAGCGAGGTTGGTAAGCGGGCGAATCCGCGGCCGGCTCCGCGCTCTTACTGAATCTGAATCATCGCGGAGCTGCTCGAAACTCCGCCGCCGGTTAGGATCAGGCTTTGCGCACCAGAAGGAGCTCCGGACGGCACTTGAAGATTCACCTGCCCCAGAGCGACGAATCCCGGCGCCAATCCGCTGAAGGATACGGGCGCGTTCTGACCTGCGATGGTGGCGGTGAAATTGGCGGTGCTGTACGAAATGACGGTCGGGCTTGCGGCCGCGCCCGTCGCCACAACGGGATTCACGGCGCCGAGGCCGGTGCAGAAAAGGATAATCGTTTCCCCGGGCGCAGCCGGATTGGCCGCGGTGACAGGCATGTAGCTGAGGTGCAGCGCCGCGGCTTGTCCATTCACGACGAAGATTCCCGGCTGAGTGGCGGTGAGATTGACGTCCACCGTGACGCTGGCGAATCCGTTGTTCAGAACCACGGGCACGGCCGCTCCCGGCATCGCATCCACTGGCACCTGAAAGCTGATTTGCTCACTGCCGTTGACGTTCACCACATTGAAGATGGGCGCGGTGATGCCCCCCACAGTCACGGTAGTACCGGCGAGCGACGCGGGAAGCGGCACAGTGGAGCTTTGAAGAATGCCTGACAAATTGCGCGTAAGGTGCGTGCCGAATAAAGTAGCGATCGCTCCGGGGCTGCCGCCACTGACAAAACTCGCGGCATTGGTGAAGGCGGCCGCGGACGTGGCGGGAGTGAAACCCGGGACCGCGGAATAAACCTCGCGAATCCGATTGTTCATGGAGTCGGCGATATAGAGATTCCCCTCCAGGTCGAGCGCGGAGCCGAAGTTGCCGTTGAGAGCAGCGGATGTGGCGGGGCCGCCGTCGCCGAAGAAACCCTGCACGCCGGAGCCGGCGACGGTGGTGATGGTCCCGCTGGCGGAAATCTCGCGCGTACGATAATTCAGGTCGTCATTGAAATACAAATTGCCCGCTGCGTCCACGGTGATGCCGCCGGGATAGTTGAGGAGGGCCGATAGTGCAGGGCCGCCGTCACCCCCGTAGCCCGCCGTGCCGGTTCCGGCGATGGTAGTGATGGTGCCATCGAGAGCGACCTTGCGAATGCGCTGGTTGTATTGGTCCGCGATGTAGACGACGCCAGAGGAGTCGATGGCGAGCGCAGTGGGATTATTCAGGGACGCATCGACGGCGGGGCCTCCATCGCCTGAGAACGCGCCGGTTTGGGGGGTTCCGACGCCATTGCCCGCGAACGTTGAGATGATCCCGCCCGGAGTGATGCGGCGGATGCGATGATCGCTCTGGTCGGCCACGAGCACGTTGCCCGAAGGATCCACAGCGACGCGGACCGCATTGTAGAAGGAGGCATCCACGGCCGGACCGCCGTCGCCTCCGTAGCCCTTATTGCCATTGCCCGCGATGGTGGTGATGATGCCCGCCTGGTTTACTTTGCGGATTCGCTGATTGCCGACATCGGCGATATAGATGTTCCCGGACGTATCTGCGAAAACTCCCGTGGGGGTATTAATCTGGGCATCCACAGCGGGTCCGTTGTCGCCGGAGAATCCGGCAACTCCGGTGCCTGCCACTGTGGTGATGGTTCCGTCGGGCGCGATCTTGCGGATGCGGTTGTTGAATTGATCGGCGATAAAAAGATTGCCGGAGCGATCGGCCGAGACGTCAACCGGGACATTGAGAGATGCCTGAACGGCGGGACCGCCATCACCGGAATAGGTTTGGGAGCCGTTCCCGGCGATGGTCTGAATGTTCCCTGAAGTTTGCGCAAACAGAGAAATGTTTAAGAGGAGAACACCGGTAAGTTTGAGCATGAAATCGTTTCATACTCGCACGAGACGGGCCATTACGCAACTTATAGCAGTTCTTAGAGTACTAGGTTGAGAATGCGTGTAATCCTTGGCCACCTTGCGGCATCTTATTCAACGAGGAGAGTGTATTTTGAGGCTAGCCAGGTCGCTATTTTTACTTTCAATTGGTGTTGCCGGAGTGTTCAGTTTGGCGAGCGCCAAGAACAACCCCGACAGCTTTGCGGGGAAGTGGATTCTGGACAAGCACGCACCGCGGCCGGGCGATGCGCCGGATCATCTGGAAACGAAGATCAAGCAGAACGGCGCCGGGATCACGATCGAATCCACGTTCGCGGAGCCGCGGGACGGCGTGGTTCCTTTGCTGTATCTCGGAGTGATGGCAGAGAAGCTGCATTTGAGCACGGACGGCCAGGAGCAGCAGCAGCAAATCGGTCCGTTCATGGCGGCGTTCAAAACCAATATGGATGGGGAGCGGACGCTCAAGACGGATTGGGCAGCGCAGATCCGGGGCGACCAAGTGCAGGGGCACTGGGTGCATACGCTTTCCGACGACGGGAAGCACATGACGCTCAAGATCGAGGAATCGTCCACGCATGGCCAGCACGCCGAAGCGACGCTCGAATTTGTGAGGAAGTAAGGCCAGCGGCCGCTCCTCGATCGGATTTGCGGCTGGGTACCATAGAGCAATGAAGCAGTCCGTGCTGCTAGCGTTGCTATTTATTTCCCAAGCGAAGCCCGCCGGGACATTCGCGCTCACCATCGACAACATCATGCGCGGGCCCGAGCTGTACGGCTATGAACCCGCGGGCGTGCGCTGGTCGGGCGACGGCCAGCGACTCTATTTTCAATGGAAGCAAGCGAGCGATCCGCTGCTTCAGCCGGACAAGACGTATGTAGTAGGACGCGACGGATCGGGGTTGCGCAAACTGGCGGATGCGGAAGCGAAGCTCGCGCCACCGGCCGGGGGAAGTTCCACCGAAGACAAGCGGCGAACGGTGTACTCGCGCGACGGCGATATTTGGCTGTATGACGCGGTGACGGGCGGCTCGCGGCAGCTCACCAATACCGAAGAGGCGGAGACGAATCCGCATTTCACGCGCGATGAGAAGGGCGTCGCATTTACGCGTGGGGACAATCTGTATGTGCTGGCACTGGGTAACGGCGCGGTCGAGCAGATGTCGGATATACGTCCGCCGGGAACTCCTCCGCCGCATGAGGATGAGAAAGGGACTGCGAGCCAGGAGGCGCTGAAGAAGGATCAGAAGGATCTGTTCACCGCAGTTCGCGAGCGAGCCGCCGAGCGGGAGGAGCAGGAGGAGAAACGGAAGCGCGAGCATCCGAGGAAGCCGTTCATCCTGGAAGCGGGCGAAACGGTGGCGTCGTTGCAGCTAACGCCGGACGAGAAGTACGTGATCGCGAGCGTTCGCGAGCCGGCGAAGGGCGCCAAGCATACGATTGTGCCGCGGTTTGTGACGGAATCGGGCTATACCGAGGACATTCCATCGTACGAGAAGGTGGGCGATAAGCAGAGCCTGATGCGGCTGGCGATTTTGAGCGTGGAGACAGGCGACGCGAAGTGGGTTGAGCCTTTGCCTGAAGCCGCGGCGAAAACGGGCGATGCGAAAAAGCCGGCGGAACCTGAAGTGCGGTTGTCGGAGCCGCTCTGGTCGAGCGACGGCACGAAAGCGGTGTTGAATGCCCGGGCGATGGATAACAAGGATCGCTGGATTTTCGCGCTAGACGTTACCACCGGCAAGACGCGCGTGGTGGCGCACGATCATGACGACGCGTGGATTAGCGGGCCTGGCATTGGGGATCCGGATGAGCCGGGTAGCGTCACGCTGGGATGGATGAAGGGCGACCAGGACGTCTATTTTCAGTCGGAGCGCACGGGATATTCGCATCTTTATACGGCGCCGTTCGCCGGCGGCGAGGCTAAGGCGCTGACCTCGGGGGCGTGGGAAGTGGATAGCGCGATTTTGTCGCGCGACAAGAGCCGATTTTTTCTGGTGACGAACGAGGCCGATCCGGGCGAGCAGGAAGTTTATGAGATGAGCGCGGAAGGAGGGGCGCGGCGCCGGTTGACTAAGCTTCCGGGTGGGCATTCGTGCGTACCGTCGCCCGATGACCGCTGGTTTGCGGATGTGTATTCGTACACGAACAAGCCGCCGGAATTGTATGTGCAGGAGACGCGCGCCGATGCGCCGGAGAAGAAGCTGACGACGTCGCCCCGGCCCGAATTTTTCGAATATCCGTGGCTCGATACGCCGATCGTTACGTTTCGGGCGCGCGATGGGGTGATGGTGCGGGCGCATGTCTATAAACCGGCGGATTATCACGCAGGCGGACCGGCGGTGCTGTTCGTGCATGGCGCGGGGTATTTGCAGAATGTGGATCGCATGTGGTCGTACTATGCTCGCGAGTACATGTTCCATCAGTTTTTGATGACGCACGGATATCTGGTGGCGGATGTGGATTACCGGGGATCGGCAGGCTATGGGCGCGACTGGCGCACCGCGATCTATGAGCACATGGGCGGCAAGGATCTGGACGACAACATCGATGCGGCGCGGTGGATGGTGTCGCAATACGGGGCCGATCCGAAGCGGCTGGGAATTTATGGCGGCAGCTACGGCGGCTTTATCACGCTGATGGCGATGTTCACGCAGCCGGATGTTTTCGCGGCGGGCGCGGCGCTGCGGCCGGTGAGCAACTGGGCGAACTACAACGATGAGTACACGTCCGACATTTTGAATCTGCCGCAGAGCGATCAGGCTGCGTACAAGCGGTCTTCACCGATTTACTTTGCGCAAGGGCTGAGAGGTGCGCTGCTGATCTGCCACGGCATGGCGGATACGAATGTTCATTTTCAGGACACGGTGGAACTGGTCGAGAAGCTGATCGAGCTGCGCAAAGAGAATTGGCAACTGGCGGTGTATCCGGTGGAGAATCACGGCTTCGTGGAGCCGGCGAGCTGGGCGGACGAATACAAGAGGATTTTCGCGTTGTTCGAGAAGAACCTAAACGGCCGTTAGATCGCGTCTGTCAAGGCCAAATAGAAACTTCCGGTTTTTAGCCAAATAGAAAGTTCCGGTTGTTTACCA
>Ga0335074_10011484_pt1 | contig 12385 bp, 11 predicted proteins | sample Lox_Sample_23_FD_206715 | JGI IMG/M metagenome (GOLD analysis project Ga0335074, IMG submission 206715) | Soil microbial communities from Loxahatchee National Wildlife Refuge, Florida, United States - Lox_Sample_2.3 | ecosystem: Environmental > Terrestrial > Soil > Wetlands | place: USA...
GCCAAATAAGTGGGATGGCTAGGGATGGCATGAGATGTCCGGCGAACTAGTTACCCGGGCGACTCCCCAAAAGCAGAAAAGGCGGTGCATATGGCAGGTGGATGCCGATTATCCGGAAGCTTTTTGTGTGCAGATGAAGCGCAAGCACCGGAACAGTACCCCGGACCGGAACCGCTCAATCTGGAACTCCACGCGTTAAAAAGCCAATTGGAGTCCACGGTCAGCCCGGGAGGTCTCATCGGTGTTTCTTTGCGGATGCGAACGATTCATAAGCTCATTGTCAAAGCAAAGGACCATGCTTTTCCTGTACTCATTCGCGGGGAAACTGGCACCGGGAAAGAACTCGTGGCCCGTTGTCTTCACAGTTCGGGTTCACGGAAGCACTCCGCCTTTGTTGCCGTAGATTGCGCATCCCTCACGCCCTCTCTTATTGAATCCGAACTGTTCGGGCATGTACGCGGCGCCTTCACGGGAGCGGATACAAACAAGAAAGGGCTGGTTGAGGCCGCAGATGCTGGAACCCTCTTCTTGGATGAAATTGGAGAAGTGCCGAGAGAGCTGCAAACTAAACTTCTTCGCGTAATTCAAGAGCACGAAGTCCGTCCCGTGGGTTCCACGGACGCCAAGCCAGTCAAGGCCAGATTCATTGCGGCTACACATCGCGATTTGAAACATGCCGTCGACGAAGGGACATTCAGAGGAGACCTCTGTTACCGTCTTAATGTGTTTCCGATAGAGATGTCCCCACTGCGCGAGCGAAAAGTGGATATCCCACTCCTGGTGACGGCCTTCCTGACGAAACATGCCGATTCAATGCGCCCCATTGAAACGATATGCCAGGACTTCTGGCAAGCAGTCATGTCACGCGATTGGCCTGGAAACGTGCGTGAATTGGAAAACTTTGTAGCTCGCTCCATCGCGCTTGGGTCTGGGCCGACGCTTCGGGACGAAGACGGTTGTCTAATTCCGGCAGAGACCGGAAGCAACACTGCCGAGGAGACAAACACAGACCGACTTGATGCGATGGAACGACGTACCATTGTGAAGGTGCTGGAAGAAACCAAGGGAGACAAAATCGCTGCTGCCCGCATATTGGGAATTGGCAAGACCACGATCTACCGCAAGCTTAGGCAATACGGTCAGAGCCCTATTTAGCCCCTGCGGTTCCTGAGCCATTTCCAACACATGGGTTCGTATCTTTGACCTCCCCCGCTCAATACGCAATGCGCGAGTGTGTTACTCGGGTGTCTCGCTTCTCCCCAGGGCCATCTTCTGAACTAAATCCGACACTCCTCGCCGGATGGCCGCTGCAAACGTTAAACATACTCTTTCTCGGAAAATCCTATACGAAGGGGGCTGCCATGCGCCTACCCGGACGAGCACGTCTAGGGTTTTATCCTCTTCCACCACCAGAGGCGGAGCGGATCCGGAGATTCTTCGTATTCCCAGACAAACCTTGTAGCGCGCTGGATCCTTGCGTGGGGGATGGTGCTGCGTTCACTCAAATCGCTTCTGACCAAAAGGTTTTGCGTTACGGCGTAGAACTGGACGCTGGGCGGGCTCAACAGTCCCGCACTAAAGGAATCGAAGTGATCCACGGGAACTGTTTTGACGTGCAGTCCCCGGTGGAATCCTTCTCATTGATCTACCTCAATCCCCCGTACGACTTCGAGATCAGCGAAGAGAAATCGCAGCGCATGGAGAAGCTCTTCTTGGAGCACGTATACCGATGGCTAAAACCTGGCGGCATCCTAGTGCTTGTTGTGCCTGCCAAGCGAATTGCCGATTGCGCAGTTCTGCTTTCGAGGCATCTCCGAGATACACGAGTTTATCGGCTCACAGAAGCTGAATGCGTGCGCTACGGGCAGGTTGCAGTGTTCGGAGTGCGCCGCACGAGACAGGAAAGAGACCGGCTGCGAGATGAAGAAATAATTGAGGCGCAACTTTGGCTGGCGTCGGTCGAGAGAGAAGTCCAAAAACTTTCGCCGCTACCGCCGCAGCCTGACCACCTGTACACTGCGCCGCCGAGCGGCCCCGTGCGTTTGGTTCACCGCGGGCTTCCCTTGGACCTAATAGAAGACCTACTCCCGAAATCGTCGGCTTATCGCCAGGCTTCCGCGGTGCTCTTCGCACAGCAGGCAGATGTGACCGGCCGCCCACTAACGCCTCTGCACGGGGGCCACGTCGGACTGCTCTGCACGGCCGGAATGCTCAACGGGATCTTCGGGGACGGTGAGATGCGGCACATCGCGCACTGGCAGTCGATCAAATTGGTGGACAGGTCAGAAGAAGAGGAAGACGGGAAAACGATCATTCGAGAGAAAGAGCGATTCTCGAACGAGCTGACGTTGGTCTTTTGCGCAGGAGAGATCACCAGCCTCAAGTAATTCGTCCGCCGAGACAGGAGGCAAATCATGGGTGAGCGCTGTTACTCAACACTCGTCTGTGCCGAGCGAGATAAAGACGTGTTCGAGAAAATGGGCTACGGCCTGGAAGAATCGAAGGCGCTGTCAGCGGATGGAAAAGAAATCCCAGGCGCCGTCGTAATGGTGGATGAGCAGGCAAACTATGGACATTATGACGAGCTAACCGCGTTGACAGGCATTCCTTTTCTGGTTTGCGGCAGCTCGTGTCGGGGTGTTTACGGAGATCACCTTATTGTCTCAGATGGCAAACAGTGGCATCACTCCGAAGCTCTTCATGAAAGCAACTATCCCGCTGTCCGTGTCGAGTGTGGCGGTGTGATCCGGGACTCAGAGTTGGATGGCGCACGGAAATACTGGACCGTCTATTCAATGGCTGTGGCTGCGATCAAGAGAGCCGTGGTGCACAAGGCTTCTCCCACGTTGCGCGAGACCAGTTCCCCCAACCAGAATTCCCCCCGCACTTCCACGAAGTGAAATCGCCCCCATTCACTGAGAGTCGTGTCCAGCCCCCGATTAGAAATGTGAATTCGAATATCTATTGGTTGGAGGAAGCGGAAATGCAGAACGCACACGAGCGTTTTGGAACGCTGGAATTCATCAAGCGCACGAAAGACACTACTACTCGCGTCCGGGTTCACACTGACCGCGTCGTCCTGGAAACCGCAAAAGATGAACGAAGTCAGGCTGCCGCCCACTTGGTGTCGATGATCGGTGATGATGCCGAAATCGGTGCCCTGTGGGCAGCAGTGACCGAGAGTGCGGTGTTCCATATTCAACTCCCCGGTGGTATGCCCATAGCGGCCTCTCTTGGTCTCGAGGCCCAATGCTTTCGCGGGAGCGTCGCGGTTTCAGGTAGGAAACGTCCAGCCCGGCACTTGGTGGCAGTGTCTGCCGAGTTAGCCAAGACGAAACCTGGTACCGACCGTGAAGGCCCCCGAACTATTCTGTGCGCCGACGATCCCGTGTTCGTGCTTTATCGCGTTGCCTCGCGGTATGGCCTTCCCGTGGTGGCGCAGTGGGCTCCATGGTTTATGCGCGAGCTTAGTCAACGAAAAGCGATTTCCCCGTTGCTCGGGCTTGGATGTTCACCCGTTCTGGTCAAAGGAAACAAGCAGACGTTTCTCCAATGGATTGGCAGAGCCCTGAAAGGCCGTCTCATCAGAATACCGGAAGAGAACGGATCAATTTCTTGGCAGTTGCCTAACACTTTCTTGGAAATCGAGTCTGCAGCCGACTTCAAATGAGCGACTTCAAGACGCGGGAATGATTTCCATGCAGCAGAAAATCCTGGATACCGGTCGCCACGAGCGCGTTTCCCATTACTCATTACGGAGTCTGCTCCTCGTTGTTGCACCCTTCCCGTCCCGATCCTGGATGAAGCGGTAAGTCCTCAACTTGAGTAACTCGAGAAGGATTACGGATCAGGGTTTCATTGCCTCTCGTTTTCCGGCACCGAACCAAGCTGACAGGGATTGGCAGCATTTTGCGGCTCGCTGCCTTCTGAGATTTTGTTGTTGCGTATACACAATGTTTTGGTTTATAAAGGCATCATGTCGCTTCATAATCGCATCGCAGTGCTTCGGGTCGAAAGAAAATTATCTCGCGCGACTCTGGCTTCGTCGGTTGGCGTGAATCCGCAGACGATCGGGTTTCTAGAGCGAGGGGACTACACGCCGTCGCTGGAGTTAGCCTTCAAGATCGCCGAACACTTTGCATTGCCGGTGGAGGCTGTCTTCTCGCCTCGACCGTTTCGAACTTTGAGCGAGCAGGTGTACGAAGCGCACAAGAGAGAGGCCTAAGATGGCGGCAAACGAAAAGCGGAGCTGGTTCTGGAAGAAGATCGGGTTTTGGTTTGTTCCGGTGAAGGCGGGGACCCTGGGACCAGAGGAGTGGACGAAGGTCCGCAAGATGTCGCGGACCGGAAAGAAGCGGCGGACGCGGCGGCTGATGGCGTTGTTGTGGGTGCCAGTGCTGGCGTTTGAGATCGCGGTGAGCCTGTGGGTGGTGCATCTCGATCCCTGGGCTGGGCTGATGAGCGTTGCCCTGCTGACGGTCTTGATGGCGCTGGCGGTCCGGGCGCTCCGGATCGGGTTCGCACAGGTGTCGCTGGAGGACCGGGCGGTGATCGAGTATGGCGCGGAGTTCGAAGCTCTAAAGGAGAAGCAGCGTGGGGATCTCTTTGAGCGGGCGGTCCGGGATGGACTCTTTGGCCGTGTGAAGGTGGACGAGCATGAGGCCGAGATGTGCCTGAGAGCGCAGGGAGCCGCGTACCGATTGCTGGGCCCCGCGCTGTCCTTGTTTTTAATGGGGTATTGGGCGGTCTGCCTGTTTGGGCCGTTTGGGGTCACACGGACTGCCCTCGCTATGACCGCGGTGGTGGTGACTTGGCTGGTCGCGCTGGTGTTGGCGGCGCCGACCATGATCCGGATGTGGACACAGCCTGATGAGCTGGAGGAGACCGCAGCGGTTGCGGAATGAAGGCTCGTCATATTCGGAGGAAGACACACTTCCGATACAACTGGTGCACTGAGAAAAGTCTTTCCTGGACGGTATAGGCAGACGCGCTCACTCCGGTCAACACTGGGGGTCGGTGGTAGGGCGTAATCGCAGTGGTGCCAGGAGACTCACACGTCATGATCCTCGGATTCGTACTGCGAAGTCGGCTTGTGGGCAGTGATCTCCGCGCTTGGCACCGATACTGGACTGACCACGGGGCAACTCTCCAGGAAACAGCCGGCTGGCCCGACTAAGTGGCACTTGGCCTGGAACCAAAGCGTTTTGGCAGTCGTTCCCGCTTGAACTTGTTCGTCTCCCTCTACTCAAGACTGCAACTCCTTGCTTCGACCAAACAAATCGTGAGGAAGGTCTATGCAACTACCGAAAGACATCAACGAGTACTTGCGCGCGTGGGCCCCCGAGCTTGGTGCGCGGATTCTTCAGACTTATCCGCCGCTGCACGGCTTTGACGACGCAGCTTCGCCGCTCACCAGTCAACTCCTCCGCAAGCCATTTCCTGCACAAACGCTCGCCATGATGGGCGTGGTAAAGCGCTGGAACGAGGCCCGGGGCGCGGCGGTAATCGCGGAGTGTGGGACTGGAAAGACACTGATCTCCCTAGGCGCTGTCCACGCACATAGTGACGGCAAGCCATTTACGGCCCTGGCCATGGTTCCGCCCCAATTGGTTGAGAAGTGGGCGCGAGAAGCATTTCTAACTTTGCCTCGTGTGCGCGTTTTCTTCATCGACGGGCTCCGAACTCCGACGAGTTCCGTTGGGCGTGCAGGCGTCAACGAAGTCAGGTTGCGCAATGGTCGAATCATTCGGGAAGGGGTGCGCACTACACTCACGGAGTTGCGGCAGCGGAGAACGGCACGCACTGCACGCCAGCGGTGGGATTCCATCTGCGGATTTCCGGCTCTGTTCATTGTGGGGCGTGATCGCGGAAAGCTCAGCTACTTCTGGCGCCACGCGTACGGACGGGCCCACTGCGGTCGATACCAAGGGTCTGTCGTGAACGCCGACACAGGCTGTCCGATCTACCTTGAAGAGGATGGAGAGCGGCTCCTGTCCGTAGACTTCAAGAAGGCGAAGCTCTGTGAGATCCTCGGCGGGCAGAATGGCGACGAATCCAGGAAATCGCGGCGGGCATTGTACAGCGCGTTGTGGCAGGCGGATGGGAAGAAAATCCGGCGCTTCGCTCCTGTGGATTTCATCGGCCGCTACATGCCGGATTTCTTTGACTACGCCATTGCAGATGAAGTGCACGAGTTGAAAGGAGATACCGCTCAGGGAAATGCGCTCGGCACGCTTGCAGGATGCGCGCAACGCACTGTCGTCCTGACCGGGACGCTGCTCGGAGGCTACGCCGATGAGGTCTTCAACATCCTCTTCCGCATGCTTCCGGCCAGGATGGTGCAAGAGGGGTTTGAGTATGGGGCAGCTGGCGTGAGAAGGTTCACGGAAACCTACGGGCTGCTCGAAAAGATCACTGTAATCGAGCCAGCGGACAACGCTTGCTCGGAAGCGCGCGCAACGAAACGGGTTCGCCGCCGACCAGGAGCCTCGCCCCTCCTCTTTGGTCGCTTCCTAATGAGCCTTGGAGCGTTCATTTCGCTCGAAGATATTTCCGAGGCGCTGCCCCCCTATCGGGAGGAGGTCGTTAGCGTCGAGATGGACCCGTCCTTGAAGGAAGCCTACAAAAAGCTTGAGGAGAACGTGAAAAAGGCCCTGAAGGAACATCGAGGAAATCAGTCCGTAATGAGCGTCGCGTTGAATGCCCTCCTGCTCTATCCGGACCGGCCGTTTCACTTGGGGACTTTGTATGGGTGGGACTTTAACCCTGAAACACAGCGGCGAGAAAAGTTCCTCATATCGGCTACGCCAGATTTGAGCGAGGACCAAGTCTATGCGAAGGAACGCCGCCTGGTGGAGGAAGTGAAAGCAGAGTTGGTGTGTGGCCGCCGCTGCCAGATCTATGCCGTATATACGCAAAAGAGAGATGTGACTCGACGACTGGAACAGATCCTTTTGAACGAGGGAATCCGCGTCGCTGTGCTGACCACCGATGTACCTCCAGAGACGCGCGAGGGCTGGTATGAGCGCCAACTACGCGCTGGGGTGCAGGCTGTGATCTGCCACCCAAAATTAGTGCAGACTGGCCTCGACCTAATCGAGTTTCCCACGATTTTGTTTTACGAGACGGGATATTCGATCTACGTGCTTCGGCAGGCGAGCCGGAGGAGCTGGAGAATCGGGCAGCGTCTCCCGGTAAAGGTGAAATACCTGCACTACGCCGACACGATGCAGGAGAGCTGCTTACGGCTGATGGGGAGGAAGCTGCTGGTCTCCCTGGCCATGGAGGGGAAGTTTTCTTCGGAGGGGTTGCAAGCCATCAACGATGAAGATGACATTCTGATGGCCATGGCGCGCGAGCTTGTTACCAAGAAAGGAATCGGAGAGCGGGCGGACGCTGTCTGGGCCGCGTTGCAGAAGAAACAGGAAGAGGTGTTCGCGGTAAGACCGGCAGACATGGAAAGTGCTTCCACGCAACCTGAGCAAGAACTCAAACCCATCCCGGAGACGACCAGGATGCCAACCAGCCAGTTGATACCAGTCATTGCTCCTCGTCGCGAGAACTCTCGACGTGAAAGGGTTCCCGAAAGCCAACTCAAACTATTCTGACCTTGACTTGCCGCAGTTCCACAAGTCAGGCGATACTGACCCAAGAACAGCAGGCCGTTCTCTGAGGACCAATACGTCTCAACAGAGGTATCATTCGACCCGACCATGGTGGCGGTTCGATATGATATGGAGGAAAAGCGCATTACCGCTTGCCGGTGTCTGCGCGCGAAACCGCGGGGAGAGGGTATGGCCAATACTCAACGAGATTGGAAGACTCGAGTTGTTCGGGGCGGGTTTCCTGATCGCACCTTTGACATCGAGTTTTGGCAGGGACAAGGTGACGAGTCAATCTTCCGTGCAGCTTGGGAAATGGTGTTAGCGGCCGAGGAGTTCAAGCATGGCAGAAAGCCCCGATTTCAAAGAACTGTTACGCGCGTTCAACGGGAAAAGAGCTGAATATCTGATCGTTGGCGGCTACGCTGTCATGAAGTATACCGAGCCGCGATTTACAAAAGATCTCGATGTGTGGATTCGGAACTCGCCGGAAAATGCTGCGAAGGTCTATGAGGCCCTCGCCGAATTTGGAGCACCGTTACAGAAAGACGGATTGGGTCCCGAGGACTTCGCAAGCGACGACATGACGTATCAGATTGGCGTCGCCCCTGTGCGAATCGATATTTTGACGCGAATAAGTGGTATTCAATTTGTCGAAGCTTGGCAAAAGCGGGTGGCAAGTTCATTTTTCGGCATTCCTGTGCATTTCATTTCGCTTAGCGACCTGATCGTCAACAAAAAGGCCGCAGGACGTACTAGTGACTTGGAACAGTTGGAGCTTTTTCTGAACAAGGTCGAGAACAAGAACCGAAACTAACAGCGTGAAGGGCCTGCCCATTGTAGTTCCGTCTGGGTCGGCCCCGTCCCCCTGCAAGCCTGTCTTTGTCTCCCGCCGTCTTTTCTTCCTTCAATCTACGTCCGAAATCCTAACGAGGAGGTCCAATGGGCATTCTTGGATTAACCCATGATGAAAACGGCATGGCCCTCGAGAAACTCCCGGTAACGATTAAGGTTGCCATCGGGGAGGGCCCGGCGCCCGATGATGAGAACGGTAGTCCACGGGCGCTCTTTCATTTCGTTTTTAAACGGAGGACTGTGCGGGAAGAAACGGTGTATTGGGAGGCCGCGCCTGATATAGCCGAAGTTTACGGAGACAAGCCGACGGAATTGGAAGTAATTTTCCTGCATGATGACCCCCGAGAAGTTTGTCCTTCGGAATACGCTCTCTGGACGAGGAAAGGCCGTCTGTGCCATGGAGAGCTGTTGCGGATTTCGAACGGCGATGCGCAGCGCTACGAAATGCAGGCAATGCGAAGGACAAGAGAGCACCCCGAGGGGGAATCATGGCCGGGCAATCACAAATATGTGGATGGACCGATGAAAGGGCAACCTATCGAAGGTTGTGGCGAAGGCTGCCCCGAACTGGGGAGTGGCAAATGTGGCCCTTCGGCCGATCTCTATTTCATCCTGGAAAAATTCCCTAGCTTAGGTGCCATCTGCCGACTGCACACCGGGAGCAAGACGTCAGTCCCCAATTTGTCGAATGCGGTGGCTCAACTGCACGAGTGGAACGAGGGCCGATTGAAGTGGGTGAAAGCCGTCCTAAAGGTCACTCCGATGCTTCGTTGGCATCCAGGACAATTCGGAGAGTGGGAAAGTTCCGTTGTCCCCATCCTGAGCCTTGAGATCGGACGCACAACGCTTAAGAGTCTCGGCACTGATACGGCCCAGCCAGCGAGGCTCCTTATTGAAACGCGGCAACCTTGTATTGGTGAACAGCGAAGGCCGTTTGTGGTGCGGGAGAGCGAAGCAGAACGTGCCCCAGAAATCGCGGACGAGTTCTACCCTCAGAACAAGAACCTGTTGGAAGAGCAGACCGGTGCGATCATTCAATCTCCAGGGAATGCAGAACTGTGCGCCAGGATCTGCGAGCTGGCGCGGCTGCTTGGCTACAATGCGGCCAAGACAAGGATGCTGGTGGGGCAATGGCGGCTAGATCTTGTCGGGCTAGAGAGGAAGCTGCAAAACGAACTCGATGAGGGACCGCAAATTCCTGCTCTAGGGATCCGTGGCAAGCGCTCAGGACGCCTGAATAAATGAACAATCCACATCTCAAGGTCAGCATGCTGCTTAAACTTCCAACAACTCCGTCTTGGGATAACTTCGGTGTAGCCGAGCACTCGTGCAGCGCCAGAGTAAGTCGACGTCCATCGCCACTCGGCTGTACAAACGCTGCGTCATCTCATGCCTCTCTGAGAGCCATGAGCTACTCGTAGCGCAGAGCAGTTGTCGGAGCCACATGAGAAGCCCGCCGCGCGGGCAAGTAACCAGCCAGCGTGCCGACCGCGGCGAGAATCAGAACACCCAGCGCGAGCGACAATGGATCCCTCGCTTGCAATCCAAAAAGCTGGCTGGAAATCAATTTTGCCGCGCCGAAAGATGCTGGGATGCCGATGGCCAGCCCGATCGCCAGCATCGTCATCGTTTCACCCAGCACCATGCGCAACACATCGCCGCTCTGCGCGCCCAGCACCATGCGCACGCCAATTTCATTGGTGCGTCGCGCCACACCCTGTGACACGACGCCGTACAAGCCCACGCAGGCCAGCAATAATGCCAGCCCCCCGAAGAAGCCCACCAACTGCGAAGTCAGCCGCTGTTCGTCAAAGTTCCCAGCAACCTGCTCGGACAAAGTCTGCACGCCCGTGATGGGCACATTGGAATCCACCTCCGCTGCCGCCTGCCGCAACTCCCCGCTTGCCGCGCTTGGGTCGCCGGCAGTTCTCAGCACGACTTCCGCAGAGAGGTTCTTGTCCTGGAGCAGCGCCGCAAAAATCATAGGGTCAATCGCCTCAGACTCCCCCGGTGCGTCGAAACGCGCGTCACTCAACACGCCGATAATTTCGTAATCCGCCCCGGTCTTCGAGCCCTCAAAGCCAAGCCTTCGGCCGATGGCATTCCCATCGCCCAGGAAACGGCGGACAAACGTTTCATTCACCATCACGACCAGCGGAGCGCCCGGTCCGTCCCGCATTCCGATTTCCCTGCCTTGCAGCAACGTCATGCCCAATGCTTCAGGATAGTCGGGGCCGACGTCGACGGTTTCCGTCTGCATGTTCTCGTTCGGTTTTGGCACGTATCCTTGAATGGTCGGGTTTTGATGCCACCTCGTCCCGCTAAAAGGTGTGTAGTCCGAAAGAGTGACGCTGCGAACGCCAGCCAGCCCGTTAAGCCGATCGTAAAGTTTCTCGTAGTAACCCACCACGGTTTCTGGCTTGTATCCAGCCAATTGCGGATTAACGCTGGCCAGCAGAACATGATCCTGTTCGAATCCTAGCGGCAGACGCTCCAGATTTATCAAGCTGCGCGCTAGCAAGCTCGCGCCCACGACTAGTACAAGCGACATCGCGATTTGTGTGACCACGAGGATTTGCGACGTGCCGATTTTTCTCGATGAAACTCCCACCACGCTGCGGCTCCCGGATTTGATCGCCGTTACCAGATCCACTCGGCGAGCGAACAGCGCCGGTGCCAGCCCAAACAGAACTCCTGCGATCAGCGTTACTCCGATCGTGAAAAACAGAACGGGTGCGTTGAGCTGCGGTTTGATGGGAGAATTCTTGTTGATGACCAGCGTCAGGAATCTTACAGCCCACTGCGACAGCAGCACTCCGCAGCTGGCGCCGATTGCGGCCAACAAGATACTTTCCGTGAATAACTGGCGGATTAGCCGCTTGCGCGTTGCCCCCAGCGCCATGCGCACCGAAATTTCGGCGCCTCGCGCTGCCGCGCGCGCCAGCAGCAAGTTGCCTACGTTGGCGCACGCGATCAGCAGTACCAGGCCCACCACGCACAGCAAGACGTGTAACGGCTGCGAATACAGTTGCCGCAATCGAGAAATGCCACCTGCACCGAGTACCAACTCCACCGAGCTGCTTCCTATCTGCCTCCGGCGGTCCTCGCTTAGCTTCGAGCCCTCCTTATTCGTCAGGAATTGCCGCAACGCAATGGTGGAGGCCGCCTGCGCTTGCTCGCGCGTCGCACCGGGTTTCAGCCGGCCGATCAACGTCAGGAAATAGGTGTCGTTTTGCGTCAGCAACGAAGCCTGCAACTCGATTTGCGGCTGGAAATTCAGCGGGACCCAATAATCTACGGGACGGCGCACGCGCTCACCAAAGAAATCCGCTGGAGCCACGCCCACGATTGTGATCGGCAAGCCGTTGACAACGGCGACCTTCCCTACCGCATCGCGGCTTGCGCCCAGACTCTGTTTCCAATAGCCGTAGCTGACCACCGCCACCGGAGTGGCACTCGGCACATCGTCGCTCGGCTCTAGCGTGCGCCCCAGCATCGCTGAAACTCCCATGGTCTCGAAATAATTTCCGGACACGAGGTGAGCCGATTGAAGCTGCGCCTGCGCGTCGGAGTCCGCGAGGTGCACTGACATAGTATCTTCTCCGCTGCGCACTGCCGCCAGCGATTCAAACGGCAGCGACTGCTTCTTCAGGTACTCGTAGGATTCGTAGGAATAGAGCTTCCATTGCCCGGTGGGCGGGAGATCGTCGCTCGATGTGCCCTCACCCGTGATGTGCGTGAAGAAAACTAGCCGCGCGGGCTCGTGCACAGGCAGAGATTGCAGTAGCACCGAATCAAACAAACTGAAGATCGCTGTGTTCGCTCCAATCCCCAGCGCCAGAGTAAGGATGGCGATCGCCGCAAAGCCTGGCGACTTCGCCAGCATGCGCACACCGTAGCGAATGTCTTCGACGAGGCCGCCGAAGAAC
>Ga0335074_10011485_pt1 | contig 12384 bp, 10 predicted proteins | sample Lox_Sample_23_FD_206715 | JGI IMG/M metagenome (GOLD analysis project Ga0335074, IMG submission 206715) | Soil microbial communities from Loxahatchee National Wildlife Refuge, Florida, United States - Lox_Sample_2.3 | ecosystem: Environmental > Terrestrial > Soil > Wetlands | place: USA...
CAGAGCCGATCTGGTTTCGACCGTTGCGCACGAGCTCAGGTCGCCGCTGACCAGCGTGAAGGGTTTCACAGCTACCCTGCTTGATAAGTGGCCGAGGTTCACTGACGATCAGAAGCGGATCATGCTGGAGACCGTCAACTCTGACGCCGACCGGGTGACGCGGCTGATCACCGAGTTGCTCGACGTGTCGCGGCTCGAAGCGGGCAGGATCGTGCTGCACAGGGAGCTAGTGGACATCGGCATGCGGGCGCGCAACCTGGTGGCGGGCCGCGTCGCCGCTGGCGAGCACGAGTCCAGGTTTGCCATCAAGGTCGCGAGCGGACTGCCTGAGACCTGGCTGGACGGCGACAAGATCGATCAGATCCTGGCGAACCTTATTGAGAACGCGGTCAGGCACGGTGCTGGTACGGTTACTACCGTGATCGAGTCTGCGCTGGTCTGCGGCGGGCCCGGCGTCGTGGTTTCGGTACGCGACGAGGGTCCGGGGATCGCGCCTGAGTTCGCCCCGTCTGTCTTCAGGCAGTTCTGGCGTGGCAAGCGCCGTGGCGGTGCCGGGCTCGGACTGTTCATCGTCAAAGGCCTGGTTGAGGCACATGGCGGGTCGATCAGCGTGGCGGATGCGCCGGGCGGCGGGGCTGAGTTCCGATTTACCATGCCCGCCGGCGGTCCGGATCACGACTGATCCAGATCTTGACTTACGGCGGGCGGGACTCCCCGGCTCGCGGCTTGCACGGGGCGGGCGGCTCAGACACTGCGCCGTGCTAATTGGCTGCCACGCTGTTAAATCTTTTGACTTTGAAACAGGATCGGAACGGGAGATGTCAGCACCGAACAAGTCTTATGACCCGGTGCGCGTTGCCGCGCTAGGGCCGGAGGAAGTCCAGCGGATGCTGGACGAAGGGCTCGCCGCGATCGGCGCGGCGAGCAGCTTCGAAGAACTGAAGGAAGCCAGGCTGGCGCACCTGGGCAGCCGGGCGCCGCTCATTTTGGCCAGCTCGGAGATCGGGGCGCTGCCGCCTGAAGCTAAGGCTGAGGCGGGCCGGCGGGTCGGTGAGGCCAAGCGGCAGCTCAACGAGGCCAACGCGGCCAGGCAACGTGAGCTTGAGGCCGAGCGTGACCGCCGGGTGCTTATAGACGAGGTCGCCGACGTGACGCTCCCATGGGACAGGTACCCGGTGGGGGCGCGGCATCCGGTCATGACGCTGGCCGATCGTCTCGCTGACGTGTTCATCGGCATGGGCTACGAGATCGCAGAAGGGCCGGAGATCGAGGCCGAGTGGTACAACTTCGACGCGCTGAACTTCCCGCCTGACCATCCGGCGCGGGAGATGCAGGATACGTTCTTCGTGGCTGGCCCGGACGGCACGGCCCATTCGGGCATGGTCCTGCGCACCCATACGTCGCCGGTTCAGATCCGGGCGTTGCTCAGCCGGCCGTTGCCTGTCTACGTTGTCAGCCCAGGCAAGTGCTTCAGGTCTGACGCGCTAGATGCCACGCACAGCCCGGTGTTCCATCAGATCGAGTGCCTCGCTGTTGACGAAGGACTGACGATGGCCGACCTTCGGGGTGCTATAACCGCGTTCGTTGACGCGCTGTTCGGCCCTGGACTGCGGACCCGGCTGCGGCCAGACTACTTCCCGTTCACCGAACCCTCGGCCGACGTGTCGATGGAGTGCCACGTCTGCCGTGGTGAGTCTACGCGGGGCGGCGCACCTTGCCGTGTATGCAAATCACAGGGGTGGATCGAGATCGCCGGGTGCGGCATGGTCAACCCTCGGGTGCTGACCGCGTGCGGCATCGACGCGGACCGGTACAGCGGGTTCGCGTTCGGCCTGGGCATCGAGCGGCCGCTGATGATCCGCAACGGCCTTGCCGACATCAGAGACACGATCGAAGGCGACGTGCGGTTTTCCCGTGCGTTCGCCGGGTCTGCCGACGGAGGGGAGGGCTAGATGCTGATTCCGCTTTCCTGGCTGCTTGAGTACGCGCACTTGCCTCAGCCGGTCGATCCGGCCGAGGTCGGGCGGCGGCTTACCGCGATCGGGCTGGAGATCGAGGCGATCGAGCACGTCGGGGCTGACATCTCGGGCTTGGTCGTGGCTCGGGTGCTTGAGATCGATGAGCTATCCGGGCACAAGAAGCCAATCAGGTACTGCCGGGTACTGACCGGCGAGCGGCCAGACGAGCAGCGGTGGGTAATCTGCGGTGCGACGAATTTCGCCGTCGGTGACCTGGTGGCACTGGCGCTGCCTGGTGCCAGGCTGCCCGGCGGGATCGAGATCGGGGCACGCAGGGCGTACGGGAAGCTGTCGGACGGGATGATCTGCTCGGCGGCTGAGATGGCGCTCGGTGATGATCACTCCGGGATTCTCGTGCTGCCCGACGACTCGCCGCTCGGCGCCGACTTTTGTGAGTTCGCCGGGCTGCGCGACGTCGTGTACGAAGTGAACGTGACGCCGGACAAGGGTCACGCGCTTTCGGTGCGCGGAATGGCGCGGGAACTGGCCACCGCGTTCTCTGTTCCGTTCACCGATCCGGCGGGGGTGCTGCCTTCCTCGGACGTCCCTAACCCTGAGGTGTATCAGGCCTCGATCGGTGATCCCTCGGCGTGCGACCGGTTCGCGCTTCGCGAGGTGCGGGGCATCGATCCGTCTTCTGCGACGCCGTTGCCCATGCGGGTGCGGCTGGCCAGATGCGGAATGCGGAGCGTCTCGCTGGCCGTCGACGTCACGAATTACCTGATGCTTGAGCTCGGGCAGCCACTGCATGCGTTCGACCGTGCCCGGCTTGAGGGGCCGATCGTGGTGCGGCGGGCGCGCGAGGGCGAGACGCTTGAGACGCTCGATCATGTCCAGCGCCAGCTTGATCCCGACGACATCCTGATCACCGACTCGTCTGGGCCGATCTCCATGGCCGGGACGATGGGCGGGCTGGCGACCGAAGTTTCCTCGTCATCGACTGACCTTGTGATCGAGGCGGCGCACTTCAACGCGGCGGGCACGGCGCGCATGAGCAGGCGGCACCGGCTGTTCAGCGAGGCTTCCGCCCGGTTCGAGCGCGGTGTTGATTTCGAGTTGCCGTTGCGGGCGTCGGCGCGGGCCGTGGCCATGCTTGGCCTGCTCGGGGGCGGGACCGTCCTGCCCGGGTACTCGCTGGCGGCAGAGCCGATCGAGCCAGTGGAGATCGTCATTGACCCGGCCCTGCCTGACCACGTGGCCGGAGTCAGGTATGGCGCGGAGACCGTGGTCAGGCGGCTGCGGGAGGTGGGCTGCGAGGTTGACCTCGTCGGTACCGGCGGCGTCGTGCTGCCTGAGAAGGTCGAGCAGCTAATAGTGCGGCCGCCGTCGTGGCGGCCCGACCTCACCGATCCCAACGACCTCGCTGAGGAGGTCATCAGGATCGAAGGGTACGACAAGGTCGGGATCGCGATGCCTCGGGCAGTAGCCGGTCACGGCCGGACGGCCGGGCAGAGGTTGCGGATCTCCGTCGCCGAGGCGCTGGCCGGTTCGGGGTTCGTGGAAGTTATCAGCGGTCCGTTCGGGTCTGAGGCTGACTTCGACCGGCTGTTGCTGCCCGCTGGTGACGGCCGGCGGCGTGCAGTGCGGCTGGCCAACCCGATCAGGGAGGAAGAGCCGCTGATGCGGACTTCCCTGCTGCCCGGATTGTTCAGGGTCGCCGCGCGCAATGCCGGCCGGGGGTTCCCTGACCTTGCGTTGTTCGAGGTGGGGCACGCTTTCCTGCTCGGGCCTTCCGGCGCGGCCGCCGTGGCGCCGGTGCTGCCGGTTGATCATGCTCCTAGCGAGGCGGATGTCGAGCGGCTCAATGCGGCGCTGCCCGTACAGCCACGGCTGGCTTCAGCCGTGCTGACCGGCAAGTTCGAGGCGTCGGGATGGTGGGGCGAGGGACGGGAGGCAAGCCTCTACGACGCTATCTCTGCGGCCAGGCGCGTGCTCGACGTCAGCCGCCTTGATTACGAGGTACGGGCGGCTCAGGCCGAGCCGTGGCATCCTGGGCGGTGCGCGGAGTTCGTAGTGTCCGCAGGTAGCGATCGGCTTGTCGTCGGTCACGCGGGTGAACTGCATCCGCGGGTGGTTACGGCGTTCCGGCTTGCGCCGCGTGCTTGCGCGATGGAGCTTGACTTGTCGGCGATCGAACGGATCGCCGTTAGGTTGCCGCCGGTGGAGGCGCCGGTGCTTTCCGGGTATCCGATGGCTACGCAGGACGTGGCGCTTGTGGTGGCCGATGGAGTGCCGGCGGCTGCGGTTGAGGCTGCTCTGAAGGCCGGCGCGCTTGGGGCCGGCTCGTCGCTGTTTGAGGGTGTGCGGTTGTTCGATGTGTACACCGGGGAGCAGGTGGGGGCCGGGAACAAGTCGCTGGCGTATACGTTGCGGTTCAGGGCGGTGGACCGGACGCTGACCGACCAGGAGGTCGCCGTAGTCAGGGATGCTGCCGTGGCCGAGGCCGGGCTGAGGACCGGGGCGGCGTTGCGAGGGGCTTGAGTTCTTGGCTTTTGGGGCTGCCCTCAGGTGGTCGACGGGAGGATGGCGAGAATCTCGTTACCGTCTTCCGTGCACTTCGAGGCCTTGCCGGTGTTAAGGACAACCGGGGTGGCGTAGCCCTGGCAGGTCCAGCCGTTCACCTTCACTGGGCCGCCGCCGCCGTTGCCTGGCTCTTTGCCGGACCTGATCGCCTTCGCGTACTGGTTTTCTATGGCCAGCGCGGTGGCGCACCGGACGTTGCCTTTCGCTACTTCGATGTGGACGGGCACGTTCGCTGCGGTTTTCGCGGATCCGCAGGTGGTGACCTTCGGCGCCGAACCGGTCGAATTCGACGCTGAACCGCAGCCCGCCGCCAGAACGACTGTTCCCGCGATCAGCGCCGCGAACGACAGACGGGCGGTGCGATGCATGCCGTTCTCCTCGAGTGATTTCCTCATGACTGGCTGCGCCCCAACATCATCCTCCGGCTGCCCCCGGTCACGTAGCCGAACCCGCCGGTTCGAGGTCTAATCCTTCGACCTCGGCTGGACTGTCATGGTCCGCGACGTTTCCTGATGCTCCGCAGGCTAGCTCGCTCCCTGACTCGCGCGGTTGCATATTCACTCGATCTCATGAATAATAATTCGTGAGACGGGAGCGAGCGGCGGCGGGGCGATCGGAGGCTAGGCGTGCGATGCGGGTAGCGGTGGCTGGGGCCAGCGGGTATGCGGGCGGTGAGTTGCTCCGGCTGCTCGCGGGACATCCTGAGTTCGAGATCGCCGTGCTCACTGCGGATAGCAGTGCCGGGCGGACCGTCGGAGCCGTCCATCAGAACCTCGCCGGGCAGGAGAAGCTCGCCCGCCTGGTCTTCGAATCGCATCACGCGCTTAAGCAGGCCGACTGCGATCTGGTCTTCCTGGCGATGCCAAGCGGTCAGTCGGCGGCGCTGGCGGCGAGCCTCCCCGAGGAGGCGAAGGTGGTCGACTTGGGCCCGGATTTCCGCCTCAGTGACGATGAGGCCTGGACCAGGCACTACGACGGAGAGTACGCCGGACGGTGGGTCACGGGGCTGCCCGAGCTTGACGGGCAGCGTGAGCAGGTCAAACTGGCAAAGAACGTCGCCGCGCCAGGCTGTTACTCCACTGCGGCGATCCTCGCCTACGCGCCGCTGGCGAAGGCCGGCCTGATCGAGACCGACGACCTGGTGGTCGTCGCGGCTTCCGGCACGTCAGGCGCCGGCAAGAGCCTGCGGACTGACCTTCTCGCCAGCGAGGTCATGGGCTCGGCCGCCGCTTACCAGGTCGCCGGCGCACACCGGCATACCCCGGAGATCGAGCAGGCACTAAGTGAGCTCGTTGGCAGCCGTGCTGAGGCGGTCAGGGTCTCGTTCACTCCAGTTCTCGTCCCGATGCCGCGCGGCATCCTCGCGACCTGCACGGCACGGCTTGCCTCAAGCAGAACCGACACTCCAGCGCTCATCAGGGCACTCAGGCACTACTACGACGATGAACCGTTCGTCACCGTGCTGCACGACGGCGTGTGGCCGGCGACCGGTGCGGTGGCCGGCTCTAACTGCGTCCAGATCCAGGCCGCCGTCGATCACCGGGCCGGACGGGCCGTGATCGTCGCCGCCCTCGACAACCTCGGCAAGGGCGCGGCCGGACAGGCCGTGCAGAACGCCAACCTGATGCTCGGCCTGCCTGAGGCAGCGGGCCTGACCTCGATCGGAGTAGCGCCATGAGCGTGACCACGCCGAAAGGGTTCCGTGCGGCTGGCGTTGCCGCCGGAATCAAGAACTCTGGCAAGCCGGACGTCGCCGTCGTGATCAACGAGGGTCCGTCGAAGGCCGCCGCAGCCGTCTTCACCTCGAACCGGGTCAAGGCCGCCCCGGTGCGCTGGAGCGAACTGGCGGTCGCTGACGGCCAGATCAGCGCGGTCGTGCTTAACTCGGGCGGCGCCAACGCCTGCACCGGACCTGAGGGATACGCGGACACCGAGCAGACGGCCGTGCACCTCGCCGGGCTCCTGGAGGTCAGCCCAGGTGACATCGCGGTTTGCTCGACCGGTCTCATCGGACAGCGGCTCCCCATGCACCAGCTTCTGGTCGGAGTGGACGCGGCCACGGTCGCGGCTTCGCCCGCGGGCGGAGCGTCGGCCGCGACGGCGATCATGACTACCGACACCGTAGCCAAGACCACGGCGATCTCCGGCACTGGCTACCGGATCGGCGGCATGGCCAAGGGCGCCGCGATGCTGGCTCCGGCCCTGGCCACGATGCTCGTGGTGATCACGACCGACGCGGACGTCGCCGCCAGTGACCTGGACAAGGCCCTGCGCGCCGCTACCCGGTCGACGTTCGACCGCCTCGACTCCGACGGCTGCATGTCCACGAACGACACGGTCATCGTCCTGGCCAGCGGCGCTTCTGGCGTTCAGCCTGACCCTGGCGAGTTCGCCGAGCTTCTGACGGTCACCTGCGATGACCTGGCTCACCAGCTCCTCCTCGACGCGGAGGGTGCCACCAAGGCGATCTCGGTCCAAGTCGTGGGCGCTGACAGCGAGCAGGACGCGCTCACCGTGGGCCGCGCGGTAGCCAGGTCCAACCTGCTCAAGTGCGCGATCACCGGCGAGGACCCGAACTGGGGCCGGGTTCTCGCGGCCGTCGGCACCACCGACGCGGTCTTCGAATCCGATCAGCTCAACGTCGCCATCAACGGCGTCTGGGTTTGTCGGAACGGTGGTCCAGGCGAGGACCGCAGCGGCGTCGACCTCAAGCCCAAAGACGTGACGATCACGGTCGACTTGTCAGCAGGACCGGCCGCCGCCACGATCACGACGACCGACCTGACCGCCGCGTACGTACACGAGAATTCGGCCTACTCGACGTGACTGCTGAGATCTTGATGAATACGGATCTTCCGGCACGCACCGTCCTTGGCGACGGCAGCGCGCTCGCTAAGGCTGCGACCTTGATCGAGGCGCTGCCGTGGCTCGACCGCTTCCACGGCAAGATCGTCGTGATCAAGTACGGCGGCCATGCCATGACCGACGAGGCTTTGCGGCTGGGGTTCGCCCAAGACGTGGTGTTCCTCAGGTACGCCGGGCTGTACCCCGTCGTCGTACATGGCGGCGGGCCGCAGATCAGCTCGCACCTGGACAAGCTCGGCATCGAGTCGGTGTTCAGCGGCGGACTGCGCGTCACTACCGCCGAGACGATGGACGTTGTCAGGATGGTGCTGACCGGGCAGGTGAACCGGGATGTCGTCGGCCTGATCAACCGCCACGGGCCGTTTGCCGTGGGGATGTCGGGCGAGGACGCGAATCTGCTGGCCGCGCGCCGGGTCCAGGGCAAGAACACGGCAGGGGAGGCCGTGGACCTCGGGCACGTCGGCGAGATCGAGACCGTGAATCCAGGCGCGATCAAGGTCCTGATCGACGACGGGCGGATTCCGGTCGTGTCCAGCGTCGCCCGCGGCGTCGCTCAAGATGGCGGCGGACCGGCTGAGGTGCTCAACGTCAACGCGGATACGGCAGCGGCCGCGCTCGCGGTGGCGCTGGGTGCGGCGAAGCTGATCATGCTGACCGACGTGGCCGGCCTGTATGCGGACTGGCCAGCGACCGCCCAGGCCGTTGCGGACGGACGGCCGCAGCAAGTGATCAGCGAGCTGAGCGTGACCGAACTCGCGGCCATGCTGCCGTCGCTGAGCGACGGCATGATCCCGAAGATGACCGCTTGCCTGACGGCCGTGAAGGGCGGGGTGCCGCAGGCGCACGTGCTCGACGGACGGCTGCCGCACGCCGTCTTGCTGGAGATCTTTACCGACTCGGGGATCGGCACCATGGTTGTGCCTGACGGAAAGGCCGGGACAGCATGACCCGTACAGAAGAACTGCAAGAGCGTTACTCCGCCGCGCTGATGCCGAACTACGGCCTGCCGCCGCTGGCGCTTGCCAAGGGCCAGGGCTGCGTCGTCTGGGATGTCGACGGGAACGAGTACCTCGACCTGATCGGCGGCATCGCGGTCAGCGCACTCGGGCACGCGCATCCGGCGCTGGTCGGCGCCGTGGCCGAACAGGCAGCGAAGCTGGCTCACATAAGCAATCTCTTCCTCCACGAGCCCCAGGTCCTGTTGGCGGAAAAGCTTGCCGGTCTTATCGGGCACCAGGGAAAAGCGTTCTTCGCGAATTCCGGGACCGAGGCCAATGAGGCGGCGGTGAAGCTGGTCAGGCGGCACCAGGGTCCCGGCCGGCCCGTATTCGTCGCCGCCGAGCATGGTTTCCACGGACGTTCCATGGGCTCGCTCAGCCTGACCGGCAAGGATTCCATCCGGCTGCCGTTCGCGCCGTTCGGGTTCGACGTCAAGTTCGTGCCGTACGGTGACGCCGCCGCGCTCGCTGCGGCCGTGACTACTGAGTGCGCGGCCGTGTTCCTCGAGCCGGCGCTCGGAGAGGGCGGGGTCGTGCCCGCGCCGGACGGATACCTCGCCGCCGCCCGCGCGGCGTGTGATGCCAGCGGCGCGATGCTGGTGCTCGATGAAATTCAGAGCGGCATCGGGCGGACCGGGGCCTGGTTCGCCTTTCAGGCCGCTGGCGTCGTGCCAGACGTGATCACGCTCGCGAAAGGGCTCGGCGGAGGGCTGCCGATCGGTGCTTGCTTCGGAGTCGGTCAGTACGGTGACGCGTTCAGCAAGGGCGATCATGGCAGCACGTTCGGCGGCAATCCGATCGCGTGTTCTGCCGCGCTGGCCGTGCTCGAGACGATCGAGAAGGAAGAACTCCTGGCCAACGCGAACGAAGTCGGAACGGTCTTCACCGAGGGCATCAGTTCTGTTCATCATGAGCTGATCACCGGGGTGCGGGGGAGCGGGCTGTGGCTCGCGATCACGCTGTCCGCGCCGGCGGCCGGCTCGGTCGAGGCCGCTGCACGGGAGGCCGGGTTCCTGGTCAATGCGGTCCAGCCGGATGCCGTGCGGATCGCGCCGCCGCTGATCGTGACCGCGGCCCAGGCGTCGTCGTTTGTCACGGCGCTACCGGGGATCATGGCGCGGGCGGCCGGGCTGCACGGAGCTTCATGAGCGGGTCGCCAGGGCCGGCCGCGCCCGCCACGAAGGCCGCGAGGCACGCGAAGATCTCAGGGATCCTCGCCGCGCCTGACTTGCCTGTGCACTCACAAGATGAGTTGGCCGGTCTGCTGGCCGCGGTCGGGGTGCGGGTGACTCAGGCGACGTTGTCTCGCGACCTGGATGAACTCGGGGCCGTGCGGCTGCGTGGTCCTGACGGGGCGCTGCGGTACGCGCTGCCGCCTGACCATCCCGATGAGCTGCCCTTGCCGACGGTCTCTTCGCCGCTTGAGGCCGAGGTCGCGGTTGAACTCGCGGCCGTGCTGAGCGGGCTGACGCGCGGCACGCTGGCGGCGCTCGGCAAGGTCGCGGCTGACCTGCTGCTGTCTGCTGAGGCCAGCGGCAACCTGGTGGTGCTTAAGACGCCGCCGGGAGCCGCTCAGCTTATGGCTTCGATGATCGACAGGTCGGCGCTGACCGCGGTGCTCGGAACCGTGGCTGGTGACGACACCGTGATCGTGATCGCTCGGGATCCCTCGGGAGGGGACGACCTGGCCAGGGCAATGCTGCGGCTCGCCGAACGACGGGTCGAGCGCTAGGCCAGGCTGAACACGTCAAGGAGACACGATGACAGAACTAGCCATGCTGGCCGGCGGCCAGGACAATATGACCGGCGTCTCCCTGGTGGAATGCCGCTTTCCTAATTTCGCCGCTAACGTAGCAGACCTGACTGACCAGGGCGTGGAGTTTTTTCTGGCCTCTAATGAGACCTTGCGTCCTTACCTGAACGAGGCACCCTACGGGCATTGCCTGAACTGGCTTGATTTCACCGACACCAGCGTGAAGAGCTGGAGTGCGCGCGAGTTCCTGAACTTGTTCAATGTCATTAACGGCATAGCGTTTGGTGATCGTGGCATTCCCATGCCGCAATGGGTGATGGTAGACCTCATCCTCATGCCATCAGCCGCGATCATCGCGAGCCTGCCACAGGAGTCCTTCGCGGCGATGGTGGAGAACAGTACGTTCTCGTTCGACTCCGACGTTAAGGCGCATCTGCGAGCGGTGCATGAGAACGCCAGGCGGGACGGCTACGCGGGCCCGATCCCTGTCGGAGGATATTGCGCCGCCCCGTCGGCAGCCCCTGGCACCTGGGTCGGCTGGTCACTTTGGTCCCTGATGCCGAACGTGGGTTTGGGGCGAGCGGTCAAGGCGCTCGCCTTGTCCGCTTACCACGCGCGCAAGCTTGACGGTGTCACTCAGTATGACAACAACGCGCTGAAGGTACACACGCAGTTCGGGAGGCTGCGAGTCGTCGTCGCGAGCGTTCCTTTCCACACCTCGCCAGGCTCGTTTGTTTACGAGAGCGATTTCACGGTGCCTGCGTCTGGTGCTCATCCCGAGCCGAGCTTCCTGCTCGACCCCAGCGACTACGAGCGGCAGCTAGGGATGCAGGCGGCGATCGCGGCCGGCGCATCCGCGTTCTACGTCCTGCCGCCAGGTCATATCGTTCACGCAGGCGCAACCCATGTCCCGGTTCTCGAGGAGAGGCTCAGATGAGCAAGCGGAAGATCGTGCTGGCGTTCTCCGGCGGTCTTGACACGTCGTACGCCCTGGTATCTCTCCGCGAACAGGGCAACGACGTGGTCACCGTGAACGTCGACACCGGAGGTCTGCGCAGCGGCGACAGCGAGACTGTCAGGGAACGTGCGATGGATCTCGGCGCGGCCGAGCACGTCGTCATCGACGCTCGCGAGGAGCTTTACTCGCGGATCATCAGCTATGCGATCAAGGCCAATTACCTTCGTAACGGCGGGTATCCCTCCTGCGTCGGGGCCGAACGAGAGGTTCAGGCGGAGAAGGTCGTCGGCGTTGCGAAGCAACTCGCGGCGGACGCGATCGCTCACGGATCAACCGCTGCGGGATCTGACCACGTTCGCTATGACGCGGTTATCCGTGCGCTCGCGCCTGAGCTTGAGATCGTCACGCCGATCCGTGACCTGAAGCTGACCAGGGAGGTCGAGACCGAGTTCCTGCGCGAGCGTGGCTACGAGGTCACTGACAAGACCTCGCGGTATTCGATCAATGAAGGCCTGCTCGGCACGACTATCGGCGGCGGCGAAACCTACGGATCGTGGGATTACTTGCCGGAAAGCGCGTGGACCCACACCGTCCCTGTTTCCGAAGCTCCTGACAAAGGCATGGAGATCATTATTCAATTTGATAAGGGAGAAGTCGTCGCAGGTACGACGCCATCAGGTGATCCGATTCCCGGCACTGAGGCAGGGGCGCCGAATTACGCGATCCTGACCGCGCTTAATGAGCTTGGCGGCGAGCACGGTATCGGCCGCGGCATCCACATGGGCTCGACGATGGTAGGCACCCTTGCCAGGGTCGCATTCGAGGCGCCAGGCATCATGATCCTCATCGCCGCTCACCGCGAACTTGAACGGCTTGTCCTCAGCAATCGTCAGCAAGCCGCGAAGGCGGCGATCGGGACCGCCTACGGTGACTTGCTGCATGAGGGCGTCTACTACGATCCGGTCATCGATGACTACCGAGCCCTGATCGACAGCAGCCAGCAGCGCGTCACGGGAAAGGTGCGGGCCTTGCTGATCAAAGGGAACACGGTCATTCTCGGCTCTCAGAGCCCGTATAGCCTGCTCGACGCGGGCGCTAGCCAGGGCGTCGTCTACGGGTATGATTCGGCACTATGGACCGGGAATCAGGCCCGTGCATTCGCGCAAATGTATGCCATGCCAGGCGCCATTGCCAGATTGGCCGGATCCGGTCGTCCGGGTACGTCCTGATCGCTGGCGGGGGAGGCGGTAGTGGCCGCTGAGGGAAAGT
>Ga0335074_10011487_pt1 | contig 12383 bp, 12 predicted proteins | sample Lox_Sample_23_FD_206715 | JGI IMG/M metagenome (GOLD analysis project Ga0335074, IMG submission 206715) | Soil microbial communities from Loxahatchee National Wildlife Refuge, Florida, United States - Lox_Sample_2.3 | ecosystem: Environmental > Terrestrial > Soil > Wetlands | place: USA...
GCTATAAGACCGCCGTCTTATTCTCGAAGGTTAGCACGGGCCGCTTCCGTCAGAAATGATCTCCCTCTACATCGACGCCGACGCCTGCCCGGTGAAGCGGGAGATTTATCGCGTCGCCGCGCGGCATGCGCGCAAGGGGACGGCGCTGAAGGTGTTCGTCGTCAGCAACAGCCCGATCGCGGTGCCGCGCGACCTGCTTGGTGGCGGGCCGGCGGACGCAAAACCGGGGACCACTTTTGCTGGCGGCCCGCCGATCGAATGAGTTGTCATCGGCGCCTAAGTTGACACGAGTACCCCTTTGGGGTATAGTATCATTCATCATGCACCGCCGACCGGTATCGGTGATGGAACTCGCCGGCTACCGGCAGCGAGTCGATGAAATATTGACGGCCCGCGAACAGGACGCGGTGATTGATCTGCTTGCTTACGAGCCCACCCGCGGCGATCTGATTCCCGGTACCGGCGGCTTACGCAAAGTTCGCGTTGGACGCGGCGGCAGCGGCAAGCGTGGTGGCGCACGGGTGATCTACTATTTCTACAATGCGGACTTTCCGCTCGTGCTTATGGCGCTTTATGCAAAGAACGAGAAGGCCGATCTGAGTTCGCGGGAAAGGAACGCATTGGCCGGCACCTTGAGGGAGATCATGGCGTTATGGCGAAGAAAGTGAAAAGGCGATTGGCCGATGACCTTTTCGCCAGCTTGGATGAGTTGCGTGATTTCGTCGCCGGCAAGAAGACCGGCGCCATCGTCCATCGCGTGGTGCCGAGCCATACCGACGCGCGCGAAGCCCGCCACAAGCTCGGCCTGTCGCAGCGGGAGTTCGCCGCCGTCATCGGAACCGGCGTCGGCACCGTGCGCAAGTGGGAGCTTGGCACGCGGCGGCCTTCGGGTGCCGCACGCACCTTGATTGAGGTTATCAAGGCGGAACCGAAGGCGGTACGCCGCGCTCTCGCGAAGAATAAACCGGCCGCGTGACGCAGATCGCAATCTACATCGACGCCGACGCCTGCCCGGTGAAGCGGGAGATTTATCGCGTCGCCGCGCGGCATGCGCGCAAGGGGACGGCGCTGAAGGTGTTCGTCGTCAGCAACAGCCCGATCGCGGTGCCGCGCGACCTGCTTAGTGGCGGGCCGCCGGACGCAAAACCGGGGACCACTTTTGCTGGCGGCCCGCTTGTCGAGCGCGTGGTGGTCGGCGCCGGCATGGACGAGGCCGACAACTGGATCGCCGAACGCGCGCGGCGCGGTGATATCGTCGTCACCGCCGACGTGCCGCTGGCGAGCCGGGCCGTCAAAGCCGGCGCCGAAGTGATCGCGCCCAACGGCAAGTGTTTCACCGAAGATTCTATGGGAATGGCTCTCGCGACGCGCAACCTGATGGATTCACTGCGCAGCACCGGCGAGATCACCGGCGGGCCGAAGCCGTTCGCACCGCGCGACCGCTCCGAATTTCTCTCCGCGCTCGACCGCGCCATCGTGCGGCTGACACGCGCCGGGTTCGGCTAGACCGATACTCGTGTCCCGGATGCGGTGCAGCACCATAAGCGCGTTGGCGCGCGTCTTGCGCGCAATGGTGCTGCGCCGCTGATCCGGGATCGCCGCAGACTCGGAGTGTGTAACGATCCCGGGTCTGCAGCGCGTCATTCCGCTTCGCTTCATGCCGCGCGGCGCCCGGGAAACGCCCTCACCCTCCTTGCACCTGTGGCGCTCGGCGGGCGAAGGGGAAATGGCCGCGCGCCGCGGCCCCCGTTCTCTCCCCGTTGCGGAGCGGTTCGGCAATGGCGACATTTGATGTCAGGTCAGTTTCGTGCCCGGCGGAGATTTGCGCCATGCAAGAGAGCCGCGCCGCGGAGGTCCGCATGCCCGCCGAAGTCCGCGCCATGCAAGAGGGCCGCCCCGCCGAAGTCCGCGCCGTGCCCGAGAGCCGGCCGGCGGAGCCGCGCAAGCGCGTGCGCGCGGTGCTGTTGGGCGACCGCATCGACACTTCGAATCTCGAACACGACGGCGCGGTATCGACGGCGCCGCTGACTTTCCGCTGCGGCCAGGGCGGCTTCGTGACCCTGTTCCGCTATGGCGTCGCGGTGTTCATCGGGCTTTCCGCCGCCGAGGAGGAGGAGATGCTCGGCCGGCTGCGGCCGCGGCTCATCCGCCCGGTCAAGCCGCTCGAGGAGGAAACCGCGTTGATCGAGCAGGCGCCCGACAAGGACGAGCAGATCCTGCCCGGCGGACCGATCGTGCTCAAGATCGTCAGCCCCGACCAGCTCATCGTCATCGCCGACGCGCTGTCGAAAAGCGTGGTGCTGGCGCGCGACGAGCGCGAAGTGGCCGCGGTGTTCGAGCTGGTCGAGCCGTTCGCCCGCCAGCTCGCCGAGCACGGCCGCACCTTTGCCGGCCGCCGCGCTATTCTCAAGCACGTCGGCAATGCGCTCCTGGTGCAGCACCGCGTCTCCGGCCGCGTCGCGGTGGCGGAAAAGCCCGACGTGGTCTGGGACCGTCCCGACCTGGACCGGCTCTATTCCCGGCTGGAAGATGAATACGAGCTCAAGGAGCGCGCGGAAACGCTCGCGCGCAAGCTCGCGGTCATCTCCGAGACGGCGGAGCTTCTCACCGACATCATCGACACCAGGCGGTCGCTGCGGCTGGAAATCGTCATCGTGGTTTTGATCGCCGTCGAGCTGCTCATTGCCGGGTATCAGAGCCTGCATTGAGGGGCGGCAACGACCGCCATGCGGGGAGGGGGCGCCGGTCTGTGCGGAGCCGCTTCGAGCCTGCTGCAGGGTGCAGGGTTCGGGATTTACCCGCCAAATCTGCTATATTGCGGGGCGGAGGCAGGGCCATGGCCGCAAGCCCCAGGGACGCCAGAAAGAAGCTCGAAGCCGATTTCGCCGACAGCGCGCCGGTGCTGCCGGCGTATCAGCGCGACTTCTATTCCTGGCTCAACGAACAGGTGCGCTACATTCGCGAAGACCGCGTCGATGCGCTCGATCGCGACAACCTTGCCGCGGAAATCGAGTCCCTGGCGCTCGAGCAGTTCAACCGGTTTGTCGCCGCGTTGCGCGTACTGCTCGTGCAGGTGCTGCAATGGGAGCATCAGCCGTCCGCGCGCTCGCGCGGCTGGGCGCTTTCCATCGTCGAGCAGCGTCTGGAAATCGCCGACCTGCTGGAGGACAATCCCGGTCTGCAGCCGCACCTGAGCGAGGCGATCCGTCGCGCCTACCGCCGGGCGCGGATCGCGGCGGCGCGGGAGACCGGGCGCGAGGAGGCGAGTTTTCCGGCGACCTGTCCTTATTCGTTCGACGAGCTTATTTCCCGTACCTTCATTCCTTGAGAAGTCCGCGCCGGCTTCGGCGGTTATGGTTCCGATCGGCCAAGCCCCATCGCTGGCCATTAGCGCCGGACTCCTTTGGGCGTCCAAATAACAAACGGAGAGATCCGCCATGATCCGCAAATTGGCATCCGGCAAATACCGGCTCTATTCGCGCAAGAAAAACCCGAAGACCGGCAAACGGCGCAATCTCGGCACCTTCGACTCGCGCGCGGCCGCGGAAAAGCACGAGCGCGCAGTGCAGTATTTCAAGCGGCATTAAGCGGAAAGGCCGGATTAAGCCGCCTGCTTCTTTGCTCCGCGCTCCAGCGAGGCGATCACTTCGTCCACGCTCTGCACGTCGCCGAACTGGCCGTAAAAATTCGACAACGTGGCGTTATGCTCCGCGTCGGTGTGGGTGGCCATGCCGTCCGCCACCATGACCACGTTGAAATTGAGCATCATGGCGTCGCGCGCGGTGCTCTCGCAGCAAACATTGGTGGCGGTGCCGGTGATGAGCAGCGTATCGATGCCGCGGTCGCGCAAATGCCGCTCGATGTGCGACGAGCCGGCAATGAAGGCGCTGTAGCGCTTCTTGGTGATCTGCGCGTCCTCGGGGCGGATGTCGTTCGCATGCCAGAATTCGTAACCGTCGGCGCCGATGTCCATCTGCTGCAGCCGGCGCTCGGCGCGCTCGGGGCTCTGCAGATACTTGTGGTAGTTCGACCAGCTCTCGCGCGTGTCGGTGGTGCCGTTGCGCACCCACACGACGTGGCCGCCGCGCCGGCGCAGCTCCGCGGCGAGCCGGTTGATGGCGGGCACGATCTCGCGCGCCAGCGGCACCTCGCCCTGATGGCCCGCCTTGACGAAGTAGTTCTGCATGTCAACCACAACCAAGGCGGCTTTCTGCGGATCGATCACGTCGAACGGGTGCGGTTTGCCGAGACGCATTTGCAGACGGTCGATCTGGGCGTTGGCAATCGCAATCTTGTGCATCTTTGCTTCCTTGTCCGTTGACAGTAGGGTGGACGAACATACCCATCGGCGCGCGGCGCCCACGCCTACAACAAGCACGTTCGCGCCACTCTGGCATAGAAGTTGAACGGAAGCGAGCATGCCTGGCACCCGGCGCGGTACCGCAGACGACGCCTCAAGCGGCGGTGCAAACGCCGCGTGGGAATTCTGGATCGACCGCGGCGGCACCTTCACCGACGTGATCGGACGGCGCCCGGACGGCGCCCTGCTCACGCGCAAGCTGCTCTCGGAAAATCCGGAAGCGTACCGCGACGCCGCAGTGGCGGGTATTCGCCAGCTCCTCGATCTTTCGCCTGATGCGCCCATCCCCAGCGAGCGCATCGGCGCGGTGAAGATGGGCACGACGGTCGCCACCAACGCGCTGCTTGAGCGCAAGGGCGAACGCACGCTCCTCCTCGTCACCAAGGGGTTTCGCGACGCGCTGCGCATCGGCTACCAGGCGCGGCCGCAGATTTTTGCCAAGCACATCATCAAGCCGGACATGCTGTACGAGCGCGTGATCGAGGTCGACGAGCGCGTGCGCGCCGACGGCACTGTCGAACGCACGCCCGAGCTTGGTGCGGTGCGCGAGGCGCTCGAACGCGCCAAGGCCGACGGCATCCGCGCCGTTGCCGTCGTGTTCATGCACGCCTACCGCTACGTCGCGCACGAACAGCGCGTCGCTGCGCTGGCGCGGGAGGTCGGCTTCGCACAAGTCTCCGCCAGCCACGAAGTGTCGCCGCTGATCAAGCTTATCGGCCGCGGCGATACCACGGTGGTCGATGCCTATCTGTCGCCGATCTTACGAAGATACGTCGAACAAGTGGCCGGGGATTTGAACTCTTTTCCCTCCCCCCTTGTGGGGGAGGGCAGGGAGGGGGGTCGTGAGGTGAAGCGTCACTCGTGGACGCACTCGCACGATCTCACCACCCCCAGCCCTAACCCCTCCCCACAAGGGGGAGGGGAAGCGCGCCTGATGTTCATGATGTCGTCGGGCGGGCTCACGGCGGCGGAATTGTTTCGCGGCAAGGATGCGATCCTGTCGGGGCCGGCCGGCGGTGTGGTCGGCATGGCCGAGACCGGGCGCGCGGCGGGATTCTCCCGGCTGATCGGCTTCGACATGGGCGGCACCTCGACCGACGTGTCGCATTACGCCGGCGAATACGAGCGGGCCTTCGAAACCGAAGTGGCCGGCGTGCGCATGCGCGCGCCGATGATGCTCATTCACACCGTCGCGGCCGGCGGCGGCTCGATCCTGCATTTCGACGGCGCGCGCTTTCGCGTCGGTCCGGATTCGGCCGGCGCCAATCCGGGCCCCAAATGCTATCGCCGCGGCGGCCCGCTGGCGGTGACCGACGCCAACGTCATGGTGGGCAAGCTCATTGCCGATTTCTTTCCCAAAATCTTCGGCCCCGCGCAAAATCTGCCGCTGGACGCCGAGGTGGTGCGCGCCGCCTTTGCCGCAATGGCAAAGCAGATCGGCGATGGCCGCTCCGCCGAGGAGGTTGCCGACGGTTTCATCAAGATCGCCGTCGAGAACATGGCGAACGCGATCAAAAAAATTTCGGTGCAGCGCGGCTACGACGTCACCCGCTACGCGCTCAACTGCTTCGGCGGCGCCGGGGGCCAGCATGCGTGCCTGGTCGCCGACGCGCTCGGCATGACGAGTGTGCTCATTCATCCGCTGTCGTCCCTGCTCTCGGCCTACGGCATGGGGCTGGCCGATATCCGCAGCGTGCGCCAGCAGGCGGTCGAGGAGCCGTTCGGCGAGAAAGCCCGCGCGACCTTGCAGGGCGTCGGCGGCAAGCTCGCCAAAGACGCAATCGTCGAGGTCGAAAGCCAGGGCGTGGCGACGGACAAGATCAGACTGCACGTGCGCGCGCATATCCGCTACGCGGGGACGGATACGCCGCTGATTGTCGACGCCGGCGTCTTTCGCCCGCCGCTGCGCGGACAGATGAAATTGGTGGCGCTGGCGAAAATGAAAGCCGCCTTCGAGCGGGCGCATAAGGCGCAGTTCGGCTTCGTCGATCGCAGCAAGGACCTGGTGATCGAGGCGGTGTCGGTCGAGGCGGTCGGCGGCGGTGCGAAGTTTGCCGAACGGGCGCGTAAGGTCACGCGCGCCAAACTGCCGGCGCCGGCGCGGCGCACGCGATTTTTTTCCAGCGGCAAATGGCAGCGCGCGATGGTCTATACGCGCGAGACACTGTCGCCGGGGCAGAAGGTCAAAGGACCGGCCATCGTCATCGAGCCGCATCAGACGGTGGTGGTCGAGCACGGCTGGCAGGCCGAGCTGACGGCGAAAGATCATCTGGTGCTGCGGCGGGTGGAAAAGCTCGCGCGCGCGCGCGCCATCGGCACCCATGCGGATCCGGTGATGCTCGAAGTGTTCAACAATCTGTTCATTTCGATCGCCGAGCAGATGGGCATCTCGCTGCAGAACACCGCCTACTCGGTGAACATCAAGGAGCGGCTCGACTTCTCCTGCGCGGTCTTTTCGGGCGATGGCTCGCTCGTGGCCAACGCGCCGCACATCCCGGTGCACCTCGGCTCCATGGATCGCACCGTCGAGACCATCATCCGCGAGAACCAGGGAAAAATCCGCCCAGGCGACGTCTATGCCATCAACGCCCCCTATAACGGCGGCACGCATCTGCCGGACATCACCGTATGCACGCCGGTGTTTCAATCAGTGAACCGGCACGCCGAGGCGCGAGCGAAGCGAGCCTCGAAGGGCGACGGTCGAGGCGCTCGGATACTTTTCTGGGTCGCCTCGCGCGGCCATCATGCCGACGTCGGCGGCATGTCGCCGGGCTCGATGACGCCGAACGCGACAAACATCGAGCAGGAAGGCGTCTACATCGACAATTTCAAGCTCGTCGACCGCGGCCGTTTCCGCGAAAAGGAGCTGTACGCGCTGCTCAACGGCGCCAAATATCCGGCGCGCAATCCGCTGCAGAACGTCAACGACATCAAGGCGCAGATCGCCGCCAACGAAAAGGGCGTGCAGGAGCTGCGCAAGATGGTGCGGCATTTCACGCTGCCGGTGGTGCGCGCCTATATGCGCCACGTGCAGGACAATGCGGCGGAAAGCGTGCGCCGCGTCGTCGACCGGCTGCACGACAGCGCGTTCGCGGTCGAAACCGACCAGGGCGCCCGCATCAAGGTGCGCATCGCGGTCGACCGGAAAAAGCGCGAAGCAACCGTCGACTTCACCGGCACCAGCCCGCAGCAGCCGACCAACTTCAACGCGCCCGCGCCGGTGACGCGCGCCGCCGTGCTCTACGTGTTTCGCGTCATGGTCGACGACGACATCCCGATGAATGCCGGCTGCCTGCGGCCGATTCGCATCGTGGTGCCGAAAAAGTCGATGCTGTCGCCGGAATTTCCCGCCGCCGTGGTCGCCGGCAACGTCGAGACCTCGCAAGAGGTGACCAATTGCCTGTTCGGCGCGCTCGGCGCCATGGCGGCGGCGCAGGGCACCATGAACAACCTCAATTTCGGCAACGCGCGCTATCAGTATTACGAGACGATCTGCTCGGGCTCGCCGGCCGGTCCCGGCTTTCCCGGCACCGACGCCGTGCATACGCACATGACCAACACGCGGCTCACCGATCCGGAGATTCTGGAATTCCGCTATCCGGTGCTGTTGGAAGATTTCCACATCCGCAAGGGCTCGGGCGGCCGCGGGAAATGGAACGCCGGCGACGGCATCGTCCGCATTATCCGCTTCCTGGAAAGGATGGAGTGCACGATTTTGTCCGGCCACCGCCGCGTGCCGCCGTTCGGGCTCGCGGGCGGGCAGGACGGCCAGGTCGGGCAGAACAGCGTCCGGCGCGACAACGGCCGCGTCGAAAAGCTTAAAGGCTGCGACGCCACCGTGATCGACGCCGGCGAGGCGATCATCATCCAGTCGCCGACGGCGGGGGGATACGGCAAGCCGGATGATCGGTAACGCGCGAGATAGATGCCGAGAAACACGAAGGCGCTGAGGAAATCTTCGGCAAGCTGCAGAAGCGCGGTTTGCATGGTCTTCCTCCTAATGCGCTCCCGCGTCTGCCTCGGCCGGTGGCGGCCGGCGCATCATCGCTACCAGCGGGGTGAATACCGCGTAGAGCAGCGACAGCAGCAGAAACACATCGGCAAAGGCCATCACCACGCCTTGCTGGTGCACGATCATGAACAGCTGTTTGAGCGCCATGCTCTGCGCGTCCGTGCCGGGCATGTGGGCGGTGAGGTTGTTCAAAAACTCGACGACCGGCTGCCGCGACCAGGTAATGGCGTCATGCAATCGGGCGAAGTGGAGGTCCATGCGATCGTCGAGCACGGTGTTGAGGAGCGCCAGACCGACGGCGCCGCCTAAATTGCGCGTCAGGTTGTACAGCCCAGAGGCATTTTTCAGCCGCTCGGGCGGCAACGTGCCGAGCGCCAGATTGGTGATCGGCACGATTGCGAACATCAGGCCGACGCCGCGCAGGATTTGCGGGACGAAAACCTGGGCGAAATCCCAATCCGTCGTGATCGGGGTCAATTCCCAATTGCTGAGCGCGAAGATCAAAAAGCCGGCGGCAAGCATAAGGCGCGGGTCGAACCGGGTCGCCAGCCGCCCGACTACCGGCGCCGAGAGGAACATCGCCGCGCCGGAGACGAACATGACCTTCCCGATCATCAGCGCGTCATAGCCGCGGATCTCGCCGAGATAGACCGGATAGAGGTAGGTCAGACCGTAAAGGCCGATGCCGAGCACGAACGAAAAGATGCTGCCGACAGCGAAATTGCGGTCGAGGAACGCCCGCAGGTCGACGATCGGATAGCGCGCCGTGAACACGCGTACGAGGAAGATCACCGCCGAAGCGGCGGAGATGATCGCCATCAGCGCGATCGTGGAATCGTCGAGCCAATCGTAGCGCGGGCCGTCTTCGAGCACGTATTCGAGCGCGCCGAGGAACAGCGCCATGAACGTCAATCCGATCCAGTCGAAGGTCTCGAACAGCGCGAAGTCCGGTTTGTCGAAATCGATGAGAATAAGCGCGGCGACCGTCACCACGATGCCGGGAACGACGTTGATGAAGAACAGCCAGTGCCACGACAGCGCATCGGTCAGGTAACCGCCGACCGTCGGCCCGATGGTCGGCGCCAGCGTGGCGACGAGACCGATCAGCGGCGTGATCACGTTCATGCGCGAGCGGGGAAAGATGATGTAGGCGGAGGCAAATACCGTCGGCACCATGCCGCCGCCGATGAATCCCTGAACGGCGCGCCAGACGATCATCTGATCCATCGACGAGGTGAAGCCGCACATCAGGCTGGCGAAGGTGAAGCCGGCGGCGGCGACGGAGAACATGATGCGCGTGCCGAGCGCGCGCGAAAGAAAGCCGGACAGCGGAATCGCGACCACCTCGGCCATCAGATAGGACGTCTGCACCCAGGTGATCTCGTCGCTGGAAGCGGCCAAGCCGGCTTGGATTTCCGCAAGCGACGCCGAGACCACTTGGATGTCGAGGAACGCCATGAACATGCCGAAGCACATGGCGAGAAACGCCGCGAGTCGCGCCGGATCGATGCGCTCGGCGTCGGCCGGCGCGGGCAGCGGGAGGCTTTCGCCTGTGGGTGTCGCCGCGGCTGACATGGCGGACCTCGACGATCAGCGCGAAGCGACCGCACGGCTATCGGCCGGCGTCTCTTTGGTATTGACGCTGACGACGACCGACATGCCGGGGCGCAGCAGGCCTTCGCCGGCGACGGCTTCTGGCACGCCGATGCGCACCGGGAGCCGTTGCACGATTTTGGTGAAGTTGCCGGTGGCGTTGTCGGGCGGCAGCAGCGAGAACACGGAGCCGGAAGCCGGCGAGATGCTGTCGATCGTGCCGCGGATGTCGTGCTCGGGCAGGGCGTCGACCGCGATGGATACGGGCTGACCGGGCCGCAGCTGTGCCAGCTGCGTCTCCTTGAAGTTGGCGTCGACATAAACTCGGTCGAGCGGAACGAGGCTGGCCAGCCGCTGGCCGGGCTGCAGGTAGTCGCCGACCTGGATGGCACGGTTGCCGATCACGCCGTCGATCGGCGCGCGGATCACCGTGAACGACAGGTCGCGCTCGGCCTTGGCGAGGGCGGTTTTAAGTTCCGCCAGCGTGTCCGTCGCCTCCCGCTGCTGGCCCTTGAGCACGGCGACATTGGCCTTCGCCGACTCAATCGCGGCTTGCGCGCTCTCTACGCCGGCGGCGGCTTGATCGCGGCTCGCCTGCGTCTGTTCGAGCGTCTGACGGCTGGCGTAATCCTGTTTAGCCAAAAAGTTCTGCCGCGCCAGTTCGAGGTCCCAGCGCTTGGCCGAGGCTTGTGCCGACACGAGTTGCGCGTCGGCCTGCGAAACGGTGGCCTGCTGGGCGCCGATTTGCTGGCCGATCCGTGCGATGGTCGCCTCTTGGGTAGAGACCTTCTCGCGCGCCGAATCGACGGCGAGCTTGTAGTCGCCATCATCGATCATGGCGATCACGTCGCCGGCGTGGACGCGCGTGTTGTCGGTCACCAAAACGCTGGCGACATAGCCCGGGACTTTCGCGGCAATCGTCGTGTTGTATGCCTCGACATAGGCGTCGTCGGTGGACACGGTGAAGCGTCCGACGGTCCACCAGTGGTAACCGAACCAGCTTGTTCCGCCGAGCGCGGCCGCAATGGCCGCGCCTAGCGCCAATTGACGGCGGCTCAAACGCCGCTTCCGGTCCTGTGCGACTACGACCGTGAGGTTGCCGGCCGGCTTGGGTTGCGTCGAGGAAGGGATGAATGCCTCGGCTGGTTGCTTCCCAGTCGATTCATCTGGGGATTCGCGCCGTTTCTCCCGCGAAACCTCGGCGGCAGGCTCTGGCCCCTCGGCAGGGACGATTCCGGGCCGGGCGAGGGTGCTGTCCCAGTCTTGCTTGCGGTACATGGCGCGAACTCCGAATTTCAGATCGGTCACCGTGATGACCGAACGGTTCGGTCATTAATAATCTACCGTCTGGGCCATGTCAATATTGACCGAACGGTTCGGTCATATTATATTTGGATCTGGAATTCCGCAAAGAATCCTCGATAGTTACGGGTGCGGACCGGACGGGAAGCGCCGAAAGGGACAGGAAATGGCCGAACAAATCGCGCTGGAAAAGGCGGCGCCCGCCGGTGGCGAAGAGCATACCGCCAAGCGGCGGCAGATTATCGAGGGCGCCCGGGCGGTGTTTCTGGCCCAGGGTTTCGATGCCGCCAGCATGAACGATATCGCCCGGGCCGCCGGCGTCTCCAAGGGCACGCTCTACGTCTACTTCGCCAACAAGGAAGAATTGTTCGAGGCCATCGTCGAAGAGGAGTGCGATGCGCAAGCCGAAGGCATCTTCACTCTCGATCCAGACGATCACGACGTCGAAAGCGTGCTGGCGCGGCTTGGCGTGGGCTATGTCAAATTCCTGTGCCGGCCCGAGAAGGCGTCGGCCATTCGCACGGTGATCGCCATTGCCGACCGCATGCCGGATATCGGCCGGAAATTCTATGAGGCCGGTCCGGCGCAGGGGATTGCACAACTCGCAAACTATCTTGCCGCCCAGACCGCGGCCGGTGTGCTCGCGATCGGGGATTGTGACGTCGCCGCCGCACAGTTCATGGAGGCCTGCCCGGCGATGCTGTTCAAGCCGATGGTCTTCAATTTCGCTCCGGCGCCGAGCCAGGAGCAGGTCGAGCACGGCGTGCGCATTGCGGTGTCCATGTTCCTCGCGGCCTATCGCGCCCCGGCAAAATCATAGGGCCTCACGCCCGGACGCCGCGAGCGGCTCAGCCAGCGACGAACTTTTCGCCGCCTGGCGATGGATCGAGTAGCGCATGTCTGCACTATTGCCCTGCCAATAAAACGTGTAATCGGCGACCACGTTACCCCCGTCCGGGAGCGGCATCACCGCGCTGCAGACGACCTTGTCGCTGCTCGATGAAACGGTCCTGATCGGCGCGTAGCGGACCGGCTCGAGCCTCAGCTCTTTGAGGACTTGCGCAAGCGTCCGCTTGGCCGCGTCCGAATCGCATTCCGGAAGCACGAAATGGGGGC
>Ga0335074_10011489_pt1 | contig 12381 bp, 10 predicted proteins | sample Lox_Sample_23_FD_206715 | JGI IMG/M metagenome (GOLD analysis project Ga0335074, IMG submission 206715) | Soil microbial communities from Loxahatchee National Wildlife Refuge, Florida, United States - Lox_Sample_2.3 | ecosystem: Environmental > Terrestrial > Soil > Wetlands | place: USA...
AGCATCGGCTACCGCCAGAGCTCGCAGGAACGTGAGATCTCCTTCACCCTCATCAAGGTCGGCGAGCCGCTCATGTGCAAGAGCCTGCCCGACACCGGGCCGTCGCAGCAGTAGCGAACCAGGCCCCTGGCCCGGCCGGCAACCGCGCCGGCCGGGCCAGGAACATGATCAGCTGGAGGACCGCCGGGCCAGGCCGATCTTGGCGTTCGGGTGGTCCTGCCAGGTGGCGGCGCCGGAGGCCGCCGCGGCCTTGGCCTGCTCCCACTTGAGCCGGGCCAGCTGGCTGGGCGGTGTCTCCAGGTCCTTGATCCAGGCCCGGGTGGCGGCGGCCAGGTGCGTGCCCGCCACGGCCGCGCCCGCCATCGCCGCCACGGCGCCGATCCCGATGAGGATCCCGCCGACCAGCAGTGGCCCGGACCTTACCTGGGGCCAGTTCCCGGTCGGCTGGCTGCCGGTTGACAAGGAATCCGGCGTGTCGTCATAAGCCATGGCGCCCGTCCCGATGTCGGTGTGCTGCCTGCGTGCGGTTCAAGCCTAACCCCGGGGTAGTTGGAGGGGGCCGGGCGGTGGTACCACGATCCGTTCGGATAAAAAAAGAGGGGCTGCGGCGGCGGCCGAGATTACGGCGAGAACCGGCTACGGAGAGGGGCGGCCATGGGCGCCGAGCGAGACCGGGTGGCGGAATTCGGGAAACTCGAGAACGGGCTCCGGCAGGCCGGCGACTGGTACCGGTGGGGGCCGTACGTGAGCGAGCGGCAGTGGGGCACGGTCCGGGAGGACTACAGCGCCGATGGTGACGCGTGGAACTACCTGTCGCACGATCAGGCCCGGTCCCGCGCCTACCGGTGGGGCGAGGACGGCCTGGCCGGGTTCTGCGACATCGAGCAGCGGCTCTGCCTGGCCCTGGCCCTGTGGAACGGGCGTGACCCGATCCTCAAGGAGCGGGCCTTCGGGCTGACCAGCAGCCAGGGCAATCACGGCGAGGATGTCAAGGAGTACTGGTGGTACCTGGACGCCATCCCCAGCCACGCCTGGAACCGGTGGCGTTATCACTACCCGCAGGCCGCGTTCCCCTACCAGGACCTGATCGACGTGAACGCCTCCCGGAACCGGCGGCAGCCGGAGTACGAGCTGCTGGACACGGGGGTGTTCGCCGATGACCGGTACTGGATCGTCGAGGTGCACTACGCCAAGGACGGGCCCGACGACCTGCTGATGTCGATCTCGGTGACGAACGCGGGGCCAGACCCGGCCACCCTGCACGTGCTGCCGACGGCCTGGTTCCGTAACACCTGGTCCTGGGACGATTCGCAGCGGCCCGTGCTGGGGGCGGCCGCGGGCGACCCGGGCGTGGTCAGCGTCGCCCACCCGTTCGCCGGCGAGCTGGAGCTGATTGCCGGGCCCGGGCCGGACGGGATGGTGCCGACGGCGCTGTTCTGCGAGAACGAGACGAACGTGGCCCGGCTGTTCGGCGCGGAGCCGCTCACGCCGTACCCGAAAGACGGCATCAACGACCACGTGATCGCGGGCTCGCCCACCGTCAACCCGGCGCGCACCGGGACCAAGTGCGCCTTCTGGTATCAGGTCACGCTGGCGGGCGGAGCAACGGCCGCGCTGCGGGTCCGGCTGCGCCCGGCGTCGGCTGACGGTGCCGCGGGCACCGCGCTGGGCTCGGCGGTTCCGGTTCCGGTTTCGGGTGCGGCCGCCTCGGCCCTGGGGGCAGATTTCGACCGGGTGGTGGCCAGGCGGCGCGCCGAGGCCGACGAGTTCTACGACGAGCTGACGCCCCGGGAAGCGAGCGCGGATGAGGCGCTGGTCATGCGGCAGGCCTTCGCCGGGATGCTGTGGAGCAAGCAGCTGTTCTACTACGACGTGGCCCGGTGGCTGGACGGCGACCCGGACCAGCCCGCGCCGCCGGCCGAACGGCTGACCGGCCGCAACTCGCACTGGCGCAACTTCGACGCGTTCGACATCATGTCGATGCCGGACAAGTGGGAGTACCCCTGGTTCGCCGCCTGGGACCTGGCCTTCCATTGCGTGACCCTGGCTCACGTGGACCCGGCGTTCGCCAAGTACCAGCTGATCCTGCTGTGCCGGGAGTGGTTCCAGCACCCGAGCGGGACGCTACCGGCTTACGAGTGGAACTTCTCCGACGTCAACCCGCCGGTGCAGGCCTGGGCCGCGCTCGAGGTGTTCGCGATCGACGAGGGCCGGGACCTGGAGTTCCTCTCGCGGGTCTTCGACAAGCTGCTGGTCAACTTCACCTGGTGGGTCAACCTGGAGGACGCCGGCGGCAAGAACGTGTACGAGGGCGGCTTCCTCGGCCTGGACAACATCGGCCCCCTGGACCGCTCGAACCTGCCGGTAGGCGGGGTTCTGGAGCAGTCCGACGCCACGGGGTGGATGGGAGCCTACGCGGTCGCGCTGGGCGGCATCGCCACCGTGCTGGCCCGCAGCGGGCGGCCCGCGTCGGACCTGGTGGTCAAGTTCCTCGAGCACTTCGCCGGCATCCGCGACGCGCTGGACAGCCAGGGCCTGTGGGATCCCGAGGACGGTTTCTACTACGACCGGCTGGTCACGCCGTCCGGGGAGCAGGTGCCGATCAAGGTCCGGTCGATGGTGGGCGTGATCCCGGTGCTGGCCGCCGCGGTGGTCAGCGAGTCCGACCTCCAGCAGGCCCTTGTCTTCGGCAAGCAGTTCGCCGACCTGCTCGGCCGGCAGGACCTGACCGATATTGACGCGATGCGCCAGCGCGGGATGCTGCGCGGACCGGGGGGCGACCAGCGGCTGCTGCTGTCGCTGGCCGGGCCGAGCCGGCTGGCGCGGCTGATGAACTGGCTGTTCGACGAGAGCGAGTTCCTGTCCCCGCACGGCCTGCGGGCCCTGTCGGCCTACCACCGGGACCATCCGTACGTGCTGTCGGTGGAGGGGGTCACGGCCAGCATCGACTACGAGCCGGCCGAGTCGACCACGCCCTTGTTCGGCGGCAACTCCAACTGGCGCGGGCCGGTCTGGTTCCCGCTGAACTACCTGGTGATCAGCGCGCTGGAGCGGTACCACCGGTTCTTCGGCGACGACTTCACCATCGAGTACCCGACCGGGTCCGGGAACCGGCTGACCCTGGACAAGGTGGCGCTCGACCTGCAGGAGCGGCTGATCTCGATCTTCACCCGCGGGCCCGACGGCCGGCGGCCGTGCTTCGGCGAGAGTCCGGTCTTGCAGAACGACCCGGCGTGGCGGGACAACCTGGTGTTCGGCGAGTACTTCAACGGCGACAACGCCGCGGCGCTGGGCGCCTCGCACCAGACCGGCTGGACCGGGCTGGTCGCGGACGTCATCCGGCGGCGGTACGGCCTGGTCCGCTCGATCGGCGACGTGGTCATGGTCGTCGCGGAGCAGAACCGGCCGTGAGCGGCTCTTTAGCTGGCCGGGTCGTGCCAGTTAGCTGGCCGGGTCGAGCCAGGTCTCGCCCGCGGGCAGCAGGCGGTCGGCCTCGGCCGGGCCCCAGCTGCCCCGGGCGTACGGGTACACCGGACCCACGTCGCCGAGCACCGGGTCGACGACCCGCCAGGCCGCCTCGACCGTGGCCTCCGAGGCGAACAGCCAGCGCTGCCCTTCGAGCGCGGCGCCGATGAGCCGGTCGTAGGAGCGCGCGTCGGAGCCGGGGTGTTCGGCAAACCTGAGCTGCTCGGTCTCGGGCAGCCAGCCGATGCCGGGCTTCTTGCCGACCAGGGAAAGGCTGACCCGGTTGTCCGGGTCGATCCGGAAGCGCAGCCAATTGCGCGGGCTTTGCTGGTCGACCCCGAAGGGGTCGTACGGCGGGCGCTTGAAGGTGATCGTGACATCGGTCGCGGTCAGCGGCAGGCACTTGCCGGCCCGGATCAGGATCGGCACGTCGGCCCAGCGCCAGGAGTCGGCGGCGAGCCGGATCGCCGCGTAGGTCTCGGTCTTCGAGTTCGGCGCCACCCCCTTGACGTCGAGGTAGCCCTGGTACTGGCCCTTGACGGTGGTTTCCGGGGTGAGCGGGCGCAGCGCGCCGAGCAGCTCGGACTTCGACGTCCGCCAGGAATCCAGGCCGGTGCCGTCCGGCGGCTCGGCCAGGACGGTGGCCAGGACCTGCAGCAGGTGATTCTGGACGACGTCCTTGATCGCGCCGGTCTTGTCGTAGAAGCTGCCCCGGTCCGAGACGTCGAAGGCCTCCGCCATCGTGATCTGGATGCTCTGCACGTAGGTCCGGTTCAGCAGCGGCTCGATGACCGAGTTCGCGAAGCGGACGAACATCAGGCTGTCCACCGCTTCCAGGCCCAGCCAGTGGTCGACCCGGTAGATGGCGTCGTCGGGGAAGTAGGTCTGCAAGGTGGCGTTCAGCTGCTGGGCGCTAGCCAGGTCGTTGCCGAACGGCTTCTCGACCATGATCCGGCCGCCTTTGGCGCGCCCGGCCTGGGAGATGCCCTGGGCGATGCGGCCGAACAGCGCTTGCGGTACCTCGAGGTAGAACAGCGCCTTCTGGGCCGGGCCCAACTGGTCGGACATGGCCTGATAGGTGGCCGGGTCGTCCAGGTCGCCGTCCACGTAGCGCAGCAGTTGCAGCATCTTGGCCGCGGCCGGGCTGGCCGGATCGATGTGGTTCAGCTTCAGCGACGCGGTGGCGTAGTCGCGGAACTGGGCCAGATCCCAGCCGCTCCTGGCCACGCCGATCACCGGGACGTCCAGGACGCCCCGATCGACCAGCCCCACCAGCGCGGGGAAAGTCTCGAGCTTGGCCAGGTCACCGGTGGCACCGAAGATCACCAGCGCGTCAACGCGGTCAACCTGGCTGGTCTGGTCCGTGCTCATGTCGCCTCCCGAGGTTAGGCCCGTTGCCGCCAGACACCCTTATATCCTTCGCCGGCCGGGTGCGGTCATCCGGGGGCTGGACTGAGGCGTCCCGGCTCGGGAACTTCGGCGGGGCGGCGCCGCGGCCCAGGCCCCAGGCGCGGCCGCCGAGGCGGCCTTCCTGCGGGGGTTCGGGCGGCCGCTGGCGGTAGCTCTCCCGCAGGATGCGCTCATGGTCGCGACCTGCCTGCATGGCCTGGCAGGGGGTGAGGAACGGGCACGGCGGGCACTTGCCGTCATCGGGCTCCGGGTAGATGTCGAGCTCGGGACGGGCCATCTCGGCTACGTCCTCGCCGAGGCGGCGGCCCGCCTCGGCGACGTCGGCCGGCGTGCGGCGCAGCCAGGTGCGGCGGAACCCGTCCCCGGTGAGCTGCTCGATCGGCTCGGCCCGGTCCGGCTCGGTGGCCCGGGCGTACATCCGGCGGTGCTGGGGAATCGACCGGCCGCCGCCGCTCGGCTCGTGCTGCCGCACGCGCGGCCCGGCGACCGCGGCCCGGGATCGCCGCCAGGGCCAGCGGCGGCGTCGGGGAGCGCTCGTCTCGTCGGCCTCGCCGGCCGGGAGGCGCAGCTCGTTGTAGATGGTGCCGGTGATGGTCATGCCGAGGTAGAACTGCTCCCAGGCCCAGCACGCGGTCAGGGCTTCCTCGTCGGCGGCCAGCTGCTCGGTGGACGGCCAGTCCGGATCGACCACGCGGTGGCGCACGATCCAGTACGCGTCGTGCCGGTCGACGGCCATCATGTCGATGCGCCCGCGGTACCTGATCGGCTCGCCGTGCCCGGCGGTCACGGCGGCGTCGGGTCTGTGCGGATCAAGAACGTTAACCTCGAAGTCGGTCTCCACCAGCACGGGGGCGAACCGGTCAGTCCTGGGCGCCCAGTCGGTGTAGCGCGCCAGGAGGGCTTGGCCTTGGTCTTGCGCTTGCCGCCATTCGTCCGTGCTGATGTCGGCGTCGGCACGTTGCCGCTGGCGTTGCAGGGCGCGCTCGAGTTCCTGGCCGACCAGCGGCAGCCGCACGCTGCGGTCCCAGTCCCACATGCCAGGGAAGTAGTAGACGGCCAGCGCGTCGCGGACGGCCCGGTCCAGGTCCGGGACGGCGGGCCGGCGGGCCGGCTCGAGATCCTGGCGCATCCCGGCCCCCAAGTCCCACTGCCGGCGGCAGCGCCGGAACGACGCCCGGTCGGCCGCGGTGACGACGACAGGCATGCCGCTAGTGTCCCGGCGGGTAGGGCTGGTCCAGCGGCCACCGGCACCGGTCCGCTCCCCCGCACATCGACTCCATCTCCGCCAGGAGGTCCTCAAGGAACGGGGGCAGGTCCGCCGGGCGGTCCGCGGCGGGCCACGGACCGCAGTAGTAGATCCAGGCGTCGGGATCCGGCTGCTCGCGGGAGGTCAGGATGGGCGCTTCGCCGGGCGGGAGGCGGCTCCACCGGTAGTCCGCGCCGCGCCGCTCGACGAACACGACGTCTCCGGGCTCGGGGCCGGCATCGGCGAGCTCGGCCAGCAGTCGCGCGCGATCCATGCGGGACCTCCCCTTGGGGCCCACAGTACCTCGCGAGATGCGCGGCCCGGCTCGGCCGCTTGATCATGGAAGCGCCCTCGCCGGTTGGGGGCTGACGACTGCTGCCGGGGTGTGAGACCTGAGCGCTAGTGCAGCAGGTCGGTCCAGGACCGGGCGGTCATGTCGACGTCGTAGTAGCCGGCGGCGCGGCGGATGTTCTCGAAGGCGAGGGCGCGATCGGCGTCGGTCACGTCCTGGACCTGGTCGAAGCGGGCCAGCGCGTCGCGCACGTGGCTGGCTGAGGTGAGCGGCTCCTTGCGCTGCTCGGGAAAGGCGAACGCCGAGGCGGGCAGCTCATCGCGCTCGGCGGCGTCCAGCTCACCGCTGAACTCTTCGTCCTGCGGCGGCGGTTCCCACGTCGGGGACACATGTGGCTCGGCCATGGTTCCAACGCTACAGGCAGGCGACTGCTTAGAATCGCCTGGTGCCGGCGGAATTCGGCTACGTCGAGGACCGTAGCCCGGGCCGGGGCCGGCTAAGGCCCCGGGCCTGGTTCGCCTCCAGCCTGCCCTCTATTGACCTGAACGGACGGTGGCGTTTCCGGCTCGCAGCCGGCTTGTCCGAGCTGAGCCGCGGGTTCGAGCGGCCGGAGTTCGACGACTCCGGGTGGGCCGAGCTGGAGGTACCGTCGTGCTGGCAGCTGGCGGGCTACGGCGAGCCCGCCTACACCAACGTCATCTACCCGTTTCCGGTGGACCCGCCGCGGGTGCCGGACGCCAATCCGACCGGAGAGTACCGGCGCCGGTTCGACGTGCCGGACGACTTTCCGCTGCCGTACGCGGTGCTGCGCTTCGACGGCGTGGACTCGTGCTTCGCGGTGTGGCTCAACGGGGTGCGGCTCGGCGACGGGAAGGGCAGCCGGCTGCCGACCGAGTTCGACGTCTCCGGGACGCTGCGCCACGGACGGAACGTGCTGGCCGTCCGGGTGCACCAGTGGTCCGCGGGCAGCTACCTGGAGGACCAGGACATGTGGTGGCTGTCCGGGATCTTCCGCCCGGTGCGGATCCTGGCCCGGGGACTGGCGGACTTCTTCGTCCACGCGGACTTCGACCCGGCCACCGGGCGGGGCACGCTGTCGGTGCAGACGACCGCTCCGGCCTGGCTCAGCGTGCCCGAGCTGGGCCTGGCCGGGGCCGACCCGGCGGGCCCGAACGTATTCGAGGGCGTCGAGCCGTGGTCCGACGAACGGCCGCGGCTGTACGCGGGTGAGATCGCGGCCGACGGCGAGCGGATCGCGATCCGGGTCGGCTTCCGGCGCGTCGCGGTGACTGGCGGGGTGCTCACCGTCAACGGCACGCCGATCCTGCTGCGCGGGGTCAACCGGCACGAGTGGGACCCGCGCACCGGCCGGACGCTGTCGGCCGGCACGATGCTGGCCGACGTGCTGGCCATGAAGCGGCACAACATCAACGCGGTGCGGACCAGCCACTACCCGCCCGATCCGCGTTTCCTCGACCTGTGCGACCGCCACGGGCTGTGGGTGATCGGCGAATGCGACCTGGAGACCCACGGGTTCATCGCCGAGGGCTGGCGCGGCAACCCGAGCGACGACCCGGCCTGGCGGGAGGCGTACCTGGACCGGGCGGCGCGCACGGTGGAGCGGGACAAGAACCACCCGTGCGTCATCGCCTGGTCGCTGGGCAACGAGGCCGGGACCGGCACGAACCTGGCGGCCATGGCCGACTGGATCCGCGGCCGGGACGGCAGCCGCCTGATCCACTACGAAGGCGACCACGAGAACTGCTCCTACGCCGACGTGTACTCCCGGATGTACGCCGGCTACGCCGAGGTGGCCGCGATCGGCCACCGGCAGGAACCGGGCACCGCCGACCCGCGCCACGACGCGCACCGCCGGGGGCTGCCGTTCCTGTTGTGCGAGTACGCGCACGCGATGGGCAACGGTCCCGGCGGCTTGTCCGACTACCAGGAGCTGTTCGAGGCGCATCCACGGGTGGCCGGGGGGTTCGTCTGGGAGTGGATCGATCACGGCATCGCGCGGAGCGCCGCCGACGGGACCGCGTACTACGCGTACGGCGGCGACTTCGGCGAGGAGGTGCACGACGGGAACTTCGTCATCGACGGCCTGGTCTTCCCCGACCGCGCGCCGTCGCCCGGCCTGCGGGAGTACGCCAAGGTAATCGAGCCGGTCCGGATCAGCGTCGACCCGCGCGCCCGGACGATCGGCGTCCGTAACCTGCACCACACCCGTGACACGGGTTACCTGCGCTGGCGTTGGGTCCTCGAAGAGGAGGGTGTGGCGCTCGGGACCGGTGAGCTGGAGGTACCGGTCGTGCGGGCCGGGACCGCGGGGAGCATCGGATGGCCGGAGGAGCTGAGCGGGGCGGCCGGCCGGGCGGGCCGCGGCGAGGTCTGGCTGACGGTCAGCGCCGTGCTGGGCGAGGCGGAGAGCTGGGCTCCCGCGGGGCACGAGGTGGCCTGGGCGCAGGAGCGGGTTGACCGGCGGGCGGGGCGCGCCAGGGCTGAAGCGGGGCCGGGACCGCGGACGGGGCCGGGGGCGCGGGCGGGGTCGGGGGCGCGGGCGGAGTCGGAGGCGCCGGCGGGGTCGGGGACGGCGGTCGGCAGGGACTTGATCACGGTGGGGCCGGCCAGGTTCGACGGGCGGAGCGGAAAGCTGACCGGGCTCGGCGGGCTTGAACTGGGCGGGCTCGAGCTGGACGGGCCGCGGCTGGAGCTGTGGCGGGCGCCGATCGATAACGACCGGCCGCTGGTGAAGGGCTGGCGGCGGGCCGGGCTGGACCGGCTGCATCACCGGGTGCTCGGGGTTGAACCCGACGACACGGGCCTGTCGGTCCGGGCCCGGGTCGGGGCGGCGGGCACCGGGGCCGGGATGGACGTCGCGTACCGCTGGCGGGCCGAGGATGAGGTGGCCTGGCTGACGGTGGCGGTGACGCCGCGAGGTGAATGGGGCGTGCCGCTGCCGCGGCTCGGGGTCGCGCTGAGCCTGGCCGGGGAGGACGCGGAGATCGAGTGGTTCGGGCTCGGGCCGGGCGAGGCCTACCGCGACAGCCAGACCGCCGTACGGGTCGGGCGGTACCGGCGCACGCTGGCCGAGCTGCAGACGCCGTACATCCGGCCGCAGGAGAACGGCAACCGCCGGGCGGTCCGCTGGGCGCGTCTGACCCGGCCCGACGGGGCCGTGCTGAGCGTCTTCGGCGACCCGGTCGTGGACCTGACGGCCCGGCCGTGGAGCACGGCGGCGCTGGCCAGCGCGCGGCACACCTGCGACCTGCGGCCGGACGGGCGGATCCACCTGCATGTGGACGCGGCGCACCACGGCCTGGGCAGCGCCTCCTGCGGCCCGCCGGTCCCGGCCTGGCACGCACTGGCCGCGGTGCCGGCCAGCTTCACGGTCGGCCTGGCGGGCTCGCCCTGACCACGACTCAGGGGGCCGGGGTCGCGGTCATGATCGCGGTCGGGGTCGACGTCGCGGTGGCTGTCACGGTCTCGATCGGCGTCGCCGTCACGGTCGCGGTCGGAATCGGGGTCGCGGTCATCGTGGGCGTCGCCGTGACGGTCGTGGTCGGGGTCGGGGTCGCCGTGACCGATACGGTCGGCGTCGGTGTGGCTGAGGGGGTCGCGGACGCCGACATCGACGGTGCGGCCGGCGACGTCGGAGACATGCTCGGCGCCGGTGTCTTCGGAGCTAGGGCAACGGGTCCGCAGGCGGTCAAGCTCAGGACGCCCGCGGCCAGCAGGCTGTGTTTCTTCCACATGACCCTACGATGGCGGCGAGGGCGGGGTGGTTCGCTGGGGGTACGGGGGAAACTCAGGGGGAGGAAGGCGCGAGACGAGGGCCGGGGGCTGGTACGCGTGTTCCGTTCGGATAAAAATCAGGAGTTACGGTCGGGAGCGGGGGTTACGGCGGTGGGCGGGTCGGAGGTGCCCGGGCTGCCGCGTAGCAGGTAAGCGGACTGGAGCAGCTCGGGGTGGGCGCGGAGCTCGCCGGCCGGGCCGGAGAAGCGGATCCGGCCGCCCTCCATGACGTGGGCGTCGTCGGCCAGGCCCAGGGCGACGGTGGCGAACTGCTCGATCAGCAGCACGCCGGTGCCGGCTTCGGCGATGGTGCGGATGACCGGGATCAGCCGGCTGACCACCACCGGGGCCAGGCCCAGGGACAGCTCGTCGATCAGCATGTAGTGCGGCTCGCAGATCAGCGCCTGGGCCAGCACGACCATCTGCTGCTCGCCGCCGGACAGGGTGCGGGCCAGCGCGGCCAGCCGCTGGCCGAGCTGAGGGAACAGCTCGAGGACCCGTTGCCGGCCGGCCTGGGCCTGGTCTTTGGTCAGGGCGTAGCTGGCCACCCGCAGGTTGTCCTCGACGGTCAGGTCCGGGAGCAGGCGGCGGCCCTCGGGGACGATCGCCACGCCGGCCTGGCGGATGCGTTCGGGGCGGCGTCCGGTCAGGTTCTTGTCCTCCAGGAGGACTTCGCCGGCCGTGGGCTTCAGGACGCCGCCGACGGCCAGGACCAGGGTCGACTTGCCCGCGCCGTTCGGGCCGAGGAGGGCGGTCACCTGGCCCGCCGGGATCTCGATGTTGACCTGCTTTACGACGGGGCGGCCGCCGCGCTCGACGGTGAGGTCGCGGATCGTCAGCTGGCTCACGCGACCCCCAGGTAGGCGCGGATCACGTCGTCGTTGCGCAGCACGGCGGCGGTCGGGCCGGAGGCGATCAGCTTGCCGAAGTCGAGCACGGCGGTGGTCGCGCAGCAGGCCGAGACCAGGCTCATGTCGTGGTCGACCAGGATGGTCAGCGCCCCGGTGTGCTCGGGGATGGCCCGGATGACCTCGCCGAGATGGCTGGTCTCCGCCTCGGGCAGCCCGGCGGCGGGCTCGTCGAGCAGGACGAGCCGCGGCCGGCCGACGACCGCGCGGGCCACCTCGACCAGGCGGCGCTGGCCAGCGGTCAGCGTGCGGACGCGGGCGTCCGGGGTCTTCGCGTCGGCGTCCAGGCCGGTGAATCCGATCGCGTCGAGCACGTCGCTTCGGCGCGTGCTCGCGCCGAGTCTGGAGTGCTCGTGCACCATCGCCACGTTGTCGAACACCGACAGTTCCTCGATCGCCTGCTCGGTCTGGAACGTGCGGCGCACTCCCCACCGCGCGCGGCGGAAATGAGCCATCGACAGCAGGTCTACCCCGAACGCGCGGACCGTTCCCGCGGCGGGCCGGACGAAGCCGCTCAGCACGTTGAAGAAGGTGGTCTTGCCCGCGCCGTTCGGTCCGATGAGGCCGCAGGTACCTTGCTCGAAGGTCAGGTTCATGTCGTCCAGCGAGGTGACGCCGCCGTAGCGGACGGTCAGGCCTTCGACCTCGATCATTTCGTTTGTCCTTGGCTTTGCGGCAGCCGGCGGCGCAGGAGGCGGCCGAGGCGGGCCAGGTCCCTGGGCACCTGGTCGGCCAGGCCGGCCGGGGCGGTGGTCAGGACCTGGAGCACGCCCAGCCCGAACAGGATGGTCAGCCAGTCGGCCGAGACACCCCAGTTGTTCAGCAGGGCGGGCAGGAACTGGTACAGCAGCGCGGCGACGACCGCGCCCCACATGCTGTAGACCCCGCCCATCAGCGTCACGGCCAGCAGGGTGATCGAGTCCTGGGTCGGGAAGCCGATCGAGTACAGGTAGTGCACGGCCCCGGCCAGCACGCCGCCGGCGACACCGGTGATGAACGAGGCCAGGGCCAGCGCCCACAGCTTGTACAGCGTGATGTTGATGCCCGCGGCCAGCGCGGCCGGCTCGCTCTGCCGGATCGCCGCCCAGGCCCGGCCCGGCTTGGTCTTGATGTGGGCCAGGACCAGCAGGAACATCAGGATCGCGACCACGACCGCGTAGCGGAAGTAGGCCGGGTCGTTACTCGCGATCGACGGCCGCCGGATCGGCGGGATGTGCACCAGGCTGCCGTTGTAGCCGAGGAAGCCGTGGCCGCCGTTCGGGAAG
>Ga0335074_10011490_pt1 | contig 12381 bp, 8 predicted proteins | sample Lox_Sample_23_FD_206715 | JGI IMG/M metagenome (GOLD analysis project Ga0335074, IMG submission 206715) | Soil microbial communities from Loxahatchee National Wildlife Refuge, Florida, United States - Lox_Sample_2.3 | ecosystem: Environmental > Terrestrial > Soil > Wetlands | place: USA: Florida...
CTGCGGGCAAGCCCCTGCTGCTGCAGCAGGTCGTCGATGAAGCCGGTGTCGTCCCCGGTCGAACTGATGGCAAGATGCGGCAGGTCCGCGAACCGCTCGATCGACCACTCCTGCTCCTGCGCCGCGGGATGCGCGGTGTCCAGCACCGCGACGTAGTCGTCCTGCATGATCCGCACGCATTTGAAACGTTCGCCGCCGTTGGTCAGCATGCAGAGCGCGAGGTCCACGCCGTCGCCGTCGAGCAAGTCGAGCACGTTGACGTCGCCGAGCGGACGGATGTCCAGCGTCACGCCGGGCGCCGCTGCGGCGACCCGGCGCAACAGCGTCGGCGCGATCGCGCGCGCCGCATAGTTGTTCATGACCAGCGTGAAGCTGCGCGCCGCCTGGGCCGGGACGAACTCATCGGGTTGCAGTGTCGTGCTCAACGCCCGCAGCGCCTCGCGCACCGGCGCCGCCATTTGCTCCGCCCGCAATGTCGGCTGCATGCCCTCCGGCGTGCGCACGAACAATTCGTCCTGCAGCATGGACCGCAGCCGGGCCAGCGCATGGCTTGTCGCCGGTTGGCTCAGGCCAAGCCGCTGCCCCGCGCGGGTGAGATTGCGCGTCTGCATCACCGCGTCGAACACGATCAACAAGTTGAGATCGATGTTGCCGCGGCCCTGGCCCTCCATGCCATGGCCGCCGGCAGCGGCGTCATCGTCGCCGCGTCTGCCATAGCGCGTCGCTGCGCGGCGTACTAAAGGGACCGCCGTCTCAGGCATCGCTTGAACTCGCTCCGGAGATTCGAGGCGGCAATATGGCGGGCAGAACAGCGGCGCGGACCTCACGTTTGCTGCGGTGCAGCATTGCGTGGATTGCGGTTGTCGATGCCATACTCGTGCCTAGCAACCTCGGCATGGGGCGGACTCATGGGCAGCATCAGCGTCTCCGGCGTCACCCTGGATGTCGAGCAATACGGTGCCGGGCGTCCGCTCCTGTTCTTGCACCCGGGCGAGGGGCTTGAACCGCGCCGGCCGTGGCTGGAGCTGCTGTCGCGGCATTTCCGGGTCATCGCGCCGCACCATCCGGGGTTCGGCGAATCGTCGCTGCCGGACTGGTTCGGCACCGTGGACGACATTGCCTATCTCTATCTCGACCTTGCCCGCATGCTCGGGCTGCGCGATGCGGTACTGGCCGGCGCCGGCTTCGGCGGCTGGATCGCCGCCGAAATGGCGGTGCGCGACACGCGCGGCTTCGCGCATCTGGCGCTCGCCGCGCCGGTAGGCATCAAGCTCGGCGGCGTCACCGATCGCGACATTGCCGACATCTACGCCATGCCACGCGCGGACTTCATGCGCCTCGCCTGGGCCGATCCGCGGCGTGGCGAAATCGACTACACCGCGCTGCCGGAAGGCGAGCTGGCGGCGATCGCGCGCGGCCGCGAGGCTTTGGCGTTGTTCGGCTGGAAACCCTACATGCACAATCCGCGGCTGAAACGCTGGCTGCCCCGCATCGATATTCCAACCTTGCTGCTGTGGGGCGCGCAGGACCGCATCGTCACGCCGCTCTATGGCGAGGGCTGGCGCGCCGCGATCCCCGGCGCGCGGCTGGAAACCATCGATGATGCCGGCCATTTCCCGCACTGGGAGCAGCCGGAGGCGTTTGTTGGACACCTGGTGACTTTCACAGGCCGGCACTGAGGAAACGACAACATGCGATCCTGGTATTTCTCCGAGATGGCCTATCACCCGGCATGGCAGGAAGGCCTGAAGCGCGGCTCGCTGCGCGTGATCCTGCCGAACGCGAACGTCGATCCGCACGAGGCGCACACGCTGCTGAACCGCTATCTGGATGAATTCGCGCTGTGCGATGAAGTCGGGCTCGATATCATGGTGAACGAGCACCACAGCACCGCGACGTGCATGACGGTGTCGGTCCCGATGGCGCTGGCGATCATCGCGCGCGAAACCAAGAAGGCGCGGCTGCTGACCTTGGGCAACCCGATCGCCAATCGTCCCGATCCGGTGCGGGTCGCGGAGGAGATGGCATGGCTCGACGTGCTCTCCGGCGGGCGGCTGGAGATGGGGCTGGTGAAGGGCGCGCCATACGAGATCGTCCCGGCCAATTCCAATCCGGCGCGGCTGATGCGGCGTTATTGGGAAGCGCACGATCTGATTCTGAAGGCGCTGTCCACCAGCGATGGGCCGTTCAACTGGGAAGGCGAGTACTTCCAATACCGCAACGTCAACATCTGGCCGCGGCCGATCCAGCAGCCCAGCCCGCCGGTGTGGATGACCGGCATGAGCGTGGACAGCGGCCGGCTGGCGGCGGAGCGTCGCCACGTGATCGGCACGCTGCTGTCGGGCGGCACCGCCAAGCCGATGTACGACATGTATCGCGAGACCGCACGCAAGAACGGCTGGGAAGCGGGGCCGGACCGGCTGGCCTATGCCGCCGTGGTGGGCGTCGGCGACACTCGCGAGGAAGGGCTGCGGCGGGCCGATCAGATCGCCGACTATGTGCGCACCGCGCCCGTCGTGGCGGAGCAATTCACCAATCCGCCGGGCTATAATTCGGTGGCGGCGAACGTGGCGATCCTGAAGGCCGGGCCGCGCGCGCATCGCATCGTCAAGGACCGCCAGGGCAACATGATCGACCACCGCAAGGCGTCGGTGCAGCAGTTCATGGACACCGACACGGTGTTCGCCGGCAACCCCGACGACGTCTACGACCAGATCCGCGACTTCAACCAACGCATGGGCGGCGTCGGCCACCTGCTGTTCTTTGGCCAGGGCGGTTTCCTGAGCCACCAGGATGCGATGGCGAACATTCGCTTGTTCGGCCGCGAAGTGGCGCCAAGGCTGCGGGAGATGAATTGAGAAGGGCACCGGCAGGCAGGAAGTTAATTGATGCGATCGTCGGCGGGAGGCCGTCGCCGCGGCAGTTGGTACCGGCCGCGGCTTCGGATTCTTCTCACAAAGCTCAAGCAAGGATTCACCAGGCACACGAAGCGACGCTGCGGCGCCATGGTGATTGCGACGACCGGCGATAACAATTCTGCTGTGTGACTGCTTCCTTCGGCTCTGCTGTGTGACTGCTTCCTGCGGCTGCCGCAACTTTGTGAGAAGCACAACGCCGCCCCGCCGGTCGAGCAGTTCGCACCGGACCCGGTCTTACGCCCTTGCCGTGCCTCAGGCCGTTGCCACGTCTCAGGCCCGTGCCGTATCTCAGGCCCTTGCCGTGTCTCAGGCCCTTGCCGTGTCTCAGGCCCGTGCCGTATCTCAGGCCCGTGCCGTCCGCACTGCCGCCGCCAATTCCCGCACCTGCGCCAGCACGGTCCGCACCGCGTCGGGCTTCGCGCGCCCGGCCTGGTCCAGATGCGCCGCCAGCGTATCGATCAGCGCCGAGGCCACCACCGCGGCATCGGCGACCCGCACCACCTCCGCAGCCTGCGCCCGCGTGCGCACACCAAAGCCGACGGCAATCGGCAGGCCGGTCGCCTTGCGCACGCGCGGAACGGCTGCGGCCAAATGCTCCGCGGTGGCGGTGCGCGTCCCGGTGATGCCCGTGATGCTGACATAATAGACGAACCCGGAACTGCCCTGCAGCACGTGCACCAGCCGTGCATCATCGGTGGTGGGCGCGACCAGACGGATCACATCCAGACCGCTCGCAGTGGCGAACGGCACCAGCATGTCGGCTTCCTCGGTCGGCAGATCCACCACGATCAGCCCGTCCACGCCCGCTGCCGCCGCATCGGCGCAGAAACGTTCCGCGCCATAGGACAGGATGGGATTCAAATATCCCATCAGGATCACCGGCGTGGCGTCGTCGTCGCGGCGGAACTCGCGCACCATGCCAAGCACCCGCGCCAGCTTCACCCCTGCCTTCAGCGCGCGCTTGCCGGCGGCCTGGATGATCGGGCCGTCCGCCATCGGATCGGTGAACGGCATGCCGATCTCGATCAGATCGGCGCCCGCGCCGGGCATGCCGCGGAGCAAGGCCATGGAGGTGTCGGCGTCCGGGTCCCAGGCTTCCAGGAATGGGATCAGCGCGCCGCGGTTTTCGCCTTTCAGTGCGGCGAAGCGTGTGGCGATGCGACTCATGGGTTTACCAAACTCCCCCGCCCCCCAACCTTGGTCCGCTTCGCGGCCCAGGCCCGCAAGGGGGGAGCTCTTTGCCGGCCCGGTCAGCAGCCCCCGCCTGGTGGGCAGCCGCCGCCCTCTGTAGGAGGGGGAGCCTTTTGCCCGCCCGGTCAGCAGCCCCGCTCACAGCCGCACCCCCAAATGCTCGGCGACGGCGAAGATGTCCTTGTCCCCCCGGCCGCACAAATTCATCACGACGATCCGGTCCTGGCCCAGCGTCGGCGCCAGCTTCGTCACATGCGCCAACGCATGCGCCGGTTCCAGCGCCGGGATAATCCCCTCGGTGCGGGTGCAAAGTTGGAACGCGGCGAGCGCCTCCTGGTCGGTCGCCGACACGTACTCCACCCGGCCGATATCGTGCAGCCACGAATGCTCCGGACCGATGCCCGGATAGTCCAGCCCGGCGCTGATGCTGTGCGCTTCCAGGATCTGCCCGTCATCATCCTGCAACAGATACGTGCGGTTGCCGTGCAGCACACCCGGCCGGCCGCCGGTCAGACTGGCGGCATGCTCGCCGGTTTCGATGCCATGCCCGCCCGCCTCCACGCCGATCAGCCGCACCGGATCATCGAGAAACGGATGGAACAATCCCATCGCGTTGGACCCGCCGCCGATGCAGGCCACCGCCACGTCAGGCAGCCGACCCTCCGCCTCGCGCAACTGCTGCTTGGCCTCCTCGCCGATCACCGACTGGAAGTCCCGCACCATCATCGGATAGGGATGCGGGCCGGCGACGGTGCCGATCAGGTAGTAGGTGTCCTGCACATTGGCGACCCAGTCGCGCAGCGCCTCGTTCATCGCATCCTTCAGCGTCGAGGCACCCGAGGTCACCGGCTTCACCTCCGCCCCCAGCAGCTTCATGCGGAACACGTTGGGCTTTTGCCGCTCGACGTCGGTTGCACCCATATAGACCGTGCACGGCAGGCCGAACAATGCGCACATGGTAGCGGTAGCCACGCCATGCTGACCGGCGCCGGTCTCGGCGATGATCCGCGTCTTGCCCATCCGCCGGGCCAGCAGAATCTGGCCCATGCAATTGTTCGCCTTGTGGCTGCCGGTGTGGTTCAGTTCGTCGCGTTTGAAATAGATCTTCGCGCCGCCGAGTTGCCGCGTCAGTCGTTCGGCGAACCACAGCGGGCTGGGACGGCCGACGTAATGCGTCAGATGGCGTTGCAGGTCGGCATGAAACGCCGGGTCCGCCTTCGCCGCATTATAGGCACGTTCCACCTCCAGGATCAGCGGCATCAACGTCTCGGCGACGAAGCGTCCGCCGTAATCGCCAAAGCGCCCGCGCTGGTTGGGCCCATTGCGCAGGCTGTTCGCGCCCGCCGGTGAAATCGCTGCTGACACGCTATTGCAATCCTCGCTCGCTGCCCCCTTCTAGCTCAGGACCGTTGCATGGTCACCTCCCACCCTGGTGCACTGCACAAATCACGGCCTCGTGGAGCAGAAGCACTGGATTTGTTGCGCGAATTGCCGCTTAGTATTGACCCAATGAAACCCATCCGCACCGGCGCGGAGCGTCTGGAGGAAACCACGTGGACATTGAACCGCAACCCGCTGCCCCTCGGCACAAGTCCTGGAGGACGCTGGCCGCCGAGGCTCTCGCCGGAACCGGCGTGCACGCATCGCGGGCGGTGCACGCCAACCTGACCGCGCCCGCGCTGGTGTCGGAAGCATTGCGCCGCAACGAAGGCCGCCTCGCCTGGGATGGCGCGCTGATGGTGGAAACCGGCGTGCATACCGGCCGCTCGGTGCAGGACAAGTTCGTGGTCGACGAGCCTTCGACCACGCCGGACATCTGGTGGGGCAAGATCAACCAGAAGCTTTCACCCAACCATTTCGCAATTCTGCAATCACGCGTGCAGGCTTATCTGCAAGGCCAGGATCTGTTCGTGCAGGATTTGTACGCCGGCGCCGATCCCGCCCACCGCGTGCGCGTTCGCCTGGTCACCACCGGCGCCTGGCAGGCGTTGTTCGCGCGCAACATGTTCATTCGCCCGCCAGAGCAAGAACTCGAAAGCTTCGAGCCCGACTACGTCATCCTGCACGCGCCGTTGTTCCATGCGGATCCGGCGGTGGATGGCGTGCGGTCCGGCACCACGATCGCCCTGTCCTTCGCGCAGCGCCGCATCGTCATCGCCGGGACCGAATATGCCGGCGAAATCAAGAAGTCGATCTTCACCGTGATGAACTGGATCCTGCCGGCGCAGGGCGTGTTGCCCATGCATTGCAGCGCCAACATCGGCAAGGACGGCGACGTCGCCCTGTTCTTTGGCCTGTCGGGCACCGGCAAGACCACGCTCTCCTCCGATCCGCGCCGCAAGCTGATCGGTGACGATGAGCATGGCTGGGGCGACGGCGGCGTATTCAATTTCGAAGGCGGCTGCTACGCCAAGGTCATCGACCTGTCGCAGGAGCATGAGCCGGAGATCTGGGAAGCATCGCACCGTTTCGGCACGGTATTGGAGAACGTGGTGGGCGACCGCCACGGCCGGCTCGACCTCACCGACCAGTCGCTGACCGAGAACACGCGCTCGTGCTATCCGGTCGAATACATTCCGAACGTCGAGTTGTCCGGCCGCGGCGGCGTGCCGCGCAACGTGGTGATGCTGACCTGCGACGCCTATGGCGTGATGCCGCCGATCGCCAGGCTGACCCCGGCACAGGCGATGTACCATTTCCTCTCCGGCTACACCGCGAAGGTGGCGGGAACCGAGAAGGGGCTCGGCGCCGGGCCGGAGGCGACCTTCTCCACCTGCTTCGGCGCGCCGTTCCTGCCGCGTCGCCCGGAGGTCTACGGCAAGATGCTGGAGACGCTGATCGAACGGCATGGCGCCAATTGCTGGCTGGTCAACACCGGCTGGAGCGGCGGCCAGTACGGCGTCGGCAAGCGCATGAGCATCCGCCATACCCGCGCGCTGCTGCACGCGGCACTCGACGGCAGCCTGGCGCGCGGCGGCTTCCGCACCGACGCGTTCTTCGGCCTCGCCATTCCGGAACATGTCGACGGCGTGCCGGACGAAGTGCTGGACCCGCGCCTGTCCTGGGCGGACAAGTCCGCCTACGACCGGATGGCGCGCGAGCTGCTGGCGAGTTTCGAGAAGAATTTCCGCCCCTATGAAAGCGGCGTCGGCGAGGAGGTGCGCGCCATCGCCCTGAAAGCCGCCGCATAAGCGACGCTCCGCGCCGTTCCATCCGGCGCGAGATGCAGGAGCCGGGCCGCGCCCGGTTCAGGCGCATCAGTTAGTTAGTGGAATTGACAATCGCTGGCTGTTGTGATAGTAGCACCGCATGGCGACCGCGCGTTCGCCGGCCCGCCCTTGTGCGCCAGCCCTTGTGCGCCCGCCCTTGTGCGCCCGCCCTTGTGCGCCAGCCCGCCGAGGACCGCCCGCCGAGGACCGCCCGAGGCGTGCTGCCGTAATCAGCTCTCTCGTTTTGCCACAGAGGAATTTTACATCCGTGACCCAGCCGCTTCGCAATTCCTTGTTTACCACGGCGGAAGCAGCCTTCCTGACGCGCCTGCCGCTGTGGAAGGTGCAACGCGCGATCGACAACCGCCTGTTCGAGGCGGTGTTCAAGCCAAGGACTAAACGCGTGTCCCGATTGCTCGACCGACACGCCCTGCTGTGCCTCGCGGTGGAGCGTCGCCTGGGCGAGCGCTGCGTACCGCGCTTCCGCCGCGCGGTCTACGAGACGCTGGCAACCGCCCCGCGGGGACGGCTATCGCTGGATGGCGGGTTCCTCACCATCGACCTCGCCGAGCCGCGGCACGAGCTGGCGACCGGGCTCCGCACCCTGCGGCGCGCCCGCGCCGCGTTCACCAGGGGCCCCGGGATCATGCGCGGTGTCCCGGTGTTTCGCGGCACCCGCATTCCCGTGCGCCTCATTGCCTCGTTGCGGGCACTCGGCGTGGGCGAGGCGGAATTGCTCACCTTCTATCCGAACCTGACGGCCGACGACCTCCGGCTCGCCGAGATCTATCTGGCGGCCAATCCCGCTCGAGGCCGGCGCTGCCGCCGCCCATGGCATGCCCACGCGCCGCTGCCGGCCAGGCTCCGCGAACTGGCGCAACTGAAGGCCGAACACGGCGCTGCCTCGGTCAGTGGCTAGAGCATCCTCACCGCGACCGGAACCGCCACGCAACTGTCATGGCGAGTCGCCACCGGCCTGACGGCTGACCCGAGGTTGCGCGAACCACGCCCCGCATCGCGCCCCATGGTCACGCGACACCGCCGCTCATGCCCCGTGGCCGCCCGGATGCGCCTGCGGGGCGCCCGTTGCGATGCCGACGTCGACATCATGCCCCGTAGCCGCCCGGATGCGCCTCCCGCCATGTCAGCGCGGTCCGCACCATCTCTTCCAGTGCCGCGAAGCGCGGCCGCCATCCGGCTTCGATCGCGCGTGCCGCGCCGGCGACCAGCACCGCCGGATCGCCCGGCCGCCGCACCCCCAGCCGATGCGGCACCTGCCGGCCCGTCACCCGCTGCACCGCCTCGATCACCTGCAGCACCGAGTGGCCCGCACCGTTGCCCAGGTTCCACGTCACGCTGCCGCCTTCCAGCCGCTCCAGCGCCAGCAGATGCGCGTCGGCGAGGTCGGTCACGTGCACGTAGTCGCGGATGCAGGTGCCGTCCGGCGTCGGATAGTCGGTGCCGAATACGGCCAGTTCCGGCCGCCGGCCCAGGGCGGCGTCGATCACCAGCGGGATCAGGTGGGTCTCCGGGTCGTGGTCCTCGCCCAGCCGTCCCGCCGGATCGGCGCCCGCCGCATTGAAATAGCGCAGGCAGGCGGAGTGCAGCCCGTGCACCCGGTCAGCCCAAAGCAGGGCACGCTCGATCATCCACTTGCTCTCGCCATAGGGTGAGCCGGGATCGATCCGCGCCGTCTCCGGGATGGGCATCTCCTCCGGCGTGCCGAACAGGTTGGCGGTGGAGGAAAGGATGAAGCGGCCGACACCGTGGCGGACGCAGGACTCGATCAGGCGGATGCCGTTCATGCCGTTTTCCGCCAGATAGCGGAACGGCGCGCGCATGCTCTCGCCCACCAGCGACAGCGCGGCGAAATGGAACACCGCGTCCCACGGCCCGTCGGCCAGCAGCGCGTCCACCCCCGCCGCATCCGCCAGGTCCAGGTTCACCAGCCGGGCGCCGGGCAGCACCGCGGCGCGATGGCCGGTGCGCAGATTGTCCAGCACCACCACCGCGTCGCCACGCGCGAGCAAAGCCGACACCATGTGGCTGCCGACATAGCCGGCGCCGCCGGTCACCAGAACCCGTCGTGGCATGCTGTGCTACCCCTGCGTCTTGTATCGGCGCCGATGGTAGACGTCCGCATCGGCATAACCCGACCGCACATGGGCGGCAGCATCCACCCGCGTCAACACGCAGCCCACCACATGCGCGTGCGCCTCCTCCAGCAGTGCCAGCGTGTGCTGTGCCGCCGGGCGCCGCGTGCCGCCCCAGCGCGCGCATAGCAACGTGGCATCGGCGACGCCGGCCAGGATGCGCGCCTCGGCAATCGCCTGGAGCGGCGGGCAGTCGAGCAAGATCAGGTCGTATTCCTGGCGCAGCTCGAAGAGGATGCTGGCGATGGTGTGGGACAGGAACCGGTCCGGCAGGTCGACGCCGACCCGGCCCGCCTGCATGACATCCATCCGCGTGGCGAGATCGGTCACGATCGCCTGGTGGGGCGGCAGCCCCTGCCGCAGGCATTCGGCCAGCCCGATCGTCGGGCCGACCCGCAACCGCGCCGCAAAGGTGGGGCGGCGGAGATCGCATTCCATCAGCAATACATGCTCCCCGCTCAGCGCCGCGGACCGCGCCAGGGCCAGGGCAACCGTGGTCTTGCCTTCGCCCGTGCGGGCCGCCGTCACTGCGATCACGTGGGGATGGTCCCGCCCGATCCGCAGGCCAGCTCGCAGCGCGCGCACTTGTTCGGCGAACAACGACAGCGTGTGTCGGGCAACGTACTCGTCCGCACTGAGCCGCCCGAGCTCGCGCCGCGACAGCTCCGGCAGAAGCGCGAAGCACGGCAGGCCGAGCGCGGCGCGCACCGCCTCGCCCGAGCGCAGCGTGTCGTCGGCCAGCTCCAGCAGATAGGCCATCAGCAGCCCGAACCCCAGGCCGAACGCAGTCACGGCGGCCATCAGCGGCACGGGGCGCGGGAAGCTTGGCGTGTCCGGCGGCAAGGCGAGCGAAATCTCATGCGCTTCCGCCGATTCCAGCTCCGCCTGCTGCGCCGTCTGCTGGATGCGGTCCAGCACCGCCTGCAATTCCTGGCGCGACGCCTCGACATCGCGCTGCATCGCGTTCAGCGCCACCTGAGCCTGGGCGCTGCGGTCCTCCGCCGCCTGCCCCTTCTCCAGATCTTGCTCCAGCGCCTCGACGCGTTCCCGCGCGGCGCGTACATCCTCCGCGGTGGCGGCGACCACACGCGCGGTTTCCGCCGCCACCGCGCGCTGTGCATCGGCGTATTGCCGGCGGAGCGCGATCGCTTCCGGATGATTGGGCCCCAGCCGCCCTTGCTCCGCCTGGATCTGCGCCGAGATCTGGTCCTGCGCGGCGCGCAACTGCACCACGCTCGGCGCGATCGCCGCCTGTGCCGCTGCGCCCACCCGGCCGCTGGCGGCATCCAGCTTGGCCTCCGCTTCAGCCAGGGCCGACCGGGCATGCACCAGATCTTCGCTCAGGTGACTGATCTCCTCCGCGTCCATGCCGGCGTGCATGCCTTGCGTCAGGCCGGCCTTGGCGCGGTACGCGGCGATGCGGTCCTCGCCGCTGCGCACGTCCTTGCGCAGCTCGGCGGCGCGGTCGTTGAGGAAGGCAGTGGCATGGTCCACCGCGCGGTGCTTCGCCGCGAACTGGTTCCTGATGTAGGCATCCATCGCATTGTTCACGGCGGTGGCGGCGACCTGCGGGTCCTCGGCGGTAAAATCGATTTCCAGCACGCGGGAGAATTTGACGGTGCGGACGTCGAACGCTGCCTGCACCGCCATCAGCGTGGCATTGCGGCTGCTGTCCTGGGCAGGCCCGGGCAAGGCGCGCGATCGCTGCGGCAGCCGGTGCCGCAACCGTGACACGACGGCATCGAAGCCGCGGCGCAGCCAGCCATGCGGGCGAAGCGCCACATCGAATTCCGGATTGTTGTAGAGGTTGCCGCGCTTGACCACCTCCTCCACCACGCGCAGGCCGCGCACAATTTCCGCCTGGCTCGCCATCACGGAATCGGTGGTGGGATCGCTTTGCAGGATGCTTTGCAGCTCGCGCAGCTTGTACTCGCTGGGTTCGTAGATCAGCGTGCCGACCGCGGTGTAGCGCGGCGTGATTTGCTCGATGGCGATGAAGCCCAGCAACGGCCAGAGCAACAGGTTCAGGATCAGGGTCAGGCGACGGCGACGCAGGGCGGCGAGGACGAGGCGGGGGCTGATGGGGTCGTTCCCGGCCGGTTCAGGCGGTTCAGGGCCGGAACGGCCGCGGATCGGCACGGGCAGGGCAGTGGACGGTCCGGCAGGTCTGTCGAGCACGACGCTTTTGACCTCGGGGGCGCAAGGTCCGGGCCTGTTGCCCGGGACAGCGCTCTGAATACAGGGAGGTGCTTAATGCCGCGCTAACGCCGCGCTGCGGCGGCACCTGATTGCGCAATTTCCCCGCCGGCAGGCGGTCGCGTTAACCGATCGCTCAGCACTCCGCGCGCAAGATGCGGCGGCGCCGAAAACCGGTCCGTCTGCCCCAGGATGAGGTGTGCCTGCCGTGCGTGTCCCGCGCCTGTCGCTTGTCGTGTGGCTGCTGTTTCTGGCCGGCTGCGCGCCAGGCGGTGGCCTGCCGCCGGTGCCTCCGGGCGCGGCTTCCTACCGGCTGGGGCCCGGCGACACCGTGCGATTGCTGACCTACGGCGAGGATGGCCTGAGCGGCGATTTTCGCGTCAGCGCCGCGGGCACGATTGCCGTGCCGCTGCTGGGCGGGGTCCATGCAGCGGGCCTTACCCCCGCGGAGCTGCAGCAATCGGTGGCTGACCAACTGAAACAGAAGGGGTTGCTGCAGAACCCATCCGTGGCGGCAGAGGTCAGCACCTACCGGCCGATCTTCGTGCTGGGTGAGGTGAACAAGCCCGGCGAGTACCCATACCAGCCGGGCATGACAGTGGTGACCGCGGCGGCGGTGGCGGGCGGCTTCACCTATCGCGCGGTCGAGGGCTACGTCTCGGTGGTGCGGACCGTGGATGGGCATGCGGTGGAGGGCAAGGCAACCCGGCAAAC
>Ga0335074_10011492_pt1 | contig 12379 bp, 9 predicted proteins | sample Lox_Sample_23_FD_206715 | JGI IMG/M metagenome (GOLD analysis project Ga0335074, IMG submission 206715) | Soil microbial communities from Loxahatchee National Wildlife Refuge, Florida, United States - Lox_Sample_2.3 | ecosystem: Environmental > Terrestrial > Soil > Wetlands | place: USA: Florida...
CCGACGAATGTGCCCCCGGGTCCCTGCCGCTGGCCGGCGTGCGCGTGCTCGAGTTGTGCCAGGTCATGGCGGGACCGTTCTGCGGCATGCTGCTCGGCGACATGGGAGCCGACGTCATCAAGATCGAGCCGCCCCCGGCCGGCGATCAGACCCGCGGTGCCATGGGGTTCAAGCTGAAAGGCAGTGACAGCCTGGGGTTCATGAACCTCAACAGGAACAAGCGCAGCGTTGTTTTGGACCTCAAGGATTCGCACGGCCGGGGCGTGCTCTACCGGCTGGTGGAGACCGCCGACATTCTCGTCGAGAATTATCGTCCCGGCGTCACCAGGCGCCTTGGCATCGATTTCGACACGCTGCGCACGATCAATCCGCGTCTCGTCTACGCGAGCATCTCCGGGTTCGGCCAGACCGGCCCCTGGGCCGATCGCCCTGGCTACGACCTCATGGCGCAGGCGATGGCCGGAACAATGAGCATCACCGGCCATCCAGGGCAGCCGCCCGCGAGATGCGGCGTGCCGATCGCCGATCTCGGCTGCGCGCTGCTCACGGTCTATGCGATCCTCAGCGCTTACATCGGGCAGTGCCGCACCGGCGTCGGTCAATACGTCGATGCGTCTCTCTTCGAGGCGGCAATGTCCTTTGCGATCTGGGACACCGCCGACTATTGGGGGACGGGCCGCTTGCCCGGACCGCTCGGCACCGCCAATCGCATGAGCGCCCCCTATCAGGCCGTGCGCGCAAGCGACGCGTATTTCGTGATCGGGGCCAACAATGCGCGGCTGTGGGAGCGTCTCTGCGAGGTCATCGGGCGCCCGGAGCTCAGGCAGGACCAGCGGTTTGCCACCATCGCCGGCCGGCTCGCCAACCGGGAGGAGTTGGTCGCCGAAATCGAGCAAAGTCTCGCCAGCCATACTGCGGCGGAGTGGATCGAGCGTCTGCTCGCCGCAGGCGTGCCGGCCGCACCGATTCTCAACCTGGCGCAGGCGCTTGGCAGCGAGCACGCGCAGGCCCGGCGGATGGTCATGGAGATGCCCCATCCTGTTGAGGGGTCGGTCCGCTCGCTGGGCTTCCCGGTCAAGCTGTCCGCGACGCCACCGAGTCTGCGCCGGCCACCGCCACTGCTCGGAGAGCATACCGCCGAGGTGTTGCGGGAGCTCGGGATCGAAGAGACCGACAAAGACTCGGCGGCGGCATCCGGGAATGTCTGAGCATCTGGGGCATGGCACTCTGACGGGCAGAATCGCCCGCGTCGCCTTCAACAATCTCGCCGCCCGGAAGGCGTTGTCCCGGGTGATGCACCGTCACCTGGAACGGATTTGCGCGCCTGCGTCGCTCGCCGTTCTCGCTGGGCGAAAAGAGGAGACAAATCCCTCGCCGGTTTGGCCGTGACGGTTGCAACAGTCGCCGGCGTGCGGCGCGATGGAGTTCAGCGATGAGTGATGGGCGGGTGCATCTCACGAGCGAAGGCCGCATTGCGACCATCCGGTTCGATCGGCCGGAAGCGCGGAACGCCATGACGTGGACAATGTATCGCGAGCTGGAAGAGGCCTGCGCGCGGGTCGGCTCGGACGCCGCGATCCGCGCCGTGGTGCTGCGTGGCACTGGCGGCGAGGCCTTCGTCGCCGGCACGGATATCAAGCAGTTTGCGACCTTCACCGGCGCGGAGGATGGGATCGCCTATGAGGCGAGCATCGAGCGGGTGCTCGGCGCGCTCGACCGGTTGTCGGCGCCGACCGTCGCGGTGGTGGAGGGATACGCGGTCGGCGGCGGCTTGCTGATTGCGGCCGCCTGCGACCTGCGCATCGCGACACCCGACGCGCGCTTCGGCGCGCCGATCGCGCGCACCGTCGGCAACTGCCTCTCAATGCCAAGCCTGGCCCGGCTCGTCGCGGCGTTCGGCATCGGCCGCGTGCAGCGCATGCTGCTGCTGGCCGAGCTGCTTGATGCGAGCGAGGCGCTCTCGGCGTCGTTCATCAGTGCCGTCGTTGCGCCCGCCGAGCTCGACGCACGAGTCGCGGCGATCTGCGCCAGCCTCGCGTCGCACGCGCCGGTCACCCTGGCGGCGACCAAGGAGGGGCTGCGGCGGCTGATTCAGGCCGGCCTGCCGGGCGATGCGGATCTGCTCCGTCGCGTCTACGGCAGCCGGGATTTCAGCGAGGGCGTGGCCGCGTTCGTCGCACGGCGGCGCCCGGAATGGCAGGGGCGGTGATACCGGTGCGTGAAGCGGCCTGGAGCTCGTCAATGGAAAGCCGCCGCTGGCATGGGTCGGACGCCTGACCGAGACCGAGAAGCGCACGCTCGGTGATCGGCCCCGTCGCATTCGCGTTTGGTCTGGCCGATGTTGCTACGCGGGCCGCTTCGTCGTCTGCGTGCGGACAGGATCAGGCCGGCACGGACATGGGCTCCGGCAGCCGTGCGGCATAGGCCGCGATCCCTTCCGCTAGCCGCATGCCGGCACTGAACCCCAGTTCCTCGCGGGCCCGCGATACGTCGAAGCCAGTCTGAACATCCGGGACGTCGTCAGCTCCGGGCACCAGGTTGACGACGAGTCCGGGCAGAACGCGCTGCGCAAGAGCTGCGATGTCGGGCATGGTCACTGCTTCGCCCGAGCCGATGTTGTAGCTACGGGACGGCAAAGTCGGCACGGTCAGCGCCGCGGCGATGGCACGGGCGACGTCGTCCACCCAGACAGAGTGATAGATGAAGCCCGGGGCGCAGGGAATGATCCGGCCGGCGCGGCTGTCCTCGCTCATCCGCTTGATCACGCAATCGCCGCGGCGGTACGAGCCGTAGACGCGGCCGATGCGCAGGGAAACCCCTTCGCGCCGGTATTCGCGCGCGAAAGCGCCGAGAAGCTGTTCGCCCACCACCTTGGCCGCGCCATAGACCGAACTCGGTTGCAGCGGACTCCACTCCGTCAGCGTGACGTCGCCGGGGTCGCCGTACACGCTGATCGAGGAGCAGAAGGCGATGCGCCGGATTCCTGCGATGCGGACGAGCTCCAGCACATTGGCGGTTCCCACGACGTTGGCGGCGACGATTTCCATCGGACGGCCGCAGCTTGTCATCGCTCCCGAGATGGCGCCACAATGCGCGATCGCGTCGAAAAGGCCCACGACCAGCCGTGCGCCGGCCCGTGCGAAACCGATCGCGGCGGACCGGCCGATGCCATCGCCTGCCCCGGTCACGATCACAAGCTTGCCGGTGAAATCGACCTTCATCAGCGGATCCTTCTCCGATGTCGAAATGCTGCATGCGATGCCGCCCGCGCTGGCGCGTCGTGCGTGCCCCGACCGCGATCAGTGCCGCCAAGGTCACGGCATAGGGGGTCATCTCGAGCAATTGCAGAGCTGCGCCCGTGATCTGCGGCAGGCGCGTCGCCTGCGCGCCGTCACCGCCCCGAACAGCACGGCGACGGCGGTGGTTTCGAATGGCCGGCCGCGGGCGAAGAAGATGGCGGCGAGTGCGATCAGGCCGCGCTCATCGGTCATGCCGCGGGCGAACAGCGAGACGTAGTCGAGCGAAAGATAGCCGCCGCCCAATCCGCAGAACGGGCCGCTCAGCAGCATGGTCTGCAGGCGGATGCGCTCCACCGGCACGCCGGCCATGGCGGCAGCTTCCGGGGCCTCCCCGGTCATGCGCACCCGCAATCCCCACCGCGTGCGCGCGAGCGCCCAGGCCGTCCCCGAGACGAGGATCCTGCAGCACGCCGGGCATTCTCTCCCTTCGCTACGTCGTCGGATGCGGCTCGCCCGCGCCGAACGCGCGGAGGCGCCGCGCAGGCGGATCTGCCGCCGGCGCCAGCCCGCGCCATTGCCGCATCGCCTCGCCCCTGGCGAAAGGCTGCGACGTCCCACCCGATCGGTCGGGATCATCAGGGAACACCCGCCGTAGATCGAAGGCGTCTGCATCGGCTTCTCGCCCTCGACGAAATAAGGCGGGAGTTGGAATCTAGAACGACGCCGTGATCGTCGGATCCAGGACGTCGCGCAGCACATCACCGAGCATGTTGAGGCCGAGCACCGTCATCGCAACAGCAGCCCCCGGCACCAGCGCCGTCCAGGGCGCGATGTCGAGGTAGTCACGTGATGCCTGGATCATCAGCCCCCAGGACGGCGTCGGCGGCTGGGTCCCGAGCCCGAGAAAGGAAAGTGCCGCCTCGGCCAGGATGGCGAAGCCGACCGAGATGGTTGCCTGCACGATCAGCGGTGCCATGAGATTCGGGACGATGTGCAGCCGGACAATCCGCCAGTCGCCTGCACCCTGAGACCGCGCTGCTTCGACGTAGGGCAACGCGACGATGCGCAGCGCCTCGCCCCGCACGATGCGCGCCAGATAGGGCGAGAAGGCGACCCCGATCGCGATGATGGTATTGCGCTCGCTCGGCCCCAGCACGGCGGAAATAGTCAGCGCCAGGAGCAATGCCGGGAAGCTCAGGAGCGTCTCGACCAGACGCATGAGCGCATGATCCGTTGCACCGCGATAGTAGCCGGCGAGCACGCCGACCGGTAGCCCGATCGCGATGCTGAGTGCGACGGCGGCGATGGCGATGACCAGCGAGGTATGGGCGCCGAGCAGGACGCGCCACAGCATCTCCCGCCCGAGCTGGTCCGTTCCCAGCGGATGCGCGAGCGACGGCGGTTTCAGCCGCGCCAGAATGTTGATCATCGTCGCGAGATCGCCCGGGATCAGCATCGGTGCGGCGATCGCCGTGAAGGCGAAGAGAAGCACCAGGATGACGCCGAGGAGCCCCTTCGGCGTGCGGAACGCGCGCATCGCCTCAGCTCAGTCTGACCCGAGGGTCCAGCAAGGTATAGAGGATGTCGACGCCGAGATTGGTGAGCATGACAACGATCGCGATCATGAGGATGGTCGCCTGCACCAGGGGTATGTCCCGGTTGAGCAGCGCCTGGTAGGTGAGCCAGCCGATCCCGGTATAGTTGAACAGGCTCTCCACCACGATGATGGATCCGAAGAGATAGCCCAGTTGCAGGCCGGCGACGGTCAGGACAGGCGTGATCGCATTGCGCAGCGCGTGCCGCAGGATGACTGCGCCGGCGCCGAGGCCCTTGGCGCGGCAGACGCGGATGAAATCCTGGGACAACACTTCCAGCATGGCAGAGCGGGTCATGCGCATCAGATGCGCCATGAGGCTCAGCGCCAGTGTGATCGACGGCAGCAGCGCGTAGGTCAGTGCGTGCCGCGGATCGTCGATCGGCGACGCATAGCCGGAGGACGGCAACCAGTCCAGCGTGCGGGCAAAGACCAGGATCAGGACGATGCCCCAGAAGAAATCAGGCAGGCTGATGCCGGCCAATGCCAGGCCGCTGCCGATCATATCCTGCCAGCGGTCGCGATGCACCGCACTCCAGATGCCGAGCGGCACCGCAATCGCGATCGCGATGAGCAGGGAGAGAACAACCAGCACCGCGCTCGCCGCGATCTTCTGCTCCAGAAGCAGCGCGACCGGCTCCTTGAAAATGAGCGAGGTGCCGAGATCGCCATGAAGAAGCCGCCCGAGCCAGTGCGCGTACTGCACCACCAGGGGCTGGGTCAGTCCCAGCTCGTGCCGCAGCGCCGCCAGCGTGACCGCATTGCTGCGGGTGCCGAGGATCATCGTCGCGACGTCGCCCGGCAGCACGTTCGTGAGGACGAAGGTCACGACGGTGATAAGCAGCAGCGTGATCGCGAACAGGATCAACCGACGAGAGAGATAGGTCATGATGCCCGGCGGGCCCGGTGCGGGACGGAGCCGCGATCGGCAGGGCCAGGGCTGTCGGCGCCGATCCGCTCAGGATGTGAGCCAGACGTGACGGAACTCCAGGTTCGATCCGTTCGGATGCACGAGCTGGTCGAGGCCGCCGACGTTCGGGCGTGCCCCGACCGTGCCGTCGCGGAACCAGAGAATGACATCGTGGGTCTGGTCATGAACCCGCGCCTGCACCTGCTTGTAGAGGCGTGCCCGCTCCGCGGGATCGGTGGAGCGGCGCGCGGCCTCCGTCCAGGCGTCGATCTGCGGATCATGCACGTTGCGGTAGTTGAAGGACCCCTTGGTGTTCCAGATCGAGAAATAGAGAAAATCCGGCTCCCAGAGGGTAAAGAAGTTCATCATCGTGACCTCGAAATCGCGATGGATCCAGCACTGGCTGAGCCAGTCGGCCCAGGTGAGCTGCTGCGTCGTCGCCTTCACCCCGCCTTCCTCGAACCAGGCCTGCATGATCTGCGCCGCCTGCACGTGCCAGGGGTAATTGGTCGTCACCTTGAAGACGAACTGCAACTGGCCGGGCGCGATCCCTGCCTGCGACAGCAGCGCCTTGGCGGCCGCGAAATCCTGCTTGCGCGGCTTGATCGCCGGATCGTAGCTGGCCGAACTCGGGAAGCTCGGGGAACCCGTGACGACACCGCCGCCCCACAGAGCGCCCTGCATCAGCGCGTCCTTGTCGATCATGAGATCCAGCGCCTGTCGCACCCGCGGGTCGTCGAACGGCTTGACCGCGTGGTTGAAATTGAGAAACGCCCAGCACAGCGGGAACCAGGTCTTCACCTGCAGCGCCGGGTCGGCCTTAACCTTCGCCAGGCGCTCGAGCGGGATGTCGTTGATCAGGTGGAACTGGCCGGTCTGCAATCCGGTCAGCCGCACCGTCGGCTCCGTGACCTCGTATTCTAGGATGCCATCCAGATAGGGCGCACCCTGCCAGTACTGGTCGAACCGGGCGAGTTCGGCCTTGTTGCCGAATTCGCGCGAGACGAACTTGAACGGACCGCAGCCGATCGGCTTGGTCCCCTGGATGCTGCCGGAATCCTTCGGAATGATCGCGCCCGCTCCGAGTTCGGCGAGACGGGCGAGGAACGGCGCGAACACCCGGCTCATGTGCACGACCACCGTGTGGTCGTCGGGCGTCTCGAACGATTGCGCTGCGATGAACACGTCGTAGTTCACCGCGGCGGTCTTCGGATCCTTGATCCGTTCGAACGTGTATTTGACGTCGGCCGCGGTGAGCGGCGAGCCGTCGTGGAACTTCACGTCCCGGCGCAGATGGAAGGTGTAGGTCAGCAGGTCGGGCGAGATATCGAACCGTTCCGCGATGTTCGGCAGCACTTCGAACTTGTGGTTCACGGTCACGATCGTATCGTGCACGTTCTGCAGCAACCGCAGGGTGGACGCGGTCGCGGTGCCGTGAATGTCGAGGTTCTGCGTGGTCTCGGAGTGACCCCAGATCAGCGTGCCGCCGCGCCGGGGTTGCTCGGCGTTCGCAGCGAAGCCGGGACCCGCGCCGAACACGATGCCGCCCATCGCGGCGCCCGAACTCTGCAGAAAAGTTCTGCGTCGCATCCGCTCACCCTCCCCTGGGGCTGTCCCGGATTGATCCGAGGACGCCTGATGTTATGATGCGCAGGCAGGCGCCGCAAGGGAATGCGGCTGGCTGTTTTGTGGGCACATGCTGCGGCAATCGGCGCAATGTGAGGCATCGACCGCCGCGTCACGAGGTCATCGCCATGGACGGGTCGCTGGCGCGTGATGACGGCACGAAAGCGTCACCGGCGCCGCTGCTGACCGTTGCCGATCTGCGCGTGCAGTTCATGACCTCCGGAGGCATCGTCCGGGCGGTCAGCCGCGTCTCCTTCGATGTGCAGCCCGGCGAGACGCTCGCCATCGTCGGGGAATCCGGCAGCGGCAAGAGTGCCACAGCGCTCGCAATCCTGCGGCTCCTGCCGGAACGGACGGCAACGGTCGACGGCACCGCGCTGTTTGCCGGACGCGACCTGCTCGCCCTGCCCGAGCGCGCGATGCGCGCGGTGCGGGGCAACGCCATTTCGATGATCTTCCAGGAACCGATGACCTCGCTCGACCCGCTGATGCCGGTCGGACGGCAGATCGCGGAAGCGTTCGAGGCACATCGTGGTCTGTCACACCGTCAGGCGCTTCGCGCTGCGACGGAGGCGCTCGACTCCGTGCATGTGCCGGAGCCGCATCGCCGCGCGGCACAGTACCCGTTCCAGCTCTCCGGCGGCCTGCGCCAGCGCGTCATGATCGCCATGGCCATGGCCTGCAACCCGCGCCTGTTGATCGCCGATGAGCCGACCACCGCGCTCGACGTCACGATCCAGGCGCAGATTCTCAATCTGATGGATGAGCTGAAGCGCCGGTCCGGCGCTGCGATCATCCTGATCACGCATGATTTCGGCGTGGTCGCCGACATGGCGCAACGGGTCGCGGTCATGTACGCGGGGCGGATCGTGGAGCGTGCCAGCGTCGCCGATCTGTTCGCGCGTCCCCGCCATCCCTACACGCAGGGACTGCTGAATGCGAGCCCGCGGCTCTACGCCTCGCTCGATCCCGCGCTGGCCGGTCGCAGATTGCAGGAGATCCCCGGCACGGTCCCGTCGCTGCGCGAGGAGATCGCCGGCTGCGCCTTCGCGCCGCGCTGTCGCTTCGCCACCGGGCATTGCCGTGTCGAGGCGCCGCCGCTCGCGCCGCAGCGTCCCGGCCATGACGCGGCCTGCTGGGAAAGTGCGCGGCTGGAGGCGGCCGTTGTCTGAGGCGCGCACCGATCCCGGATCGGTCATGGAAGCGCGCCCGGTCATGGAAGCACGCGATCTGGTCAAGCGCTTCGCCATGAAACAGGGCCTGTTCGGCGCCGGGCAGGGGCACGTGCATGCGCTGAACGGCGTGTCCTTCGCGCTTCATCGCGGACAGACGCTCGGCATCGTCGGCGAGTCGGGCTGCGGCAAGACGACGCTCGGCAAGGCGTTGATGCGGCTCCTGCCCGTCGATGCCGGAGAGATCCGGCTCCACGGCGAGGACATCACGCATGCCGGCAGGCGCCAGCTCCGCCGGCTGCGGCGCGAGGTCCAGATGGTGTTCCAGGATCCGTTTGCGTCCTTCAACCCGCGCATGACCTGCGGACGCATCGTCGCGGAACCGCTGGCCATCCACGGCATCGCTCGCGGGCGCGTGCTGCGGGAGCGCGTGGCCGCCATGTTCGAGCGCGTCGGACTGCGCGCCGAGCAGATGCCGCGCTTCCCGCACCAGATGTCCGGCGGTCAGCGCCAGCGCCTCGGCATCGCGCGGGCCCTGGCACTCGCACCGTCCGTGGTCGTCGCCGACGAGCCGGTATCGGCGCTCGACGTGTCGGTCCAGGCCCAGATCCTCAATCTGCTCGCCGACCTGCAACGCGGGTCCGACCTCGCCTTCCTGTTCATCTCGCACGATCTCGCGGTCGTCGAGCATGTCGCGCATCACGTCGCCGTCATGTATCTCGGCCGGATCGTGGAAATCGCCGAGAAGCGCGCGCTGTTCGCGCGGCCGACCCATCCTTATACCGAGGCCCTGCTTGCCGCCGTGCCGATCCCTCGTCCGGGCGCCCGGCGCGAACGGGCGGCGCTGCGGGGAGACGTTCCGAGCCCGGTGACGCTCCCGACCGGCTGCACCTTTCACACGCGTTGTCCGCTGGCCCAGCCAATCTGCCGCGAACTCGTCCCGGCACTGCAGACGATCGCCTCCGACCACCGCGTCGCCTGTCATGTGCGTGCGCCCGCCGGCGCCGAAGGGCTGGCGGCAGCGGGTTGATCGCGCCCTATCGCGGCAGGCCGGGCCGCCGATGCGCGACGCCCAGCGCCGCCTCCAGCGCAATCCCCAGATTGCAAAGCCGCGCCTCATCGAACAGTCCCGCCCACAGCGAGATGCCGTGCGGCACCTCGAATTGGCGCGTCGCCGCGACCGGCTCGCCGAGCTCCAGCCTTCCGGAGGCGAGCGAAAGCTCGCTGCGGGTCGCGAGTTCCAGAAACCCGGCGCGCAGATGCAGGCAGGGGTGGCCGGTGAAATTGCTCGCGACCAGCATCGGGCCGGTCATGAACGGCCCGAGCAGCACGTCGATGCGGCGGAACAGCTCGTCCAGCGCCTGCATCACCCGGTAGCGCAGCCGGTCCGCCTGGACGTGATCGACGGCGGAGAGGAAGCGCGCTTTGCGGAAGGCGTTCGGCCAGGCACCTTTGTCCTGCCGGACCAGCGCGTCGTCGCGGTCGGTCAGCGTCAGCGTCTCGAACGCGGCCGCGGCTTCGGCATAGAGCACCGCCATCAGCGCATCATAAGGCAGGTCCGGCAGGCCGACCTCGATCACGTCCAGTCCCAGCGATCGGGCCGCCTGCAATGCCGCGCGGTCCACCGCCGTCACCTCCGATCCCTCGAAGGCGGCGGGTAGATAGCCGAGGCGCAGGCCGGCGATTCCGGCGTTCGCATCGAATCCGAACCCCGCCGCGAGGGAGCCGCGATCGGCCGGATCCCCGCCGTTGATCGCGGCCAGCACGAGCGCGCAATCCTCGACGCCGCGGGCGATCGGACCGACCTTGTCGAGCGACCAGCACAGTGCCATTGCGCCGGCGCGGCTCACGCGCCCATAGGTCGGCCGCAATCCGGTGGTGCCGCAGCGTTCCGATGGCGCGGTAATTGAGCCGAGCGTTTCCGTCCCGATCGCGAATGCGCACAATCCGGCGGCGACCGCCGATGCCGAGCCGGCGCTCGAGCCGCTCGATCCCTCGTTCAGGTTCCACGGATTGCGGGTCTTGCCGCCGAACCAGATGTCGCCGTAGGCGAGCGCCCCGACGGTGGTCTTGCCGAGCAGCACCGCGCCCGCGGCACGCAGCCGCTGCACCACCGCGGCGTCGCGATCCGGGACGCGGTCGCGAAACGGCGCGGCACCCCAGCTCGTGCGAATGCCGCTCGTGTCGAAGAGATCCTTGAGCCCGTATGGAACGCCGTGCAGCGGTCCGAGCCAGGTGCCGGCGCGCAGCAGCGCGTCCGCGGCATCGGCCTCTGCCAGCGCCAGATCGGCGGTAACGGTCACGAAGCATTCGAGCGCCGGCGCGAGGTCGGCGATGCGGGCGAGATAGAGCTCCGTGAGGTCGCGGCTGGTCAGGCGGCCAAGGGCAATCCATCGCGACAGGCATGTCACCGGCGCGAACGCGATATCCTCGGCGGCGGCCGGCACCGGCCCGGGATCGAATGCCGACGTCACGACCGGGCCGGGCGGTGGCGCGGGCGGAGAGCCGGGCAGCCGGGGATCGAACCGCATCGCCATCGGCAGATCGTTCGGGAAGATCAGCGCGCGTCGCGTGCGGGCCAGAGTGATCTGCGCTTCCAGATTGTCGAGCATCAACTCGCGCTCGGCGCGGGTATATTCGACCCCGAGGATCGTCTCGGCCGCGGCGATGGTGTCGAGGTCGATGCTCATGGACGGATCCGTCGAGCCTACAGCTCGTTCCGATGCAGCCGCCCGCCGGACATCACCAGGCGCAGATGGCGGTCCGGCGCTGCCAGGATGGTCACGTCCTCAAGCGGATCGCCGTCCACGACCAGGAGATCGGCCAGCGCGCCGGGAGCGATCACGCCGAGCCGCCCTTCCCTGCCGATCAGTCGCGCCGCAACCGTCGTGGCACTGGCGAGGATATCAGTAGCGGGCAGCACGCGCGCCCGGATCGCGAATTCCTCGCTCTGCCGCACCTGCGTCTCGCCCAGCAGGTCGGTTCCGAACGCCATGATGAGCCCGGCCTGGCGCATCACCTCCAGACTGGCCAGGCCGGACCGACGCACTGCCTCGATCTTGGCGATGCTGTCGGCCGGGAAGCCGAAGCGCGGGCCGTCCTGCGCCAGCGCCTCATAGGTCACCAGGGTCGGTACCGCAACCGCACCGGCCTCGACGGCCAAGGCTGCGGTCGGCGCGTCGATCAGGTTGCAATGCTCGAGCGAATGCACGCCGCACCGCACGGCGCGTGCGATGGCGTCGGCCGTGTAGAGATGTGCCGCGACATAGGTTCGGGCGTCGGCCGCCTCCTGCACGGCGGTGGTGATCTCCTCTGCGGAATAGCCCTGCCAGTCGATCGGATCGGTGGGGCTCGCGACGCCGCCATTCGCCATGATCTTGATGAACGCGGCGCCCTGGCGCAGCTCCTGCCGGGCGGCGCGGCGGACTTCGTCGACGCCGTCGGCAATCCGTCCCATCGCCCCGAACCGCTCCTGCCAGCGATACGGATCGTGCGTGTCGTGCCGCGGACGCAGATCGGCATGCCCGCCGGTCTTGGACAGGGCCTTGCCGCAGACGATGAGGCGCGGGCCGACGGCCAATCCCTGCTCGACCGCCTGCGCCAGCGCACTGGGCGCGCCGCCCACGTCGCGGACCGTGGTGAAACCGCGATCCAGCATGCCCCGCATCAGCGGCAGCGACCGCAGCACGGCCAGCGCATCCGGCAGTTGCGCATTGGCCGCCAGGTTCATCATGCTGGCGACGACATGCACGTGGCAGTCGATCAGTCCCGGCATCAGGGTCCGGCCGTGCAGGTCGATCACCTGTCGATCGGTCGCAGCGATCGGCCGCGCCTCGAC
>Ga0335074_10011493_pt1 | contig 12379 bp, 12 predicted proteins | sample Lox_Sample_23_FD_206715 | JGI IMG/M metagenome (GOLD analysis project Ga0335074, IMG submission 206715) | Soil microbial communities from Loxahatchee National Wildlife Refuge, Florida, United States - Lox_Sample_2.3 | ecosystem: Environmental > Terrestrial > Soil > Wetlands | place: USA...
CGTCATGCTCGCGACCAGCGGCTGTGCATCCTCGGCCGGCGAGCCCTCCGCGGCCGCGAACTCGGCCTCCGCCACGATGCCGGGAATCTGGTGCGGCAGCACGCCGGCCCGGGATACGACGCCGACCCTGGCCTCGCCATCGCCACGGCTGATCGCGATGACGGTCAGCTGGCGGGATCTGGCCACCCCGTTGGTCGTCAGCGTGTTGCCCGCCCAGCGCAGGTTCGCTGACGAGCTCTCGTCCGCGATCACGATGCAGTCGTCGCTGTGAGCCGCCGCCAGCGCGCGCTCGACCGTGTCCTGCGGTGACAGTGTTGTCTGTGACCGTGCTTCCGCTGACCGCGCGCTCATGAGCCAGCCTCTTGGAGTGTGTTGAGGATTCTGATCCCGCGGATGACCACTGACGGGCAGCCGTGGCTCACCGGCGCGACCTGGCCGGGCTGACCCTTGCCACAGTTAAAAGCGCCGCCGAGCACATAGGTCTGCGGCCCGCCGACTGCCTCCATCGAGTTCCAGAAGTCCGTCGTCGTCGCCTGATAGGCCACGTCCCGCAGCTGACCGGCAAGCTGGCCGTTGCGGATGCGGAAGAACCGCTGCCCGGTGAACTGGAAGTTGTACCGCTGCATGTCGATCGACCAGCTCTTGTCCCCGACGATGTAGATGCCGTCAGTGACCGCTGAGATCAGGTCCTGCGTCGAAGGGCCGCCAGTGGCCGGCTGCAGCGAGACGTTCGCCATCCGCTGGATCGGCATGTGCCCGGGCGAGTCGGCGAATGCGCAGCCATTCGACCGGCCGAGACGCTTGAGCCGCGCCATGCGGCGGTCGAGCTGATAGCCGGCCAGGATGCCATGCTCGATCAGGTCCCACTGCTGCCCGGCCACGCCCTCGTCGTCGAACCCGATCGTGGCGAGCCCGTGCTCGGCCGTCCGGTCCCCGGTGACGTGCATGATCGGCGACCCGTACTGGAGGGAGCCCAGCTTGTCGAAGGTGGCGAACGATGTCCCGGCATATGCGGCCTCGTAGCCGAGTGCCCGGTCCAGTTCGGTCGCGTGCCCGATCGACTCGTGGATGGTGAGGAACAGATTGGACGGGTCGATCACCAGGTCGTACCGCCCCGCTTCGACCGACGGCGCGGACAGCTTCTCCGCCAGCAGCGGCGGGATCTCGGCCAGCTCGGCGGGAAAGTCCCAGCCGGTTCCGGTCAGGTACTCGTAGCCGCGCCCGGCCGGCGGAGCGAGCGTCCGCATGGTCTCGAACCGGCCGTCCGGGCCGACGGATACCGCGGTCAGGGACGGGTGCACGCGCACCCGCTGCTGTAGCGCGGTCGTCGCGCCGTCGGTGTAGAACTTGCATTCCTTGACCTGCAGGAGCGACGCGTCGACGTGGTCGACCCCGGTGGCCGCGAGCAGGCCGGCGCTCCAGTCGGCCAGCAGCGCTATTTTCTCCGCGACGCTCACGCTGAACGGGTCGACGTCGTAGGCGGACACCCAGGTCACTTCGCCGTGCGCGGGCTCGTCGGCGAGTTCGATCGGCTCGGTGTTCATCGCAGCGGCGACCCTGGCCACGTCGACCGCCTCGGTAGCAGCGCGGGCTGCGGCCGCCGCGGTGAGATCGACCGCGCCGGCGAAGCCCCAGGTGCCGTCGACCACCACCCGGACCGCAAGGCCCAGGTCATCGGTGTCGTACTCGGTCTCCAGGCCACCGTCAGAAAGACGGACCTGCTGACCCCTGATCCGCTCGGCGCGGAAGTCGGCATGCGAGGCGCCTAGTTTCCTCGCCTGGCCGAGCGCGGTGTCGGCCAGTTCGCGCAGCGGATAGGCAGTGAACTCCGGATCGATCTGGTTCTGATCCATGACCTGCAACCTATCCCGGGGCATTTCCCGGCTGACGGCCCCGGGCAGCCGCCCGACAGCGGCTCCGACAGCTGCCCGACAGCCGGCTCCGACAGCTGCCCGACAGCCGCCCGGGCGGCCGCCCCGGGCTGCGCCGCCGGCCGCCGACCGGTACGCTCGCTCGCACGCGCCGCGCGGCCATACCTGCACCGGAGGACGACGACCCCGTACCCCGGCGGTACTGGCCAGGGACGACTCCCGTGCCCAGCGGCGCGCCCCGCGCGCGCGCAAAGGGCGGCGCCCGAGACGTCGGAGGCGATGACTGCAGATGGCCCGATCCGTACTCGTGACCGGCGGCAACCGCGGGATCGGCCTGGCCATTGCCCGCCGGCTGGCGGCCGGCGGCGACCAGGTGACGGTGACGTCCAGGTCGGGCGAGCCGGTCGAAGGGCTCACTTGCGCGGCCTGCGACGTGCGCGACACCGCTCAGGTGGACGCCGCCTTCAAGGTGGCCGAGGAGGCACACGGCCCGGTCGAGGTGCTGGTAGCCAACGCGGGAATCACCAGGGACCAGCTGCTTGCGCTGATGAGCGAGGACGACTTCGCCGACGTGGTCAACACCAACCTGACGGGCGCCTACCGCGTCGCCAAGCGCGCGGTGCGCGGCATGATCAGGATGCGGCGCGGCCGCATCATCCTGATCTCCTCGGTCGTCGGCTTGCTGGGCTCCGGCGGTCAGGCGAACTACGCCGCCTCCAAGGCCGGCCTCGTCGGCTTCGCCCGCTCCCTTGCCCGCGAACTGGCGGCGCGCGCCATCACCGTCAATGTCGTCGCCCCCGGTTTCATCGACACCGACATGACCGCGGTGCTCACTGACGAGCAGAAGCAGGGGATCCTGGCCGGCGTGCCACTGCACCGGTACGGGCAGCCGGACGAGGTGGCCGCGGCGGTGGCGTTCCTAGCCAGCCCCGAGGCGGGCTACATCACCGGCGCCGTCGTGCCGGTCGATGGCGGGCTAGGAATGGGCCACTGACGGCCACGTTCCCGTAACGGAAGGCAGCGCAATGGGCATCCTGGACGGCAAGCGGATCCTGGTGACTGGTGTTCTCACCGATGCGTCGATCGCGTTCCACGTGGCGCGCATCGCCCAGCAGGAGGGCGCCACGGTCGTGCTGACCGGATTCGGCCGGCTCAGCCTGGTGGAGCGGATCGCGCGCCGGCTGCCGGAGCCGCCGCCGGTTCTCGAGCTGGACGTGACCGACGAGGGGCAGCTGGGCTCGCTGGCCGACCGGGTGACGCAGCACGTCGACGGCCTGGACGGCGTCGTCCACGGCATCGGCAACGCGCCAGCGTCCGCGCTCGGCGGCAACTTCCTGCAGACGCCGTGGCCGGATGTGGCGGCCGCCCTTCAGGTGTCGGCCTATTCGCTGAAGTCGCTGGCGATGGCCACCCTGCCGCTGATGGGACCCGGCGGGTCGGTTGTCGGAATGGACTTCGACGCGAGCGTTGCCTGGCCGGCCTACGACTGGATGGGCGTGGCCAAGGCTGCGCTGGAGTCAACGGCGCGCTACCTGGCCCGCGACCTCGGCCCGAAGGGCATCCGGGTCAACCTGATGTCGTCGGGCCCGGTGCGGACGATGGCGGCACGGAGTATCCCCGGCTTCGACCAGTTCGAAAGCGTGTGGTCGCAGCGCGCCCCGCTCGGCTGGGACCTGACCAGCGCCGAGCCGGCCGCCCGCGGCTGTGTCGCGCTGCTGTCAGACTGGTTCCCTGCCACGACCGGCGAGATCGTGCATGTCGACGGCGGCGCGCACGCGATGGGTGTCTGAGCTCTCCTACCGTCAGGGCGGGAACGAGCCGGCCGGGGCCAGTGCCACAGGCTGTTTGCGGCCGCTTCGGCGACCGGGGCGGCGCTCTGGCCTTCGTGCCCGATGGCCTTGTCGGTGTCGCTCATTCGGCCCGATAATCCAGGTGTGGCGGCGCCTGGCGACTTCGGCGGGGGTACTGGCGCGCCGGTCCGGGCGTCCGACGCCGAGCGGGAGCAGGCGCTCGCCGAGCTCCGGAATGGCTACGCCGAGGGGCGGCTCACCCACGAGACGTTCGTGCACCGGGTGGACCAGGCGCTCCGGGCCCGGCTGAGCAGCGAGCTCCGTTGTGTCGTGGCCGACCTGCCGAAGCCGTGGCGATTCGGCGTGACGATCCGCCGCGCAGTGCGCGAAGGCCTGGGCGTGATCGACCGGTGGCTGCGTGGCTGGCCGCCGGTTATGCAGCTGCCGTCCGGGTCGACGGGGCGGTTCACCATCGGGCGCGAGCCGGCCTGCGACATGACGCTGGCGCACGAGACGGTGTCCCGCTGGCACGCCAGCCTGGAGCGCTCCGCCGGCGAGTGGCTCCTGGCCGACCTGGGCTCCACTAACGGGACTCGGCTGAACGGCTGGCGGGTGACCACGCCGATCCCGGTCCGGGCGGGTGACATGGTGTCCTTCGGCTCCGTTACGTATGTCCTGGCGGACCGGCCGGGCTGACTGACCTTGGCTGGACCAGGCGGGCTCTGCCGACCTGGTGGCCCGACGGGAGGTCTTACCGGGAAGAGCCCTGGCTGGCGGGCGCTAGAGTCGAGAAATGACCGTGGTACTGATCGTCCGGCATGGGCTGACGTCCTCGACCGGCAAGGCGCTAACCGGCTGGCTGCCGGGGATCACGCTGGACGACCGCGGCCAGGGTCAGGCGGCTGCGGTCGGGGCCAGGCTCGCCGAGCTGCCGCTGGCGGCTATCGTCAGCAGCCCGCTGGAGCGATGCGTGCAGACGGCGACGGTGATCGCTGAGGGTCAGGCCGACCCCATGCAGGTGCTGACCGACGAGCGGCTGGGCGAATGTAAGTACGGCGACTGGACCGGGCAGGCGCTGCGCAAGCTGGTGCATGACCCGCTCTGGCGAGTCGTCCAGGCACACCCGAGCGCGGTGACCTTCCCTGGACCAGACGGCGAGTCGATGAGTGCGATGCAGCAGCGCGCCGTCACTGCCGTGCGCGACTGGAACGAGAAACTCGGTCCGGACGCCACCTACCTGATCTGCTCGCATGGTGACGTCATCAAGGCGATCCTGGCTGATGCGCTCGGCATGCACCTGGATATGTCGCAGCGCATCCAGGTGGATCCGTGCTCGCTCAGCGTGATCAGGTACACGCCGCTCCGGCCGTTCGTGCTGCGCATGAACGACACGGGAGCGGACGCGGCCGCGCTCGCGGCGCTCGCCCGCAGGCCGGACGCCAAGCAGGCGAAGTCAGCCGCCGAGGCGCAGATCGGCGGGGGAGCGGGCGCTGCCGGCGCTTAGCTGCGGTTGCCGGCCGCAGGGCGGTGCCGGCTGCGGGCAGTGCCGGCTGCGGGCAGTGCCGGCTGCGGGCAGTGCCGGCTGCGGGCAGTGTCGGCTGCAGGACATGGACGCTGACGCCGGTAGCCTGACTGTGGGACCCGGTCTGGACGCGACCATGTTGCGGCCGGCTAGCCCGCGGGCGGCTTCGGCGCGGGAGGATAGGCGCGGGAGGATAAGGGGTCATGCCGGTCTACTCGTACGACCCGCCGGAGCGATTCATCGCGGGTACTGTCGGCCAGCCTGGGCAGCGTACGTTCTACCTCCAGGCCACTCTGGGCGCGCGGGTTACCAGCGTTGCCCTGGAGAAGGGCCAGGTCAGTCAGCTCGCTGAGCGGCTGGACGAGCTGCTCGACGAGGTGGCACGGCGGACCGGAGCGAACTCGGGGGCCGGCGCACCGCAGATCGACGACGGCCCGCTCGACCTGCCGCTGACCGAGGACTTCAGGGTCGGCGCGATCGCGCTGGCCTGGGATCACGACGGCGAGCGGGTCATTATCGAGGCGCAGGAGGAGAGCGAGGAGCCGCTCGAGCCGCTGGCCGACGACGTCCCGGAGGACGGCCCGGCTGTGCTCCGCGTGCGCATTACAGCTGCGGCAGCCAGGGCGTTCTCCCGCCGCGCTATTCAGATCGTGCGACAGGGACGCCCGCCGTGCCCGCTTTGCGGGCTGCCCCTTGACCCGGCTGGCCACGTGTGCCCGCGCCAGAACGGTCACCGGGTCGGGCATGCCTGATGCCTCGGCCGCCAGCAGGGCACGGCGCGAGCGAGCCAGGGAAGGGCGGCCCGCGCCGTCGCCGGACGCGCGCGTGCCACGAGATGCGGATGGGCGTGTGCCCGGCCCGAGTCTGCCGGGCGGGAGTGCGCCGGGCGGGAGTGCGCCCGGCGGCCAGGCAGACGGTGCTGCGGTCAGGCCGAGCCTGGCCGGCGCGGCGGACGGGGCACGCGACGAGGCTGCCGCCCTGAACCTGCTGGAGTCCGGCACGCTGGACGTCAAGGGCCGGCTCGTCGACGCGTCTAACGCGACGCTCTACTGCACGATCAAGCGCGACGGCGTGGAGGGCGCGTGCGTGTACAAGCCCGTGGCGGGGGAACGGCCACTCTGGGACTTTCCGGACGGCACGCTCGCGGGCCGGGAGATCGCGGCCTACCTGGTGTCCCGCGCTGGCGGCTGGAATGTGGTGCCGCCGACGGTGTACCGGGACGGCCCGTTCGGCCCGGGCATGTGCCAGCTCTGGATCGACACCGACGACACGGTTGACCTTGTGGAACTGGCGCGCAGCAGCGACGACACGCGGCTCCGCCAGATGGCGGTGTTCGACGCCGTCGTCAACAACGCCGATCGCAAGATCGGCCACCTGCTCCCGGTGCCCGGCGGTCATCTGTACGGGTGTGATCACGGGGTCTGCTTCGGCACCGAGTACAAACTGCGCACTGTGCTGTGGCAGTGGCGCGGCAAGAAGCTGAGGCCGGCTGCCGTGGACGCGCTGCGCCGCGTGCTCGGCCTGCTGACGGAGGGGGACCTGGCGGGTGACCTAGGGCGCTGGCTGACCGACGCCGAGGTCGCCGCCACGATCCGGCGGACCAGGCTGCTGCTCGAGCACAACGCTCACCCCTACCCCCCGGCCGACTGGCCCGCCGTCCCGTGGCCGCCGGTCTAGCAGAAGTCCGCCAGCGCCTGACTGCGGTCACCGGTCCAGCAGAAGTCCGCTAGCGCCCGACGGTCCTGAGGTACAGCGGGCGACCGGTCAGCGGCCGCCGAGCTCGCCCCGGCGGCGCAGATAGCGCTCGAACTCCCTGGCAATCGCATCGCCACTGGCTTCCGGCAGGTCGGTCGCGTCCTTGGCTTCCTCGAGGCTGCGCACGTACTCGGCGACGTCGCTGTCCTGCTCGGCCAGCTCGTCCACGCCCCGCTCCCAGGCCCTGGCCTCAGCAGGCAGGTCCGCCAGCGGCAGGGAAATATCCAGAATGTCCTCGACGCTCCGCAGCAGTGCCAGCGTCGCCTTCGGACTCGGCGGCTGGGCGACATAGTGCGGAACGGCCGCCCACAGCGACACTGACGGCATTCCCTTCGCTGCGCATGCCTGCTGCAGCACGCCGACGATCCCGGTCGGGCCCTTGTAGTCCACTGGCTCGACGTGCAGCTGGGCAGCAAGCTCCGGGCCAGACGTCGCAGCTGTGACCTGGAGCGGCCTGGTGTGCGGCGAGTCGGCGAGCAGCGCGCCGAGCAGGATGACAAGCTCGGCGCCCAGCTCAGTAAACGCAGTCACGAGCTCAGCGGTGAACCCGCGCCAGCGCATATTCGGCTCGATCCCGTGCAGGAGGATCAAGTCCCGGCCCGCCTCAGGCGGCCGGGCGATGGCCAGGCGAGTGGTGGGCCAGACCAGCTCCTCGGCCTGACCGTCGCTGACCTCCATGACGGGCCTGGTGACCTGGAAGTCGTAATAGTCCTCTGGGTCGATCTGGCCTATCGGCTTGGCCTCCCAGGCAGAGGTCAGCTGGCTGATCGCACTGCTGGCTGCCTCGCCAGCGTCGTTCCAGCCCTCGAAGGCGGCGATAAGTGCAGGCGAAGTCAGTTTGCCTACAGCGTCGAGCTCGATCGCCAGCCACCTCCCTTCGTCGTGCCCGTCTGGGCCGGCTCGCGGCCGGCGTCAGCCGGCGTCGGCCGGGCAACTAGGTCCAGCCTATGTTCCTTGCCCGGGATGAGGACAAGACTGCGGTCACCAGGCCCGCTAGCGTCGTCCTCCCAGATGCCGCCTGGGCCTCCGGAAGTACGCCGGCGGCGGGTCGTTGGGCCAGGGCCCGGCTGCAATCGCACTCGCACCTGTGGCTAAGGTAGCCGCTGTGCTGGAGGCCGTCATGTTCGATATGGACGGCCTGCTTGTTGACTCCGAGCCGCTGTGGTTCGAGGCCGAGCGCGTCGTCATGGGGCGGCTCGGCGGGTCATGGTCAGAGGCCGACCAGCGGGTGCTGGTGGGCGGGTCGATGGACAGCACTGTTGCCTACCTCCTCAGCAAGGGAACGGCACAGCCAGAGCCCGCCGTCGTCGCAAGCTGGCTGCTCGAGGAGATGGTCGGATTGCTGCGCATCAGGCCGCTGCCGGTCATGCCGGGCGCCGTCGAACTGGTAGCCGAGGTCCGTGCCGCAGGGCTGCCGTACGCGCTCGTCACTTCGTCCGAGGCCGAAGTGGTCGAGGCCGTCATGGCGCGACTGCCCGCCGGGCCGTTTCCGGTAACCGTGTGCGCCGCTGACGTGACAGTGGCGAAGCCAGATCCGGAGGGATACCTGCTGGCGGCGGCCAAGCTCGGCGTGGATCCGGGATACTGTATCGCGCTGGAGGACTCGCCAAACGGAGTGGCAGCCGCGGAGGCGGCTGGGTATCGGACGGTGGCAGTGCCCGGAGTCGCGCCGGTTCCCGAGCGCCCCGGCCGCGTGGTGCTGCCCACGCTCGCCGGGATCACCCTGAGTGACCTGCAGGCAACGACCGGCCTTGCGGATGCGTGAGCATGGGGAATTGCCAGGCAAAGCGGGCCAGCACCGGCGGCCGCATCGGTAGGCTGCGCGACTGTGGAGGACAGCCGACCGGAGCAAGCGGTGCCGCGCGGCCTGATCCGCTGCACGGCTGCCGTTGGCGCCGTCCTGGTGACATGCGGAGCGTTGTTAGCGCCAGACTTCCTGCCCAGTCAGCAGGCGGCGGCAGTCTCCGCAAGCCGTCAGTCTGCCAGCGTGCCCGCCGGCCGCCAGCTCGTCGGCGCAGCGGGTGACCGACAGACTGCCCGGGGCCCAGGGAGCCGGAAGCCGGCCGGGGCGCTCCCGCCGACGAACTGGATGATCAAGTCCAACGACCTGGCCGAGATTCAGGCGACGGGTGCCAATCCCGGCTCATTCCAGTACGTGGGCTGCGGGGGTCGGAGCGATCCGTTGCCGTGTCGCCCGGGTCAGGTGCATATCTATGCCAATTTCTATACGTTCAGAAGTGCGGTCGAAGGTGGCCTGACCGGTACCGTGATCATTGACTACGAGACGTGGGCGTTCACGCCGCCGCGGCAGGCAGCCCGCCCTGACTACTTCATCCGGCGCACTCAGCGGCTGGTGGCGGAGGCCAGCTCGCGGGGGCAGGACATCGTCACGATCGAAACGCCGGGCGGCAAGCGCTCTGAGTCGCAGCTCATCAACGAGGACGTGGCCGCCGTGCGCGCCGGCTCGCCGGTCGTGGAGATCCAGAGTCAGTTCGGGGTGTCGCATCCGCGCGCGGTGTTCCGGCCGTTCGTCCGAAGGGCGATCCGCGCCATTCGCAGGGTGAGCAAGAAGGTCACGATTCTTGCTGGCCTAGCGACCGATGCGGGCGGCACGCCGGTGACAGCGCGCCAGATGGTCCGGGCTTATGACTTCGCGCTCGAGCGGCATGCGCAGGGTTTCTGGCTCAACGCGGCGCCGTGGGCACCGCCGCGCGGCAAGGGCTGCGCGCCCGACGGCTGCCCGCAGACGGCCGTTGCCTTCCTGACGGACATCGGCGCCATTGGTCGCTGACGCCGGGCTGCGGCACCGGCGATTGACCGAAGCGGACGGATCTGACCTGGCCACAACTGTGCGACAATAGGGGTGATCACGCCGAGGCCGCAGGCCTTCCTGGCGGCTTCAGGGGAGGCGAGAGATGCATAGCTGGCTCACTTTCGTTACCAGCGGCTTCGCGGGGCCGGTCTGTATAGCTATCACAGTGGTGGGACTCGCCCTGTCGGCTCTCGCCTGGCGACGGAAGGGCTTCCGCAGCGGCATCAGAGGCGTCGCCTGGTCCCTCCTGCCCGCCGCAGCCTGGCTCACCCATGCACTCGCTCTTCTTGGCCGCCTGGTCTCGGCGATCGTCCAGTTTGGTGCAGGGTTCGTGCTCTCGCCGAGGGCCTGGCTCGGTGTCATCCTGGTCGGCGTCGCCGCGGCACTCTTCCTGGTGTCCGGCGGCATCCCGCTGCTACAGCGCGGGCACCGGCGGGAGAAGCTAGGCCGCGGCCGTAAGGGCGGGAGCGCAGGCTCGCAGACGGCCTCCCCTGCCACCGGGCAGCAGCCTGCCATCACCGCGGCGCACGACGATGACGACCTCGGGGACGTGAAGGACATCCTGAAGCGCCACGGCATTACCTGACCGCACGGCTTACCTGAGCTCGCCGCCGCACCCCCAGGTGACGTGCTTGCCCTCAGGTCAGGGCAGTGTCACTCAGGGTTCCATCCATGACCGGGATCGCGGTGCCGTCGATCACCTGACCGCTGGAGCTGAGCGGATGATGGCAGGCGGCCAGATGCCCGGTACTGGCGTGCAGCACCAGCGGCGGCTCCTCCTGCCTGCAGATGTCCGTGGCGTACCGGCAGCGCGGGTGGAACCGGCAGCCGCTTGGCGGGTTAATCGGGCTTGGTACATCGCCTTCGAGAACGATCCGCTCACGGCGAGCCGACAGGTCCGGATCAGGCACCGGGACGGCCGACAGCAGAGCCTCGGTGTAGGGATGGACCGGCCGCTGATAGAGCTCCTCGGCCGGCGAGAGCTCAACGATCTTGCCCAGGTACATCACCGCGATCCGGTCGGAGACGTGGCGCACTACGCCCAGATCGTGGGCGATGAAGATGTAGGTCAGGCTGAGCTCGTCCTGCAGGTCGTCCAGCAGGTTGATGACCTGTGCCCGGATCGATACATCAAGTGCGGACACCGGCTCGTCGGCGATGACGAGCTTCGGTCGCAGGGCGAGCGCACGCGCTACGCCGATACGCTGCCGCTGGCCGCCGGAAAACTCGTGCGGATACCGGTTGATGTGCTCGCCGGACAGTCCGACCAGCTCGAGCAGCTCGAGCACCCGCTTCCTGATCTGGTCGCGGCTCCCCGCCCGGTGGATGCGCAGCGGCTCGGCGATGATCGAGCCGATCCGCTTGCGCGGATTCAGCGAGGCGTACGGGTCCTGGAATACCATCTGCAGCTCGCGCCGAACCGGGCGGAGCTGCCGCCGGGAGTACTTCGAGATGTCTGTGCCCTCGAAGTTGAGCGAGCCGCTGGTGAGGTCGTACAGCCTGGAGATGCATCTCGCCAGCGTGGACTTGCCGCAGCCGGACTCGCCGACGAGACCGAGAGTCTCGCCAGCCCGGAGCTCGAAGCTCACGTCATCGACCGCGTGGACGCGGCCAACCTCCCGCTGGAAGAGGATCCCGCTCTTGATCGGGAAGTACTTCTTGACGTGATCTGCCCGGAGCAGTATCTCGCCCGAGGCTATATCCGGACCTTGCTCAAGGATGGGCAGGTTAGCTGGTGTGTCGGTCACTGCTTCTCCTCGACCAGCTCCGGATGGACTTCCTGGTCCCTGATCTCGCGCTTCTGCGTGGTGCTCAGATGACACGCGTCCAGGTGGCCGGAACCCGACCGGTCGAGCAGCTCGGGCCGCTCTTCGCACTTGCCGAAGCGGTGTGCGCACCGGTCGGCGAACGCGCAGCCGGGAGGCAGGCGCATCAGCGATGGCGGCAGGCCGGGGATCGCCGTCAGCCGACGGGGCCGTGGCCGGTCAAGCCTGGCTATCGAGCCCAGCAGGCCCCAGGTATACGGATGCAGCGGGTCGTAGAAGAGCTCACGGTGCGTGCCCTGCTCCACGATCCTGCCCGCATACATGACCGCGATCCGGTCGGCCATCTCGGCCACGACTCCCATGTCGTGCGTGATGAGGACGACCGCCGTGCCATGGTCCTCTCGCAGCTGCTTGATCAGGTTCAGGATCTGCGCCTGGATCGTCACGTCGAGCGCAGTCGTGGGCTCGTCGGCGATGAGGACGTCGGGGTTACACGAAATAGCCATCGCGATCATGACACGCTGGCGCATACCGCCGGAGAACTGGTGCGGATAGGCGTCGACGCGCTCGCGCGCATTCGGGATCCCGACCGCGGTCAGGAGCTGGATCACCCGGTCGCGAGCAGCCTGCCGGCTGACCTTGTCGTGCTCGCGGATCTGTTCCTCGATCTGCCAGCCGATCTTGTAGACCGGGTTCAGCGAGGTCATCGGGTCCTGGAAGATCATGCCGATGCCCGCGCCGCGAATGGAGCGGATCTGGTCCTGGGTCAGCCCCATCAGGTTGGTGCCCTTGTAGATGACCTCGCCGTCGAACTGGGCGTTGGGGTCGGTGATCAGGCGCATCACCGACATCACCGTGACGCT
>Ga0335074_10011495_pt1 | contig 12377 bp, 8 predicted proteins | sample Lox_Sample_23_FD_206715 | JGI IMG/M metagenome (GOLD analysis project Ga0335074, IMG submission 206715) | Soil microbial communities from Loxahatchee National Wildlife Refuge, Florida, United States - Lox_Sample_2.3 | ecosystem: Environmental > Terrestrial > Soil > Wetlands | place: USA: Florida...
GAGGGCGAAATCGCCTGCTCCATTCGTCACAATCGCGCGCGCTTCGGTGCTCACTCTAATTCACTCCTTTACGCATCCAGCACCACCGAACCTTCAGGCTGACAACTGCACGGCAAGCACGTCCCCGCATCAGGCCGCGCGCCGGTGGGATGCAGATATTGCACGGTCCCTTTGACTAAGCGGGTCATGCAAGTTCCACAATCGCCATACTGACAACCAGAGGGGATGTCGATACCGTTCATCTCCGCGAGCTGCAACAGTGTCTGCACCTCGCCCGTCCAGAGCACGCTCACTTCAGACCGCGCGAACGTCACCGTCACGCCACCCGCATCCTGCAACGCACTCTGGGCCGTCGAATCCGATGAGATCAGCGCACGCAAGGCGACGCTCGATGGCCCAAACGACTCAGTGCGAATCTTCGCCGACGCAACGCGCTCCCCCAGAAGCTGTTCCGAAACCGCCTTCATCATTCCCGCCGGTCCGCAGATGTAGTACTCCATATCGAGCGTCGGCAGCGCCGCACGCAGCATCTCCACTCCGATGCGTCCGACGGCGTGATAATCCCGCCCCGGCACATCTTCCGCTCCAGCATTTTCGTAGATCACATGCAGACGGAGCCGCGGGTCCTCGCGCCCAAGCTCGTTCAGCCGCTGCTTGAACACGTGGTCAGCGGCATGCCGCAGCGCGAAAAAGAAGTACACATCACGCTCCGCATGCGTATGGGCAATCGCTTCCAGCATGCTCATCATCGGGGTCACGCCGATACCGCCCGCAATCATCACCAGTGGATGCCGCTCCCGCCGATCGATCCAGAAGCTTCCAGAAGGCGGCTTTGCCTCGATCACCGTACCTGGCCGCACATGCTCATGAAAGTAGTGCGAACTTAGACCGCCAACCACATCGGGCTTGTCCGCTGGCGGCAGCTCTTTCTTAATCGTCAGCCTGTAAAACGGTGCCGCATAGTTCGAGATCGTGTAGCACCGGTAGACCGGTCGTGCCTGTCCGGGAATCGTCAGCTTCAACGGCAGATGCTGGCCAGGAAGATGCGGCTCCAGCGGCCCGCCATCCTCCGTGACCAAGTGAAACGACTTCACCAGCTCGCTTTCAGCGACCACCTTCTGCACCACGTATCTGGCGTACGAACGCTCGACCACCGAATCTGCTCCCTGCATCGGACCCGCAGCTAGAACGCGACTTCCTTCAGGTCAGCGCGGGTATTTTCGTATGTTGTGCTATACGCCATCAGCTTCGGGTCGGGCTCGATGCCCCAATGGCGGCACGCTGCCGCGTACACCTCAGGCCACCAGTTGCGATGCTCCGTCAGACCGTCTTCCTTCCACTTCTTCCAGTCCACAAGAATCTTCGACCAGGCCTTGTCGCCATATGCCATCGCCTCCTTCTGCGAGCCAAGCTCCGGCACAATCCAGTCGCGCCCGATACGCGCATGCAGAATCTCGTCGGCCCAGTCGTAATCCTGAATCATCGAAGCCAGCGGATCGGTCGCCGCTACAGCCACCTCCCACTCGTACTCCTTGCCGTTCTTCTTCGGCATCAAACCTTGCTCGATTGTGAACAGCACAGCGTGACGCTCCTTCGGAGTCAGCTTGGTGTTAAGCCCGGTCGACCATGTATAGTTCAGCGGAACTCGGGTCCAGTCGACACCCAGACTCACAAAGCCGATCTCGCCCATCATGGCGTGGCGCGCTTCGTCCCAAAGCTGCCTGGTCATGTCGCGGTAATACTCCCACGGCTTGTCTCCGGCCTCGACTAGAATGCTCGCCATCATCTCTGGAACGTCAATCTCGCGCATGCGCTTGAAGTACAGCATTAGCGTCTTCGGCAGCGGATCGATCTCCGGATTGAAGAGCATCGCCTCCGCATTCACGCCCATGTTGTACGGGTCGACGAACCGCTCATCGCGCCGCGGCATCGGGTCATACGTAAACGGCTCTTTGGAGAAGTGCCGCTCCGCCACCTCGCCGCTGGCCGGCTCGCGCCCGTCCAGGTCTCCGGCCGCGCCCAGCATGCGCTGCAAACTCTCCAGCCACGGCTGCAGCTCCGCGCGCTCGGCCTCGCTCACGATGCACTGCACGGCCTCGCGCCCGTACTGCTCCACGTCCTGCATCTCCACCAGACACAATCGGCACACACGATACGTCGGGTGATCAAACAGTCGGTTGGTATCCGCGACCACATGCTCCAGCGCCCGCACTATCGCGGGAACCGCGACTTCATACACACCCAGCACCAGCGCCTCAGGCATCGGCGCGGCCAGCAGCTCATCCAAAAACACGTCCAGCGAAGCATCCGGAGAAACATTCAGCCCATAGGGCGGCTGGCGCATCTCGCGGACGCGTGTAGCGATCGTGCTCACATGCTCGGCGCAATAATGCGCATGCAGGCTGAACGCCATCTTCAGCTCATAGATCGGCATGCTCGTCACATGCGAAACAAGAATGTTGTGCAATCGCCGCAGGGCCCAATGCAGCCGCTTCAACCGCGCCACCGACTCTGTCACCGTCAGCCCATGCGTGATGGCGTCCCGCATCGACTCGAGCCCTACCAGCGGCGGCAGACCGGCATAGCCGGTGTAGGAATCTGGTGCCGCCGGAGTGTGCTGCGGATTCTGAGCCTGTGACATCGGAAAGCCTCACTTGGAGTGAACGGGTCTACTCAGCCGCGCACGGTGCCCGGTGCCCTGAGTTCCAACAAGACTAGCCCTCCCAAAATCTGGTGTCCTCTCGCTGATTGACCTGTATCTGTACGCAATTGACTGTCATTTGACTTATCTGCGCACAGATCAGGTGAATGTGGTTATACTCGGGGCGATGAAGCCGAACTTCGAAAAAGTCGTTGCAGGGCAATCTTCATTCATGTCGTTCGAGCGCAATGACCCCGAGTTCCCCTTCTACTGGCATTACCACCCCGAGTTCGAGCTCACGCTCATCCTCGACAGCCACGGCCAGCGCCTCGTCGGCGACGGCATCGCAGACTACGGCCCCGGCGATCTCGCACTCATCGGTCCGAACCTCCCGCACAGCTATCGCTCCGGTCCCGTCAAGTCCTCCACGAAGGAAGTTCATCGCGCGATCGTGATTCAATTTCGCGAAGATTTCATCGGGCCACGGTTCTTCGAACTCAAGGAGATCGAACCGGTTGCGCGTCTGCTCCGCAACTCCTCGAACGGCCTTGCATTCGGCCACACCGCAACCGGCCAGCGCGTCGCGGAGTACCTCACCGAGCTCCCCTCTGTTTCGCCCGCCAAACGCCTTGTTCTTCTGTTGAGCGCACTGGTCGACCTCGCGGGCGAGAAGGACGCGCAGATCCTGTCATCCTCGCGCATCCGCCCCATCTGCCGGCCCGCGGATCAGCAGCGTATCGAAACGATATGCGCCTATCTCAACGAACATTTTGAGGAAGAGATCGAATTCACCGATCTTTCCAGGCGCTTCCACATGGAGCAGGCTTCCCTCTGCCGCTTCTTCAAGCGCGCCACCGGCCGCACCATGACGGCGTACCTCAACGAGCTTCGCGTGGGCGCCGCCGCACAGCTTCTGCTCGATAGCGACGAGAGCGTGCTGGAGATCGCCTTCCGCTGCGGGTTCGGCAACTACTCGAACTTCAACCGCCAGTTCAAACGCATCAAGGGCATCGGCCCGCGCACGCTGCGCCGCCAGTTCTCACAGGAAGGCCCCAGGCCTGAGAGCCGGGAGCGCAAGCAGCCCAGCTTTCGCCCTCCGTGGCTGGCGAACGGCAAATGGGATATACAAACGGGTCAACTTTAGCGAAGACCTGTGACGGAACAGATGTATAGCCTGTTCTGCAGGCTTTTCCGCCGCCAAGGACCTCGCCTGTGTTTGCACGCCGGTTTCGCTGTTCCTCCCTCGCTTTGCTGGCGCTCGCCGTTGTGCCGCAGGTCATCGGCGCCCAGGACTTCAAAAAAGACGTCATCTACCAGATCATCACCGACCGCTTCTTCGACGGCGACGCGACCAACAATGACCCGCCGCAAAGCCGCGGCATGTACGACCCGACCAAGACCAACTGGCAGGCCTACTGGGGCGGCGACCTGAAGGGCATCCAGGACAAGCTCCCGTACCTGCACGCCATGGGCGTCACCGCCATCTGGATCTCGCCGCCCGTCGATAACTCCAACAAGCCCTGGATGGGACCGGACGGCAAGCCCGTACCGTACCTCTTTGCGCCCTACCACGGCTACGGCGCGCGCGACTTCACCCGCATCGAGGAGCACTTCGGCGACGCGAAGAACGACTGGGTGGCCTTCGACAACATGGTCGCCGCGGCCCATCGCCTGGGCATCAAGATCGTCGTCGACTTCTCGCCCAACGACACCAACCTGATCGGCACCGGCGAACATGGCGCGGTCTACGACAACGAAAAGCTGCTCGGGACCTACGACAACGACACGAAGCACCTCTACCACCACAATGGCCTGCTCACCGACTGGACCGACCCCTGGCAGATCCAGTACTGCAACGTCTTCGGCCTCGCCGACCTCGACCACGACAATCCCATCGTCGACAGCTACATCAAGAAGTCCATCACGCAGTTTCAGGATCATGGCGTCGACGCCTTCCGCATCGATGCCGTCAAGCACATCGAATGGGGCTGGGTCTACAGCCTTGCCGACACCGTGCATCGCCACAAGCCCGCCTACATCTTCGCCGAGTGGTTCCAGGACGGCCTGAACGACAAGTTCTACCCCGATGCCGTGAAGTTCTCCAACCACAGCGCCATTCCGCTGATCGACTATCCGCTGGGTCTCGCCACGCGCGCCGCCTTTGCCTACAACAGCAGCTTCGCGCTGGTGCAGAAGACGCTGGACCGCGAAGACAAGGACTTCGCCGACCCCAACGGGCTGATCACCTTCGTCGACAACCACGACATCCCCCGCCTGCTCAGCATCAACAACAACCGGCACCTGCTCGACGAAGCCACCGCGTTCGTCCTTACCGCCCGCGGCATCCCGGTTGTCTATTACGGCGACGAACACTATGAGCACAACGACACCAATAAAGGGCACGACCCGTACACCCGGCCGTGGATGTCGTCCTTTGCCGAGGACACCGTCGGCTTCAGGCTGGTGCAGAACCTCACCGCGCTCCGTCGCTCCAACGATGCGCTCGCCTACGGCACCATGACGCCACGCTCGGTGGCACAGGATACCTACGTCTTCGAGCGCAGGTTCGCGAACGACGTCATCCTGGTCGCCATCAACAAGAACGAGACGACGGCCGCAAGGCTTACCGGCATCGCCTCCAGCCTTCCGGCCGGCTCGTACGCGGATGAACTCGGAGGATTGCTGCAGGGCGTTTCACTCGACGTAGAGCGCGGCGCAGCGCCGGAAGAAAACCTGATTGCTTCGATCACACTCCCGCCGCACTCCGTCTCCGTCTGGCAGCACAGGACCAACGCGAACGGCCCGGCGGTCGGGGCGCTGGAGCCCACCGAAGGCGAGCCCGGTGCGACCGTCGTCCTCAACGGCGTCCGCTTCGGAACGAGGCCCGGCAGCGTAGCCTTCGGCAGCGCCGGTGCCAAGGTCGTCTCCTGGACGGACTCGCAGGTGACGGTACGCGCGCCCGCGGCACACGACGGTACATCCACCGTGCGCCTGACCGACGATACCGGCAAAGCAACCGACGCCGGCGCTTTTACGCTGCACCGCGCGCGCCTCATTCCCGTCACGTTCACCGTTACGAACGCGCCGGTGAGCAAAAATAGCGCCGCGTTATATCTCACCGGCGACACCGCCGAGCTGGCCCACGAACAGACGGACACAAAGCTCGCACCGGGGCCCTTTCTCTGTCCGCAGGCGCCCACCTGTTTCCTCGACATCTCCGTCCCCGCCGGCGCTACCGTTCACTTCCACTACTTCACCGTAGACAAGTTTGGCGCGGTGGACTGGCAGGAAAAGGAACCGCACGCCTACACCGTTCCCGCGCAGGGCACGGGCAAGGCACTCGCTTCGATTCACTAGCTGCACGATCCTTGCACGAATTCGGAAAGGGCTACTCCATGAAGACGCGCCGTGACTTTATCAAAGACCTCGCCGTGTGCAGCGCCGCGCTGCCGCTGCTCTCCTCGCATGCGGCAGCCTTCGCCTCGGAATCTTCGGCAGGCACGCGCGCAACCGTGGACCTCGGCGAGCAGCCGTGGCGCTTCGCCCGCCTCGACATGTATCCCTGGGCCAAAGAGACGGACTTCAACGACCACGCCTGGCCGCAGGTCGCCGTGCCGCACTGCTACAACGAGTCTGATACCTACCAGAACATGTCTCAGAACGAGGCCTACCGCGGCACAGCCTGGTATCGCCGCAAGTTCACCGTCGATCCGGCGCATAAAGGCAAGCGCATCTATCTCGAGTTCCAGAGTGTCGACATCGGCGCCGCCGTCTACGTCAACGGCAAGTTCAAACCCGGCAACACCGCCGTCAAGCAGTACCAGGATGTCACGCACGTCGGCTGCTTCCTTCCGTTCGTGCTGGACATCACCGACGACATCCGCTTCGGCAGTGACAACACCCTCGCTGTCCGGGTCTCCAACGCCGACCAGACCTTTTTCACCTGGCCGGGCTTCGGCTCCTTCCTCGGGCTCGGCATGGGCTTCGGCGGCATCGTCGCACCGGTCCGTTTGCACGCCGTCAGCCCCGTCCACATCCCGCTGAACGTGTACTCGCCGCTCAACACCTGGGGCACCAACATCGGCGCCACCCAGGTCAGCGAGCAGGCAGCCACTCTGCGGTTCCAGGTGAACGCGAAGAACACTTCCTCCACCCCGCAAAACGTAACCCTGACCACCCATCTGCTCGACGACGAAGGCAAGGTCATGCTCGAGCTCACCAAACAGCAGACGGTCGCGCCGGGGGCGACATTCCTGTTCGATCACTCGGGCACGGTCGCACATCCGCACCTCTGGTACCCGGCCAACAGCGAGTACGGCACGCCCTACCTCTATCGCGTGGTCAACACGCTGTCCGTCAACGGAGCGCCGGTGGACTCCACCGCCGAATACTTCGGCATCCGCTCCATCACGTGGGACGCCGATTACGGCTACGTCAACGGCAGGAAGCATCTTCTCTTCGGCTTCGGCCTGCGCAACAGCTACCCCGCGCTCGGCGCCGCAGTCCCGCCGGAGCTGCAGTGGCGCGACATCGAGCTGATCGCAAAGGGCGGCGGCAACGCTCTGCGCGTCGGCCACTTCCCGCCGTCGCTCGAGATGCTCTCCGCCTGCGACGCCTACGGCGTTATGGTGATCGCCAACAGCGGCGACGACGAGTGGGCGCTGCACGGCGAGCCCGCCCTCACCTACAAGAAGGAATACGACCGCGACATGATGGTCAGCTTCCGCAACCATCCCTGCATCGCCGTGTGGGAGTCCAACAACGGGCTGGCGAAGAAGACCGCGTCCGACTTCTACTCGCCGCGCACCACCGAAGAGCTCGTCGGCAAGCTCGATAACCTGCAGCCTCGCATCGTCTCCAGCCGCGACACCTCCGACTACTGGCCCACGGACCGCCGCATTATGATCGGCTACACGGCCACCTACAGGAAGATTCCCGGCTCGCCCTCCATCAATATGGAGTGCTACTCCCGCGGCGAAGCCCGCTTCGATTACGAGCATGAACGCGAGTTCGCCGACTTCTTCATCGAGCACTACAAGTCCGACATCCAGGACAAGGCCTGCGGCTGGGTGCACTGGATGCTGACCGAAGCGATGGAGTCGCCCTTCATGCCCTTCTACAACGGAAAGACCTACCAGAAGGCCCTGGGCTCCTGCTCCATGGACGGCAATCGCCTGCCGAAGCTCGTCTTTCCCATCTTCCAGAAGGCCATCTGGGCGCCGTATCCGCAGAAGCCCGGCGTCGTCCTGCAAAGCCACTGGAACTACTCCGGCGTGCAAACCGTCGACGCCTGGAGCAACTGCCCGCAGGTCGAGCTCTTCCTGAACGGGGTCAGCAAAGGCAAACGCACACCGAACGCGCTCAGCCGCTTCACCTGGGAAGGCATCGCCTTCCAGCCCGGCGAGCTCAAAGCAGTCGGACTCGATGCCGACGGCAAACCAATCTGCTCCGACGCGCGCCACACCGCCGGCATTCCGCACGCCATTGCCCTGCGCGTAGAGCCGCGCCTCCTCAAGCCGGACGGCAACCGTTCGACGGTCGCAGCCAACGGCACCGATGTTGCCCTCGTCACCGCGACCATCGTCGACGCCAAAGGCCTCTGGTGCCCACTCGCCGATATGAATCTCCACTTCTCCGTCAACGGGCAAGGCCTCTATCGCGGTTCTTACAACTTCTACGTCGATCCCGAACAACTCGCCACATACCATGCACCCGGCGACCCCGAGCTGCAGGCCGAAGGCGGACTCATGCGCGTAGCCATCCGCTCCACCTTCGTCCCGGGCGATGTCCGGGTGACAGCCACAGCGCCCGGCCTCAAACCAGGAGCAGCAACCTACACCACCACTCGCTCCTAACCGCAACGGCGCGCCCACGTGTCGTATCGTGATTTCACAAGGAACTTCGCCGAAATGCCCGAGACACTTCAAGGACAAACAGCCCTCATCACCGCCGCGGGCCAAGGCATCGGGCGCGCGTCCGCTCTGCTCTTCGCTGAGGCCGGAGCGACAGTGTGGGCCACAGACATCAATGCCGAAGCGCTGCACGTGCTCGCAAGCGAAAGTCCCGCGATCATCACGCGTCGCCTCGACGTCACAGATGCAAACGCCATCGCCGCCCTCGTCGCCGAAGCGCCCGCCTTCGACATTCTGTTCAACTGCGCGGGCTATGTGCACCAGGGCAGCATCCTCGACTGTTCCGCTGACGACTGGCAGAGATCGTTTGATATCAATGTAATGTCCGTGTTCAACACCTGCCGCACCGTCCTCCCTTCGATGAAGAGAAGGAAGCGCGGCTCCATCATCAACATGTCGTCCGTGGTCTCCAGCGTGAAAGGCGCGCCCAGCCGCTGCGCCTACGCCGCCTCCAAAGCAGCAGTAATCGGCCTCACCAAATCCATCGCGGCGGACTTCGTGTCCGACGGAATCCGCTGCAATGCGCTCTGCCCTGGCACCACCGACACACCCTCACTCGAAGAACGAATGAAATCCGCCGGCGATCTGCAAGCCACCCGCGCCGCATTCATCGCCAGGCAGCCCATGGGCCGTCTCGGCACACCGGAAGAGATCGCGCACGCCGCACTGTACCTGGCCAGCGATGCATCCGCATTCATGACCGGGCAGGCGTTCGTCATCGACGGCGGCTGGAGCATCTGATGGCCAAACACAAACGCACGCGAGCGCAGCTCGCACAGAAGACCACGCACCTCAACACCCCAGCGCTCCTCACCGGCAAGACCGCGGTGGTCACCGGAGCGGGCCAGGGCGTTGGCAAAGGGATAGCGCTCACGCTCGCCCGCGCCGGCTGCGCTGTCGCGATCAACTACGTCTCCGATCCCAAACTCGCGAATGAAACCGTCCGCGAGATCCAAGCTCTCGGCGCAGACGCGTTCGCTATAAAAGCCGATGTGCGTTCCAGCGCGCAGGTCAATCGTATGTTCGCAGCCCTGCGCAAGAAATTCGCAAAGCTCGATCTCCTCGTAAACAATGCCGGCACGCAAACCTGGTCGCCGCTGCTCGACCTCAAAGAAGTCGACTGGGATCGCGACATCGCCACCAACCTCAAAGGCACCTTCCTATGCCTACAGGCCGCCGCGCGCTGGATGAAAGAGACCGGCGGCGGCAGCATCATCAACATCGGCTCCGGCTCCAACAAAGTCCCATTTCCGCGCCTCGTCTCCTACACAGCTAGCAAAGGGGGCATCGAAATGCTCACGCGTGTTGCCGCCACTGAACTCGGCCGCTTCCACATCCGCGTCAACTGCGTCGCTCCGGGCGCGATCCTGATCGATCGCACCGCAAAAGAAGATCCGCGCTACGCGAAAATCTGGGGAAGGCAGGCGTCACTCGGCCGCGTAGGCTTGCCTCAGGACGTCGGTAACGCTGTCGTCTTCCTCGCATCAGAACAGGCAGAGTTCGTCACCGCCCAAACACTCTGGGTCGACGGCGCTGCCTTCACCCAGCCAAGCTGGCCATACAAGCTGCCCAACGACTAGGGGAGCAGTTTCAGACGGTAGCCAGCGACCAGGCCCGAGCTCCCTCATCTTCCAAGCAGAAACACGAGCGGCTTATCCACGCGCGCTCTCCACGCCTGCTCGTTATGGGCCGCCCCCGGGAAGACCAGGGTCTCCTCGCTCACGCCATCCACATACCCATGCTTCTTCAGGATGGCGTCCATCTGTTCCTGATACGGCCCGTAGTAAGCATCGTATGTCTCGGTGCCGTGATCGAAATAAAGCTTATGGTCAGCCGGAGACGGCAAGTGCTGGTCGACATACTGCAGATAGCTCTCCGCGATCTCCTTCGTTCGTGCCATATCCTTAAGCCCCGGCAGCCACCGCAACAGCCAATGCGTCGACAGGCACGCCGCGCCGCCGAACATGTCCGGCCTCTCGATCACCAGTTCTAATGAAATCAATCCACCCATACTGGAGCCCATGGCAAAGGTGTGCTCCCGTCCCCGCAATGTCCGGTACTCACGATCGATGAACGGCTTCAGATCGTCTGTCACAAACCGGATGTAACGGTCCGAAATAATCGGCCCACCCCAGTCACTCGCCAAAACCGCCAGGTTGGCCGGCGACTGCCCGCCCGTGGGAGCATACTCCTGCCCACGCCGCTTCTCCGCATTCCAGACGCCCACCAGAATCGCAGGCCGCACCTTATGACTATCAATCAGCGCCTGCATGTGTGCGGCAATCTCCCAGGTTTGCGCGCCGTAAGCCTCTTTGGAGGCAAACAGATTCTGGCCATCTTCCAGATAAATCACCTCATAACGGTCGTTACCACCGGCATAGCCCCTCGGAACCCAGACGTAGACATTGAGAGGTTCAATCTGTGTGGAAGGGAAAGCATCATAACGGATTAAGGTTCCGCCGCTCAGTTGTTGCGTGCTGGGGGGTATCGGTAGGATCGACTCGTTTCGCGGAAGTCGTTCAATTTTCGACGCTGACTCTGTCGGCGTGGCGACTTGTGCCCCCGCCTGGAAACAGGCAAACAGTGAAAGCAGTAGTGCGCAGGAATATTGACGCATAATGTACGTTTTACCTTTCCTCGCATGCGCGATCAATCTGACAGATGGAGACTGCTGCACACGAGGAAAGCGGTTTTGCAGGAAGTCGAACGGGCTTGCTCGTCAGGCACAATTGCCGTGAAGTTTGCCCTCCGGGATATATAAGTGATCGCCCCAATCGACAACGGGGAACCAAATGACTCTTCGTGAACGCGCTTAGGCGATTTTTCACCGACGAGGTTCCGAAACCCAGCAAACGCTGGGGTTTCATTTGTCCGCCGTTTGTGGTCGCTTAGAATTGGTCGTCAGACAATTGCCGCCAGATCCAGATCCCAGGTAAGGAGAAATCGATTCGTGGCATTCAACGAAAACAATCGGAGAGAGTTCATCAAGAAGGGTTGTGCCGCTGTAGCCGCAGTTTCGTGGCCGGCCGCCAGCTATGCGCGCGTTGTCGGCGCGAACGACCGTGTACGCGTCGGCGTCGTTGGCTGCGGCGATCGCATGAGATCTTCACTTATTCCAGCGTTTCTCGAGCATGCGCAGGAACTCAACTTCGAATTTGCAGCGGTGTCAGACATCTGGAATCGCCGCCGCGCCGAGGGCGCAGACTACATCGAGAAACTTAGTGGAAAGCGGCCGGACCCGGTTCGCAACAACGACGAGCTCTACGCTCGCAAGGACGTTGACGCCGTCCTTATCGCCACAGCCGACTTCCAGCACGCATTCCACGGCGCAGAGGCGGTGGAAGCGGGGCGCGATGCGTACGTGGAAAAACCCACGGCTCACACCATGGCGGATGCGCGCAGGATTCTGGCCGCAGTGAAGAAAAGCGGGAAGATCGTCCAGGTAGGCACGCAGCGGCGTTCGACCCCTGCCTATCAAAAGGCTGCTGAATACATCCAGTCGGGTAAGTTCGGCGACATCGTCATGGTCGAGATGTCGTGGAACGTGAACCAGCCCTGGCGCTGGCGTCGCCCCGATGTTGTGCCTCTTCTCAAAGAGGAAGACACCGATTGGAAGCGGTATCTCCTCAACGAACCGTACGAGCCATTCAACGCCCGCAAGTATCTTGAGTTTCGGCTGTTTTGGCCGTACTCCTCCGGTATCCCGGATCAATGGCTCGTCCACCAGATCGACACGGTTCATTGGTTTACCGGCTTGCCGCACCCGCGTTCGTGCGTTGCGAATGGCGGCATCTATCTCTGGAAGGACGGCCGGACGAACTGGG